>Ga0210410_10002191_pt1 | contig 17658 bp, 10 predicted proteins | sample IncBWC4MmetaG_FD_161058 | JGI IMG/M metagenome (GOLD analysis project Ga0210410, IMG submission 161058) | Forest soil microbial communities from Barre Woods Harvard Forest LTER site, Petersham, Massachusetts, United States - Inc-BW-C-4-M | ecosystem: Environmental > Terrestrial > Soil >... | reverse complement strand
AAACCATACTCCACTTGAGAATAAAACCTAATTCGTTTCGGCTGTCTCGTTCGCATCCTCATTGCGCGCTTGGAGGGACGGAGCCTGACGAATGGCGGGAAAGCATACGAAGCCTTGTGCTCACCACGATGTCGCGCCGCAGCGCGAACTTGCCGACTGCGCCGCAACATCATATGCTCCCCACCACTGTTGCGAATACGATTTTGGGCTTGATCGGACCTCCAGTTTTCGCCCGGGATGTTGCCCGCCGCTGCATCAAGCGAGGACTTTGCGCGCTGCAACGCGCGCGTGTTCCGCACGTCCCGTCTGGGAGTTCCGCCTCGCACGGATGTGCCGGCTCAACCGGCCGACGCAACACATGCGTTGAATCTCTCTGCTGGGGTTTCAGGAGGCCCTCATGCAAGAGCTCTCAGGCTACGTATTCTCGCCGCTGCGCGAGGGAGACGTTGCCGTCCACCGCGGCAGCGGCCATGGCTTGGCGCCGATCCTGCTTGTTGCCGCGGATGAAAGCTCGCGCGGTTGCCTTGAACGACTTGAACACGAATATGCGCTCAAGTCCGAACTTGATGCCGACTGGGCGGCACGACCGGTCGCGCTGACGCACGACAACGGGCGCATGACGCTGGTGCTTGAGGATCCCGGCGGCACGCCGCTCGATCGACTGTTTGGCCGACCGCTGGAGATATCGCATTTCCTGGGCATCGCGATCCCGCTTGCGGGGGTGCTCCGCCAGGTGCATGCGCGAGGCCTCATCCACAAGGATGTCAAGCCAGCCAACGTGCTGGTGGATGCGGCAAGCGGCGGCGTCTGGCTGACGGGGTTCGGCATCGCCTCGCGTCTGCCGCGCGAGCGTCAAGCCCCCGCGCCACCAGAGGTGATCGCCGGGACGCTCGCCTACATGGCGCCGGAACAAACCGGCCGGATGAACCGCTCGGTGGACTCCCGCAGTGATCTCTATGCTCTGGGTGTCACCTGCTACGAAATGCTGACCGGCGCGCTGCCCTTCACCGCCGCCGATCCGATGGGGTGGGTACACTGCCATATAGCGCGGCAAGCGGTTCCGCCCCATGAGCGGGTGGCAGATGTTCCAGGGCCGCTCTCGGCTATCGTGATGAAGCTTCTCGCCAAGACTGCCGAGGAGCGCTACCAGACGGCCGCGGGCGTCGAGGCTGACCTGCGGCGCTGCCTGGCCGAATGGGATGCGCATGGGCGCATCGACCCGTTCCCGTTAGGCCTGCACGACGCATCGGACCGATTGCTGATGCCCGAGCGGCTGTACGGCCGGGAGCGCGAGATCGATACTCTGCTCGCTTCCTTCGATCGTGTCGTGGCCACGGGCACGCCTGAACTGGTGCTGGTGTCCGGATATTCCGGCATTGGCAAGTCGTCGGTGGTGAACGAGCTGCACAAGGCACTGGTCCCGCCGCGTGGCCTCTTCGCGTCCGGCAAATTCGACCAGTACAAGCGCGATATCCCGTACGCGACCCTGGGCCAGGCCTTCCAGAGCCTGGTCCGCTCCCTGCTGAGCCAGAGCGAGGCCGAACTTGGCCTGTGGCGGGACTCCCTCAACGAGGCGCTCGGACCGAATGGTCAGCTCATCGTCAACCTCGTGCCCGAGCTGGAGCTCGTGATTGGGAAACAGGCAGCGGTCGCGGAGCTGCAGCCGCAGGACGCACACAACCGCTTCCAGATGGTGTTCCGGCGCTTCCTCGGCGTATTCGCGCGGAAGGAGCATCCGCTCGCGCTGTTCCTCGACGATTTACAATGGCTGGATACGGCGACACTCGACCTGCTCGAGCACCTGGTCACGCACCCGGAGGTGCGGCACCTATTGCTGGTCGGTGCCTACCGGGACAACGAGGTCAATCTCGCTCATCCGCTCCGGCGGACGCTGGAGGCGATCCGCGCGGACGGTGCGAGGGTGCATGAGTTCGTGCTGGAGCCCCTCGAGCTCGACGATGTTGGACGGCTCATTGCCAACGCGCTCCACTGCAAGCCGGAGCTCGCGCGGCCGTTGGCGGAGTTGATCCAGGAGAAGACCGGCGGCAATCCGTTCTTCGTGATCCAGTTTTTTGTCGCGCTGGCCGACGAGGGGCTGCTCGCATTCGACCGGGTCGCATCGGCCTGGCAATGGAACATTGATCGCATCCGGGCCAAGAGTTACGCCGACAACGTGGTGGACCTCATGGCAGGGAAGCTGAAGCGATTGTCCGCCACGACCCAGGAAGCCCTGAAGCAGCTCGCCTGCCTGGGCAATGTCGCCCCGATCGCCACCCTGGCCCTGGTTCACGGCGAATCGGAAGCGGCGATGCACGCGGCACTCTGGGAAGCCGTCCACGCCGGGCTCGTGGTCCATCAGGACAACACCTGCAGGTTCCTGCACGACCGGATTCAGCAGGCTGCGTATTCACTGATTCCAGAGGCGAAGCGGGCCGAAGTCCACTTGCGCATCGGCCGCGTGCTGCTGGCGAGCATGACGGCGGACGAGCTCGCCGAGCAGCTGTTCGATGTCGCCAATCACTTCAATCGAGGCGCCACGCTTCTGGTCGACCGGGACGAGAAAGCGCGGGTGGCGATGATCGAGCTGCGCGCCGGGCGAAAGGCCAAGGCGTCGACGGCCTATGCGTCGGCGTGCGTCTATGTCGTGGCCGGCACGGCCCTGCTCGACGAAAGCGCCTGGGATTGCCAATACGATCTGACGTTCAGCCTGTGGCTGGAACGCGCAGAGTGCGAGTATCTGACCGGACAGCTGGCGTCGGCCGAAGCACGGCTCTCGTTGCTGTCGACCCGCGCACGGACGATCGTCCACTCTGCAGCCGTCACCCGCGTGCGCATCAATCTTTATACGAACCTGGACCGCAGCGACAGCGCTGTCGAGGTGGGCCTGGAGTATCTCCGGCAGTTTGACGGCCAGTGGGCGCCGCACCCGACGGAGCAGGATGTGCGGCAGGAATACGAACGGTTGTGGCAACGGCTGGGGTCCGGCTCAATCGAGGGGCTGCTGGACTTGCCGCTGATGAACGATCCGGACCGCAGTGCGACGATGGACGTGCTCACCGTGCTCACGTCACCGGCCCTGTTCACGGACTTGAATCTGTTTCGCCTCATCGTCGGCCGGATGGCGGCCCTCAGCCTGGAACATGGTAACAGCGACGGATCATGCCTCGCCTATGTGTGGCTGGGCGGCATCCTCGGCACGTACTTTGGAGACTACCAAACAGGATTCCGCTTCGGCAGGCTTGGCCTGGATCTCGTCGAAAAGCGCGGGCTCGACCGCCTTAGCGCTCGCGTCTACCTGGTCTTCGCCGTCCATGTCGCGCACTGGACGCAGCACCTGCCAAGCTGCCGCGTTTTCCTGCGGCGTGCTTTCGACGCGGCGCAGCGCGCCGGGGACCTTACTTATGCGGCTTATAGCCGCTACGATTTGAATACCAATCTTCTCGCCTCCGGAGATCCGCTCGCTGACGTCGAGCACGAGGTCGAGAACGCGCTCGAATTCGTGGGGAAGGTGCGGTTCGGTCTCATCGGCGACGTCATTATCGCGCAGCAAAGACTGGTCCGGACGCTCCGTGGACTGACACCGGACTTCGGCTCCTTCGATGGTGCGGAGTTCGACGAGAGCCGTTTCGAGCGACATCTGGAAAATAACCCCCGCCTAATAGTCGCCGCGTCCCGCTATTGGATCCGCAAACTGCAAGCGTGCGTTTACGCCGGCAACGGCGCATCCGCCGTTGCGGCCGCATCGAAAGCTGCGTCGCTGCTTTGGACTGTGCCGACACAAGTAGAGCTGTCTGAGTACCATTTTTACGCGGCGCTCGGCCGGGCGGCGCGTTGCGATACGGCCGCGGCCGAGGAACGGCCAGAGCATCTGGAAGCGCTGATATCGCATCTCGATCAGATAGCGGTCTGGGCAGACAACTGTCCTGCAACGTTCGCAAACCGGGCGGCATTGGTTGGCGCCGAACTCGCGCGTCTGGAACAGCGCGAACTGGACGCCGAGCGCCTCTACGAAGAGGCCATCCGTTCGGCGCGCGAGCACGGCTTCGTCCAGAACGAGGGCCTGAGCCACGAGTTGGCCGCGCGCTTCTACGCGGCGCGCGGCTTTGAGACCATTGCCTACGCCTATCTGCGAAACGCGCGGCACTGCTATCTTCGGTGGGGCGCGCTCGGCAAAGTGCGGCAACTCGACCAGCGTTACCCGCGGCTGCAGGGAGAAACGTCTTCGCCTACCGCAACTTTCGGCGCGCCTGTCGAGCAACTGGATGTCGGGACGGTGGTGAAGGCATCGCAGGCGGTGTCCGGCGAGATCGTCCTCGGCAACCTTATCAAAACGCTGCTGCGGATCGCGGTCGAACATGCCGGCGCCGAGCGTGGTCTGCTGATCCTGTTCCCGGGCGAGGGAGACGAGCCACGGATCGCAGCGGAAGCGACGACCGACCGCGGTCAGGTCGAGGTCACGCTGCGCGAGACGCCAGTATTGCCGACCGAGCTTCCCGAATCCGTGCTTCATTACGTGATCCGGACGCGGGAAAGCGTGATCCTCGATGACGCCCTGGCGCAGAATCCATTCTCGTCGGACGAGTACATCTCTCAAAAGCAGGCCCGGTCGGTCCTGTGCCTGCCGCTGGTGAAGCAGGCCAAGCGGATCGGGGCGCTCTATCTCGAGAACAGGCTGGCGTCGCACGTGTTCACGCCGGCCCGGATCGCGGTCCTGGAAATGCTGGCGTCGCAAGCGGCGATTTCGCTGGAGAACGCCCGTCTGTACAACGATCTGCAGGAGCGGGAAGCCAGGATTCGCCGCCTGGTCGACTCAAACATCATCGGGATCTTGATTTTTGATATTCAGGGCCGGATCATCGAAGCCAACCAGGCCTTTCTCGATATGTTGGGTTACAGCCGTGAAGACCTGATCTCGGGTCGGCTGCGATGGACTGAGCTGACGCCAGCCGAATGGCGCGACGCCGACGAACAGGCCCGCGCAAAGTTGAAGGCGGCTGGAACCGTCCAACCGCGCGAGAAGGAGTACTTTCGCAAAGACGGCAGCCGCGTGCCGGTTCTGCTCGGTTCTACCTCGTTCGGCGACAAGCAAGACGAGGGCGTTGCCTTCGTGCTCGACTTGACCGAACGCAAACGCGCTGAGCTCGAGCGCCGACTGTTGGCGTCATTGGTTGAGCAGGCTACCGAACTTATGGCGATTGCCGACATCAACGGAGGGGCGCCGATCTACCTGAACAAGGCCGGGCTGAAAATGGTCGGACTCGACAGCCTGGAAGAAGCGAGGACGCGGCGGGGGATTCACTACATGTTCCCCGAGGACCGTGAGTTCGTGAATGCCGTCCTCTGGCCGGCGGTGCTGGAGAAAGGATCCTGGTCGGGAGAGATGCGTCTCCGCCATTTCAAGACCGGAGATCCGATCCCGGTGCTCTATTCGGCGTTTCGGATCGACGATCCGGAGACCGGGCAGCCAGTGAGCGTCGGCAACGTATGCAGCGATATCACCGACCGCAAACGGGCGGAAGAGAGGCTGCGCGCCAGCGAACGGCGCCTCCTCGACGCCCTGATGGAGCTCGCACGCATAACGCGCGTGACGACACTGGGCGAACTGACAGCCTCGATCGCCCATGAAGTTAACCAGCCGCTCGCCGCCGCCGTGGCCAATGCCGAGGCCTGTCTGCGTTGGCTCGACCGCGACACTCCCGACCTTGCCGCCGCGCGGCGCTCGGTGGAATGGGCCATCGACGACAGCCGCCGTGCGAGCGAGGTGATCCGGCGGGTCCGGGCGCTCACGAAAAAATCCGACATTGAGAAGGTGCCGCTCGATGTCAATGACGTCGTCAGGGAGACCATCGGACTGGTGCAGCGGGAGGTATTCAGCCAACAGGTGTCGTTGCGCACGGAGTTGGCACCGGCTCTCCCCGCGATCCTGGGAGATCGGGTCCAACTGCAACAGGTCATCATCAATTTAGTGATGAATGGCATCGAAGCCATGCAATCCGTCACGGGTCGGCCACGCGAACTCCTGATCCGATCCCGCCATGACGAGAAGCAGCTGGTGCTCGTAAGCGTGACGGATTGCGGTGTCGGGATCTCCGCCGAGAATGCGGACCGGCTGTTCAACGCCTTCTTCACCACCAAATCCAGCGGCATGGGAATGGGACTTTCGATCTGCCGTTCGATCATGGAAGCCCACGGTGGCCGGCTGTGGGCCACGGCAAACATGCCCCACGGCGCTACGTTTCAGTTCACCCTGCCGGCGAATGCTGATCACGCGTCATGAAGTTGCGCCCGTAAGCCGCGCAAAGAGTGATGGCCGGCGCGATGCGATCAGGCTTGATGTCTACAGCGTGGCAGGAGGGATTTCGCGCCTACTGGAGCCAGGGATGGGGAGGGCTCCGCGCGACGGCCCCACCGCTGGGCCAGCGCCGCGCAGACCATCAGCTGGATCTGATGGAAGAGCATGAGGGGGAGGACGGCCGTGCCCACGGCGTGCGAAGCGAAAATCACCTTGGCCATGGTGATGCCGGAAGACAGACTCTTCTTCGAGCCGCAGAAGACGATGGTCACCCGGTCGGCGCGCTCGAAGCCCAGCCATTTGCTGACTAGCCCGGTGGTGATCAGCGCGGCAGCCAGCAGGACGCCGTCAGCGACCAGAAGCCCGGCCAGCGCCGAAGGCGGAGCCTGGTGCCACAGGCCTTCGCCGACGGCCTCGCTGAAGGCTGAATAGACGATGAGCAGGATCGAGCCCTGGTCGACCGCGCCGACGATGCTTTCGTTACGCTCCAACCATCCGCCGATCAATGGCCGTAGCAACTGTCCGCAGAGGAAGGGCACGAACAGCTGCAGGAGGATTTCGCCGATGGTGCGCCAGGCCGATCCCGATCCGATATGGCTCGAGAGCACCAAACTCACCACCACCGGGGTGACGAAGATGCCGATGATGCTCGACGCCGAGGCGCTGCAGACCGCCGCCGGGACATTACCCTTCGCGATGGCCGTGAAGGCGATTGAGGATTGGACCGTGGACGGCAGGGTGCAGAGGAACACGATGCCGGCGTAGAGCGCAGGCGTCACGAGCGGCGACAGCAGCGGTTTGAGTGCGAGGCCGAACAGCGGAAACAGGACGAATGTGGTCAGCAGCACCAGGGCATGCAGGCGCCAATGACTTGCCCCCGCGATCACGGCCTCGCGCGACAGCTTTGCCCCGTGCAGGAAAAACAGCACGGCGATGGCGACGTTGGTGAGACGGTCCACGTCCTGCAGCGCCGCGCCGCGGCATGGCAGGACGCTCGCCAGAACCAGCGTCCCGATCAGCGCCAGGGTGAAGTTGTCAGGTAGAAACCTGGGTCGGGACAAGCCGGAGATCTGCTTCATTCAGGCAATTCTCCAAACATGCTCCAGCTTGTCTGACCGTGAAAATCGGAACTCCTCCGCCTGGAATTCGAGCGGCGACCGGAAACACTCAGCGCGCGTTTTTTCTCAGGAAACCGACCTCAGCTCATGCCTCGCCGCGCGAGTTCGAGGATTTTCGTCGCACCGGAAACATGCCCCAGTGAGAATAGCTGATCCATTTATTGTGATCGAACGTGAACGCAGAGGATGATGCGACTACCGTCAACTTCATGGTTGTCTCCTTTGTGGTGCGTACATCTCTTAGATAAGAGACGACCAAACCGTCACCATTAAATCTTCGTTTAGCCGCGGCGGAAAAGCGCAAGCTCGTCCGGCAAGCGCGTCGCGTGAAAAGGGCTGTGTCCGGGTCGGGTCAAAGGCCCCATCCGGGGAAGGCCGGTGCGGCATTGCGATGTGCCGTGCGGAGGCAGGCTCAGGTCGTGACGTCTGCGAGCACGAACGCGAGACCTGCCGTTGCGGCCAGCGCGCGAGCGGTAGCGCCTTAGCGCCTCCGCAATATTTGAGCAGAATTTTAGACGGCGACGGCGGTCAGCAACGCCGCGACGCCGGGTCCCACTTTGCCGAAGCCCTCATGGGCGGGGAACCCCATACTCCCGGAACCCCGAACATGCGTTGCCCGAGCGTGGCGAAAAACGCGCCCCAAGCGGCCCGGCGCGCGTATAGCATTTTTCGTGGCGCGCAGGTCTTGTCGTTGAAGGCGTGAGGGCGCGCGAAGGTGCTGCGACGATTCAGTTGCCGCGGGTTGGAAATCTTGCCGGTCCGCCATGGAACCTGCCAAACGCGGTTGCTTTATATGATGATAATCATTTAAGATGGGCAAAGCGAGAAAGAAAGGGGCGCTTGACCCCAGGCGGGGTCAATGCGGCCTGGGGTTGCCTGGAGAGGAACCGACCATGGCGAGTCTGCATTCGTGACGCACAAGCCGATTGCGATTGTGACGGGTGTCGGTCCCGGCACCGGATCCGCGATTGTCCGGCGTTTCGCCGGCGGCGGATTTCGCGTGATCGCCCTGGCCCGCTCGCCGGATCGGATCCGCGCCCTCGAGCAGGAGCTTCCGGACACCCACGCAATGATCTGCGATGTCGCAAACGAAAGCCAGGTTGCCGAGACTGTTGCCAGCATACGCCAATCCCATGGCGTGCCGAATGTCCTGATCCATAACGCGGTAGGCGGCGGGTGGGGGACGTTTCTCGAAATCGATCCCAAGATGCTCGAACGCAATTTCCGGGTCAACGTGATGGGCTTGCTGTATCTGGCGCGCGAACTGGCGCCCGACATGATCAAGGCGGGCAGCGGCGCGATCCTCGTCACCGGCAACACCTCGGCGATCCGCGGAAAAGCGAATTTTGCCGGCTTCGCGCCGACCAAGGCCGCCCAGCGGATTCTGTCGGAATCGATGGCGCGCGACCTCGGGCCGCGCGGTATCCACGTGGCCTATGTGCTGATCGATGCCGTGATCGACGTGCCGCGAATGCGCGAGCGTCTGCGCGACGCACCGGACGAGTTTTTCATAAAACCTGCCGCGATTGCCGACGAATTGTGGCACCTTTATCAGCAGGACCGCTCGGCATGGTCGTTCCTGACAGAACTTCGTCCGTTCGCGGAAAAATGGTGAAGAGAAACAAGCTGGGAGAAGCAGTTATGACCGAGCATGTAAAAATAGAAATTGCGGCAGGTGTCATGACGTTGACGCTGGCGCGGCCCGACAAGAAAAACGCCCTGAGTAACGCGATGTACAGCGCCATGTCGGATGGACTGGAGCGTGCGGAGAAGGATCCCTCCGTGCGGGTCGTGCTGTTCCAGGGCGACGGCGACAGTTTCACCGCCGGAAACGACATCGGCGATTTCTCCGCCCAGGCCAACGGCAAGGACACCGGCGAGAGCCAGGTGCATCGATTCATCAGCACCATCAGCAAGGCCACGCTTCCCGTCGTTGCCGCCGTGCAGGGCAATGCGGTCGGGATCGGCACCACCATGCTGCTGCATTGCGACCTAGTGTATCTTGCCGACACCGCAAAACTGATGACGCCGTTCGTCAATCTGGCGCTGGTGCCGGAAGCGGCCTCGAGCTGGCTGTTGCCGGCGCGGATCGGACACGTCCGTGCCTACGCGATGTTCGCACTCGGCGAACCGCTCGATGCGGCGACCGCGCTGGCTTGCGGTTTGGCCAATGCGGTGGTGCCGGCCGCGGAGTTGCGCGCCAGGGCCCGGCAAGCCGCCGAGGCGCTGACGCAGCGGCCGGCCGGTTCGCTCACCCAGACCAAGGCGCTGATGCGCGAGATGGACAGGATCGCTGCCCAGATCAGCCGCGAAAGCGCGTTGTTTCGCGACCGGTTGCAGACCGGCGAGGCGCGGGAGGCGTTTGCCGCCTTTGCCGAGCGCCGCAAGCCAGATTTTTCGAAGGTTGCGGGATAATCGTAAACGCGCCGACGCAAGCCCAGGGATTTTCGGAGGAGCCAACATGAAAGCCGGCATCTGGCACAAGACGGCCTGCAATCTCTGCTACGTCAATTGCGGGATCGAAGTCCTCGTCAATGAGGGACGTATCGAGAAGATCAAAGGCGATCGCTCCAGCCCGAAATCGCAAGGCTACCTCTGCAACAAGGCCGCGCGCATCCCCTATTACGCGCACCACAAGGACCGGCTGACGACGCCGTTGCGCCGTCGCGCCGATGGCGGCTTCGATGCGATCGACTGGGATGTGGCGATCGCCGAGATCGCCGAACGGGTGCGAAGTCTGGTCGACCGTCATGGCGGCAAGAGCCTGGCGCTCTATGGCGGCGGCGGCCAGGGCAACCATGCCGGCGGCGCCTATGCCAATGCGTTCCTGCGCGCGCTCGGGTCGCGCCACGTCTTCAACGCGCTGTCGCAGGAAAAGACCGGCGACTTCTGGATCAACGGCCATATGTTCGGCAGCCAGACCTGCCACACCGCGGAAGACGTGCATGGCTGCGATCTGTTGTTCGTGATCGGCGCCAATCCGTGGATCGCCCACGGCTTCCCCAATGCGCGCGACCATCTCAACCACATTCGCAAGGACCCCGCGCGCAAGCTGATCGTGGTCGATCCCCGGCGGTCGGAGACCGCCGAGATGGCCGACCTGCATCTCGCGGTCCGTCCGGGCACCGACGCATTCCTGCTCGGCGCGCTGCTCGCCACGCTGGTGCGGTCCGACAGCATCGACCATGACTTCATCGGAGAGCACACGGTTGGCTACGACGAGGTGAAGCAGGCGCTGCTGCAAATCCCGATCGCGGACTGGGCTGCCGCTGCGGAGGTTTCCATTGCCGACATCGAGCGCTGCGCCGCCATGATCGCCGCCGCAAAGGCCATGGTCGTTCGCGTCGAGCTCGGGATCCAGCAAGGCGTCAACTCGACGCTCAACTCCTATCTCGAAAAGCTGCTCATCATGCTGTCGGGCAGCTTTGGCCGCAAGGGCACCAACCAGCTGCACAGCTGGCTGCAACCACTCTGGGGGAACTCGCCGGGCCAGAAATTTGAGCCGACCGGCGATGAGGTGATCGCGGGCCTGCTGCCGCCAAACATCTTTCCCGATGCGGTGCTCGGCGATCACCCCGACCGGCTTCGCGGTGTCTGGATCGACAGCTCCAACCCGGCCAACACGGCGGCCAATACCGAGGCGGTGGAGCGCGCATTGCGCTCGCTCGAACTCTGCGTCGTGGTCGACGTAGCCATGACCGAAACGGCGCGGCTCGCGCATTACGTGCTGCCGGCCTCCTCGCAATACGAGAAGACCGAATTCACGCTGTTCAACTTCGAATTTCCGACCAATTATTTTCACGTTCGCGCCGGCGTGCTGCCGCCGCTCGAAGGCACTCTGCCGGAGCCAGAGATCTATACCCGGCTTTCCCGTGCGCTGGGGCTGCTGCCCGGCGACAACGCGCTGGCGCCGTTGCGAGAGGTGGCACAACGCTCGAGGCCCGAGTTCGCCGCCGCGTTTCGCGCCTTCATGGGTGAAAACCCTTCATCCGCCGCGGTGGCGCCGCTGGTGCTTTACCATACGCTCGGGCAAACGCTTCCCGATGGCACGGCTGCCGCCGCACCCTTGTGGAACGCCGCACTCAGCTGCGCCAAGCGGTCGCCGCAAGCGGTCAGGCGTGCGATCGGTGCGGCGGACGATGTGCCGGATCACGCGCTTGGCGATGCTCTGTTCGACGCCATCGTTGCGGCGCGGCAGGGCACCGCCATCACCCAGCACGACTACGACGAAGTCTGGTCGCTGATCGGCCATCCCGACCGCAAGATTCGCCTCGCCGTCCCCGGCATGCTGGAATGGCTGGCGCGGCTGGATCCCGCGAGCGCCGGCGCGCCGAAAGAGTTTCCGTTCATGCTGGCCGCCGGACAGCGGCGCATGTTCAATGCCAACCAGATCTTCCGCGACCCCGCATGGCGTCGCGACGATCCGGACGGCGCATTGCTGATCAATTCCACAGACCTCGGGGCGCTCGGCGCGCGCGATGGTGACTGGCTTGCCGTCGAATCCGCGACCGGCCGGCTGGTCGCCCGCTGCAAGGCCGACGATTCAATGCGGCAGGGCCAGTTGGCGCTGCCGCATGGCTACGGCCAGTCCTATCCCGCATCCGACGGCGAGCGTCTCAGCAATGGACCGCGGATCAACCTGCTCACCGAAAGCGGCAATCGCGATCCGATCGCCGGCACGCCCTACCACAAGCACGTCGCGGTTCGGCTGTCGCGCCTGCCGGAGCCGGAATCGGCGGCTTGCCAGATCAAGTCGGAGCGAATTCACGAAAGGGCGGTAGCGCAATAGCTACTCGCATCCGGCCGCGCGTCAGGCATTCGGCGGGCGGACGAGGCTAGCCGGCCTCGCCGCTACTTCGCCGCGGCCAGCGTAGCGGCGAATTCGGCGAGATTCTTTTGCGTCTCGTCGTCCTTCACCAGGCCCGACACCTTCCTGGCCAGGCCGATGATTTGCGTCCGTTCGTTTGGCGCAATGAAGGTGGCCCAGACATCCCTTGTGTCGCGCATCGCGGCGGTCATCTGGCGGGTGTTGGCGGGCCTCATGCCCTCTGCCATGGAGCCGATCGAGCCGGCGATCAATTCCGCCGCGCCGTCGCGGGCCTTCTCGAGCCCGGCCTGTCGTACCGGCGTGCGCTGCTCCGGCGCAAGCTCGTCCATGAACTGAAGCATCGCGGTCACCTCGCGCGCGGCGAGGCGGACCAGGAAATTCGACGCCGACGCATATTGGTCTTCGTATTCCTTCAGATTGCGCAGCAGCGCTGGCTGATCCATCGTCGGACCCGGCTCCGCGCCGAAAAGCAGGATCCGCTTGTTGCTCTGCTTGGCGTCAAAGAACCAGTCGAGCGCCCAGGGCAGATCGCTGGATTTGGCGGGCGGCAGCGTGGACAATTGTTCAACGTCGAACACCCGGGCAAACAGCTCGGAGGCGGGCGGCTTGGTGAAGTCCGGCCTGTCCTCGGATGCGGCGACGCCATCGAGGTAAAGCTGCAGCGCGTGAGCGGCATCCTTCGCGCCGGAAGCGATCTGCGCGCCGTCCTGTGCGCTTGCAGCCGACGACAGCGCAACCAATAACAGCAGCGATCTGAGAAGCAGCATGGGCCCGGGGCCGTTCGTTTGGGTGATTTCTTGTTCACGGTCTTGGTTGCTTGAAGGGGGTGGTCGGTTCACTTGCGGCCTGCTGTTGCCGCCCGTGCTTCGAGCGGGATATCAACCGGCTCTTTTGGGTTTTCCAAGTAGTTTCAAGCCCATCTGACGTATCGCTCCTGTACCGGGCGCGGGTCCTAAGACGAATTGTCGACTTTACGAGGCGCCCGGCCTCGTTCGACCCGATTGTTTTTTTGGCTCCTGCCGCGATTGGGGTGGCCATCATGGCTGGTCGGTGGGCATAGTTTGAAGCAACAAGCGTAACGGGGAAGGGGAGAGGAAATGTCACTCTTGCAGGAGAGCGTTGCGGGCGATTTCGGTGTCTCGAAGCCCTCCGGTTCGGAAGCCGCACTGCAATCCGCGGTCCGCAAGGCCGCGCTGCGCTTCGTGCCGCTTCTGACCATCGCCTATCTGTTCAACTATCTCGACCGCACCAGCCTCGGCTTCGCGGCGCTGACCATGAACAAGCAACTCGGGCTTTCGCCCGGCCAGTTCGGTCTTGCCGCCGGGATATTCTTCCTGGGCTATTGCACGTTTGAAATACCGAGCAACCTGATGCTCTACCGGGTCGGGGCGCGGCGCTGGATCGCGCGCATCATGATCAGCTGGGGCATCGTGTCGGCGGCGACCATCTTCGTCGTCGGGCCGAACAGCTTCTATGCATTGCGGCTTCTGCTCGGCATCACCGAAGCCGGCTTCTTTCCGGGGGTGACCTTCTTCCTTGCCGCCTGGTTCCCGATCCAATTCCGCACCCGGATGCTGGCGTGGTTCCTGGTCGGGATACCCCTGTCGTCGCTGATCGGCGGTCCGATTTGCGGCGCGCTCTTGCAGATGGATGGAATTTGGGGTCTGGCCGGATGGCAATGGCTGTTCATCGGCGTCAGCCTGCCCTGCATTCCCTTGGGGTTTGTGACGCTGTACTGGCTCTCCGATAGCCCCGACAGCGCAACCTGGTTGACCTCCGAGGAGCGCGATGCGCTGAACGGCGTGCTTTCCTCCGAAGTGCGCGAACGTCCGCCGGCTTCGTGGCTGGCCGCCCTGCGTGATAGCCGCGTGCTTATCCTCGCGGTGATCCAGTTCGGCTTCACCCTGGTTTCCTACGGCACCGGCATCTTCCTGCCGTTGATCCTGAAGGAGTACCATTTGTCGAACCTGACCATCGGCTGGATGGCGGCATTGCCCTATTTGTTCGCCTCCGCCGGCATGATCCTGTGGGCGCGCTATGTCGACCAAACCGGCCGGCGCATTGTGAATCTGGCGATCGCCTGCCTGCTGGGCGGCGTGGGCCTGGTGGCGCCGATCGTATCTGGTTCGCTGGCGGTCGCCTTGGGCGGATTCAGCGTGGCCCTGGTCGGCGTGACCGCGGCGCGCGCGATCTTCTGGTCGATACCGACTCGCTTCCTGACCGGCGTGGCCGCGGCCGGCGGGCTGGCCTTCATCAACAGCATCGGCACCATCGGCGGTTTCGCCGGCCCGTCGATGATGGGCTGGTTGCGGGAATTCTCAGGCTCCTACATTGCGGGCCTGGCCGCGATGGCGGCAATCATGATCGCAGCCGTGCTCGCATCGATGTCGCTGAAACTCGTGATGTCGAAGGAGTAGAGGCTTCGGCTATCGGCCTTGAGGAGCGCACATGGTTGGATGGGATGACTTCAAGCCGGCCGCGATCAAGCCGGCGATATCGATGGCCGACCTCGACAAGCTCGATATCCGGGTCGGCACCATCGAATTGGTCGAGGACGTTCCGGCGTCGGAAAAGCTGGTTCGGATGCGCGTCGATTTTGGCGATCACAAGCGCACCATCCTGGTCGGCATGAAAAAGGAACGGTTGGATGCAAAAGCCGAGGTGGAGGGCAAACAGGCGCTGTTCGTCGTCAATCTGCCGGCGCGAAAAATGGCCGGCGAGACGTCCGAGGGCATGATGTTCGATATCGGCTATGCCGACGGCGGCTTGCCGGTACTGGCCGTTCCGGAAAAACCGATACCCAATGGCTGTCGCGCCGGGTGATGGAGAAAATGACATCACACTGCTGACCGCACGAACAGCGCGAGGTTTTGCGACAGATCGCGACGACTGACGATCGGTCGTGGCGCGGTTTCCGCGTCTGCCGGGCGCGCCAGCGCGTTACATGCCGTGGTCCTGAAATGCCTTTCGGCACGCCCGGCCAAGCCGTTCGCGATTTTGCTGCAGGCATTGCTGGACGGCGTTATCGCCGTCCGACAATTTATCCCGGCAAAACCGCGAGGCATCGCGCGAGCAGGCGTTTCGCTCTTGAGGGGTGCCTCTCTCGGCGCGCGCGTCGCCAAATCCCAAAACCAGGACGCAAATTGTCATCAAAATAACTCTGCTCATGGCTTCCTCCGATATTTTTGTTCTCTCCTCCAGGATTTGATCTGCGATCGGCTTGCCCGGGCGGCTTGGCAGACGCCATCAGGCGGCCACCGCGTCCCGGTTTACCTCGCCTTTGGCGAGCTGGGTCAGCAGCGCGTCGGCCCGTTTCTCTTCCTCGAGGCTGAGGTGCAACATCTTCTGCTCGTCGCGCAGGTCCAATTGGCCGGCCAGTGCAGCGGCCGTGCCGTACGCGGCCATTTCGTAATGTTCGAGCTTTTGTGCGGACGCTATAACGCCTGCATCGCGAAGGTCGTCATCGGTCAGGATGATGAGCATCTTCCTGGTTTCGGTGATGAGCGCCTGCATCGCCTGGTCGGTATGCGCTGTGGGATCGGCGCCATGCTTCAGCAGGATCGTCGTCAGTCGGTCCCCTTGGGTCTCGGCCTCCGCACGATGATGAATCAGCAAGCGCTTCAGCGCCGGATGCGATGCGGCTCCCGCCATCCGCAGCAGCGCGTCGGCGAGCTGCGCTTCGACACTCACCAGTTCCTGCAGTTCCGCAATGTACATGTCCTTGAAATGGCTGATTTCCATGGCGGCAGCCTTTCGTCGATCCAAGTTGCATCCGAAGATTCAAGATGGAACCGGAAGAGCGGAGCCCGCCGCTGTTCCGATTTTTGCTCAACATGATTCGGGGGCAGTCTGTTCCATCTCATTTTCTCGTTTCATTGCTGCCCGCTCGGAAGATCACTCAGTCAGTGGTCGGCTGGAAAAATCTCTTCGAAAAATTCATGAAATAAATGGGAACGTTTGCGGCGCGGATTAATTCGCTGTGAAGGTAGCACCGGCGAGCAATGGCGTTGAAGCGATTGCCAATCGTCGGTGATCCGGCCCGTTGGCATGATACCGACCGTGACACCATCATTCACAGCCTCGCAGAGGCGGGCTGGAGCAGAAGGCAACCTTTCGCAGCCGGAAGGGAGCAATTCCAGACGGGCCGAAGTCAAGACAGGAGCCGGCCATGAAGCTAAATTCGGCACAGGTAAAGCAAACCTTGAGCCAATACGATGCTGAGGTTCTTCCCGATGATCATCCGGCGGTAGCCCAGCTGAACAACCTGTTTGGAGATCATACGTTCTTTCTCGACGGCGGCGGACTTAAGGTCCTGGAGCCCGCCGACGCGCCGGAAACAGAAGCCCAAACCGGCGAGGTCGTGAGTCTTGCCGACTGGAGCGATGCAACTCTCACCCGCTTGAGACCGCATGATCCCGAACTGACCGGCGTTGTCGTCGTGCTTGAATTAAAACACTGATCCCCCGCAGGGCAGATGGAAGCCGTTATGGGGAGGGGCCGGCAGGGCCGGCCCAGCAGGCCCTGCCGCGCGCGCGCGTGAAATCAAGATCATGCCCATGGTCGGCGTCGTCGGCGGTCACGGCACCGATGGACTTTTTCGCCTGGCACGCGTACATATTCCCATCACAAAGCGCTTCGCTTCGACGAAGCGCTTTGTCTTTTTCGGGATTGGCGTGTGATGGCACCAAAAGTCTTCATCGATGGCGAGGCTGGAACGACCGGGCTTCAAATCCGCGACAGGCTGGCGGCGCGGCGCGACCTTGAGCTCATCTCGGTCGATCCGGCGCGGCGCAAGGATCGCGAGGCCCGGCGCGACATGCTCAACCGCGCCGACCTCGTTATCCTCTGTCTGCCCGACGATGCCGCGCGCGAAGCGGTTTCGCTGATCGAAAGCAACACGGTGCGGGTGATCGACGCCTCGAGCGCCTACCGCACCGCCGACGGCTGGACCTATGGCTTTCCCGAGATGACCAAAGCGCAGCGCGCGGCAATCGTCGGGTCGCATCGGGTGTCCAACCCCGGCTGTTATCCGACCGGCTTCATCGCGCTGATGCGGCCGGCGGTCGAGGCCGGGCTGGTCCCGGCGAATTGGCCGGTTTCGATCCATGCCGTTTCCGGTTACAGCGGCGGCGGCAAAAACATGATCGCCGAGTTCGAGAACAAGGATTCGCCCGGCTACACGCAGGTGCCCTACCGCATCTACGGCCTGAACCATGCCCACAAGCACGTGCCGGAGATGCGCGTCCATAGCGGCCTGTCGAACACGCCGCTGTTCGCGCCCAGCGTCGGACGCTATGCCCAGGGCATGATCGTCGAGGTGATGTTTCCGTTGCAGGCATTGCCGGCGGCGCCGCGGCTTGCGGACTTTCATGCTGCGCTTAAGCAAGCCTATGCCGGCGAGCGTTTCGTCGAGGTTGCCT
>Ga0210410_10002189_pt1 | contig 17682 bp, 11 predicted proteins | sample IncBWC4MmetaG_FD_161058 | JGI IMG/M metagenome (GOLD analysis project Ga0210410, IMG submission 161058) | Forest soil microbial communities from Barre Woods Harvard Forest LTER site, Petersham, Massachusetts, United States - Inc-BW-C-4-M | ecosystem: Environmental > Terrestrial > Soil >... | reverse complement strand
GAAACAGACCGGTGTTCGTGGGCGAAGAATTGGCCATTCGGAAATCGGATTCCAGCGGCTCGACGCTCACTTCCGGATCATTCACCACCCGTCGAATGGATTCCAGAAACTCCTTCGGGTCATCTCCCGGCAGAAGGCGCACATCGAGGTTCGCCCACGCTTCTGGCGGAATCACGTTGGTCTGTTCCGATCCGCCCAGCATGCTGAGCGAAATGGTGTCCCGCAGCAGGTAGTTGAGAGATTCGTCCTGTTCCACTTCGCGCTGAAAGTCTTTGTCCTCCAACGCCTGGTGGATATTGCGGAACTGCTCAGCCCGCGCCGGGGACTCGAAGGGCGCCATGGCATGCAGAAATTCCTCGACCACCGGCAGTACCTTCAGCGGCGTGCGATAGGCGATGACCCGATTCAAGGCCTGCACGAGGCGATTCGGAGCCGAATCCGCAATCGGAAGCGAACCATGCCCGGCGCGTCCATGCGCTACCAGGTGAAGCCAGAAAGCCACCTTCTCGCCAACATCCACGCCGATGTACTTTACGTGGCCATTGTGCTCCAGAAGGTTCTCGCCACCTTCGTTGATCAGGTACTCGGCATTTCCCAGCAGGTCGCGCTGGTGAGCGATGAACCAATCGCTTCCGGTGTCACTCACCTCTTCATCCGCTACGGCCAGAAAAATCACATCGCGATCAAGCTCCACCTTCTCGCGCTTCAGCATGACCATGACCATGAACTGGGCCAAGCCTTCGTTTTTCATGTCCTGAGCGCCGCGGCCGTAAATCAATCCGTCCACAATCTCCGCGCTGAAGGGCGGAACTTTCCAATGAGAGGCATCGCTGGTGACCACGTCCATGTGGTTCAGCAGAATGATCGGCCGCTGCGAAGACGGTGTGCGGTGCGGAATGCGCGCCCACAGGTCGGCTCGTCCCGGAGCGTAATTGAACACCCGGTTCTCAATCCCTTCCTGATCGAGGATTTTCTTGAAGAAATCAGCCGCGCGCGCCTCATTGCCGGGAGGATTCGTGGTATCGATCCGCAGATATTCCCGTTGCCACTGGACTGCGAGGTCGGCGTATTGCTTCATACGATCTGTCGGAATGCGATCCGAGTTGAGCCGCCTTTCGGCAGCAGTTTGGGACCAGCCGAGAGCTGTAAGCAACGCGAAAACGAATCCTATGAGGCGCATGCTTGTATTCTTTTTGGACATCCAGGCTCCTGTGCTCAGTGAGTCTCTAGCCACGCAGTTTTTATACCAGCTTTGCCAAAATTACCCTCAAAGCGGATTATTTTTCTCCTCGCCCCCGGTTGGAGGATTACAATGTTATTGCAAGTCAAGGGGTTAGCTGTCCAGAAGTTTGGCAATCGACCTGTTATAGAGACTGGTGGGTGCCAGAGTCAAACGACCGATATTCCCAGGGGCCGAACGCCGCGTCAGCGTTGGCCAGCAAGCACAAAAACTTGCTCCCGTCTCTATTTAACAGACGCAATCACAAATCACGCAACACGCCCGTAAGGCGTGCCGGAGTGGAGCCCCCAGGTGCTCCCTCCACGGAGGAAGTTCAAAATGAAGAATCGTGTACTTGTAGCGTTATTCGTCGCAGTCGTGCTCGCCCTGCCAGCCTTTGCGCAGACGGGCTCGACCTCACCGGACCAACCTGCAGCCAGCCAGTCTATGCCTGTGGCTCAGTCGACGCCTGCCGCTCCAGCGAGCACCGACCAAGCCTCGACATCCGCGCAGACTGTCGGCGCCACTGGGAAGCAGCCTTTACAGACTGAAACCCGCGAAGGTTTCTGGGGCAAGATCAATCCCTTCGCCCGCAAGAAATATGTGCAGCGTCAGACCCAGCCCATCCGCGACCGCGTGAATGAACTAGACGAGCTCACTGCGGGCAACACCAAGATGATCAAGGATGTGGATGGCCGCGCGCAGCAAGGCATCCAACTGGCTTCGGCCAAGGCCAACGAAGCCGACCAGCACGCTATCGACGCCGGCAACAAAGCTCAGATGGCCCAGCAGACTGCAACTCAGGCTAACACCCGTCTCTCCACGGTTGAAACCGTAGTCGGCAACATCGACCAATACAAGGCCACTACTCAGACCGAGATCCGTTTCCGTCCCGGCCAGAGCGCCCTGAGCCAGAATGCCAAGACCGCTCTCGATGAGATGGCGACCCCGCTCAAGAATCAGCGCGGATACATTGTCGAAGTGCAGGGCTTCTCTTCGGGCCACGGCCAGACTGCCATTGCCACCTCGCAAAAGATGGCGGATTCCGTGGTCAGGTACCTCGTGCTGAACCATGACATTCCGGTTTACCGGATTTACGTGGTCGGCATGGGCAACGCTCCGGTTCCGAGCGCAAGCACCGAGGAACAGGCCAAGACCAAGCGAACCAGCGGCGGCCGCGTCGAAATAAGCCTCCTGAAGAACGATCTGGAACAGCTTGCAGCGACCGCGCCTGATCAAGCGCCTGCTAAGTAGTTTTAAGGACGACCGGCTCAACCCGGACGCCCTCCCCTGAGAAAAGCCTCTTGCGCGAGCAAGAGGCTTTTTTGTTTTAATCGCCGGCGTATTCTCGCAGCGCCAGCTAGGGACGAATCTGGATCAACAGGTTCCCGGTTGCATCCAGCCAGAAACGCTTGTTGGGGGGCACAACCGTGGTCGCGCTATATTCCGTGACTACGGCCGCTCCCGCGTATTTCCTCTGGGCCCGGAGCCCGCCGCGATCATAAATCGCCGCTGTGACTTTCTTACCCTCGAAGAAAACCGGGGTTCGCTCCGGATCGAACCTTCCGCCTTCGGCGCGTCCCCGAACGACGGGTGTGTCGCGGGCCGCGCCCAGGCCGGACTGCGGGGACTTCAATATCACCCGCAGCCGGAGCGTGACTAGCTCGATCTCACGGGCCGGATAGCTGTAGCCGTAGCGACGCTCGTGCTCCCGGCGAAACTCCGCAATCAGGCCGCCGGTGTAAGGCAGATTGAGTTCGTACCCTTGGCCCCGGTAGCGGACGTCCACGCTAAGCCTGTGCCGGATTGTGCCTCGCCATTCTTCGAGTTGAAAATCTTCGTCGGCCTTGCGGCGCAATTTGCCGAATTCCTGCTTCAGTTCTTTCACCGGAAGCTTGTCCAATGTTCGCCAAAGTACGGTTCGGGAATAGTCTTTCACGACATCGCTGACCAAAATGCCAAAGGCAGAAAGGGCACCCGGAAGCGCAGGCACGATCACCCGAGGAATGCTCAAACTCGCAGCCAGTTCGCAGGCATGCAATCCGCCCGCTCCGCCGAAGGCCACCAGCGCGAACTCCCGAGGATCGTAGCCTCGCTCAATCGAAACCACGCGAATCGCTTTCTCCATGGTCACATTGACCACACGAATCACTCCCGCCGCAAACTGCTCAAGAGAGAGTTTGCAACCTTGCTTTTTCAACCAAGCCGAGACAATACTCCGCGTGCGTTCCAGGTCGAGGGTGAACTCGCCACCGAGAAAACGATGAGGCTGCAACCGTCCGAGGAGAAGGTTCGCATCCGTGACCGTCGGCTGCGTGCCGCGGCCATAGCACATTGGACCTGGGTCAGCGCCCGCAGACTCCGGCCCAACCCGCAGCGCTCCGGCGGCATCGAAGCGCGCAATGGAACCTCCGCCCGCACCTACGGTGTGAATGTCGAGCATGGGCACGCCAACCGGCAATCCCGCAATTTCGGTCTGACTGCCGGTTTGTGTATGGCGGTCCACCAGCGCCACGTCGGTCGAAGTGCCGCCCATATCGAACGATATAATTCGCTCGCACCCGCTGCGGCGCGCCACAGCCGCGGCGCCTACCACTCCTCCCGCGGGGCCGGAGAGGATCGTCCGTACTGGTTCGCGAGCGGCCGCGCCCAGAGCGGCGATTCCCCCGCTGGATTGCATGACAAAAATGCGAGGGCTCTGAGAGCCTCCGCTCCAGGCCTCCGCTCGCCGGTCGAGATTCTCCAGATAGCGCTGCATTACAGGCTGCAAGTACGCATTCATCACCACCGTGCTGGTGCGCTCATACTCGCGAAACTCAGGCAGAATCTGATGAGAGACGGATAGCGGTACGCCCAGCCCTTGCAACGCCGCAGCAATCAGAATCTCGTTTTGCGGATTGGCAAACGAAAACAGCAGCGAGATCGCAATCGCCTCGGGCCTCTTCTGAAGTACTCTACCCGCCAGGTCCCGCAATTCTGCTTGCGAGGGCTCACGTGAGATATTGCCGTCGCTGCCGGTTCGCTCGTCCACGCCGAAGCGAAGATCGGCAGGCACGAGGGGTTCGACGTGATCGAAGAAAAAATCGTACAGTTTGGGACGAGCCTGCCGCCCGATCTCGATGACATCCTCGAAACCCGCAGTGGTGACCAGCGCCACGCGCGCTCCTTTGCGCTGCAACAAGGTGTTCGTACCGACTGTCGTGCCGTGCAGCAGAATCAGAGAATCACGGCGCCCTGTCTTTTCCAGCGCTTCCACAATGGCTCGCGAAGGATCATCGGGAGTGGAGAAGACTTTGAGCATGCAGATGCGGCCGCGCTCCACCCACACGCAGTCGGTAAACGTGCCGCCGGTGTCGATGGCGATGCGGAGCGCTTGAGGTCGAGAGCGAGGCATGCGATCTGAAACTGGAACGCTAGGGTAACATTTTGAGATGCGCTTACGCTGGTGTGCGCATCGGAAACCAGGAGGATACGCGTGCGATACGCTTTTCTAGTCGAGACCTACGCGACCGAGCGAATCAAGGTCGTCAGTGTGTGGAGCGAGTTTCGGGACGATGACCTTCCTGCGCGCCCACGATCCGATGATACGCGGGGCCGCAGCGTTCATGAGCAGATGGTGCATCAGTGTGTCAGCGAAGACTTATGGTTTCGGACGATGCTTGGCATCGACGTCGGAGCGCCGCCTTTGCCGAAGGAAGAAACGCGGCTGCAGTTCATGAAACAGTATGTGGAGGACAGCGGAAAGCGACTTGAGTCACTTTTGAAGAAGGAAGAAGCCTGGTGGGAAGGAACCGCGAAGTTTTTTGAAACACAGCGTTCCCGCGCGTGGGTGATGACGCGGCGAATCGCGCACACCTCGCATCATCGAGGACAACTGATGGCAATGCTGCGCATGCTAGGGCGTGACGTGCACAGCAATTACGGCCCCACGGCGGACACGGGCGGCTTAATGCAAAACCACGCGCCGACCATCTACGCCTATACCAGCCTGGACGCGCTGCTCAAGGGCGAAGCCGCGGGAGGTGCAAAAGCTCCCTTACCAGGGCCAGCAGGTAAACCTGTCACTGAACGTCCTTCGTAGGGCGCTCATGATCTCACTAGCTGTTCGTCGAAAACGCCAGCGCGAGCAGCGTATTCTGCTCCATCTCGTGGGCTTTGGCCGATCCCGTCGCGGGGCTGGCGCTGGCTGAGCGCTTTACCGAGAGTACGGGACGTTCCCCGGCGATGTGGCGCAACCGCGGCAGCACGTAGAACATCGCGCCCATGTTAGCGGGTTCCTCCTGAACCCAGACAATGTCGCGGGCGCTCGAATGCCGTTCCAGTTCCGTGATCAGTTCGGCCTCTGGGAACGGGTACATTTGCTCGAGGAAAACGATGGCGGTCGAGTTGTCCTTTCTCTTTTTGCGCTCGTCGCGTAGCTCGTGACCGATTTTCCCCGTGCACAGCAGGATGCGCTTGGCCTGGCTAACCTCTGTGTCGGGCAAAACGTTAAGGAAGTGCGGATGCGAAAAGGCCTCGACAGGCGAAGCGGCATCGGGATGCCGCAGCATGCTCTTCGGGGTGAAGACGATCAGCGGTTTGCGCCAGCGCCGCAACGCCTGCCGGCGCAGCAGGTGAAAATATTGCGCGGCATTCGAAGGCTGGCAGATCTGGAAATTGTCCCGCGCCGCGAGTTGCAGAAAGCGCTCGATGCGCGCGCTGGAATGTTCCGGGCCCTGGCCTTCGTAGCCGTGGGGCAGCAGCAAGACTACGCCCGAGAGCAAATTCCACTTGTCTTCGCCGGCGCTGATGAACTGATCAATCACCGCCTGGGCGACGTTCACGAAATCTCCAAATTGAGCCTCCCAGAGAACCAGCGCTTCCGGATAATCGCGGCTGTAGCCGTACTCGAACCCGAGCACGCCCGCTTCCGATAACGTGGAGTTGTAAATTTCACAGCGCGCCTGTTGTGCAGAAATATGCTGGAGCGGCACATACTCTTTTTCATTTTCGACATCGACCAGCACAGAATGCCGCTGGTTGAAGGTACCGCGACGGCTATCCTGCCCGCTGAGCCGCACCGGAACGCCCACTTTCACTAAACTACCGAAAGCCAGAGCTTCCGCCATGCCATAGTCCACGGGACGCTTTCCGACGCCCATTTCGGCGCGCTGTTCGAGCAGCTTCTTAACCTTCGGATGGATATGAAAATCCTCCGGGTAAGTTGTGAGCGGCTCCGTGATTTGGCGCAGTTCTTCCGCTGATAATCCGGTTTCGGCCTCATACTCCGCCTTGTAACGGCCGCCGATGTAGTTGTCCCAGTAGGTTGGCAGGTCTCGAAGCGTGGGTTTCTTGGTGATGGAGCCAGCCTGCTTCTGTGCGGCCTCCAGTTCGGCGCGGATGGCCTGCACCCGGCTCGGCGCGTCTGCAACGCCGATATCTTCAGAATAAATCTCCCACAGCGGCGGATGCTCTTTGATGGCTTTGTAGAGCAGCGGCTGGGTGATGGTGGGATCATCCACTTCGCTGTGGCCGTGGCGGCGATAGCCGATCACGTCCACAACTACGTCCGTGCCGAACTCGTAACGGTATTCGACCGCGATGCGACCCACACGGATCGCGGCGTCCACATCTTCGCCATTCACGTGAAAAATGGGGACAGACTGGCGTCGGGCGAGCTGCGCCGCAAAGCGCGAGGAATGCGACTCAGTGGGTACGGTCGTGAAACCGATCAGATTATTGGCGATGACGTGCACCGTCCCGCCCACGGTGTAGCCGGGCAGATCGGCATAGTTCAAAGTTTCCGCAACGATTCCTTGTCCCGCGAAAGCAGCGTCGCCATGCACCAGCACCGGAAGGTATTTCTCGGGCCCGTTTTCACCCGTTCGATCATGTTTGGCGCGGGTGCGTCCGATGGTGACCGGATCCACGGCCTCCAGATGGCTGGGATTCGAGACTAGATGGATGTGAACCTTGGCACCGGTACGAGTGACGTACTCGCCGGTTGCTCCCATGTGATACTTCACGTCGCCGCTGCCCAGCACGCTGCGGGGATCGACATCTTCAAATCCAGCAAAGACTTCTTCCGGAGCGCGCCGCGCGACATGAACGATCACGTTCAGCCGGCCGCGATGGCTCATGCCCATCACGAGTTCGACCGCGCCCTTTTGCCCCGCCACTTCGAGAACCTCGTCCATCAGGGGAATGAGTGCGGTCACTCCTTCGAGTGAAAAGCGCTTGTTGCCCAAATAGCGCTGCTGGAGCACCTGTTCAAAGAGTTCAGCGCGGATGAGCAAATCGAGCGCCCTTTGCTGGTCTACGGCCGCCTGAGGGCCCTCCAGGCGATCCTGGATCCAGCGGCGGCGAGCGGGGTCGGTGATGTGCATGAACTCCGCTCCAACCGTGCCGCAATAGACGCGGCGCGCCTGTTGGGCGACCTCGCTGTCGACCTGTAGATCAGGGTGATGTACCGGGTGGAGAAAGCCGAGAGGATCAAGGTCGGCTTCGAGGTATCCCCACCGGCGGAATGCGTCGAACACACGCTCGCGCTCTCCGTTAGGTTGATCCAGCACGGCGGCGGAAGTTTGTGAAACCGTCTTTGCTCGGGTGGCCATATGCCTACTACTTAGGATAAACGATGCGCAGCAACTGGTGCCGGATTCATCTCCTCGATCCGTCTCCTGGCAAGAGCTGTGCTTTTTCCTCGCGGCGAATCCGGTTCTCAAAACGCTAGATGAGGAGTAATATTCTGGCGACCCCGCAGTCCGCTGCACAGCGGACAAGGAAGTAGTCTATGCAAACCAGGAAGCTTCTCCCCGCCGTCGCAGCCGTTGCATTAACCCTGTCGCCGATCATGTGTGCTTGGGCCACGAGCAAAGAAAAGGTGTTGCATGCCTTCGACTTCGGGACCGATGGAGCGTTTGCCAGTTCCGCCCTAGTCGCCGACGGCTCGGGGAATCTTTACGGCACGACACCTTCAGGCGGCCTTTACGGAGCCGGTACAGTATTCGAGTTGATGCCGCAGTCGGGCGGTCAATGGAAAGAAGTCCTGCTTTATCAATTCAACGGCAAGAAACAAGGGGGAACTCCCGAGGCTGCTCTAGTATTCGATTCTCAGGGCAATCTCTTCGGCACGACCAAGTACGGAGGAAAGGGGCTGCGAAACGGCACTGGCTGGGGCACCGTCTTTGAGTTGGCAAAGGGGTCGAACGGGCAATGGAAGCAAACAACGATTCATTCCTTCTATGCCCCTACCAATGACGGGACGTATCCCGTTGCCCCGCTCGTAGTTGACGGCAACGGCAATCTCTTTGGCACGACATCCGGTGGTGGCGTTGATGGGTGCGGAAATAATGCCCAAGGCACTGCCTTCGAGTTATCGCCCGCCGGGGGCGGGAAGTGGACCGAGGCGGAGATCCACGGGTTCGGTTGTTTTGACGGGACAAACCCCGTGGCAGGCCTGACCTTGGACGCCGCTGGCAATCTCTACACGACCACCAGCAAAGGGGGAAAGACAGCTGTTTGCAACCAGGGCTGCGGCACCGTGGTTGAACTGAGCTTCAGCGCAGGTCAGTGGAACGAGACGGTTCTATATAGCTTCCTGGGCGGGGTAGATGGACAGAATCCCTTGGGCAGTGTTGTCCTCGATTCCTCCGGCAATCTCTACGGAACTACCCAATGGGGAGGGGGAAACGGCACCTGCTCCCAGTTTGGAGTTAATCTTTTCTGCGGTACTGCTTTTGAACTTTCCCCTGGTTCCGGCGGCTGGACTGAGAGCATCATCCACAGCTTCGGCGGAGGCAACGATGGCGGCAATCCCGCCGCCGGCTTGATCTTCGATTCAGCTGGCAATCTCTACGGAACAACCGAATGGGGAGGAGGGCTCGGGAACTGTTCACCGTTCGGCACCAACCAGTTTTGTGGCACAGTTTACCAACTGTCGCACGGGTCGAGTGGCTGGACGGAGAACGTAATCCACAGTTTTGCAGACGGCACGGACGGCAACAATCCAACTGCCGCGCTGATTGTTGATACCGCGAGCGTACTTTACGGCACGACGGCCGGTGTTCAAGATGTCGGCGTGGCCACGGGAACGGCGTTCAGGTTAACGCCGCAGGGGGGCACATGGGCGGAAGCTGTTCTGCACACCTTCAGCAATGCAAATCAAGGCACCTTTCCCGGTAGCATCATCTTCGGCCCGCCGGGGATTCTGTATGGCACGGCGGGGGAGGGTGGCAACACTCATAATTGTTCCTACTGCGGGATTGTCTTCGAGCTGAAGCGTACTTCTACCGGGTGGAAGCAGAGGGTACTTTACGACTTCCGTGGGAGCCCGGATGGTGCCGTCCCATCTAGTCTGATTTCCGACGCCTCGGGGAATCTCTACGGCGTTACGAGTGCAGGAGGAAATACCACTTGCTTTTACTCTAGCAGCAACTGTGGGACAGTTTTTGAACTGAAACGTACGTCGAGGGGCTGGAAGGAAAAGATACTCTATCGCTTTGCCGGCGGAAACGATGGGTGGCAACCCGAGGGGATTGTATCCGATGGTGCCGGCAATTTATATGGCACGACTTCGGCAGGAGGCGCAAGTAACGCTTTTTGTGACCCCCAAGTGGGCTGCGGAACCGTCTTCAAACTCTCGCCTACCGCCGGTGGCTGGAAGGAAACCGTGATCTACAGCTTTAACGGTGGGACTGACGGATCAAGACCCGGCTCGGTTCCGGTTCTTGACGCTTCAGGGAACCTCTACGGAACCACGATTGAGGGGGGCATCATTTGCCGGACGTATGCCCAGCAGGGTTGTGGAACGGTTTATGAGTTGTCGCCGTCTTCGAATGGCTGGACCGAAAAGCTGCTGTATGACTTCACCGGTGGCAAAGACGGGTTCTCGCCCGTTGGAAATCTGCTCTTCGACTCAACCGGCAATCTCTTTGGGACAACATATAATGACGGTGGCAATTGTAACGCCGGTCACTGCGGCTTGGTCTTCGAGCTTTCGCCGGGATCGAGCGGCTGGACGGAGAATACGATTTACGATTTTCCCGGGGCGGCTCCCACGTCTGACCTCGTTTTCGGGTCCGGCCGCACTTTGTATGGTGCCACTACCACTGGCGACGGCACCAGTTGCAACCCCAGCTGTGGCTTCGTGTATAAGCTTTCGCAAGTTTCAGGTGGCTGGAAGGAAACCACGCTGCACACGTTCGACGGAAAAGATGGAGCGAATCCCTTCGGCGCGATGATCCTCGATGGAACCGGAAACCTTTATGGCCCAGCACAAGGTGGCATATACCATGCCGGTGTCGTGTTTGAGGTAATACCGTAGGACTCGTTTTTCCGCAGACTGCATCGTCCGAAGCGAGTGGCGATCCAGCCTCTTCGATCTTTGCCCTAGCCTCCTGTTCAATCCGACGGTCACGCAAAAACCAGGACGCATCGTGCGGAGCATTCACGGGAGCAACATGGCGACTGAGCGAGACGACAGAACTGGACTGGGGATCCCAACGTTGCTCGGAATTCCTTTCGACGCGAACTCTTCCTATCTGCGAGGTGCGGCCGGCGCTCCGCCATTGATTCGAACGGCGTTTCGCTGCGACTCGTCAAATTCGTCCACGGAGAGCGGGCTCGAACTTGGCCCGGAATCTGTGCTGGATTCGGGCGACCTGGATCTGCCGCCTGACGGTGCGTTCATTGCCGTCGAAGCCGCTGTCGGCCAGTTGCTCGACCAGGGACAGACTCCGGTGTGCCTTGGTGGCGATCACTCCATCGCGTATCCAATTTTGCGAGCTTTCAAAGAGCGCTTTGCGGATCTCACCATTGTTCACTTCGACGCGCATCCCGATCTGTACGATGAATTTCAGGGGAATCGCTGCTCGCATGCTTGTCCTTTTGCGAGGATCATGGAAGAGGGTTGCGCGGAGCGGCTGATCCAGGTAGGCATTCGAACCATGAATGCGCATCAACGGAAGCAGGCAGCACGCTTCGGCGTTGAAGTTGTGGAGATGCGGGAACTGCCCGCGTTGGAACGACTCAGGCTGGCGGGGCCGGTATACGTTTCGTTCGATGTTGACGTGCTCGATCCTGCCTTTGCGCCGGGCATTTCGCATCGCGAGCCGGGAGGGATGTCGGTGCGCGAAGCCATCGCGCATATTCATGCGATCACGGGCAACATAGTTGGAGCCGACCTGGTGGAATACAACCCGAAGCAGGACATATCGCAACTCACCGCGATGGTGTGCGCGAAGATTCTCAAAGAAATCCTTGGGAAGATGATCGCGAGATGAAGCGGTGGGTGAGGACTCGCAGAGAACGCTGAGGGTCACGGATTCGCAGCGTAGGTGTTTTGAAACGATACCAGCGAGCCTGTCTCTATCGCGACACAGGTGTTGCTCCGCCGGCCCGGCCGAACTGTACCTCAAGCTTGTCGCCGGGGCGAAGTTTGACTTCACGTCCCTTCTGGATTACCAGGAAAGCACCAGCGGCCGCCATGCCGAAGTAGCGAGCGTTAGCAGCGCTCAACGTCGTGCCTAAAGCCACTTGTGCAAGATCGTCGCCGAACTTCGCCGCCAGACCGGCACCGCCAAGCTGCACCAGCAGCCTCTTCTTACTCACCGTTGGCTGGAGCCTGCCTTCGGCGTCGGATTTAACCGCGTTACTGTCGGCAGACGCCAGGCTGAGGCTAACCGGCTGGACCGCGCCGTCTGGAAGGACAGCGCGTTCAAACGCCATGAACAATGATCCCGGGCGCATCAGGTGGCGCGCATGGAAAGTCTGCAAATGACCTTCCAAAAGAGTTCCTTTGGGCAGAATTGTCTGGCCATTGACCGCAACTTCCTGCTCCAGTCTGGCCTGAAAAGCAGATCCGCTTGGCAGCTTCGAACTCACCTCGGAGATGAGGCTGAGAGTAGCACGCGCGCCCTCAAGCGAGACCACAACTGGTTCTTCGGCAGAGGCCGAGGTTCGAGACGAAGCGCCGAGGTTCGGGGCCTGTGTGAAGCCTCCGTCGCGGTTCTGAGGAGCGGGCGCTTCCGGGAGTTGCAGCGGCGTACCGTGGGCTGCCGTCTGTGCCAAGATGGTTTTTGGGAAAAAAGCGGAACCGCCGAGCCCGGTAATTAGAAGCAACAGCAAGAACTTTTTTGGCATTTTGACTCTCCCTCAGAACAAGCCTCTACCAAATGATACTAATGAGATGCGATTGCCGTACGAGTCGGGCGTGTTTTTGTACGCTAGCCCCTTTCTCGTCCGTGGTAGACAAGGGCAAGGTGTCTTGGAACCGTACATGCAGCTACGCCGCCACGTTAGTGAGGGGGGCTCTACTGCAGCGAGATGACTAGAATACGGCCGTCGGAGTGGTATCCGTCGCCCGTAGCGTTTTTCGCTTCCTGTACGGGATTAGGTGGGAGATAGTAAGACACACTCTTCACTTTGCCTCCCTTTTGCAGACTGCCGCCAATGTTGTCTCTTTCGCCGTCCACGTTGGGGTCGATCTTGTGGGTGACGTTGCCGTTGCGTTTGTCTTTGGCGAAGCCGATGTCGTGGGTTCCGGCGCCCACCCACACGGTTTGCCCATTCCACGTGAACGGTGCTTTCCACAGGCGGAAGTGATGCCGACTGGCGACCATGGCGATGGGCTCAGCTTGCTCGTATCCGAAATCCTGACGCCGGTTGAACAGGTACAGCGTGCTCATCGGCATCGCCAGGTAGTCCTTATTTTCGTAGGTCGTCATGGCGGCTTCGAGAACCGCTTTCTTGTCATCGGTGTCGGCCACGTGCCAGTTGGCGGCGTCGAGCGCGCTCTGCACTTGTTGTTGGGAACCGACAATTACGAAATTCACCATGTCTCCGAGGTTCTTGAACTGATCGTTGATGCGGCGCGGCAGGCCATCGATGTCCTTGCGCAGGCCGGCATCCAGAGGAGTGGTGGAGACTTTCAGAGCCGGAGCAACAGTGGCGCTTGCCGCGCCGCTGGGTTGGATGCCCAACTGCCCCGCGAGAAAGATTTCGGCAGCGCTCGCCAGTTGTTGCTTGAGAACATCTGCACGGTTCGACGCCACTTGCGCCTGGCGATGGACTTTGACCGCGAAGCTTCCCTGGCATGGCGGCTTTTCCCCGGCGTTGATCCCAAGAAACAGATGGCCGGGAGCATCGACTTTAACTTCCTTGCTGCTCCCGATCAGCACCGGAACACCCTGCGCCTCCAGTTTGGCGATCAAAGCTCCGGGAAGCGCATTCGCCACTGGCAGACCTTGAGCGGAAGCGCCGCTGACTCCCACCGGATCACATTTCTTGGCAGCAGTCGCGGTAATCTCAAGAACATCCCCGGTTTGGAGCTCTACGCTGGTGTCGGTCCACAGCTGGGTCGTCGAGACATCAAAAGAGTAGTCGTTACCAGTCGCCGGAGCGGCGGAGGGTTCCGTTTGCGCGAGCGCCTGGCACAAAGCGAGGGACGCGATAGCCACAACTTTCGGAATTAGAGTGAACCTCATGAGAAATCCCCTAGGGTGAATGCGGGCCAACAAGCGCGCGGAGGCACGGCCTGCTTACAATTTTATACAGTCCCCACGAGAACATTGCCTACAATTCCGACAAACACATGGCTACTGATTGATGACAGCGATCTTCAGGCGCTTACCCACCCTCAAAGCCAGCCTCAACGACTCGCCTGCAGCGGGAATCACGAGGACCATCCGGGGTTCTGTTGTCACCTCATTGGCGACCTTGACCGATCCCTGTTTCAGTTTTCTTGAAGCGTCGGTTGTTGAGTCTGCCAAGCCACACTTAACCAGGAGGCGGTCCAACTTTACCAACGCCCGCGAATGTTGATCGCGAGACGCTTCGATTTCGCTAATGCTAACCGATATCTCCTCCGCGCTTTCTGGCATCTGGTCCTTCTGGAATTGTTTAGCCCAATCCTCGCCAGCTTTCGTCGCAGCGTCGCTCGAATGGAAATCGGCCACGATGCGCCGTGCTAGATCTTTCTTCGCCTGCATGGGATGAGTCTCCCGCTTCATCTTTTCGATCTCGGTCAGCGACACATCCGTCAGCAGTTCGTAGTACCTCCACATAATCTCGTCCGACACCGACATGATCTTGCCGTACATCTCGAGCGGCGGCTCGTGGATGCCGATTGCGTTACCCAGCGACTTTGACATCTTCTGTACGCCGTCGAGACCTTCCAGAATCGGCGTGGTGACCACCACTTGCGGTTCCTGGCCATAAGAGCGCTGCAGCTCGCGTCCCACGAGCAGGTTGAATTTCTGGTCGGTGCCGCCGAGTTCGACATCGGCTTCGAGCGCGACCGAGTCGTAGCCTTGCGCCAGGGGATAGAGCAGTTCGTGTATGGCAATCGGCTTCTCTTCGCGGAAGCGTTTGTGGAAGTCTTCGCGCTCGAGTATCTGCGAGACCGTGTACTTGGCGGCCAGGCGGATGAAATCGTCGGCGGTGAAATTCGCAAACCAGCGGCGATTGAAATCGATGACGGTCTTTTCCGGATCCAGAATCTTGAACACCTGAGCCTTGTAAGTCTCCGCGTTCTGCTCAATCTGCTCGCGAGAAAGCGGCGGACGCGTGGCCGAGCGGCCGGTCGGGTCGCCGATCATTCCAGTGAAATCGCCGATCATGAAGATGACCGTGTGACCTAGATCCTGAAAATGCTTGAGCTTGCGCAGCACAACCGTATGGCCGAGATGAAGATCGGGCGCAGTGGGGTCCATGCCGAGTTTTATCCGCAGCGGCTTGCTAGTGGCACGGGACTTCTCCAACTTGGACCGCAAGTCGGTCTCGCGAATTATTTCGGCCGTGCCCTTTTTTATGTAGGCGAACTGCTCATCAACCGGTGCGAAGTTTGGCATGCAGTTTCGATTATAAGCAATGTGTGTACTATCCTTCGCGGGGCTTTGCTGGGCTGGTCAGCCGAGAGGTTGTCCGTCCTACGTACGTTTCGCGGTCCCAGCCACCAGCCTCCGTCCTGCAATCTCAAACTTTCCGTCCAAAACGATGTTGATGGCTTCGGAGTACGCAATGTGCTCCTGCTCCAGGATACGGGCAGCCAGGGTGTGTTCGTCGTCAGTGTCGAGCACGGGGACAGTCTTCTGCAAAATGATGGAGCCGTGGTCGAGTTCTTCGTCTACAAAGTGCACCGTGCACCCTGAAACCTTCACTCCGTAAGCAAAAGCCTGTTCCTGGGCTTCGAGTCCAGGAAAAGCCGGCAACAGCGACGGATGAATGTTGAGGATGCGTCCCGGGAACTGCCGCACGAACCACGGCGAGAGCAACCGCATGTATCCTGCAAGGCAAACCAGATCCACCCGGTGCTTGTGCAGCGCAGCTACGACTTCACGATCATGTTCCGCCCGGTCTTTGCCTTTAGAAGGAACTACTAGCGTGGTAAGTCCGAGACCCCGAGCCGTCTCAACACCGCCGGCGTCGGCCCGGTTGGAAATTACGACCGCGATGCGCGCGCCGGGAATTCGCCCAGCGGAGATATTCCTGGCGATGGCTTCGAAATTCGAACCGCGTCCCGAAAGCAGAATGCCGAGATTCTTCATAAGGAGTCGTGAGCCATGACCTGCGAGCCATGACCTGCACCCAAGCGTTTATCATAATTCAACCAGCAGGAACCGCCTGCCAGGTTGCTCCAGCCCGAGAGGTCCGATATATTTTTAACTTGCATGTACAAAGACTTCCACGCCGTAGACCGCTGGACTAAAAGGAACGTGCACTGCATTTATCAAGCGCTGATCGTGGCCATTGCTACGCGCCATGCGGACGCAGTGGACGTCAAGTTTCTGGTGGACGGCCGTTCCGTCTGGATTGCCTTGCCGCATCCCGCGTGGGTGGAGTACGAGAACCGTACCGGGAAGATGATTACCGATCCTCTGGCGGTAGAGATCGCCGGGCATTATCTCAAGAGCGCGCTGGAATCTGGTGAAGGAGTAGGCCAGGAAATGTACTCGCTGACCGTCGAACAGACTCTTCAGCATCTGGATGCGGCGGTGTCAGAGAAACTGGTGCCTCAGCCTGTCGAATAGCCTAAACTCCTGCTATCACAATCACTTATGGTCGCAGCACTTGGAAGTCCTGCAAAAAACAGGCACAATACGTAGGCTGGGTATCTATTTCTCGGGCCACGCCTTTGCCCGCATCTGCCGTGTCGGCGCGTGGTATGCACCTGCATTTCGCTAGAACGGGAGACATTCACCATGGCCAGCACCACCATCGAGGTCGAAACAGCCACCGGCGACCGGAAGCATTCCCGGCTAGCGCAATGGGTCAAAGAAGTCGCCCAGATGTGCACACCCGGTCGGGTTCACTGGTGCGATGGCTCCCCCGAAGAGTACCAGGCGATGCTGCGGTTGATGGTCCTCACCGGCACTGCTATCCCATTTGATCCGGCGAAGCGCCCCAACAGCGTTCTGGTCCGTTCCGACCCTGCGGACGTAGCCCGAGTCGAAGATCGAACCTTCATCTGCTCGCGAACCGAAGAGGAAGCCGGCCCCACCAACAATTGGGAAGATCCGGTAAAGATGAAGCAAAAACTTGGCGGACTTTTCGCCGGTTCGATGGCAGGCCGCACCATGTACGTCGTTCCCTACAGCATGGGCCCGATCGGATCGCCAATCGCAAAGATCGGCGTGGAGATCACCGACTCCCCCTACGTCGTGGCCAACATGCACATCATGGCGCGCGTCGGAAGCCGTGTGCTAGACGTTCTCGGCGATGACGGCGAGTTCGTCCGCGGGCTGCACTCGATTGGCTCACCGCTCGCGGCCAATGTACCGGACTCGACCTGGCCTTGCAATCGCGAGCACAAGTACATTTGCCATTTTCCCGAAACGCGCGAGATCTGGTCGTACGGTTCGGGCTATGGGGGCAACGCATTGTTGGGGAAGAAGTGCCACGCCCTGCGCATCGCGTCAGTACAGGCGCGGGACGAAGGCTGGATGGCCGAGCATATGCTCATCCTCAAGCTGATCAGCCCCGCCGGTCAGGTCAAATACATCACCGGCGCATTTCCCTCAGCCTGTGGGAAGACCAACCTTGCAATGCTGGTTCCGACCATCCCCGGTTGGAAGGTGGAGACGGTCGGCGACGACATTGCCTGGATGAAATTTGGCGCGGATGGCCGGCTCTACGCCATCAATCCCGAGTACGGTTTCTTTGGCGTTGCGCCGGGGACGAGCATGAAGTCGAATCCGAACGCCATGCTCACCGCAACCCGGAATTCTATTTTCACCAACTGCGCCATGACCCTCGACGGCGATGTCTGGTGGGAAGGCATGACCGAGCAGAAACCTTCCGAACTGGTGGACTGGCTGCGGCGGCCCTGGACGCCAGAGTCAGGCCGGAAAGCGGCGCACCCAAATTCGCGGTTTACGACTCCGGCGAAGCAGTGCCCCGTAATTGCTCCCGAGTGGGAGGACCCGAAGGGCGTGCCCATCGACGCAATCCTCTTCGGTGGCCGCCGGGCCGGAATCGTTCCCCTT
>Ga0210410_10002188_pt1 | contig 17683 bp, 11 predicted proteins | sample IncBWC4MmetaG_FD_161058 | JGI IMG/M metagenome (GOLD analysis project Ga0210410, IMG submission 161058) | Forest soil microbial communities from Barre Woods Harvard Forest LTER site, Petersham, Massachusetts, United States - Inc-BW-C-4-M | ecosystem: Environmental > Terrestrial > Soil >... | reverse complement strand
GGATTGCAGATTGAAAGCGTGCCGGTGCCGGAGGTTGGGCATGGGGATGCGCTGGTGCGGGTGAAGGCGGCTTCGATTTGCGGTACGGATTTGCATATTTATGGGTGGGACCGGTGGTCGCAGGGGAGGATTAAGCCTCCGGTGACGCTGGGGCATGAATTCTGCGGAGTGGTGGAGCGGATTGGCGCGGATGTGACCGCGGTGCAGCCGGGCGATTTCGTAAGCGCGGAGATGCATGTGAATTGCGGGCACTGCCACCAGTGCCGGCTGGGCGAAGCGCACATTTGCCCGAACGTGAGGGTGATCGGGATCGATCAGGATGGGGCGTTTGCGGAGTTCGTGAGGATTCCGGCGACGAACATTTGGAAACTGGATGCGGCGATTCCGGAGCGGTATGGGGCGATCCTCGATCCGCTGGGGAACGCGGTCCATACGGTGCTGGCGGGGGCGATCGCGGGGCAGACGGCGCTGGTGACGGGCTGCGGGCCGATTGGATTGATGTCGATTGCGGTGGCGAAGGCTTGCGGGAGTTCGACGGTGTTTGCGACGGAGACGAACGCGCACCGGCGGGAGATGGCCAAGCAGATGGGCGCAGACGTGGTGATCAATCCGGCGGCGGAAGACGCGGTGAAAAAGATTCTGGCAGAGACGGACGGAACGGGAGTGGATGTGCTGCTGGAGATGAGCGGCGTGCCGTCGGCTATCCAGCAGGGGTTTAAGGCGCTGCGAGCGGGGGGAAGGGCTTCGCTGCTGGGGATACCGACTGAGAATGTCCCGTTGGATTTGGTAAATGACGTGATTTTCAAGGGCGCGACGGTGCAGGGGATTTACGGGCGGCGAATGTACCAGACGTGGGTGCAGATGACGGCGCTGCTGAAGGCAGGGCGGTTGAATCTGGAGCCGCTGTTTGGGGAGAAGATTGGGTTGGAGAATTTTGAGGATGCGTTCAGCAAGTTGCAGAGTGGGATGGCGGGGAAGATATTGATTTATCCGAATGGATTGATGAGATAGGAAAAGAGAAAAACTTAACACAGAGGTCACAGAGGGAAGAACACAGAGGACACAGAGTTTGGAGAAGAAGAGATGAGTGAAACGGGAACGATGGCTACGAAACAGAATCCGTTGGGGTATGTGACGGAGACGTTGAATGAGTTGCGGGCGAAGGGCGTGGCGCCGAAGTTGCGGGTGCTGGAGGGCGAGCAGAGGCCTGTGTGCGTGTTTGACGGGCGCGAGGTGATCAACCTGGCGTCGAACAATTATTTGGGGCTGACATCGGACAAGAGGTTGCGGAAGGCGTCGATTGAAGCGGTGCGGAAACTGGGAGTGGGAGCCGGGGCGGTGCGGACGATTGCCGGGACGATGAAGCTGCACATGGAGCTGGAAGAGCAGATTGCGAAGTTCAAGAACGTGGAAGCGTGCGTGGTGTTCCAGTCGGGATTCACGGCGAATGCGGGAACGGTTTCGGCGGTGCTGGGAAAAGAGGACCTGATCATTTCGGACGAGCTGAATCACGCGTCGATCATTGATGGGGCGCGGCTTTCGAAGGCGACGATCAAGGTGTTCAAGCATAAGGATGTGAAGGACTGCGAGCGGATTCTGCAGGAACACGCTTCGTTTCCGGGGAAGAAACTGATTATTACGGATGGCGTGTTTTCGATGGACGGGGATATCGCGCCGCTGCCGGAGCTTTGCGACCTGGCGGAGAAGTACGGCTGCATCATGATGGTGGATGACGCGCACGCGAGCGGCGTGCTGGGCCGCGGCGGGCGAGGGACCGTGGATCATCACCAGTGCCACGGGCGCGTGCACATCCAGGTGGGGACACTGAGCAAAGCGATCGGATCGATGGGCGGGTACGTGTGCGGTTCGCGGGACCTGATTGACTTCTTGTATTTGCGGGCGCGGCCGTTTTTGTTTTCGACCTCGCACCCGCCAGCCACGGCGGCGGCGTGCCAGGCGGCGTTTGCACTGCTGGATTCACCGGACGGAGAGAAGCTGGTGAAGAAGCTTTGGGCGAACACGAAGTTTTTCAAGCGGGAATTGAAGAAACGCGGGTTTCAGTTCAAGACCAGCGAAACGCCGATTGTGCCGATTCATGTGGGGGATGGGGCGAAGGCGTATGAATTTTCGCGGAAGCTGTTCGACGCGGGTGTGTTCGCGCCGGCGGTGGCCTATCCGACGGTGGCGGAGGGCAAGGCGCGGCTGCGGGCGATGGTGAGCGCGGCGCATAAGCGGGAGCATCTGCTGAAGGCGGCGGATATTCTGGCGGAAGTGGCAAAGCCTTTGGGTATTGTCTGAGGGGTTTTCGCGGATCCTGCGGCTTGTCGTAGGGATGTAATTCTTTCATTTCAAGGACGTTTTTCACAGGTTTCGCACGGTTTTTCCAACCCTTCCTATCCGCATCTTCTTGATAATAAAGGGTGTAATCTTGGCACTCGGTTTGCCAATATCAAATCACACCGTCGCTACCCTTATGTCTTGTCGGGGCAATCCCAGCCAGTCCACTGACGGTTGAAATTGAGGAGGATTCGCATATGAAACGCACCGGGTTTGTACTTGTGACAGGAATTCTGTTTGCCAGCTTAGCCGTCGCGCAAACACAAGCGGACGCGCAGGCGGGCGGGCAGACTTCCGTGCAGGCGGGCAAAGCGCAAGCACAGGGGGCAGGTTCCGCTTCGGCGGCTTCTTCGGCGTCGGCGCAGAACGGGCAAACCAATGCTTCGCTCGGAAGCGGCGCAGCGATCAATGCGGAGTTGAGCGCGCCGGTTGATTCGAAGAAAGCGAAGCCGGGGGATCCGGTGGCGGCGCGCACGACCGAGCCGACAAAATCGAATGGCAAGACGGTGATACCGAAGGGATCGAAACTTGTGGGGCATGTGACCCAGGCATCGGCTCGCGCAAAGGGAGATTCGGAATCGGCGCTGGGCATAGTGTTTGACAAGGCAATTTTGAAGAACGGACAGGAAGTGCCGTTGAACGTGGCGATTCAGGCGTTGGCATCGGCGCAGTCGGCCGCAACCGCGAACGCCGGCAATGACTTGGCTGCGGCGGGCGGCGCGGGAACATACGCGGGAGGTTCCGGTAGGGCTGCAGGCGGCGGAGCGCTAGGTGGAGTGACCTCAGTGGCGGGCGGAGCTGCGGGCACGGTGACGAATACGGCGGCGAACGCTGGCGGCACGACAGGCGGGGCGCTGAATTCCACGGCTCATTCGGCGACGAATACCGTTGTGCCGAGCAAGGGAGCTGGCGGCGGCCTGAATGCCGCAGGTCAGTTGACGTCGAGCAGCCAGGGAGTCTTCGGGCTTCAAGGAGTGAATCTGAGCTCAGCGACAACGGGCGCGACGCAAGGATCGCTTATCACTTGTACGGGGAAGAATCTGCATCTGGATAGCGGCACACAGTTGCTGCTGGTGACGCAGGCGGCGGGCTCGGCCGAAACGCCGAAGCCGTAAGCAGCAAAAAAAATGGACGCAGGAAAGGGCGCACGCGAGTGCGCCCTTTTGTTTTGTTGGGGAGCGGCTGGGGACCGCGAGGCTTTGCTATACTCGCCCGCATGGCTTCTCCCGCGAAAAAACTGTTTCTTGTGGACGCGATGGCGCACATCTACCGGGCGTTCTATGCGCCGATGAACCGGATGAATGCACCGAACGGCATTCCGACGAAGGTGCCGTTCCTGTTCGCGAATATCGTGCGGAGGCTGCTGAAGGATTACCAGCCGGAGTATGTGGCGATCGTGTTCGACACGCGGCAGCCGACGTTTCGCGACAAATTGTTCGAGAAATACAAGGCGCAGCGGCCACCGATGCCGGACGAGATGAGCGTGCAGTTGCCGTACGTGCGGCGGCTATGCGAGGCGATGCGGCTGCCGATTCTGGAGCTGGATGGATTCGAAGCGGACGACGTGATCGGCACGATGGCGAAGAAAGCAGCGGCCAACAAGATCGATGTACTGGTGATTTCCAACGACAAGGACATGATGCAACTGGTGAATCCGGGCGTGCGGATTTTGCGTACTGGATCGGGCGGAGCGAAGGCGGACACGATTGTGGACGCGGCGAAGGTGACGGAGATCCTGGGAGTGCCGCCGGAAAAAGTAATCGACCTGATGGCGCTGCTGGGCGACACGGTGGACAACATTCCGGGAGCGAAAGGGATTGGGGAAAAAGGCGCGACGGAGTTGATTCAGAAGTACGGAAGTGTGGAGAGCGCGCTGGATCATGCAGATGAGGTGACGAACAAAAGATACCGAGAGGCGCTGCAACAGCAACGAGAACAAGTGATGATGAGCAAACAGCTGGCGACGATCAACCTGGATGTGCCACTGGAGGTGGACCTGGAGAAGTTGCAGGTGCGCGTGGGCGATCCGACGGCGCTGGCGGAGCTTTACCGGGAACTCGGATTTAACTCGTTGCTGAAGGAGTTGTTGGCGAGCGGGGCGAGCGCCGAGGCCGGGAAAGCGAGCGACGAATCGCAAGGGGCGGTTGCCGGGGAGAAGAAGGATTACGCCCAGTTTGCGAACGTGGAAGGGTTCAAGGCTTACCTGAAGAGATTGCCGGCGAAGGCTGAGCTGGCGGTGTGGCTGAATCTGGAGGCGGGGGAACGCGAAGCGGAGGGATTCGGGACGCGGGTTGCGGGGATTGAGGTTTCGCAGAAAGAGGGCGAGGGCCGGGCGGTTTGGGCGGACGAGAAGGGCGAGGCAATGAACGCGCTGGCCGCCGCGGTTCAAGATGAGAAGCGGCGAAAGATCGTGCACGACCCGAAGCTGTTTCAACTTTTAACGGGCGGCGGGGAAAAGATCGAGCACGCGACGCAACTTTATTCGTATTTGCTGCGGCCGACAACCGCGAACCACAATTTTACGGATGTGATTTTCCGGCAGTTCAATATGCCGATCGGCGGCGGGGCGGGCGAGCGAGCGGATTACCTGCAGCGGTTGGCGCCGGTTTTAAGGAAAGAGGTGGAGGCGCAGGGTCTCGAAAGCGTGTACGAAAAAATCGACCTGCCACTGGCTGGAGTGCTGGCGGACATGGAGCGCGCGGGAATTCTGGTGGACCCGGACGCACTGGCGAAGATGTCGCACTCGATGGAGAAGGAAGTCCGCAGGCTGGAGAAGGATATCTGGAAGCTGGCGGGGTCGGAATTCAACGTGAATTCGCCGACGCAATTGGCGGAGATTCTCTTCGACAAGCTGAACCTGCAGCCACCGGTGCGGCGCGGCAAAGGGAAAGTGCGATCGACGGCGGCGGACATCCTGGAGGAAATGAAAGAGCAGCACGAACTGCCCGGCAAGGTGATGGAATACCGCGAGATTGCGAAGCTGAAATCCACTTATGTGGATGCGCTGCCGAAGCTGATCCATCCGGAAACGAAGCGGCTGCACACGAGCTTTTCGCAAACGGGGACGGCGACGGGACGGCTGAGCTCGAGCGACCCGAATTTGCAGAACATTCCCATTCGCAGCGAGCTGGGACGCGAAATTCGCGCGGCATTTGTGGCGCAGAAAGGACAGATCTTGCTGTCGGCGGATTATTCGCAGATCGAGTTGCGCATCATGGCGCACTATTCGAAGGACCCCGTGCTGACGGAGGCGTTCCGGAACGGCGAGGACATTCACGCACGCACGGCGCAGGAAGTGTTCGGCGTGGGGCCGATGGCGCAGACGGCAGAGCACCGCCGGGCGGCGAAAGCGATTAACTTCGGGATTATCTACGGGCTTTCGGCGTTCGGCCTGGCGCAGCAACTGGGAATCGAACAGAAAGAGGCGTCGCAATTCATCAACGCGTATTTCACCAGGTATCGCGGCGTGAAACAGTACTTGGATAATGTATTGGTGGAAACACGGAAGACGGGCGTGGCGAAGACTTTATTTGGAAGAATCCGGCCGATCCCGGAGATCAATTCGCCGCAAGTGCAGCTGAGGAATTTTGCGGAGCGCACGGCGCTGAATTCGCCGCTGCAAGGGACGGCGGCGGACCTGATCAAGATGGCGATGATTTCGATCGACGCGCGGTTGAAGAAAGAAAAACTGGGCGCGAAGATGATCTTGCAGGTTCACGACGAATTGCTGTTTGAGCTCCCGGTGAAGGACAAGAGCAAGCTAGAAAAGCTTGTAAAAGAGGAGATGGAAGAGGTATACAAATTGGCAGTTCCGCTGGTGGTGGAGATAGGCACGGGCCCCAACTGGCGAGACCTGGATTGAGAAAATTCCCCGCCCGAGAAGTGTTGAGCATTAAAAATTAGTTAGAAGGCCTGCCCCAGCGAACAGGCGACAGATAGGTCACTTGGAGAACTCAATTCCCGGTGGCTCTGTGCCTGCATGCTAGCCTTCCTAAGGACGAACGTGCGAGGAAATATGATGGGGCGAAACGCAAAACTACTGTTGACCCTGGCCATCGTGTGGAGCGGAGGCTGCGGCGGGGGACAATCTTCCAGCAGCAGCGGAACTACCACGGGAATCGCGGTGACGGTATTTCCGTCTGTGACCTCTGTGGTGGTTGGGCAGACGGCGACATTCAACGCGACCGTAACGGGCACGACGAACACCGCCGTGAATTGGGAAGTGGCCGGAGTGGTGGGAGGAAATTCGACGGTTGGAACGATCACAACCGGTGGTATGTATACGGCTCCATCGAGTCTGCCAAACCCTTCCACCGTCCTGGTGACTGCCGTTTCGCAAGCGGACGCGACAAAAATGGGAACGAGTGGCGTCCTGATGTTTCAATCAAGCCCCAATCAGAAAGCACAGAGTTCGCCAACGGAGCTTGGAACTTCGGGAGGAAACGTCGATGACACGAGCACGCAAGGAACCAAGCATTTTTGTTGTGGGGGCACGCTGGGGTCGCTGTTGACCATGAACGGAAATTTCTACATTTTGAGCAACAACCACGTGCTGGCGAGGACCAATCAGGCATCGCCGGGGGAGCCGATTTCGCAGCCGGGGATTATTGAAACGAACTGCTCGACCGCGGGAACGCAGACGGTAGCGAATCTGACTTCGTTTGTAAAGCTGCAGAATGGCGCGAATGTTGATGCCGCGATCGCACTGATCGTGCCGGGCGCGGTGGATTTGACGGGGAACATTCTTTTGCTGGGCGGCACGGCGACGGGAAGCACGCCAGATCCCGGGCCGCCGCATCAAGGAAGAGGAATCAGTGCCTCCATCGGGGAGACGGTGGCGAAGAGCGGCCGGACTACCGGTCTGACGTGCTCGACGGTTTCAGTGACGAACTTGAGCACATCGGTGACATACCCGACACCATGCGGCGCGACAACGAGTTTCAACGTGACCTACAGCAATCAGATCTCAGTGTCCGGCGGAGGCTTCAGCGGCACAGGAGACTCGGGGTCGCTGATCGTGGATCAAAGCACGGCGGATCCTGTAGCGCTTCTTTACGGCGGATCGGACACGGACTCGGTGGGGAATCCGGTGGCGGATGTGTTGAACGCGCTGGTGGATCCGCAGGGGAATCAGCCATCGTTCGTGGGGAGCGCTTCAACGCATCAGGTGATTGGGTGCACTCTGGCGGGCGCGGCGGTGAAGGCGGCTGCGGCGGCGACGCAGACCGCGATTTCCGTGGATGCGGCTTCGATAGCGCTGGCGCAACGAGCTCGCGATCTGCACGCGCCGGAGTTGCTGGCGAATCCTTATATCAATGCGGTGGGTGTAACCGGCAGCATGGATCGTCCGGGAGAGGCTGCGGTGCTGATCGTGGTGAATCCCGGACGTGAAGCAACACCGCTGCCGGTGACAATTGAGGGAGTGGGGACGCGAATCGTTGCGATGGAAGGTCCAGCGCCACATGGAATTATGGAATACGAAGCGGCACTGCGAATCGTTCCACCTCAAGATGCGTTTGCCGTGAGTGCGCTGGAAAAAACGGAAGTGGAGAGGGCGAAGGCGGTTCACGCGGCGCACGTGGATGAATTAATGAAACAGCCGGGCGTGCAGGGAGTGGGGATCACGTCGAGCGCCGACGCGCCGGGAGAAGCCGCGCTGATGATTTACCTGATTCGCGGTGAAAAACACGAAGCAGTTCCCCCGGTGATTGACGGCGTGCGAACGCGCGTGCGAGAGACGAGCCGGTTTACCGCGGGACGCCGCGGGCAGGAGCCGCAGCAGGGATGCAAGGTTCCGGCTGCGATTCCAGCGGAGACAGCGGCGGCGAAACCTTAGCCGCCGCGGATTGGGAACTGTTTGCGATTTACGGGGCGTCCGCGGAGATGCGCGACGCCCTTTTTCTTTGGGGATGAAGGGTTATGATGGAATCCACAATTCCGAAGGGAAATGGAGGGTGAAATGGCACACGCGGAAAAATTTCTTGCGCTGGTGAATGACGCGAAAAAGCGGATCAGGGAGACAAACGTGGCGGACGTAAAACGCCGGATGGACGCGGGGGAGAAATTCGTGCTGGTGGATGTGCGGGAAGAGAGCGAGTGGGCGCAGGGGCATTTGCCGGGAGCTATTCATTTGGGCAAAGGAATTATCGAGCGGGACGTTGAACAGCAAGTGCCGGACGCAGGGGCGAAGATCATTCTTTATTGCGGCGGGGGATTCCGCTCCGCGCTTACGGCGGATAACCTGCAGAAGATGGGCTACAAGAACGTGGAATCGATGGACGGCGGCTGGAAGGGCTGGACCGGCGCGGGGCTGCCCACACAAAAAGGGTGAAGCGAACGAGAATTACAGAGTGACGTTCAGAGAAGCGGCGTCTTAGCTTCAGGCGCGGAACTAACGCTTGCGATGCTCACGAGGGTAGAGTACCATCCCGACACTTGCTCCTGACCTGCCTACTCACCGTGAGTGGCAAAGTCCCCCCGGAGCCGAGTGGCACCCCGCACTACTTTGTATTCCAGATACTGAAAGGAGTCGCTCCCTTGAGAAAAACTAGTGTCGTATCCCTCTCTCTTTTTGCCCTGCTTTTGATCGTACCGGAGATTTCTGTCGCGCAGTCGGATTCACAGACAGACAAGTTTGGAAGCCCGACGTTCAGAACGGATTCGTCGGTCGCGACCGTACCGGCGACATCCAAAACCGTACCGCACTGGACATCTTCGTTTGTATATCAAGGGGTGACGTATCCCTACACAATGGTGGGCACCAATCCTGCGTCGAGTAACTCCTCGACAACCGTTGATGTGGCGATTATTCCGTTCGACTTCGTTTTCGCGGACGGCGTCGTTCTAAGCGGCACGTCGAAAGTCGGCAATGTACTGGGCTCGCCGAACTTCCAGAATGCGACGTACACGAGCGGCACCACGCAGTATGGCGACGCGGTGCAACGGGCGGAGTTTTGGCCGTTCGTTTCCGGAGGGAGCGCGAACTGGCATACCTTGCTTGATTCCACGCCGACGGTGTATCCGACGCAAGTGATTCAGGTACCGCAGAATCAGGCGGTCGTGCTTGTTGGGAGTGTCTCGCACAGGATTTTCGCGCTGATGAGCTACTCCTGGTTTTCGGATCGCTTGAATGAGGCCATCAACTCGCTGCACATCGCGCCGACGACACTGCCGGTGGTGCTAACCTACAACACGTTTCTGTATATACATAACTTGAACAACTGCTGTGTTCTGGGTTACCACGGCGCGACGCAATCGACGAACGGAAACGGCAACCAGCAGATTCAGACCTATATTTATGCGGCATGGCCAGACCCGAACATATTTCCTCCGGGATGGGCGGACGTGCTTCCTCTAAGCCACGAGGTTTCTGAATGGATGAACGATCCGTTCATTCGGAATTTCGTTCCACCCTGGCAATTCCCCGGAATTCCCGGATCATGCCAGGGCAATCTGGAGACGGGTGATCCGATGGAGGTAGTAGCGCATCCCGATTTTCCGGTGACGATCGGCGGATTCACTTACCATCCACAGACTGAGGCCATCCTGCCGTGGTTTACGCGGGAGTCTCCTTCCTCGGCGATCAGCGGCGCGTACAGCTATCCGGACACGACGAAACTGACGTCCCCAGCGCAATCCTGTCAATAATCGATAAATGATTAAGACCGGCGGCTCCGCAGCTTAAGTGCGGGGCCGCCTTTTTTTTGCACGCCTGCTCGCTGGCCGGCGCAACGACATGACGGTATTGCGGCATTCCCAGTTGCCCGTAGATGCCGGCAAGAAGTGGCGTGGGACGCAAAAAAAGCTGCAACAACGCAGGGGATTGGTTCATCTCAGAAGGGCGGGCGGAAGAGGCGGGAACCGTGAAGGCCTGCGCGAGGCTACGGAGTGGTGTGGGCGACGGCATGCGATTCCCGGTGAAGTACCACGGAGAGAAAGAAGGGCAGAGATGAAGAGCACTAGCGCAACGCAATCGAGTACAGAGCGGCCAGCGGCGAAGGCCGGCGATTTTGTTATGGGAGGGGATCTCCGCGTTCACCGCCTGGGATTTGGGGCGATGAGAATTACCGGCAAGGGGATTTGGGGAGAGCCGAAGGACCGGGCCGAGTCGGTTCGAGTCTTGCGGAAGGCGATCGAGTTGGGAATTAATTTCATCGACACGGCGGATTCCTATGGGCCGTCGGTCAGCGAGGAAATCATCGCCGAGGCGCTCTACCCGTATCCGGCAGAACTGGTGATTGCGACGAAGGCCGGGTTGGAGCGGCCGGGCCCGGACGAGTGGGTGCCGAACGGCAAGCCGGAGCACTTGCGCAAGGCATGCGAAGGAAGCTTGCGGCGGCTGCGGTTGGAGCGGATCGATCTTTACCAGTTGCACCGGATTGACGACAAGGTGCCGGCGGAAGAGCAACTGGGGACGTTAAAGGACCTGCAGAAGGAAGGAAAAATCAAACATATCGGGCTTTCCGAGGTGAGCGTGGCGCAGATCGAACACGCGAGGAAACATGTGGCCATCGTGACGGTGCAGAACCGCTACAGCGTGCTGGATCGCGGCGCGGAGAACGTGCTGGAGTATTGCGAGCGGGAAAGGATCGGATTCATTCCGTGGTTTCCGCTGGGAGCGGGGCAACTGTCAGCGGCGGGCAGCAAACTGGCAAGCATCGCGGCCCAGGCAAAGATTACGCCTTCACAATTGGCGCTGGCGTGGCTGCTGCGGCGTTCGCCGGTGATGCTGCCGATTCCCGGGACTTCGCGCGTGGATCACTTGGAAGAAAACGTGGCGACGGCGGCGGTAAAGATTGACGATGGAATATTTCAGGAGTTGAGCAAACTGGCCGGCAAGGGCCGGTAGTGCGAGAGGCGCGACGCACTATTTTGCGGTTAGCAAGGTTTTTGCCTGGGACAACTCTGGACGGTCGGACATGGTGCCGGTGCAGTTCTTGAGGAGTTGCGCGTAATAAGCCGCCGCTTTGTCTTTTTGCTGGGTCATCTCGGCGGCTTGCGCGGCGCCATAGAGGCCATTGAAGCGATTCGGGTCAGTGCGGAGCGAGGTCTCGTATTCGACGAGCGCTTCCTGCGGTTTCCGCATCTCTAGGAGCATGTCCGCCAGCATTTCACGGACGGGGAGATCCGTCTCACCCTTGCCGACTTTATCTTCCGTGTCAGCGACGGAACGCAGGAGAGCCACAGCTTCGGTGGTCTTCCCGGCAGCGTAGTCGGCCCACGCCTGCATCACCTCGTGAGTATCTTTTAAAGTATCGGCGAGATAGGGCTTGTCACCTTTTCGAGTCGCTTCGATCAGCTGATCGCCATGCTTCAGTGCATCTTGCGCGGCGGCGGAGTCGCGAAGATGACCGGCGGCGATGGCGCGGCTCCAATAGGCGACAAGTTGGACATGAGGCGGCGAGCTGGCCACAGGTTGCTGATTGAGCGCTTCCTTCCATTGGCGCCGCTCGATGGCGTACATGGCTGGAGCCATCGCCTTGCGGAGGAGGAAATAGTCCTTAAATATGAGATCCGCGCCGGAATCGGGGATCGCGGCAAAGGCGTCGACTTCGGCTTTGGCACGCGCATCATCGCCAATTTGCAAATAGGCGTATTCGAGGAAGTCCATCGAATGCATTTTGTGATGCATGACATGGACGTGCATGGCGGCCATCTGATCGGCAATCTGGATGGCGGCGAGATTGGAGTTGATGTCGTCCTGCCAGAGGCCGAGGCGCGCGAAGATGTGGGATGGCATGTGAACCGCATGGGCGGAGGCGGGTGCGATGCTGGCGTACTTGCGGGCCGCGGAAAGGGCGAGGCCGGCCATGGAGGGATTGTCGCAACTATGGATGATGTAGTGGGCGATGCCGGGATGGTCGGGCTGTTCTTCGTAGAGTTTGTTGAGAATGGCGACGGCCGCTTTGGCGTTGGCAAGGGTGGGATCGCGGTCGGGAGCCGAGGCCAGTAGCGCGAGGGCATACAAAACGGCGGCCTCGCGATCCTGGGGATTGCGCTGGTAGACGCCGTTCATGGCCTTCGCGTAGGCTTCGGCGCGCTTTTCGTGATCGAGCTTGTCGGTATCGGAATAAAAGACAGAGAGAGCCTGGATGTAGTCACGTTCGCGCGCGGTTGGAGGATTGAGCGAATGCGCTTTGACCAGGAGTTCCGCGCCGCGGTGGAGATCGGCTTTGGACGGGCGGTCCCAGAGTTGGTGATACAGACTCATAGCCTGGCCCCAGTACGCCATGGCGCAGGCGGGATCTTTCTTCTGGATTTCTTCGAACTGGTTGCTGGCGGTTTCGTACTCGAAGGAATAGAGGAGAGCCATGCCGCGTTCAAACTGGGCTTGGGTGGCAGGAGCGCAGGAGATCGGAAAGGAGACGGTGCCGAGCTTTTCGGCGGCGTCGTGATGGTGATGCGGTTCGTTTTGAGCGACCGAGGACGGAGCGAACGCAAGGACGGTAAGAAGGAAAGTAGCACAGATGTTTTTCATCACACGCTCCCGAACTGCGCAAGCGTATTCCCATCGCGAAGTGGTGTCAACGAATGGCGCCGAGACCCGTGGAGAGAAAACCGGCAACGGGGATGCAGGGGGGCTTGAGGAGGGGAAAATTGGCTGGGGCGGAAGGATTCGAACCTTCACCGTCCTCATTAACAGTGAGGTGTCCTACCAGTTGGACCACGCCCCAGCGGGGTTTGCACGGCTGCTCCGGGGAGGGCCGGAGCCTGCAGGCGAAACCTGCAAAGCGATGAAGAACATAAAAAGCATAGCATGGCCGGAGCCATCGGCAAGAGCGGAATAGGTGGAGGCGGTCATAAGAAAGGCTTATCTGGAGAAGAGTTTGAAGAGAGTCAAGTAAAAGCGGGAGAACGGTTCGGACTTGGGAAGGATTACCGGCAATGATGAGGGGTATTGGATTGTTTCAGAATGTTCAAAAAGTCCATACGTTGCGTTGATCTTACGTTCGAAGCATTCAAAGCCAGAAAAAATGGATATGAGTTGCATTCCCGGAAAAATTATCGGACACTAATCGGTCGCTGATGGACCCGGACACGCGCAGTCCGGAATAAGAGTGGACAGCTTCGGGAGACCAACGCTCATGGAGAAGAACTTCGCTCAAGCGCAACTCTGACATGGCACAAATCTTTCACCGCAGTGCAAACTTTATCGCCCGGGCCAGCTTGCTCGGAGCAGCCGTTCTTGCGGGAGTCGCGTTAACGGCGGTTTTGGTCGTCGCAAGATCACCCTATATTACGAATCAGCGCGTTACACGAAGCCAGCCGGTGCAATTCAGCCACAAGCACCACGTCGGGGACGACGGGATTGACTGCCGGTACTGCCACACGAGCGTGGAAAGCTCCGCGTACGCGGGAATTCCGCCGACGCGGACATGCATGAACTGCCATTCGGTGCTGTTCAACAACGTAGGGTACCTGGAGCCGGTTCGCGAGAGCTACCGGACGGACGAATCGATTCACTGGACGAAGGTACACCGGCTGGCGGACTACGTTTATTTCAACCACAGCATTCACATTAATAAGGGCGTTGGCTGCTCTTCGTGTCACGGCAGCGTGAACCAGATGCCGCTGATGTACCAGGCAGCGCCCTTGAACATGAATTTTTGCCTGGACTGCCACAGGAATCCGCAACCGAATCTTCGCCCGAAGGATCAAGTTTTCAACATGGACTGGAAGGCGCCCGCAAACCAGGAACAAGTGGGACGGCAACTTGCGGCGGAGTACAAGCTGCGAACGACGGTCGAGCTGACGAGCTGCTCGACGTGTCATCGCTAATGGATGCTATGAGCGATCACGAACACGAAAAGAAATTGCACATCCTGCAAGGCGCGGCGGCCCCGAATCCCGGAATGAATCAGGGGCACGGGCACGATCAAGAAGATGAAGAGATCGTTGACAACACGGTGCGGGAGCACCGCCTGGAGCTTTCCACGGTCCGCGAAAAGCTGAAGGATAAGAGCGGGAAGCAGTATTGGCGGACGCTGGAAGAGCTTTCCGAGGACCCGCATTTCGAGGAATTGCTGCACAGGGAATTTCCGCGGCACGCTTCGGAGTGGGATGACGCGGTGGACCGCCGCGACTTCCTGAAATTAATGGGAGCGTCGCTGGCGCTGGCGGGGCTGGCAGGCTGCGGCCGGCCGGATGAATCGCACATTGTGCCGTACGTGAAGCAGCCGGACGGCATGGTGCTCGGCAAGCCGAACTATTACGCGACAGTGATGCCCTTTGGAGCGGATGCGGTCGGCGTGCTGGTGGAAAGCCACGAAGGGCGGCCCACGAAAATTGAGGGGAACCCGGATCACCCGTCGAGCATGGGTTCGACCAGCGCGATGGTGCAAGCTTCGATTCTGAATTTGTACGACCCGGACCGCGCGCAGACGGTGCTGCAAGGCGGCGAAATTCGGGCGTGGTCCACGTTCCTCGACTCCGCGCAGGAAGCGGCGATCGGAGTGAAAGCCACGGACGGAGCGGGCTTCCGCATTCTGACCGGAACGGTGACTTCACCGACGCTGGCAGCACAGCTGCGCAAATTGCTGGCGCTCTACCCGCAGGCGAAGTGGCACCACTGGGAGCCGGCGGTGAGCGACGGGGCGCGCGAGGGCGCGAAGTTGGCGTTTGGCCGCGCGGTGAACACGGTGTACGTCCCAGGCAAAGCGGACGTCATTCTCTCCCTGGACGCGGATTTTCTGGCGAGCGGGCCGGGGCATATTGCGTACGCGAAGCAGTGGTCACGGCGGCGGAAGCTGGAAAGCACAAGCGACGCGATGAATCGTTTGTACGTGGTGGAACCAACGCCGACGGTGACAGGATCCTCAGCGGACAACAAGTTGCCGATGCGCGCGTGCGATATCGAACTGTTTGCGCGGGCGTTGGCGGCGAAATTGGGGCGCGGCAGCGCGGTGAGCCTGCCGGGCGACGCGGAGAAGTGGTTGAACACCGTTGTCGCGGATTTGCAGAAGGCGCACGGCAATTCGCTGGTGATCGCGGGCGAGCAGCAGCCGGCGAGCGTACACGCGCTGGCGCACGCGATCAACGCGACGCTCGGGAATGTTGGCACGACGATTTATTACACGGAGCCGGTGGAAGCGGAACCGGTGAATCAACTGGAATCGCTGCGTGATCTTTGCGCGGACATGGATGCCGGCAAGGTGGACTTGCTGGTGATTCTGGGCGGCAATCCGGTCTACGACGCACCGCACGATTTCGATTTCGTCACCAAGCTGAAGAAGGTGCACACGTCGGTACACCTGAGCCCTTATTTTGACGAGACTTCGGTTTATTGCCAGTGGCACGTTTCGGAATCGCATTATCTGGAATCTTGGAGCGACGCGCGGGCATACGACGGCACGGCGAGCATCGTCCAGCCGCTGATTGCGCCGCTGTACTATACGAAGTCGGCGCATGACGTTGTGGCGGCGTTCGGCGATAAACCCGGGCAGCCACCTTACGACGCCGTGCGGGCATATTGGACAGAGGCGTCGACACACCTCGAGACCTCGATCGACGCCGGATGGCGCAAGTGGCTGAATGACGGCGTGATTGCCGGCACGAAATTGCCGCCGATTAATCCGCAACTGAAGTTTGATCCAGCAAGTTTGCCCGCCTTTAAGGGAATGCCTGCCGGTGACGTGGAGTATATTTTCCGGCCGGACCCGACGGTGTACGACGGCCGCTTTGCCAATAATGGCTGGCTGCAGGAATTGCCGAAGCCGGTGACCAAGCTTACCTGGGACAACGCGGCGCTGGTGAGCCCGAAATTCGCGCAGAAGAACGACCTGGCGCACAAAGTGGTTTCGCGCGGCGGCGAGCACGGCCAGATTCGGTCGACCGTGGTGGATATCGAGTTGAACGGGAGCAAAGTGACCGCGGCGGCGTGGACACTGCCGGGGCAAGCGGAAAACACCGTGGTTTTGCCGCTGGGTTACGGGCGGACGCGCGCGGGTTTCGCGGGAACGAACAAGGGATTCAACGCCTACGCGGTGCGGACCTCGAATGCGATGTGGAGCGCCGCGGGCGGCAAGATGACGGCGACCGGCGACGGCTACTCGCTGGCCTGCACGCAGTATCACTTCAACATGGAAGGCCGGCAGATCCTGAGCACGGCGACTTTGGAGGAGTACAAGAAAAATCCCGCGTTTCCACACGAAAAGCACGAAGAAGTCGCGAAAGATGATTCGCTGTACAAGGCATTTACCTACCCCGGATACGCGTGGGGCATGGCGATTGATCTGAACAAGTGCAACGGGTGCAATGCCTGCGTGGTGGCTTGCCAGTCGGAAAACAACATTCCGGTGGTCGGCAAGGACCAGGTGATGCGCGGGCGCGAAATGCACTGGATCCGGATTGACCGCTACTACACGAACTCTCCCGCGTCCATGGACGGGGGAGGCACCACGGGCGATCCCAGCCAATACAGCCCGGCGCTGGATAATCCGGAGACATTCTTTCAACCGGTGCCTTGCATGCAATGCGAAAACGCGCCGTGCGAGCAGGTTTGCCCGGTGGGCGCGACGACGCACAGCGCGGAAGGCCTGAACGACATGGTGTACAACCGCTGCGTGGGGACACGCTACTGCTCGAACAACTGTCCTTATAAGGTGCGGCGGTTTAATTTCCTGCGCTTCCAGGATTGGGAGACGCCCCAATTGAAGCTGCTGCGGAATCCGGAAGTGACGGTGCGGAGCCGCGGGGTGATGGAAAAGTGCACGTACTGCGTGCAGCGGATCAACAATGCGCGCATTGACGCGGAAAAGCAGAACCGGCCGATTCGCGACGGCGAAATTGTGACGGCTTGCGAATCCGCGTGCCCGTCGGAAGCGATTACCTTCGGCAACATCAATGATCCGAGCAGTAAGGTGGCGAAATTGAAGGCGCAGCAGCGGAACTATACGCTTCTTGGCGAATTGAATTCGCGGCCGAGGACCACGTATCTCGGCGCGGTGCGCAATCCGAATGCGGAGCTGGAAAAGGCATGAGCGTAACGGAGAATTTGCCGGTAGTGGGCCGGGAACCGGAACCGTGGATTGAGCCGGGGCATACGTATGCCTCGGTCACCGATAAGATTTCGTCGGTGGTGCTGACGCGGCCGCTGGGCATCGGATGGCTTCTGGGCTTTGCTTTCCTGTTCGGCATCGTGATGGTGCTGAACCTGGCGATTGGTTACCTGATCGTGAAGGGCACGGGAATCTGGGGCATCAACATCCCGATCGGCTGGGGTTTCGCGATCGTCAACTTCGTGTGGTGGATCGGTATCGGCCACGCAGGGACGCTGATTTCGGCGATTTTGTACTTGCTGAACCAGAAGTGGCGCACATCGATCAACCGGTTTGCGGAAGCGATGACG
>Ga0210410_10002187_pt1 | contig 17688 bp, 17 predicted proteins | sample IncBWC4MmetaG_FD_161058 | JGI IMG/M metagenome (GOLD analysis project Ga0210410, IMG submission 161058) | Forest soil microbial communities from Barre Woods Harvard Forest LTER site, Petersham, Massachusetts, United States - Inc-BW-C-4-M | ecosystem: Environmental > Terrestrial > Soil >... | reverse complement strand
GGCGGCCTGATCTTCGATGGAGCGGGCAATTTCTACGGCACTGCTCTGGGCGGAAAAAGCCAACAGGGCGGAGGCGTAGCATACGAGATGGTGCGCAAGTCAAGCGGATGGAAGTTTACTGTGCTTTACGAATTCTGCCTGCAGTACCACTGCCCTGACGGAGGATTCCCCGGCTCTCTGACCATGGACGGGATGGGCAACCTTTACGGAAATGCAGGCGGAGGTACCTACGGCGAGGGCATTGTCTTCAGACTAATGCCAGGTGTGTCCGCGAGCGGCTGGGACGAGCAAGTGCTTTATGACTTTGAAGGAACCAAGACCGGTTTTGGCCCCTCCGGAACTCTCATATTAGACGCTGCCGGCAATCTCTACGGCACGACAGCACTTGGCGGCAAGGTTTCTTCTCTTTGCTATGCCGGGTGCGGCACCGTCTTCGAGTTAAGCCAGCACTCGATCGGCTGGAAGGAAAGGAAATTGTGGCAGTTTGACGAGACCGATGGGGCTGGCCCTCGCTCGGGTGTCGTCTTCGATACCTCGGGAAATCTCTACGGGACCACTGCTGGCGGGGGTGGGACGTGCGACGGCGAGCCCTGTGGCACGGTCTTCGAGCTGACCCACATTCCGGGCGGACACTGGAAAGAGAAAGTAATCTATGGCTTCTTAGACCCAGCGAATGGATTCTATCCGAGCGGCAGAGTGGTCTTTGATAGAGCAGGCAACCTATACGGCACTACTGTGCAGGGTGGTATCGGTCCGTGCTACAACGGTTGCGGGGTAGTCTATAAGCTTTCGCCGGGCGCCGACGGCAAGTGGAACTATACCGTGCTGCATAAATCCATTAGTCAGGCAGAAAGCCCGTCCGGTGGAGGGCTGGTTCTTGACGATAGGGGCAACCTATACGGCACAACATACGGTTTTGTGTATGAGATCACTCCTTAGCGATACGGCGCACACGCTGCGAGCGCCAGATGACTTCAAGAGTTGTGTCACAGCAGGGCTGGCGAAAATCCGCCAGCCCTTGCTCGCGGCGTGCTGTGCCTTCTAATCATCATCGGGATCATACGGACTGCCCTGGTAGTTGGTCAGGCAGTTCACGTCACACAGACACGAAGTCCCGTTATTCTTGCACTGGGTCGCTCCGCAGCCAGTGGGCGGCGGAGCGGAAGTGCATTTCGTCGAGTACTGCAGAGGAATTGGCTGAAAAGGATGGCATTGTGGGCCAGAACAGTCGAAAAAGTCGGAGAGGTCGGCGTTGCGGGTAGGAGGAATATCGACGAACTGATCCGCATAAGGATAGGTTGGGTTGATGAAAGTGTTAGACGGCAGGAAAGTGTTCTCGATGAACTTGAGAATGCTGCCGAAATCGTAGTAGATTGGGCTCGCCTTGGGACCTGAAATGTAGTGTTGTTTAGCGAAGGTGGAGACGACCAGTAGCGGTACGCGGAATCCGTAGACATACTGAATGCCGTTATTGTTGCCGCTATTCGGGTACCCGAAGCCTCCCTGCCCGATTGTCTGGATGGGATTGACGTGGTCGTAGAAGCCTCCCCAGTCGTCCCACACGATCAGAATGACGGTGTTGGACCAATTGACCTGAGGGGTGGTGCACTTGCTATTCCCGACCAAATTAACAATGTCGGCAACGTAGTCCGGACCTAATCCCTTGTTCTGAGTCAAATGATCTCCCCAGCGGCCGTCGGGAGTCACCCAAGTTACCTGGGCAAGGTCGCAGTTCTGTAAGTCATGCAAAAAAGGCGCTAGATGGTCTTGCGCTTCCAGGTGCAGGCCGACATCGTTATTCCAGTCGTGGTTCGATCCGCTGCCGGTGCCGCAAGCCGTGCCCTGCCCGGTGTTGTTGCAGATGTGGCTGATGGCGTTTGGCGCCAGCCAGATGCTGTCGGCCTGCTTGCCGTAGTACCGCCAGCTGACGTGCTGCTGGTCGAGCAGATCGGTGAGCGTGGGATGCTCGAAGCAGGGAGCTACCAGGATTGTCGGCGGGAAATAGAGAAAATCGTGGTATATTCTGGGCGCGGATGGTTGCGGCCCGTCTCCGGTCGTAGTTCGCGACGAGGTAGTTTTGCCATGCGGGGAAAGCGGTTTCCCTTCCTTGTACGTCAGTCCTTGACAACGCTGGCAGTCGCCGTGACTTTGATATCTACGGCCTGGGCCAAGCCCAAATTCAAGATTCTGCATGCAGTTCCCGGCGGACTGTGGACCGGTGTAACCCTTGACGCCAAGGGCAATTTGTATGGCGTGACTGGGGGTGGCGGCGACCACAACCAGGGCATCATTTTTCAATTGACGCCCGGCACCCGGGGTTGGACCTTGACCACCCTGCACAACTTCGACGGCCAAAACGGAGGGACTCCCAACGGCGGCCTGATCTTCGATGGAGCGGGCAATTTCTACGGCACTGCTCTGGGCGGAAAAAGCCAACAGGGCGGAGGCGTAGCATACGAGATGGTCCGCACGTCGAGAGGATGGGAGTTTACCGTGCTTTACGAATTCTGCCTGCAGTACCACTGCCCCGGCTCTCTGACGATGGACGGGATGGGCAACCTCTACGGAAATGCAGGCGGAGGCACCTATGGCGAGGGCGTGGTCTACAAGTTGACTCCCACGTCTGGGGAGTGGGACGAAAGCGTACTTTACAATTTTGACGGGAACAAGGGCGGAATCGGGCCTTCCGGCCCGCTGATTTTCGACACAGCAGGGGATCTCTACGGCACAACTGCCGCTGGTAACATTCACCAATCTGGCACCGTTTTCAGACTAAAGCACACCTCGGGGGATGAATGGCAGGAACGCGCGCTGTACGAGTTTAAGGGCCAGTCGCACGGGGCCGGTCCGCGTTACGGAGTAGTTTTTGGACGGGCGGGAAGTCTCTATGGCGTGGCTGGCGGCGGATCGAATTTATGCGGAGGTGGATTCTCCTGCGGCGTGGTCTTCAGATTGACGCCAACCAGCACTGGACGCTGGAAAGAGACTGTCATCTATCACTTCACCAACCAAGCAGAAGGGTGGTCGCCAAGCAGCGGCGTGATCGTCGATAAGGCAGGTAGTCTGTACGGCACAACGTCAGCCGGTGGAATCGGCCCTTGTTTCGACGGTTGCGGTGTTGTGTACAAGCTGGCGCCCCTCGCCAACGGCAAGTGGAAGTACATGGTTCTGCATGAATTTAACAGCCAAGCAGAGAGCCCATCCGACGGAGGGCTGGTTCTGGACAAGAAGGGCAACCTCTATGGCGTCGCGTACAGCGTCGTGTATGAGATCACACCCTAAGGTGGGATGATTGTCCTCGACGCATCTCGCACCTGAGTGAGCACACAGCGGGTGCTGGGTGCACCCCAGCGCCCGCACTGGTGCCGGCCATATCTAGTCGTCGTCGGGGTCCGCTGGGCCACCCTGGTACTTGATGAAACAAGCTGCATCACACTGATTCGACATGCATTGGCTTTGGTTGCAGAGCGGGTTGGCCACCAATGGGATGGGTTGAAACGGATGCTGGCAAGCTTGGGTAAAACACTCGAAGAAATCAGAGAGATCATTCTTGCCGAAAGTGACGACTGATCGGCGTAAGGGTAACTCGGATTAATAAAAGTGTTGAGCGGCAGGAAAGTGTTCTCGATGAACTTCAAGATACTACCGAAATCGTAGGTGATGGGATTCTGCTTTGTTCCGGAGATATAACCAGTGTATGTCTGCGAGGTTTGCTTAAGGTAGGTGGAGACGACAAGCAGCGGCACGCGGAAGCCGTAGACATACTGTTCGCCGGTTTTATTTGGATATCCGATTCCGGGGCCGTCCAGGCCGTCGGGGCTCACGTGGTCGTAGAAGCCACCCCAGTCGTCCCACACGATCATAATGACGGTGTTGTTCCAGTAAATCGGACTGCCGAGCGGGTTGCAGGTGCTATTCGGCATGCCTTGCCCGACCGCGTTGACTATGTCGGCCACGTAATCCGGACCTAATCCCTTATTCTGAGTTAAATGATCGCTCCATCGGCCGTCGGGAGTCACCCACGTTACCTGGGCCAGGTTGCAGTTCTGCAAGTCGCGCAAAAAAGACGCGAGATTATTGGTTCCTTCCACATAGTTTTTGACATCGTTATTCCAGTCCTGGTTCGATCCGCTGCCGGTGCCGCAAGGGGTGCCCGGCCCGGTGTTGTTGCAGATGTGGCTGATGGCGTTCGGCGCCAGCCGGATGCTGTCGGCCTGTTTGCCGTAGTACCGCCAGGAAATCTGGTTCTGGTCGAGCAGATCGGTCAGCGTAGGGTGATCGAAGCAGGGATCTACATTGGTCGGTTGCGCATCCTGCCACTTTCCGCCGCCAGCGGCATCCAATAGAATCGCTACACTGTAACAAAGGGAGTCATTCCATATGGCTAAAGCTACTTTTGCCGCGGGTTGTTTCTGGGGAGTTGAGGCTACCTTCCGCCAGCTGCCGGGCGTGAGTTCGACCCGCGTCGGCTACACCGGCGGCCACGCTGCCAACCCAACCTATAAACAGGTTTGCACGGACACTACCGGCCACGCCGAGGCGGTCGAAATCGACTACGATCCCGCCAAACTCTCCTACGACAAGCTGCTCGAAGTCTTCTGGGAGAACCACGATCCCACGCAGCTCAACCGGCAAGGGCCGGACTGGGGCAAACAGTATCGCTCAGCCATCTTCTTTCACACGCCGGAACAGGAAGCCGCAGCCAAGGCGTCGAAGGAGCAACTGGAAAAATCACACCGCTTCAGCAAGCCCGTAGTCACCCAGATTGTTCCCGCGGAAACGTTCTTTGAAGCCGAGGACTACCACCAGCAGTATCTGGAGAAAAAAGGCCTCGCCACCTGCCATATCAAAGCCTAGCCAGGAGATAACACGTTCCTAGTGCCGGTGCTCCATCAAGCCCGGACGCACCCGCACAAACACGTGGAATGACACCGGATCATTTCCATAAAAGGTATCGAGGACCGCCGGCTTCGAATAGAAAGTCACATCCCCACCCAATCCCAGTTGCCAATGTTCATTGTGCAGCAGATCGCGCACCCCGCCGAAGGTGTAAGCGCCGATGCGGTACGCCGGATGCGTAAGCGCGCGGGGAAACAGTTCGTCTTTATCCACCAGTTCAAGCCGGCTGTAGGCATAATTCCGTGCCAGAAAGTTCAGCGTCGATTCCAGCAGATAACTATTCTGCGTAGTGTCGTCCAGTTGCTTGTGCTTGCGTCCCCAGACCAGCGTGGTTGCCCAGTTCCCGTCCCCAAGTTTCCCGCCTGACAACGGCCGGTTGTACTCGAGCGACGACGACTGCCGCAGTTCGTTGTTGGGATCGACTGCCTCGGGATGCAAGAGGCGTCCATAACTGTACTGCGCAACCCAGTTGCGTGCCGGCGCCGCACTCACCCGGAATGACCAGGAATCGAGCGGGGCAAGTTGAATGCTCCAGCGCTGCTCATTCGGTTCGTGCGCATTGAACGCCGAGCCTTCCACCTTGAGGGCGCCCAGCCTGGAAAGATTCAGCTTTGAGAAATTCAGCTTTGAGAGATTAAAGATGAAGCCCGTGGTCACGACGCCAAAGCTGGTATGCGTCGAATCCTGCAAGTGATGCCCCAGCGGCGCCGCCGGGTCCTCCGACGCCGACTGCCGATGGATATAGGTCACCGGCCCTAGCGCGGGCTCGGCCGACGGGCCTCCGTACAACAGCCAGGAAACTTTCTCGCTGACTGGCACCGTGTACAGCACCGCCAGTTCGGCAAAAACGTTGTGCGGATGCTGGTGATCGACCAGCGGCTGGCCATGATAGGTTTCACCCGTCTGAAAAAGCTCGGGGAAGCCGGGATGCGGCGAGGTCAGCGACTCCGCCGAAAGCATCTGCCGGAACAGAAGTGTGCCCGAACCCAGCCGGTGCTGCTCCATGACCATCAGATAATTTACCGATTCCGCCTTGCCCACGCCCCGCGGCCCGCCCTGCTGGTTATCGGTAACGAAGATGGCGCCATGCGCCATCAAATCCCAATTGCCGCGCGAGATCATCCACATGGCATCCGGAACCGAAGCCGGCTGCCAACTGCTCCCCGAGGACGCATGAAAAGACGGCATCGCCGAGGCATCGTCCATGTTCATGCCAGACATGTTCATGCCGGGCATGTTCATCCCCGGCATGTCTTGCATCGTCTGCCCCGACTGCTCTTGCCCCGACATGACCATAGAGTGATCTGCGTCCTGGGCGACGGACGAGATCGCTAGAATTGCAATCGCTGAAAAATACCAAAGTAGTGCTCGCATCTTACTCCCGCATGGAAAAACTCTACGCGCCCACCTTACGAGAAGGCACTGAGGATGTTTCGATTAGCTGTTAATTGCTGGATTTACGCAAACGCGCAGAGGGTCTAGACACGCAGGGAAGAAACGGCGGGCTGATTCCCCGAAACTATCGCCTGATTCGAGACGCTGACCGGCCCGGTTGCCGCATTCACATGCCGGGTGAAGTTAGTGAGCGCCAGGCTCAGAAGCGAAGGTCGCGGAGTAGAATGCTGTTGCAGAATGGCCGCGTGATGCGCTCCCTGACAGCATTGATGGCTGACTGGTGCGGGAGAGGGAACCTTACCGCTGTCACCATGACATCCCGCAGACGGGTGTTGCGCGCTCGCAGATGCGACCAGCCCCGGCGCAGCTATCGGAGCTGCAATCATCAGGCTGAGCAGCAGCACTCCGAACGCTTTTGAAAAGACTTTCATTGCCATTTTATTAGACGCATGATTCCGTCGAAAGATACGGGAAATGCCAAATAAATGTTTCCCGAAAATGGCCGGGTTTACTGCACCGCCACGCTGTCGCCGGTTTTATGTTCGCGAATCTGGAAGCTGAGGAAGTCGTGCAGGGCGGAGATAGCATCCGGATCGCTGCTGGTGATGACCACGCGTCCCCCCTGCTTCGTCTCCTCGAACCGGTAGTGAATTGCGCTCTTCCTGGATTGCATTACCGGCACGCCCGGCGGAACCTGATCATGCACAAACATGGGTATATCAAAGTTACCATCGGCAAACATTTTGGCGATGTGGGCAAGATGCATTCTGATCTGATCTCTGCTGGCCGTATCCTTGGCGTCGTTGGCTTCCACGCTGATCACCCCACCGTCCTTTGCCAGAATGAAATGGTGCGTGGTTTTGGTTTGTGAGAATCCCATTCCTGTGTCGCCACGGCCTTGCATGTCCATGGAATGCTGGTGCGATTCCTGAGCGGATTGCGGCTGAGATGCTGGCGCTGCGGAATTGCCGGCGTCCTGCGGCCTTGGTGATGCAGCCGCGGTCAACACAACCAGCGTAAGTAGCAAATTGAGCAGGAAGATTTTCTTCATTGGTTCGCTCCTTCAGTCGATTGACTTCTTATGGATAGATTTTCCGGCGAGCGATGCGTAAAGCTGCGGAGAAAGCTTTCGGGCGCGCGAACCAGCGTCCGCTGCCAAAGCTTCCAGCAACCCGGCGCGCTGGCCGCGCGGAGTCTTCTTCAGCGCGCCATCCCATTGTTTGAGGATGCCCTTCAGTTGATCGCGCAACTCCGCCAACTGGCCGATATAGCGATTGAGGCTTTCGAGCTTTGCGCCCGCCAGCTCGCGCACGTGCTGACAAGGAACGCCGTCGCCATCGCGCATGACCAGAATGTTGGCCAGCTCGTCGAGTGTGAACCCGATGGAAAGCGCGGCCCGGATCAGCCGAATGCGATCCACCAGTTCGGGCGGATACGAACGGTAACCATTGGCGGACCGCGGCGGGCACGGCAGCAGCCCTTTGCGCTCATAGAGCCGCAGCGTATCCGGGCTGATCCCAACCAGTTTGGCCAGATCGCCCGAGCGCAACGCCGGTTTAGGTTTTGCACTCACCCTGCAAGTCTAGACCCCGGAACCCGCTCCGGAGTCAAGCGATTTCTTGCGGGGAGAGTGGACACTCTTGTTGACTTTGTTTTTGGTGTTGGGAAAACGGTAGGGAAGCAGGCGTTACGATCCGGTTATCTTCAATCGCAGTTCTTCCGGAAGCCGTTCGCGAATCTCCGCCGGCAACCGGTCATGCACATGGCGCGCCCCAATCCGGGCGACATCAACGACCGCCATGGGCGCAGGCGTCGCCACCGCCACAATCAGCCAGATTAACGCCGACAGCGCGAAACCCGACAGCGCCGCAATCTCCAGCCAGAAGGCATTGCGCGGCCCAAAGTGGCGAATCACTCCAAAAGCCAGCAAAAACACGCCAGCGGAAACCGACGCCAGCGCAATCAATGAAATGTCAATGGTGCGATGCAGGCGCTGCCGGCGGCGGCAGCGTTCGCAAGCCGCGAAGTGCTCTTCGTAGTCGCCACCCATCTCCGGCGCCAGCCCGGAAATGTCATAGCGCCAGCCCGCCAGAATCTTGCCTACGATGGGATCAATGCACTCACTCATACTGATCTGTTACTGATTGATCGAGAGCCTGGTTCCAAAAAACGGCTTTTCAAATGCTCCTGTCGATTCTTATCCCGATTTTACGGGAAGGCACGGCTTCAGCCGTGCCGATCAAGCCTGCGCAAAGGTTGGGGTTTAGCCCCTGAGGGAAATACCAGCGCCATCTACCCGGCATGTGAACCGCCCTTCTCAGAACCGGATCGGCTGCATCGCTTCCGCTTGCGCCGCCAGCAGCACCCGATTGTGCAACAGCGTCCGGCGGCCCGACAATGCCTTTTCCGCCGCATTTCGCGCCAGTTCCGGATGGTTGTTCTCCTCCGAAAGATGCGCCAGCACTATATAGGATGCATGCCCATCATAGTCCGTCGAAAAGAATTCCGCGAGCGCGGAATTCGACAAATGTCCCACCCGGCTCATTACCCGCTGCTTCACTGCCCAGGGATACGATCCCACCCGCAGCATTTCCAAATCATGATTCGATTCAAGCACCAGCAGATCGCAGCCCCGCAACTGGTCGCGTACGCTCGCAGGCATGTATCCGAGATCGGTGGCGATGGCAACCTTCATGCCTTCAGCGCGGAACGTAAAGCCGACTGGGTCGGCTGCGTCGTGTGGGATAGTGAACGGCATGACGGCAATATCTCCGATGTGAAAGCTGTGGCCGGAGGAAAAGAATTCCAGCCGATCGAGTTGCGGACGCTCCCCATCGGCATCGCGCAGCGCCCGCGACCACGCCTGATGCGTCGTCCCGGTCATGAACACGGGAATCTTCAATTTCCGCGCCAGCACCAAAAGCCCCGACACATGGTCGGCATGCTCATGCGTAATCAGGATGGCAGACAGCGAGTGCGGATCGTCTCCCGCAGCCTTCATGCGCTTGAAAGTCTCGCGGCAGGAAATTCCCGCGTCCACCAGCAGCCGCGTAGACGAACTCTGCACAATCGTGCTGTTCCCCCGGCTCCCGCTGGCCAGCACCTCGACCGACACTCCCATGCGCGCAGCATACTCCCTCGCGCTGTGGAAACAGAAGTAACTTTGTGGCTTAGCCGGGACCTTCGAGCAGGAGCACTCAGCCGTCAGCACTCAGCCAGCCCAGCCGTTAGCACTTGGCAATTGGCATTTCGTCCAGAAGACCCTTTCTTGCTGCCAGAAACCCTACCTCTAATCGGGTGCTCTGCCCTTGTCCCTCCGTTCTTTGGATGGACAGGTCGGGGCCTTTCGTGGATGATGCACAAACCCCGGCCTCCGCAGGTACGCGGAAGGCCCGAGCAGAAACCCAGGGGGCTAAATGCCAAATGCTAAGTGCCAACTGCTACGATTTAATACTTGTAAAACCCCCTCCCACTCTTCCTCCCCAGCCAGCCCGCATCCACCATCTTGATCAGCAGCGGACACGGCCGGTACTTGGGATCGCCGAGCCCGTCGTGCAGCACCCGCATGATGTCGAGGCAGACATCGAGCCCGATGAAATCCGCCAGAGTCAGCGGGCCCATGGGATGCGCCATGCCCAGCTTGAAGACTTCGTCCACCGCCTCTGCCGTGGCTACGCCTTCCATCACCGCATACATCGCCTCATTCAGCAGCGGCATTAGCACCCGGTTGGAGACGAAGCCCGGCGCATCGTTCACTTCGACTGGCGTCTTCTCCAGTTTCAGTGCCAGGTCGCGCACGGTCGCGAACGTTTCATTCGAGGTAGCCAGACCACGAATCACCTCCACCAGCTTCATCACCGGCACCGGATTGAAAAAATGCATTCCGATCACTTTGTCAGCCCGTTTGGTCAGGGCCGCAAGCTTGGTAATCGAAATGGACGAAGTATTCGAAGCCAGAATGATTTCCGGCCGGCAAAGCCGGTCAAGATCGCGAAAGATTTCCGCCTTGATTTCGAACTTCTCGGTAGCCGCTTCGACCACAAAATCACAGCCCGCGAGTTTGGCGCGGCCGACCTCAGGTTCGATGCGCTTCAGCGTCGCAGCCTTATCGTCAGCGCTGATCTTGTTCTTGGCCACTTCCCGATCGAGGTTCTTGCCAATCGTGTCCATCCCTCGATCCAAGAAACGCTGCTCCACATCGCACAACACCACCCCGCAGCCGCTGCGCGCAAAGACATGCGCAATGCCATTCCCCATCGTCCCCGCGCCAACCACGCCCACCCGCTGAATGTTCATGAAGGCTTCTCCCCGCCAGCAATAAGAAAACCCCAGAGTTTAGCATCTCCAGGACTGCTTTGGCGTTGGCAGAAAATGTTGCAAGCAACGTTTCTACAGTTTTGTAGAGACGGAGCTAGCTCCGTCTCAGGCCGCGGAATTCTAAGGGGTAAATTCGGTGGTTATTCCGGATCCAGGCTCTCGTCGATCACGACTTTGCCACTCTTTTGAACCGTGATCACACGATGAATGCTCTTGAATCCCGACATTGTGATGTCGACGACGTAGTTGCCCGGATCCAGATAAAGCTCTACCGGCGAATTCTTTTCCATGATGCGGTTATTGACGGCAACCTGCGCGCCCTTAGGCTGGGTCTTGATATTGACTGCGCCCATGCCGGCAGTGTCGCCGCCGCCAAAGAGCTTTTTGAACTTGCCGCCAATCTTGACGTTGTCAGCGTTGGCCAGCGGCCGCATAGTAGGCGCCAGACGGAAGGTTTGCCCAATCTGCAGATTGGCAATAGCAGTTTCGTCCAGGTAGCCTTGTTTCTTGAACGCAAAGCTGTGATTGCCGGGCTTGTCTACCAGCAGTTGGATCGGAGTGACTCGTCCCGTATCCCTACCATCCATCCAAACTGCCGCACCCGTGGGATCGCTGCTCACCGAGACCGTCGCCGCGAGCTGCGCCAGCTGCACGCTGATAAATGACTTGCTGCCCGAGCCCACGTCAATGTTGCGGGTTTGCGGCGCATAGCCCGGCTTGCTGATCGTCAAAGTATGCTGGCCGGGATTCAGTCCGGCAAGGTTAAACGGTGTAATCCAGGTGGGATTGTTCTGGCCATCGATCCGGATTTGCGCGCCTGCCGGGGTTGAAGCGACGCTCAACTGTCCGGGCACAATCGCCGGAGCCACCGGACGAGGCTTCGCTTTTTTCTTGTTGCTGTACTTGGGTTGTACCGAGACGGCGCTCGGCTCGGCGGTGACCCGCTCCGGAGCCACTTGAGCAGGAGTTGGTGCGGGTGCCGGGGATGGAGTTGCGCTCGGCTGCGCCGAGGCGCTGGCCGCAGGCTGCGCGGGTGTAGCATCCTCGTCCGCGTTCTCGGAGTGGATGTGCCATGCCATCGCGGCCACAATCAGCACAATGATTCCGACAGCGCCCGCGATTGACAACATGAAGAGTTTCGGGGGCGTCTTCTTAATTTCGGCAACCGCTTTTTTCGCCACCTCGCGCGGCTGCACTTTCGGTTTTTCCGGCGGAGCATTCTTGAATACAGTGGCATACACCGCCGCATCGTGCGGCGTGGCTTCATCCGCTGATGGTGGTGGCGGGGGAGGCGGCGCGATGTAGACCTCTTTAAGCGGCGGCAATTCATCGATCTCAGAAAAGCTGCGGCTGGCAGCGGCGCCGGGCTGGTTCTCCGCCATCATGGGATCGACATGGATTTTCGGAGCCTCTACCTCAGGCTCAACAATCGCAGCCGATGACATGTTTGCGGATGGACCGGAAAACGATTCGACGGAAAAAGCCTCGACGGCGGCTTCGGAATTATTGATAACGGGAGCAGCCGCGTCCAGGTTGGGCATGATGAGTCCGTCGCTCTGGTTCATACTCCTTCCACTTCCCCCGGCAGCGGCTGCGGCCGCTTTGGCCGTGGGGCGTGGTTTGGCTTCCTGACCGTGAGGTTGGGCCGGAGGTGCTGGCGCCGCCTTCGCAGGCGCGACTGGCTTGACCCAGGGTTTCGCCTGCAACGTCGCCGGCGTCACCGGCGCTGCCGGCTTGCTGACGGCCGGCGCGGTCTTCACCGGAGCCGGAGCCTTCTGCGCGGGCTGTCCCGGTTTTGCTGCTGCGGCGGCCTTGGTTGCACTTTCCTTGCACCGCTCCAGATCGTTCACCAGTTCCTGCCCCGACTGGTACCGTTCCTCGGGCGCCTTCGCAAGCGCCTTCATGATGACCTGGCTGAGCGCGGGATGGAGCTTGCGGTTGACCTGGTCGGGCGCGACCGGCGTCGTCTCCGCAATCGACTGCCTTACCTGGTCGGCATCCTCTCCTTCAAAAGCCTTGCGCTCCGTGACCATCTCGTAAAAAATTGCGCCCAGGCTGAACATGTTGGACGCCGCAGTCAGCGGATCTCCACGCAGTTGTTCCGGCGACATGTAATAGAGCACGCCCTGAGGTTTACCGGGAGCTTGCGCCGCAAACGCGCTCATGGTGGAAATTCCGAATCCCAGAATCTTTACCGTGCCATCCCACGACACCATAATCTTCGCGGGCTCGAGGGTGTAATGCGCCAGGTTCTTGGCGTGGGCGTGATCCAGGCCCTGGCAGGTTTGGCGGGCGATATCCTGCAGATCCCAGATGGAGAATCCTTCTTTGCGGGCCAGCATGGTTGCCACGCTGTTGCCCTGTACGTATTCCAGAGACGCGCAGAACACGCCGTCCACTTCCTGAGCTTCGTAGAGCAATGCGATGTTGTGGCTGTTGAGAACCTTGCTGGCTTCGGCCTCTTCCATCAGGTTCTTAACCAGCGCAGGCGCCTGCTCGCCGAGCGGTTCCAGCTTGACGGTTTTCAGCGCCACGGTTTGCCCGCTCTGCGGGTCGGTGGCTTTATAGACCGCGCCCAGTTCCGAGTGCGCGATCTCGCTGAGTATTTCGAAGCGCCCGATTTTATTCGACATTAAATTCGCAGCCTCATGAAGGCAACCAGCAACTTTCCCTCGGCGGGGAAGACCGCGGGCACTTCCTTGGGGAAGGGATGTGATCAGGATAGTCCGGGAGTAGGGCTAAAGTGGAGTTACGAAAGTGCTCGTAAATTCGATTGCGAGGAGAGCTGGAGAAACTTTAGTACTGTGAATGCGACCGTCCACGGGCCCTTGCAGTCCGCCCACTGGCGCAACGTGCATATCGGATATGTGTTTCAGACTTTCAACCTGACTCCCGTGCTCACCGCGTTTGAGAATGTCGAACTTCCTCTGCTGCTCACCAAGCTGAACTCCCAGCAGCGGCGCGACCACGTGATGACCGCTCTGAAACTTGTTGGTTTGGAGGAACGCGTGAATCATCTCCCCAAACAGCTTTCAGGCGGGCAGGAACAAAGAGTGGCGATTGCGCGAGCGATCGTCAGCGATCCCACTTTACTGCTGGCCGACGAGCCTACCGGCGACCTCGACAGCCACTCCGCCACCGAGGTACTGGAAATCCTGAAGCGTTTGAATGAAGATTTTCACAAGACAGTAGTGATGGTAACGGACGATCCCCACGCGGCGTCGTACGCGCACGTAACCCGGCACCTCGAAAAAGGAATGCTGCTGCCAGCGTAGCAGCCAGACAGATAGCTGTAGAAGCGTTGCTCGCAATGTCTGAGACGCAGCAAGTTCTCTACAATTGGGCGAGTGGCACGCTGACGGAACGAGCCTGCTCGCCGGCAGCCGGGTCTGACACCCACTGCCACGCCCGCCGCCCATTCTCACGAACCACGCTGATAGCTTCCCCGTATTCCACCAACCGGTTGAGCACAGTAGTCACCGAAGCCAGCGGATCCTTATGCCGAAGCAGTACCGCGGGAAGGCGCTGCTGAATCTGCTCACAGACTTCCCGCACCGCCAGGGGCCGCCCCGCTTCCATCAAAACCACGCGGCAGGCCTTTGTGAAACCCGGCTGGCGTCCTCCAGTCTTGCGATCAACCAGCTCCAGCAAGTCTTCCCCTAGAATCTCGTCGCCGAATAAATTGGCCAGCCCCGAGATCGTCTGCTTCAATGTACCGATGCGCTTCATGATTTCAGCCCGCTGCCGCAGTAATTGCCGAAGTTCTTCGTGGGCTGTCTTCACCACTTCCTGGACATGAGAATCCCCATTGCGTAAAAGGCTTCCGCTGCCCGTCCCGTTGCTGCTACTCACTGCCTGCCGCATTACTGCACCCCCCACTTGTTTCATCAAAGTTGATGCCCGCTTCCTCCCAGCTCTTGCACACCACTCCTGCGCCTGGATACGTAAAAAAACGTTCACCCGTTCCAGCAAAATAAATCGCTTCACTCAAGCTGTGCATGTTCGTTTCCGGAACGGGATCGACTTCATCCTCGCCCCACTCTGAATTGCTTACTTGGACGTTGAGACTCATGAAAGGTGAGGCACTTTACAAGAATGTGACAAGTAGCGCAAAACCGTTGACCAATACCGCATTCGAGAGGACGAAGGCTTGGTGAAATGGCACAGCCATGTTCGCAAATGAACACTCCAGATTGATTGCGAACACTGCATAGACTGTTGGATGCAACTCACGTGATGGTTGGCCCGGTTGTACAAACTAAGAACCGAGAACTGAGAACTGGCAACTGGTCTTTCTCTCCAGTTTGCGACGCGACTTCCCAATTCATCGGATCTTATAAACGGGGACCAGCCTGCTTCTAAAAGTTCCACAAACGGAACAAACCTGGGTTTCCCCAGTTTCGTCCCGGGAGTCTTCGATCTTGCCGAACCTGGCAACCCACCAAAATCCCTTGTTTTTAGGAATCAGGCACTCTAGAGTAAGGAGGTGACTCGGCTCTACGCGGCAACCGCAGGGACCAACACCAGGCAGCGGCAGTCAAAGCAATCTGATCCGCCGTTTTCCACGTGTTCTTCCTTGACAAAACTAACATACCTGTTAGAGTGCGGCCAATTGCTTCACTCAAGAACACTTGAATGAGGGGACTTGGTATGAAGAATGTTTATGAGGTTCTGCGGCAGAAGGAACTCGAACTGGCGCGGTTGGAAAAGGAAGTCGAAGCCCTGCGAGTGGCTGCTCCCTTGTTGTCAGACGACAAAGAGTCGCTGCTGGAAGCCACCAGCAACAAACCGACATTAACCGCTCCCACCACCACCCAGCAGCCGATCCGCATCCCGCAGGCGGCCGTTAACGCCAGCCCGCAACCGGCGCGCGCCGCGGGATGGGAAGACACGGCCAAGCGCTGGCCGTAACACCGCTGTTGGCATCATCCTCGAAGTCGACAGCCTGAGGCCAGGGAAACCTGACCACCGCCCTGATTCCCTTTGTCTTCCTTCGTGCCCTTTGTGGTTCACGATTTTCAACCAGTTGAGGAAATCCACCGCCGCAGCCGATGCTATACTCCACCCAACAACTCTGGCCGAAGTATTTTCTTACTACTGATTGCGTCTTCATCCCAAGACGCCGCCGGGGTGATGTGCGGATGCACGCCGAGGATAAGCGATGAGTGCCGCAGCAACTCAGGCACCAATTCGAGTCAACACTCGCCGCGTCCCTCGTTTTCCCCTGGCCGTTCCAGCCGACGTCACCGTGCTCCGCTCCGGCATTCCCCACTCCATTCCCGGACGCTCCGTCACCATTGGAACCCGCGGCCTCGGCGTAGTCCTGGCCGGCGAAGTCCATCCCGGCGATTCCGTTGGCATCGAGTTCCGCCTGCCGGATTCAGGCGGGCGTCTTCGCCTGAAAGCAATAGTGCGCTATCAGGCGCTCCTGCACTGCGGCCTCGAGTTCCAGAATCTAACCGCCGAGCAGGAAACCCTGATCGAACACTGGACCAGAAAAAAGTTCGCCAACACGACCAAAACTCCCGCGCCCCAGCAACCCCCCGCAATCACCACAACCGCTCCGCGAGTCGAAAGTCCAATCCAGAAAACTCCCATCCAGAAAACTCCCACTCCAACGTCCCGACGCACTCTGTGGCCCATCCTAGCCACAGCTCTTCTACTAATAGGAGGATTGGGCTGGTGGCATTGGCACACAGCCTGGAGCGAACTGGAATCGCAACTCCCCTCAAGCCAGCCGCGCCCGCAGCAACCCCCGCCCACGGTTCCAGCCGAGGTCATGCAGACCCTGCTGACCCACAAGGTCGAGCCGATTTATCCCGAAGCAGCAAGACAGGCGAAAATTCAGGGAGTCGTAGTCCTCGACGCCGTAGTCGCCGCCGATGGATCCGTAATCGAGGTACATCCCGTCAGCGGCCCAGACCAGTTAACCCCCGCCGCCGTGGACGCAGTCAAATGGTGGCGCTTCCAACCCTACCGGATAAACGGCCAGCCCATCGAGGTGCAAACCCGCCTGGCAGTAGACTTCCGCCGCGACTAACCGCCCGAACGCCGTTTACGAAACGCGTGCAGAATCAGCCCACTGCTGATCGAGAAACTTCCCACCGCCCCAAGCGCCATCACCTGCGCCATCTGCCAGCTCAATCCCAAAACATCCGAAAGCAGCGCCGCCAAAGCAAACAAAACTCCCACCAGATTCAACCACACCGGCGCATGCACCGGCTTGCTGTGCTCGCGATTGTAATAGCGCAACTGCAACAGCACCGCCGCCAACCCAATCGCCGCCACCACCACCACCGCCAAAGAACTGGAAAACGCGCTCCGCTTCGTGTAAAGCACCACCACGCCCAGCCCGCAGCAAAGCAACCCGGAAGCAATCACTGTCCAGCGGCGGGAATTAGGTCGGCTCTCAGGCACAAGCATGCGTCCCCGCATTTATACAAGGCTTAGCCCCCAGTTTCAATGTCATCCCCCTGTCATCCCGAGCGGAGAATCATTGTCATCCACCAAATAACTGTCATCCCGAGCGGAGAATCATCGTTCGAGCAGCGAACGATGCTTCGCAGTCGAGGGACCTTGCGTTTCTTCCAATTCCCATTTCGGGAAAATTCTTGTCAATAGGCAAAAACCACACGATTCCCCGCAAGTCCAAGCAGACAATACAAATATAAATTTCCAAAAATGGCATGTTTACCCATTGCCATGTGATATAATGCATTCATACTTGAATAGCTAAGATAACGCGGCCCCACCAGGGCCGCGTTTTTCATTGGTACCCAGTGTGGGGCGGACACTCCTGTCCGCCGCCGTTGACCTTTCCGAAATCCATTTCCAGGCAAAACATGACCAACAAAGGTATCGACATCCAGCACCCCAAGCTCCGGGGCGAGTGGGCCGAACTGCGCTTCATGGCCCGCGCCGCCGAGCACGGACTCTGCATCGCCAAGCCCTGGGGAGACATGGCCCGCTACGACTTCGCCGTCGAACATAACGGCCGCTTCCTCCGCATCCAGGTCAAGTGCACCAAATACAAACGCGGACGCTCCTACCAATGCCACGTAACCCACAACAAACTCC
>Ga0210410_10002186_pt1 | contig 17698 bp, 23 predicted proteins | sample IncBWC4MmetaG_FD_161058 | JGI IMG/M metagenome (GOLD analysis project Ga0210410, IMG submission 161058) | Forest soil microbial communities from Barre Woods Harvard Forest LTER site, Petersham, Massachusetts, United States - Inc-BW-C-4-M | ecosystem: Environmental > Terrestrial > Soil >... | reverse complement strand
CTTCCGAAGTGATCGCCGAGGCTGCCGCCCAGCAAGATCAGCGCCCCTAAAGGCAACAAGTAGGCATTGATAGCCCACGACAGGTTCGATGGATCTGCGTGAAGCCCATGGGCCAACGCAGGAAGCCCCACATTGACTACGGATCCATCAATGAAAGCCAGGCTTGATCCTAGGATGCTGGCCGCCAATGTGGCGCGAAGCTGCGGCATGTCCATCATGGCTCCCGGGGACACGTCAGCCTCGACGATCCTTTTATTCGCGACTAAAGTCGCTGTCATTCCTTACGTTGGGGATCGCCGCCAGAACATCCGCAAGGTCTCGTAGTCGAAATAATCTTTCCCGAACAAATCGAATCGAGTTCGTTCATGAGCGCGCTGCTGCGCCGATCATCCCCACCATCTCCGCAGCCTGGATCGCGCGCGCGCCCAAGCCATTAAGCTTATAAATTGGTCGCTGCAGCCCTGAGTTCCTGCCAGCAGTGGGTCGGGTGACATGAACATATCCCTTTTCTTCAAGCCTTCCGAGGTATACGTACACCGTCGTGCGATCAACGGACCCGTGCGACTTCTCTGCCACTTCCGTTCCGGACATGCCTCTGCCCGCCGATTGCAACAATTGCAACACCTCGAGTTCCCGGCCCGAGGGCCATTTTCCGTTATCCATGCGTGTTAACTCCACTGAATCGATCTACAGTCGCGGCTAGTTGAATTTCACTCCGACGGCAAAGCGCCGCGAACTATACGGTGCGCAATAGACTACTTCGGCCTTGGCCCGAAAGTTCACCAGTGAATCGGTGACGATGACTCGTTTGCCGGCGGGCCACCTGCGGCCGGTGATGAGGCGCGCTCCGTGTTCGCTGATGTTCACAAAAACCACCGTCTCAGTGATATCCGGCTCCTCCGCTGACTGGAGGCTGGCCACCGTGTTGGTGGCTGTGCGGGGCTCCGCTCGCCCGATTTGCATCGCGTTCACCTCCCTGCGCTCGTCGCTTGCAGCACCGATGCGTGCGACATCATTGGGGGAACAGTAGCGCCGTTGGATACCCACCGGTCACTGCGTTTATGTCGATACAGCGCTAGATCAGCCTGCCTCATCAGCTCCTGTAGAGTCACGGGCTGGCCGGGATCGAAGTGCGCCACGCCCACACTCAAGGACAATTTGTACGGGCTGTCGCCGCCGCAGCAGTCAGCCAGCTTCGATTGCAAACGTCTGCAGATCGCTTCTGCGCTGCGCCCGGGTACCTCACTGATCAAGGCCACGAATTCATCGCCGCTCAGACGGGCGGTTACGTCAAATTTGCGAAAAGTCTCCTTGATGCACGCCGCGGCGCGCGATATCGCCCGATCGCCCTCGCCGTGGCCAAAGCGGTCGTTTATCGATTTGAGCCCATCCACGTCAGCGAAGAACATCACCATATGCTGGCCCGTGTCGCGGGCCCGTCTCAGATGCCAAGTCGCAAGCGCGATAAATCCGCGCCGGTTATGCAGACCGGTCAAATCGTCCCTCAATGCCATTTGCAGCAGTGCACGCTGCAAGCCTAGTTGCCCGTGGGTGTAGCGTATGGTTCGCGCAATCGTGTCGGATGCAATCAGAGCACTGTCGAGAACATTATCGGTCCGGGGGTCCAAACGGGCTGGGCCTCCGCGCGCCAGCGGAACTTCCTGCGCCTGTTCCAGCCCCTGTTCCAGAGCACAATAAATGTCGGGCAGCAAAATAATCGGCAGGTTCGGAATCTTCTCGCGCACCTGAATGACCGTGCTGAGTGCAAACTTCCGCGCCAGTGTTGAATCCAGCATAAGCACGTCGGGCTCGTGCTGGGCGATCATCAGCAGGGTGCCGTGAGAGTCCCGCGTGTTCACCCGCAAGCCCTTGACGTCTATCAGGTGACAGTCGATGGACTCGTGAAATCCTCCGTTCAAAAACCAGGAGTTTTCGCGACTGTCCAAAATGACCAGCGCCTTAAGCATTTTTTGTTTCATAGTCCCGTTTCGCCCTGATGTCCTGTTTGGCCGTGATTTGCCGACTGACCGCCAGCATAGACCGCGCATCGAGAGTCTCAATCGGGTGAATTATGGATGGGTCTCGCGGAAAAGACCGGATGCCCCGGGTGACGGGCGCTGCCGCATCGAGCCTGACTTACGGCTCTAGCAAGCCATGACGGATCGCATAACGGACCAGCCCGGCGGTCTGGTGAATATCGAGTTTTTCCATGAGTTTGGTGCGGTGCGTGTCCACCGTTTTGACGCTGATACCGAGCAACGACGCGATCTTCTTGGTCGAATGCCCCTCGCCCACCAGTTGCAGCACTTGCCGTTCGCGCACGCTCAGCTGTCCAGGCCCTTCGGTATTGGTCAGATATGCCTGGACCACGGCCTTGGAGATCTTGGGACTCAAGTACACCTCGCCGCGATCCACATGCCGGATTGCGGCCACCAAATCGGTGCTTGCCTGCGTTTTGAGCACATAACCGCGCGCGCCGATACGCAATGCCTCGACCGCATAGGGCTCTTCCATATGACGGGTGAGAATGATCGCGCGCGTTTGTGGGCTGAGCCGTGCCGCTTCGCGCAATACGGCCAGACCGTCGAGGCGCGGCATATCCAGATCGAGCACGGCGATATCAGGGAGCAGCTCCTGAATCAAGCGGATCGCCTCGAGTCCATCGGAGGCTTCGCCCAATACTTCGATATTCTCCTTCTCCAGCACCATTCTCAGGCCCTGGCGAACCAGCAGATGATCGTCCGCAAGAATCACACGAATCGGCATTCATTTCTCCACTGGAATGGATATCACCAATTCCGTCCCGCGGCCTTCGCCTGAGTTGATCTGTAGGTGCCCGCCGACAACATTCAGGCGCTCGCGAATGCCGATCAAGCCGAAGCCTTGTTCGGCTTGCCGGGCGCCTATCGACGCAGGGTCAAAGCCCCTGCCATTGTCGCGTATGCAACAACGGATCGAATCGGCTGTGCGGTGAAATCGAATCCAGACCGTGGTTGCCTGGGCGTGCTTGACCACGTTGTGCAGCGCTTCTTTGGCGATGTGGTACAAGGTCGTCTCCACGCGCTTCGGCAATCGCTGCTTCGGCACGGCGTCAATGTTTATTTGCAGCTGGGAGCGCTGCGCGAGCCCCTCGAATAAGTAGCGCAGGGCCGGAACCAACCCTAAATCGTTCAGTAATGCGGGTACCAGTTCGTGCGACAGCCGGCGCAGCTGAGATTCGATCTGATCGAGCAGCTGCGTCACCTTGAGAACATGCGGCTGAACGGCCGGCACCTCTTCGGCCAGGTTTTGCAGCGCGATGTACACGGCCACCAATAATTGACCGGCCTCATCGTGAAGCGCGTTGGCGATTCGCTTGGCCTCCTGCTCCAGCACCTCGTTAAAGTGGCGCAGCGCCGTATTGGCTTCGCGAAATCCGCCATACGTCATTTCATAGGGCGAGATGCATTCAGCAAAAAATTGCCCGGCGCCCGTCACGATCCGATCGCATTCGTCAGTCGTCACGTCATTCGCCAGCAGCTCGCGCAGACAGGTATGATGAATGTCCGCAATCGCGATCAGGCTCGTGCCCGCCTCCAGGGCCTGGCGCCCGATTTGATATGCCTGCTGCAGCGCCGATTCCCCTGCACCGCCCAAATAATTGTGCAACGACGCCGCATAGGAGGCAGCTTCCGTCACGGCGGGGCACCTTGATATCGCGCAACCAGGACCAGGGCGTCATCAGTGCCTTTACAGGCGCTTGCCAGTATGTCGTCCGCCACCGACTCGATACGGCCGTCCATGGCCACGCGCATCGGATGCTCGATGGTCACACCGTCGGTGACCATCGTCAAAATATCGCCCGGTCGGATGGGCAGTTCCTCGGCGCGAAGCGTGGGCAAGTGACTGCCGACCACGCCGTTGCGCAGCAGTAGTTTGTCGTACGGCAGCCCGGAATCCCGGTGCAGTAAAGCGCCCTCGACATTGCCGACACCGATCCACCTGAGCATGGCGTCGTCGGTATTGAACTCCGCGAGACTCATCGCCACACCGCGCGTTCCGCGCAACGACTCGTGGCAGCGTTGCAGCAATTCTACGAGCGGATCACCGGCGTACTGCCGCAGCATCGCGACCGCGATTTTGGATGCCGCGGCGGCCGCTCGGCCATGCCCCAAACCGTCTATTACGGCAAACATCATTCCGTTTGCAACGGAACCGGCCCAATGCCGGTCGCCCGATACCGTTTCTCCGGGCATCGTGGCGGCAGCTGTGCTCCATTCGAGACCTGCCGCCTTCATTTGAGCCACTTCTTGATCGTTACCGCCGTTCCCTGCCGTAGTTCCGACTCGATGGCGAACTCGTCCATCAATCGCTTGACGCCGGGAAGTCCGAGGCCCAAGCCGCCGGATGTCGAATAGCCATCGCGCAACACGTCCTCAATGCTGCGAATGCCCGGCCCGCTGTCGCGAGCGCTGATCATGATGCCCTTTTTCTGAGAGGTTTCTACGCTTTGCAACTCCACTTCGCCCTGTCCCGCATATATCACGATATTTCGGGCCAACTCGGAAATCGCCGTGGCAATCAAAGTAGCGTCGGTTGCGGAGAACCCGATGGCCGCGGCCAATGACCTTCCCTGCTGCCGCGCCGATACGATGTCTGCGTCGGAGCGTATAGCTACCAGAATATCTTGTCGCGCGGGCATTTGTTCTCAGAATTTGCCGGTCGCTCGTTGTTGCAGGTGCTCGAGACCCTCCTCCAAATCGAGCGCGGTCGCAACGCCTTCCATCGTCAGGCCAAGCTGCACCATCGCAAATGCAACTTCCGGCTGGATGCCCACGATGACTGTATCCGCGCCGCGCAGACGTATCATGTAGGTGATGTCGCGCAAGGTCCGCGTCGCGAAAGAATCCATCACGTCCAGGGCAGTGACGTCGACGATCACGCCATGCGAGCGGAACTGAATCACTTTGTCGATCAGCGCACGGCGCAGGTGCAACAGGTCCGCATCCGAGAGCGCAGCCTGGATGGTGGCTATGAGGAACCGCCCCTGTTTGAGGATTGGGACTTCCACGCTCCGGCCTATGACGCGGCGGTATCCGCAACCGGAACCACCTTGTAGCCCAGCAGACGCTCGGCTTGTTCGATGCCGCCTTGCAAATCGCCGACGGTGTTCATCTTGCCGAGATCGACCCCGATCGTGACGATGGTCTGGGCAATTTCGGGAGATAGACCGGTTACGATCACCGTGGCACCCAGCAGCCGCGATGCTTCCACCGTTTGCACCAAGTGATTGGCGACGGTGGCATCCATTGCCGCCACGCCGGTGATGTCGATCACCACCACCTTGGCGCGGTTCGTGCGTATGCCGCGCAGCAGCTGCTCCGTCAACTGACGCGCGCGCTGCGGATCGATGACGCCGATGATGGGCAAAATAAGCAGCCGCTCGCGGACCTGCAATACCGGCGTGGAGAGTTCGCGGATGGCCTCCTGCTGCTGCCGAATGACGCGTTCGCGCTCCTGCACGAAGCCGACCGCCACGGTGTTGGCGATGCGGTTGGCCGCCGGCTCATAAGCGTCCAAGATGCGATTGAGCATCGTGAAATCGCCTTGATACTTGGCGAACAAGGACCTCGCCAACACGTCGCGCAGCAAGAGCACGATTCCGACGACCTCGTGTGTTTCCACTCCGCGGGGGATGATTCGCTCGGATAAATTGCGTGCATACGATTGCAGGGCTTCGAACGTTCCGGTGGCGAGCGCCTCGACGTAGTTGTCGTACACGGAAGTCGCTTCGGCGAACAGCTCTTCCTTGGTCATTGCCGTCAGCAGCTGCGCTTCGGTGATGCGGTTGGCCCACTCCTCGCGCAGTTGGGTGCGGTTTTGCCGCAGGTGCGACACGAGCTCCTGCAGTAACTCGGTCGATTGTGCCGCGGTTCGTTGTACTTGGTTGGCAGATCGTTTCGAAGACATGACAGTTACTCCTAGGCCGCTACGCGGTCCGAAGGAGCCTGCGAGCCCCCCGGGCATTTGTACCAATGTACAGGGAAAGTGCCGATTGCCTCATCGGGAGAATACCTGAGCGGATATTCGCACGAGGCCGCCGACGCCCTGCTAATTCCCGTATCGCGCACCTGCTCTCAGCGCATCGCCTTGGCCGATGAGGGCTCGCGCAATTTTGTGGACGAATTCCAGTTGTCACCAAAGTTCGAGACGAGCAGGACCCCCTGCTTTAGGAGGCTCCCGATCCCGGGTTACCCGTAGTTAATATTATTTACTTAATTACCTCTTAAGCACATGATTCTACGAGATTTAGATGGCTAGGATAACTCAACCTGATCATTTTCTCAATTACCGCGCTAATGGCTTGAATCCTGTCGCACTCGGTTACCAGAACCTGACTTTCGCAGCACCGGCGTCACCTATCGCCGCATCAACCAAGCAATGATCGAAAGAACTGCGCTCACGATCAGCATGCTTGTGATCGGGAAAAACAGCTTGAACCCCGGTCGGTCGATGACGATGTCGCCCGGCAATCGAAACAGATTGATCTTCTTGAGCACCGGCCATGCAATTCCGGCGATGACGAGCAAGGCGCCAAGTGCGACGAGTAATCGGTTCACGGCAGGCGCTCGAATGCCAGTATTGCTGCCTCTTGATCGCCGATCTCCTGGGACGCCACGTAAAGGCGATTGAGTTTAGGCACCAATAAAGATGTGCCGGAGCCCGGCCGGGTCATGATCTTGGAGATCAGCTCATAATGATCAAGGCCTTTCTGCTGGTACACGAAGATCCAACCTGGCGATGCCTCCGGTGTACCGTACCAGCGGCCGCCCGACATATAGACCCGTTTCAGCTCAGGGTCATAGTAGACGCCATCCATGGTCTCGGGCCCCGGGAGACTGGCAATCTCCTTGCCGGACATGCTGTCATACACGGTCATCTCCGGCGGAATTCTCGTGCCCACGAACAATCGATGGTTTGCACGGTCGAGACTCATATCTCCAGCGCCGTCACCGCGCGCCGCCCAACTTTTGAGCAGTTCTCGTTTGCGGGTATCAAACTGGAAAATCATATCCGCTCGCGAGTCGCAGACTAAGAGCCTGCCGTTCTCGTCCATGGCCATCTCTGCAAGATGCCCCGGTCGGTAGGTCGGGGCGATCATGTCCGCAACGAACTGATCGGATTGCGCGCCTCGTTTCGCCTGCATGATTCCGACTCTTTCATACGCATCGAACCCAGCGTTTTGGCCGCCGTAACCAAAATAAATGAGATCGGTCGTCGGATCGTACAAAAGCCGATTCGGATCCGGCTCGAGCTTTATTGCTTGAATCAACCGAAAGGTTTCACCCTGAAATATCCGCAATGTCCCGTCGAGGCTCGAGACATACAATTTATTGAAGTTGCCGCCGAGAAAAACTGCATCCTGAGCGTCTTTGATTCCGGCGATGCTGTTGAGCACCTTCCCGGCGTCCAAGTCGAGAACTTCAAGCGTTCCGTTGGATACCGCGGCCACGAAAAGACGTCTTTTTTCCAGATCCACCGCCATGTGATCCAAACGCCCTTTGACGCCCGGCAGCGGAATAGTTTGCACGAGGCGCAGCGCGGGCTTGTCTTGGCCGTGCGCTGGAATAAGGGGGACGGCCAGCAGACCGGCGCACCACACGGCCAGGAGGAATTTCATGCGGTCGGATTCTCCCGTTTCGTACCTCTAATGGCGAAAAACGATTCTACAGGACCGAAGCAACAATGCGCGCATCGCTGGATTGTATAGTTCCGTCACATTTTTGTCGGGAGCGCTCCCGTAATGTCCGATGCTATGTGCGAGCGCTACGTGCTTTCGGACCAGGCCACCGCGGAACGGGAATTTCTTCCAGCGCGCGCGTGGTGGAGCTTCACGGCCAGATTCAATGTGGCTGCGCAACAATACGTTCCGGCAATCCGCTGGCATGACGGTCAATCCGAAGCCGTGATGATGCGCTGGGGTCTGATCCCTTCGTGGGCGGAGGGTCGCGCCAGCCAACCCCCGCTCACTGTTGACCTGGATGCGATCATGGACTCAAACATTTACCGCGGACCCTGGTTGAACAGTCAACGCTGCATTCTGCCCATCGCCGGTTTCTATTCATGGCAACTAACCAACGCCAGATACCGGCAACCATTCTTCATTCGTCTGTTGGACCGCTCCGTATTTGGCCTGGCCGGGATTTGGGATCGATCTGTCGGCGACGATGACGATGTGATCGAAAGCTGCTCGATCATTTGTGTGCCACCGAACGAGCTGATGATGAGAATCGCCAACACGGACGGGCGCATGCCTGCCATTTTGCGGCGCAAGGACTATCAAACTTGGTTGCAAGGAACTCCGGTCGAGGCCAAGGCTGCGCTGCATGCGTACAAGCAGAGTGGCATGCAGGCATATCCGGTTAGTCCACGAATTAACTCGGTCGCCCCTGACGATCCCGCCTTAATTCGCCCGGTCGCGTTGGCTTAATCGCCAGGTATCCCGACACTTCGCGACGTTTCGCACCAGCAAAGGCTCGACTGAATCGAGATCAAATGCAAAGATGCGAACAACGGGTATCGAAAGGTTTATGAAAATATACAATGTGGTGGGGTTTGCCGCGCTTGCGTTCCAAGTTCTAGTATCGGCGTTACTGGCGCCGCCCTCGTTCGGGCCGGCACGGGGCATCGCAGTCGGAGTCGGTTACCTCCTGATTTCCTGGTTTCTTGGCGGACTCTATCTTTCCGACATGATCCACCTCGGCATCGCGCATCGAGCCTTGGACTACAAGGGGTGGTTCATCAAGGCGGTGACCCTCGTCAATAACACGGTCGGCGTCTACGTCGATCCTGTGAGCTGGGTCAATCGCCACCGGCTGCATCACAGGTTCTCCGACCATCCCGGCGATCCCAACAAGCTGGACGCCGACGGCTTTTGGAAAACACTGTATCTCTGCCTTTTCCCCTACCGGTGCACGGCCGACGTGGCGACCGACGCCATCCTCAAAACGTGGCCGTTCCGCATGGTCTCGCATCGCCTGTTTATGCTCATCTCTCCGATCTCGAGCTGCGGCCTTCTATGGTGGTTCGTGGGAGATTGGAAATTCGCCGTTGGAGTTTGGCTCGGCGTCCGGATTTTCGCGCTATGGGTGAACATGGTTCAGAACTATTGGACCCACGACCGTCGGTTTGGCGCCCGGCGTTATGACGATGCAGGCGATAACGCGATGAACATCGGCGACTGGCTTCCGGTGATGGCGACTTTTAGCGCCTGTTGGCAAAACAACCATCACCACTATCCCCATCTGCTGCGGACCACGCACGATTCCGCCGAATTCGATTTCGGCTATATCACCGTCCGGGTCATGAGCGCCTTGGGGCTGGTCAAGCCTTCCAAGACGGGAACCGACAAGCCAACCGATCTGGCTCTCGCAGAAATCACCCTCTGACGGCGTTACTTTCGCGCGAACGGGGCGATGAACTGACGGAAGAACCCGGAGGGGACCGAAGTGTCGATCAAGCCGTAGCGCTGCGGCCAGGCGTCTTTCGGAAGATAGTAAGTTCCGAACAGACGATCGATGAAGGGCCAATGAATGGCGAAGTTGACGTCGGCCGCCTCTGGATGCGCCGCGTGATGCCAATGGTGATAGCGCACCGTCACGAAGTAGGGCTCCAGCCAGACCGGACGAGGGCGAAAGTCCGTGTGACAGAACGTGGCGTGGAAAGAGACAAAGACCAGATACCCGGCCATCGCGTTCTGCGAGAACCCGCACAGGGTCATCGGGATGAGGATCAAGCTGCGCGTAATAAGGATATCGACGAAGTGGGAGCGTGAACCGGCGATCCAGTCCATCGTTTGGATGGAATGGTGGATGGAATGAAAGCGCCAGAGGAACGGGATCTTATGGAAGGCCCGATGCGTGGCGTACTGAGCGAGGTCCGCCACTACAATGGCCAGCGGAAGCTGGACGATGAAGGGCAAGCTTCCCACGGTCTGTATGAGCGAGGGGATTGCCAGCCATTTCAAGGCAGCCGTTGCGGGTAGCAACATCACGAAAGTGATCAATTGCGCGGGCAGATGAGTGGCCACGAAATAAAAGTAGTCGGTGCTCCACTCAGGCCGGAACGTCTTCTGCTCCGGATGAAGAGGCCAAAACCGCTCCACCGGGACAAAGACGATGGTCATCACCAGGAGGTCCAACAGAAACCAGTCGAAGCCCAGGCCGACTTTCGACGTGACTTCCTCCGGCAACGGAGCGCTTCCGCCTCCGAGCAGCGCTGCCGCCAGACCGAGAGCGACTCCGGTCAGCGCCAGGACTTTGCGTTGACGCAAGATCGCGGAGATGGCGCCGAGCAGAAGCGCAGCGACTATTGTTCCCTGAATAACCAGTCGAATGATCGTTATCGGATAGTGCGCGCGGGCCTCGGGAAGCGTCAGAAGTGCGGGAAAGTGCAGGCAGAGAACGCCGCCAAGGCCGAGCATGCCGAAGAAGACGGATAACACGCCGCTGACCCAGCCGCTCCCTAAGTGGGTCGGCTCCGAATCGCCGAACAGTTTTTCGAAGAAGGCGTCGGACATTTCCTTTTCTCCAGAACGATCCGTTTGCCAGTGTCGGAAAGACTATGCCATCATTAATGGTCCGCAGTGCCAACAATAAAGGGCGCTGGCAATTATTCAGCACGGTCCTTGTGCACAAGATCACCGCTCGGTTTCAGCGTTGTTCGGAATTTCAGCACGCCGATTGACTTCGTACCCGGACGTAGGTCAAGAAATTGGGTTATATGTGCTGTGTTTTGCCCTTGTTAGGTGAATCATCGGCGCACTTTGGGCAGCGACAGAAAAAGCAGAATCGGCTGCCCGATACGCCCAAAGGGTTCGCTCTGATCATCGGGCTTAAGTTCGCTGCCAGAATGCAACAAAAACGTAATAATATTCGCAATATCCTCTGTCGCAGCTCGCGCGAGATACTCAGGAGCCGCCGATGTACGCCGCCGCCGCTGATCGCTACAAATCGCTTCCCTATGCCCGCTGCGGGCGCAGCGGTCTGCAACTGCCGCGCATCTCGCTTGGACTGTGGCAGAACTTCGGGCGCAGCGCGCCGTTCGAGAAAGCTCGCGACATGATCCTCAAGTCGTTTGATCACGGCATCACGCATTTCGATCTCGCCAATAACTACGGTCCGCCGCCGGGTTCCGCCGAGGAAACCTTCGGCCGCATCCTGGCGACGGATCTTGCGGCGCACCGCGACGAGCTGATTATCTCAACCAAAGCCGGCTACTTGATGTGGCCAGGTCCGTACGGGGAATTCGGATCGCGGAAATACCTGCTTGCCAGCATCGATCAAAGCTTGAAGCGCATGAATCTTGACTACGTCGACATTTTCTATTCACACCGCTTCGACCCCGACACACCGCTGGAAGAGACCTTGGGCGCGCTCGCGACTACGGTACGCGCCGGCAAGGCGCTGTATGTGGGTATTTCCTCCTATGGACCCAAAAAGACGCTCGAGGCAGCCGCGATTTTGCGCGGGCTTAAAGCGCCTTTTGTGATCCACCAACCCTCCTACTCCTTGCTGAATCGCTGGGTGGAAGATGGCCTGCTCGGCGTGCTCGAAAAGGAAGGCTTGGGCTGCATCGCGTTCTCGCCGCTGGCACAAGGCCTGCTCACTACAAAATACTTGAACGGCATCCCCGACTCCTCGCGCGCGGTTCATAACGAGTCGTTCCGCAAATCCATGCTGAGCGATAAGAATCTCGCCAACGTTCGCGCGCTCAATGACATTGCCCAACAACGTGGTCAGAGCCTCGCACAAATGGCGATCGCCTGGGTGCTCAAGAAACCGGTCATCACCAGTGCGCTGGTGGGCGCCAGCAGTTGGCCGCAAATCGAGGAATCCCTCGGCGCCTTAAAAAGCGGCACGTTTACGCAAGCAGAGCTCGACCGGATAGAGGCGCACGCCAGAGATGGCGGCCTCAACATCTGGGCGGCGTCCAGTCAATCCGGGTGATGGTGAGCGGATCTCAGTAGCGACCGTGAGGCGCATAATTGCCGACACTTGGAATGACGCTGAAGATACCGATTGCAACTCTTTTTACTTCGCGAAGGAACAGATGAAATGGTAAAGAACGCCGGGCTTCTATTTCTGTTGGCCGGATTAGCTTTTTCCGCAGGATTTGCGCTTGCACAGACCATCACACAGACCGGTCGCGAGCCTCAATTCGAAAACCGCGCGGTAAAGGTGTGGAAATCTGTCGTGCTACCCAATAGCCCCTTGCCGTTGCATCGACATGAACACCCGCGCGTAATCATCGCGTTGCGCGGCGGATCGATGAAGATTCTCGAAGAGACGGGAAAGAGCGAGGTACATGAGTGGCAGACCGGGAAGGCATACTGGCTCGACGCCAACGCTCCCGAAACTCGGCATCAAGACATCAATGTCGGGGACAGACCCATCGAAGTCATGGTTGTTGAGCTCCAGAACGAAGTCCGCTGAGGCCAATGTGAATGCCCGCGATGCTTCCCGGGCTTTCAATTTTTCGATTTTCTCTTCTTGCTCCAGCCCCCAAGGTCAAGTGCGACAGATGTGCAGGCGGCGCGTAATTCATCCGCAAGAGAGCGGTCGACCAAAGTCCGCGCCACGACCATGCCCCCAATGGACATGGCGGCTATGGTTTGTGCAGTCGTGTGGCGTCGCCGGCTCTTTTTCAAGCTCCGCTCCAAGACGCTCACCATCGCCTTAAAGACGGTCTCGAAAGCCCGTTTTGCGCTTATGCCGCTACGTGAGACATCCGTTGGCAGGGCGACCATCGGGCAGGAATTCTCGACGTCCTCGAAATGCTGGCGAGACAGATAAGCCCGTACCACTTGCGGCCCCACATCCGTAGACGACAGGTCCACGTGCACACCTTCCCAGCAATCCTTCCACGCTGGGTCAGTGAAGAAACACCCGAGTACTTCCGCATACAGGTCGCTCTTGCTTTTGAAATAGCTATAAAACACACCATGCGTCAGGCCCGCACCGGCCATGATCCGGTTTAGAGAGACACTCTCAAAGCCGTGTCGGTTGAATAGCTTGCGCGCGCTGTCAATGATACTTTTCTTCACTGCTGCGCGATGTCCGACGGGGTAAGGCATGGCTACTCCTTTTTTTAGGTACTTCAGTATTCCTGGAACGGCGTTCCCTGGCTCGAAAATATTATCTTGATCATATTTCACCGCGGTGCTGTTATGTCGGTTCCATGCACCATTCGAGGAGACAGCTATGGGCGATAGAGCAAATTCCGTAGCGCTGCCCAACACACCTACTCGACGGCAAGCGATTGTCGGTGTTGTGGGCGCATTGGGCGGTCTGGCCCTGGGTTCCACCGCGGCTTCCGCAGGAGCTGAGGATGGCGTATCTCATACGGCGGACTCGATTCACCAGGAGCCCGTTTTCGCTGCGAGTCCGAAGCGCGTCTACGAAGCGCTTACCGATGCCAAAAAGTTTACCCGCGTCATACAGCTTAGTGGGGCCCTGCAGGCGATGCACCTGCCAGATAAGCCTGCAGCGATCAGCAGGGAGGTAGGAGGCGCGTTTGCGCTGTACGGCGGCTACATTACGGGACGAAACGTCGAGCTTATCCCGAACGTGCGGGTGGTCCAGGCCTGGCGAGCGGGCGACTGGCCTCCGGGCGTCTATTCGATTGCCAAATTCGAGCTCGTGGAGCAGGGCACCGGGTGCAAGATCGTCTTTGATCATACGGGCTTCCCAAAGGGCGAGGCGGAGGGCCTTGCTTCGGGATGGAAAGCGCACTATTGGGAGCCGCTTGCCAAGACTCTGGCCTAAATACTGCGACGTCTCGGCTATTCACGCGCAAGTCAGCGCCGGGCACGCTTACTCCGAGAGAACACTTTGCTGCGCTTCTTGGTCTTTGATGTGGGCTTTTTAGCGAGCGCACGCGCCGTCATTTCGCCGATGAACTTCTGGACATTCTTGCAAATGAGATAGAGTTCGTGCTCCTCGGTGCCGTCCGTAGGATGTACTGCAACCTCCGATGGCGGTAGTCCAAAGATCAACCACCCGCCGCCGGCGTCGACATGGCTGAGTTTGAGTACGTCGCGCAGAAACTCGCGGTCGGCGTCCGGTTTCCTGCTGTAAACGATCACATGTGAGCCTTCGATCATCGTTGTCGCCCCCGCGTCGTCCGTCCAGGAATTCTATCCATTAGTGCAGCCGTGCGCGAGACACCGCCATCACCGATCGCTGAAGCCGTCATTAGACAGGGCGCCGTGGGCGCTGCTTCGCACTCACCGACTTGATGAGGAGCTGCCGTTTCGCCTTGGGATCAATCGGCTTCTTCGCGGCCGCCAGAGCCGCGGCGATCAAGGCGTCGATGGCCTCAGAGCCGATGTCATCTGCCTGCTTGAGTACGATATGGCGCACTCTGCTACCGCTCCCCTTTAGCAGTTTAGCCGGATCCTTCAAGCCAGCTCCCTGAAGAAAGAAAAGGCTGACCCAACGAGGATATACGGCGATTGAGAAGATTGCCTCCGATGTCCTCGCGCCGGGGCCGAAACCGACAGCCAACGCATTGTAGTTATCGTAGGCAAGCTCGGTTGCTCCGGGAATTCGCCTCCGCAGGCGCGCAAGGGCCGCCCGAGCGACGGCTGCAACAGCGGGATCGTATTTCGCGAGAAACCCCGCCAGTTCCGCGGTCGGCGTTTTCTTGGCTCTGCTCACGCCGTCAATAGCTCCCAGTGAAGGTGCGTGGCCATGCTTACTTCGACCTCCCTGCCCTTCCCGATTCTCGCCGCTCGATCGTAATTTTCCAACTGGCCGTCGCTGCTTACGCTCCGCAGATTGGTCGCGAGTTCAAGTCGGTGCCGTCCACCGGCGTTACCAGAATCTCGATGACGAATATAATGTGGTTTCGCACTATACTTGTTAACTAATTGTATTAAATAATATTTTGGCGAGCTCACCGATCGAAGTCTCGCGCTCTGCCTCTCCATAATTTAGATGTCGACAATGCGAGAACTATGTCTTGGCCGCCAACTTCTGTAATGCCTGCATCGTGACGTCGTTGGAGGGAAAGAAGGTTTCCAGCGCGATCTCCTGCAGGGTGATATCCAGCGGCGAACCAAAGATGGTGGTCGTGCTGATGAAACTCAGCACGCCGACGGGACTGCGAAACTTCAATGGCACAGCAATCCCCATGTGCTCGCCTTGCAAAGTTTCTTCCGGTTCGCCATCAGGCGCCGGCAATTTTCGCAAATCGGCCAGCAAAGAGATCAGCGCCGGTTCCGCTGACGCCGCAATCTGATGGCTCAGGCGTTCAAACAGGTGCGCGCGCCACTGCCCCAGATTGACAATTTTTGGGGCAAGTCCCAGTGGATTCAAACTCAAGCGCAATACATTCATGGGGGCTTGCAACAATGATGCGTCTACATCCGCAAACAAATGCGGCAACATGCGGTTGGCCGCCACCAAGTTCCAATGCCGGTCTATGGCCAACGCGGGGAATGGCTCGTGGCTTTTTAAAATGAGTTCGACCGTCTGCTTGGCCGCCGCCATTGCCGGTTCATCCAGCCGGGTTTCGCGGTACATCGGTGCATAACCCGCAGCTACTAAAAAGGCATTGCGTTCACGTAACGGCACTTCGAGCCTGGCGGCAAGCCTCAGCACCATTTCACGGCTCGGGTTGGCACGACCCGTTTCCACGTAACTTAAGTGGCGGGTGGAGATGTCGGCTTCCGCGGCGAGGTCCAGCTGGCTCAAACGGCGGCGCCGGCGCCAGGCGCGCAGATGCTCTCCGAAGCCCGTGGACCGAGTACTCAGCGGGACTTCGTGCATTGGGCTGCCAGGCGAGTTCATCGGCGAATTCTAAACCCAATTTGCACAGCGCCCATTACCTCTCAGGTCATGGACTAAGCAAAAGGCCGGCGCATCATCTCTAGCGCGTGGGCATTGACGAGATCACGAGGAAATTAACGTCAACAATCTGCAATTACTCAAACCTTGAAGGAGCACAACATGTCTCTGGCAACTTTCCCCAATTTCTTGCGCTATGTACTATGGGCTGACGCCCTTTCCTGCCTGGCCTGTGGCTTGTTGCAGGTGAGTTTTACGGCAACCGTGAATGAACGGCTAGGCTTGCCAGCCATGCTCCTGGCCGACACCGGGATGTTCCTGCTTTTCTATGGCGCGGCAGTGGCCTTTCTTGCAACGCGAATTCGTACGCCTAGCGCAATCATCTGGCTGCTTATCTTCGGCAATATCGGCTGGGCAGCGGCTTGCATCGCCCTCCTTCTAGGTGGTGGCTTAGAGCTCACGCTGTTGGGCAAAGCTTACATCGTCGCGCAGGCATTGGCTGTGGTGGTACTCGCGGAGCTTCAGTACCTCGGCGTGCGTCAGATCAACACTTCCATCGGCCGAGCACCGACCGCGTACGGAGAAAATTGAGTGAACCGGATTTGCCCAGCGCGCAACTAAACAGTGGCCCGTGCTTCGCCATAAGAAATCATGCGCTGCCGCGCTTCATCCCACAAGCTCGATCGGAAGCAGTCTAGGATTTCGCGCGGCGCGAGCGATGTGCAAATCGGCGCCTGCAGCTCTGGTATTGCCGCCATCGCCTCCGGCAGTCTATAAAATGGAATCCGCACGTTCAGATGATGAATGTGGTGGTAGCCGATATTCCCGGTAAACCATTGCATGACTTGATTCAGCCGTAGGTAACTTGACGACTCGAGGGCTGCTCGATAGAAGGACCAGGCCTGCGGCGAAGCGACATACATTCGTTTGACGCTGTGCTGGGCAAAAAACAGATAGCTGCCGAGCATCGATGCCAGGCTCATTGGCAACAGGACCGTGAAAAATGCGAGCGCGAATCCACCAAAGTACCAGAGCACGGCAATCAGTCCGCCATGCAGCAGCAGAGACAACGCGGAATCCCAGTGCTTTTTCGGGTCGCGAAGCAGCGGCACCAGGCAAATCGTCACGGCGAAAATCGTTACATAGCCGAACAGCACGATCATCGGATGGCGGCTGGTACGGTATCGCACTCGCGCGCCCGGCGAGGCATTCCGCCACATGGTCGTGGTAATGATCGGAAAGGTTCCGACTCCCGATGCTGAAATCTGGCCCACATGGCCATGATGATAATTGTGACTCTTGGCCCAGGACCTGGTTGGCGTCATCATAAATGCCGCGTAGATGTGAAACCAAATCGACGCGAGGCGTGATCCGCGCAGCAGCGACCCATGCATGAAATCGTGAAATGTGATGAAACATCGCACCAGCAATAGGGCAGCCAATATTGCAAAGACGGTTCGCAAGGGCCACCAGGTCGCGAACCCGGCGCCAGCCAAGGCCGCGATCGTAAGCACGAAAGTCGAAACGACATACCATCTGCTCTTGCGCCTGATTTCATTCGCGAATGGTCGCGTGGCTTCGAGCAATTCGCGCCCAATACGGATATCGGCGCTGTGCTCCGCAGATTCCGTGTCACAAACATTAGCGCTGTCATCTACCACGATTACAGTTGGCCGAATGGTTCGGTGCTTGCTGCGGCGCCCATCGCCGCCCACTCAATCCACGCGGTTACGTCTCCTTGATAGTCTGCGGAGATATTGGCGAAAGGGATATAGTGGGCCTCCCGGGTGAAAATGCCAACGCTAAGGATCGGACAGCGCGGCAATAAGCAGGCAAACCGAGCAGACAAACGCCGCGGGGGTCATGAG
>Ga0210410_10002184_pt1 | contig 17710 bp, 16 predicted proteins | sample IncBWC4MmetaG_FD_161058 | JGI IMG/M metagenome (GOLD analysis project Ga0210410, IMG submission 161058) | Forest soil microbial communities from Barre Woods Harvard Forest LTER site, Petersham, Massachusetts, United States - Inc-BW-C-4-M | ecosystem: Environmental > Terrestrial > Soil >... | reverse complement strand
ACCCAGGAGCGGCATTGGCAGTTGTGCCGTTCATTGCTTACGAGGGACTCGAAGCTGTTCGCGGAAAACCTTGCGGTTGTCAGTAGGAGCTAGTCAGAAGGAGTATGGAGCCGGTGTGCGCGAAACTTCGCGCGTGGCCCCGGGTTAGAACCAGGGGATCGCAGATCCGTTCGGGAGCAGTGTTTTCAGTTTCACGCGGCGACGGCGGAGGGTTCGAAATACCGCTCGAGCGGTCCCACCCAAGCTGAAAACAGACTGGATCATTTTTTCTTGCGAGGTCCGGCATAATCCATCGAAGGAGCGGCAAATAATGGACTACCGTGCAATTTGCATTCGGCTTTTGGTGGTTTTTCTGCTGGTGAGCGTTGCGGCCCGCGCGCAGGGGCGGTTTGAAGTTTCACCTTTTGCAGGTTTCGAAACGAGCGGTTCGTATCCGGTGAATCTCAGCTCCAACGGCACGATTACCAATCCAATCGACAGGTTGCGCGCGAATGAGGCCACGTCTTACGGGACATTTCTGGGATACAACCTTACCGAGAATTTCCAGACGGAATTCATGTGGGACCGCAACAACACTTCGTACAGTGCGCGGCAGATCATCGATGGAACTTATTTCAAGGCGTACAACTCCGATATTGACCAGTTCCAGTTCGGATTTCAGTACATGTTTCTGGACAGCAGCCACAGGTTGCGGCCGTATGCCGCGGCGAGCGTGGGCTTCACGCACGATTCGAACGGCGGAGGGAATCCGAATCGCACCGAGTTCAGTTACAGCCTGGGCGGCGGCGTGAAATATTACCTGAGCCGGCATTTCGGTCTGCGGGGAGATATCCGGTATCTGCCGACGTACGGGAGTTCGTCGTATGGCTTGTATTGCGACCCGTTTGGATTTTGCTACAACGCGAAAGTGGCGAATTTCCTGAACCGGGGAAATTTTGTTGGTGGATTGATTTTCCGGTTTTGATGCATCGGCGGGGTCTCGCCAGTACGCGCGCCTCATACAAAGAGGGGAAGGCGGCCTAAAGCCGCCCCTACATGGGCTGGGGGAAACTCCGGCCCGATTTTTTTGTGACACGGAATTATGGGTGGGGAGTTTCGGGTATTTGGGGCATGACGAAGAGCTTTTCGTCGATAGGGACGTTTTGCTGGACGGAGTTGACGCGGATCGTGAAGGTGCCGTTGGTGCGGGTCAACGTCCACTGGTAAGGGATTTTGAGGCCGCCGGCGTCGCGATAGTCGGCGTAGTCGACTTCAAGCGGATTGCTCCCAAGCGGGGTTTCGGTGTAGCGGATCAGACGCAAGAGCAAGCCGCTTTGCTGGTCGAAGAAGAGGCGCAAGGGCGGAGTGGAGGCGCCTTTTGCGGTGACCAGAAATGTGGCGCGGCCATCGATGGTTTCGCCGGGATGCACCTTGAACTCCTGGTAGAGTTCGCGGATTTGGGCAGGAAAATAAATTTGGGCGTCAATGCGGGCGGACTGCCGCTCGCTAGCATTCATTGGGTGGACGCCGCGCGGCGTGGTGAGCCAGCCGGCCTGGCCGTTGAACGCGGTGACGCTTTCGCCGAAGGAAGGGTGGGAGATGGAGAGGCGCTTCTCGGGCGCTTCGGAATAGATTTCGATCGGGTATTGCTGGCCTGCCGCGTCCACAGTTCCCTTCTGAACTCGCGTTTTGATTTTGTGCAGGGCATCTGCACCGCCGACTGCCGCGAGATATTTATCGAGAATCTGGTCGGCGGTGGGCAGGCTTTCCTGGGCGCTGATTTCGTGGTGTTCCCGTTCCGTCATTTTTGCCGCGTTGACGCTGAGAATGGGAGTGCCCACAGGATGTCGCGAGCCGCGATGGCAGGTGTAGCAGGTGACTTCGATTTCGTTTTTGAAATGGGATTTGTTGATCGCGAGTTCCATTTCGATCATTTTGCGCGCGGTCTGCTTTTCTTTTTTGTCGTCTTTGTCATTGGCGTGCTCGACGTGGCAGTACTCGCAATCGACGCCGAGAGCACCCGCAATGAATTGCATGGTGGGTATGACCTGGTCGGCGGGGATGTCTTTCAGGACTTGAATGTTTTTGAATTGCTGGGCGGCAGTTTTGGGGGCGGGTTGTTCCTGGGCGCTCGCACAAAGAAGCAAGAGCGCAAAAAAGCTAAACACGAACAATAAGGCTCGCCTGCCAAGTTGCTGCGGCGAAATAAGAGTCATCCGAGGATCTCCTGTGAATTCTGCAGAGAATGATTGTGAAGGAAATCGCGGATTGTACAAGCGGTGGCATCCCTGTAGCTCGCCCCTTCAGGGGCGAGGGTTTCCACTGCGGCGGCGAAATTGTGCAATGGTAGCGAAAAGCCTCAGGCCTCGAAGGCCTGAGCTACAGGAGGAGATTTTGTCATCAGGAACGCCGATCGGGAGATCGGCGTTCCCAGGTTAGGCGGAAATTTCGCCGCGCTTGGCAAGGGCGGTGATGCGATCGGCGGCGCGGTACGCCAAGGCTTGGATGGTCATGGTTGGCTGGCCGCGGCCGGAGGTTACCAGGCTGCTGCCGTCGCAGAGGAAAAGATTCTTTACGTCGTGGGTGCGGTGGTCGGCGTTGATGACCGAAGTTTTCGGGTCGCTGCCCATGCGGCAGGTGCCGAGCAGGTGCACGGCGAACTGCTGCTCCTGAACCGGAGGCCCCCATTTGGTTTTGGCGCCGGCCGCGTCGAGAATTTCGAGGGCCCGCGCTTGCATCCACTCCATCATTTTCAGGTCGTTCGGATGATCGCGGAAGGTCATGCGCAGAGCGGGCAATCCCCAGGCGTCTTTCACGTCGGGATCGAGCGAAAAACTGTTGGATTCGACGGGAAGCGAGGTGCCGTGGCAGAAAATCTGGAAGGTGCGCGTGAAATTGTGCGCCAGCGCCTGCTTGAAACCGGCACCCCATTTCGGAGTGTCCGGAGGCATGCCGCTCAACGCAAAGCTGATGGGAGTGAAATCGAAGCGGGCGTCGAGTCCTCCGCCGCCGTAAAGGCCGAGCTTGGGATCGAGTTCGTAGAAATCATGCATGATGCGGCTGACGGCGGGCCCTTTGTAGTCGTTGAGTTGCTCGTCGAAAATGCCATAGGCGAGCGCGCTGCTGTTGGGCATGAGATTTTTGCCGACGTAGCCGCTGGAATTCGCGAGGCCGGCGGGAAATTGATTGTTCGCGGAGAGCAGGAGGAGGCGCGGAGTCTCGGCGCCATTGGCGGCAAGAATCACAGCTTTAGCCTTTTGCAGGTGCGAGTTGCGCTGGGCGTCGAAATAGACGGCGCCGATGGCCCGGCCGTTTTTGTCGGTCTCGATGCGATGGACGTAGCAGTTCGGGCGAATTTCGCAACGGCCGGTTTTTTCGGCCATGGGAATAACGCTGGAGAGCGAGGTGGACTTTGCTGCGACTTCGCAGCCGAAGCCGAGACAGAAGCCGCAATTCATGCACGCGGCACGGCCGGCGCGCGGCTGGGAAAGAATCGCCATCGGCGCGGGGTAGGGATGATAGCCGAGCTTGCGGCAGGCGCGCTCGAAAACGACGCCATTTCCCTTTACCGGGAGCGGCGGCATGGGATAAGGCTTGGAACGCGGCGGATCAAACGGGCTGGAACCGGCGAGGCCGGAGACGCCGATTTCCCATTCGACTTTCGTGTAGTAGGGTTCGAGGTCGGCGTAGCTGATCGGCCAATCGGCGAAATTGGCGCCGGGAATGTCGCCGACCTTGCTGTGCTCCTTGAAATCGATTTCGTGGAAGCGCCAGAAATTGGCGGTGAAATGCACGCTGCTGCCGCCGACGCAACTGCCGTAGAGGACGGCCTGCTGTTTCCGGGCGGTTTCGTCCGGCGTTTTGCGGAAGGTGATGGGATGGGTGTTCACCTTGTTGGTGAGCAGGCTTTGCACGAAGACTTTGGTTTCGTCGTGAGTGAAATCTTTTTCGCGGAGATATTCGCCCTGTTCGAGAACGACCACGCGAAACCCGTTGGTGGAAAGTTCCTTCGCTAGGACGCCGCCGGCGGCGCCGGAGCCGATAATGACGAAATCCACTTCGTCGGAAGTTTTGTAGGTGACCATGGGCCGGCTCATTTTTTCTCCGTTTCGCCGGACACTGGTTGCCAGCCGGGATAGTTTTTGTCGTAGAAACCAAACGGGGAAGAAAAGCTGTGGGACGGGTCGCGGCCGATAGCTTTCCAGCCAACAAAGTCGCGATTGCCACCGCCTTCGGGGTCAACGAGGAAACCGAAGATCGTGTGGACGCGCAAGGTCTGGAAGAAATCCTCGGAGGCTCCGGGTGCCAGGCGGCGGGGCCCGTCCTTCTGGCGTTCGGACTCGTCCGCGATGTGGGTGAAGATTTTCAGTTTGTGCTCTTCCGTGGCGGCAGAAAAGCTCGCAACACCGGGGAAGAGTTCATTGGTGGTTTTCTGCGTCGCTTCAAGACCTCTTTGATAAACGGGCAAGGCTTCGCTGAAAAAGGTTTTCAGGGCGCGGTCGATGAAGTAAACGACGCCGGCTTCGCGCGCGCCGGCGGTTTCACCGGAGGGGATGATGCACGCGGTGAGGGCCTCGATTTCGCGCGCCTGGTCGGCGGTGAAAACTTCGAGCGCGGGATGATCCGACTTTGCGGCTTGGTGCGCGTGTTCCGCGGCGGAAACGAGCGCGGGCCAATTTGCGGTCAGCCAGGCGGCGCTGGCGGCGCCTCCGAGGAGTTGAAGAAAATCACGGCGTGCAGGATGGAAAGAGTTCATGTTCCCCCAATAGTCCAACCAATTTACGAACTGCGCGTGATGGCGTCAACACGAAATCCCAGGGCTCTGCTGCTAATATGGCCTGTATGAAAAATTTCGATTATTTGCTGGAACTTTCCCAGGAAACGGCGCGGGAATTGGGTCACGCGTTGGTGGAGCATTTGGTGGATTACCAGGCGCGGGTGGCGTCGCTGCCGGTGTTGAAGGTGGAGGGCACGGCAGAGTTGCACCGCGCGATTTGGGAGGAATTGCCCGCGCAGGGGAGCGATCCGCTGGCGGTGCTGGAGCGGATTCAGAAAAGCGTTCTTTCAAGCACGAACCACGAGACGCACCCGCGGTTTTTTGCGTTTGTGCCGGGGCCAAGCAATTTGGTTGGTGCGTACGCGGATTTTCTGCGCGCGGGCTACAACATTTTTGCGGGGAGCTGGCTGGAGGGTTCGGGGCCCGCGATGGTGGAGCTGGTGACGCTCGACTGGATCAGGAAATTGGCGGGTTATCCGGAAACGGCTGGGGGGATTTTTTTGAGCGGCGGGTCACTGGCGAACTTGTCGGCGCTAGTGACAGCGCGGGATGCGCTGTTGAAGCCGGAAGAATTTTCGCGGGCGGTGGTGTACGGGTCGGACCAGACGCATTCATCGCTACTGCGGGCGATGCGGATTTTGGGATGGCAGAAGAAGCAGTTCCGGTGGCTGGAATCGGATGCGGCGTTCCGCGTGCGGCCGGAAGAAGTGCGGCGAGCCATACGCGAGGATCGGGCGGCGGGGCTGGCACCATTTTGCGTGATTGCGAATGCGGGAACGACAAACACGGGCGCCATCGATCCGATGGCGGAACTGGCGCACGTTTGCGCGGAGGAAAAAGTGTGGCTGCACGCGGATGGTGCCTATGGCGCGGGGGCGCTGTTTTGCGCGCGAGGGCGAGAGTTGCTACGCGGGATTGAGCGCGCGGATTCGTTTACGCTGGACCCGCACAAGTGGCTGTTCCAGCCGTTTGATTGCGCGCTGCTGATGGTGCGGAACCGCGCGACGCTGCGGCATGCGTTTCATGTGCGGGAGGATGAGGCGGAATACCTGCAGGACGCGCGGACCGGCGAGGAAGAGGTGAATCTGTGGGACTATTCGCCAGAACTCACGCGGCCGTTCCGCGCGCTGAAGCTGTGGATGTCGCTGCAGGTGTTTGGAGCAGAGGCATTTGCGGCGGCGCTAGAGCGGACGTTTTGTCTGGCGGAGCTCGCGGAGAAGGAATTGCGAGCGCGCGGCAATTGGGAAATCACGTCGAGCGCACAAATGGCGGTGGTGACATTCCGCTATGTTCCGCAGGGGCAGGCGGATGGCACGGGCGAGAGCGCGCGACGAATCGACGTGCTAAACCGTGCGATTGCGGCGCGGATGCAGGAGCAGGGATTCGCGCTGGTGCTGACCACGGAGTTGCGCGGGCAAACCGTGTTGCGCCTCTGTACGATCAATCCGCGCACGACGGAAGAAGACATCGCCAAAACGGTGGACGCGCTGGACGAACATGCCCGGAGGGAATCGGGTTGTGGGTTAGTTTCCGGGTAGCCCGTGATACGACAAAACTCTGTAACTACTGCTGGCCAACGTGTAATGTGTCGTCATTCTTGGTTGACGGCTGCTTATCGGACAGCAGATACTGCCATCGGCGCATGTAGGGTGCATCGGCGCGTCGCCGAAGGGCAATGCCCACCTACGATCCCCTCGTGGAGGCCTGCATGCCCAATCTGGAGAACCTCAAAAAGCAAGCCAAGCTCATACTGCGTTGGCATCGTGAACGGCACTATCCCGTCGCCGCACAAATCCGCGGGCTGATACCTCGTTTCTTGAATATGGCCGACTCAGAGATTCTTGCGGCGAAATTCAATCTCAGCGATGCGCAAGAAATGGTCGCCAGGCAGCACGGCTTCGATAGTTGGCAGGCCCTGAAAGCCGGACATTCCGCCACTTCGCGCAAGGTGAAATTGACGCCATCCAGAGCGACGATTGTCTGTGCCGAGCCGCAACTGTTCGTCACCGATATCAAGACATCATGCAACTTCTTCCGCGAGAAATTAGGCTTTTCGGTTGTATTCAGTTACGGCGACCCTCCCTACTATGCACAGGTGTGTCGCGACGCAGCGCGCCTCAACCTCAGGCATGTCGAGGGGCCCTTAATCGAGTTGATGGTTCGCGATCGTGAGGAATTGCTGTCGGTATCGATGAGCGTCGCTACAGCGGACGAGATTAAGCTGCTGTTTCTTGAGTTTCAGTCCGCTGGGGTTACCTTTCATCAGACCCTGAAAAAGCAGCCTTGGGGCGCCAAGAATTTCATCGTCAAAGATCCGGATGGGAATCTACTGCTGTTTGCCGGGCCCGCAAACTAGCAACCAACAAGCCGAAGTGTAGTTGATCGAGGATCTATCGTCGGCTCCGCGGGAGTCATCCGCCGGCTGCGCGTCACAATATCGGGAATTGGCCTACATCCCTGAATCCGCGGAATTTGGTTCACGGGGCGGGGTGAAGTATCATTTCGATTGGCTTAAACCATGGCGACACTTACTGGCGCAATTGGAACCGGCTCAAAATGGCTGCTGGAGCGCATTGTGGGCGCGATCGCGGCGACGGGCATCAATCCCAACCTGCTGACGTTTCTGGGGCTGCTGGTGAATTTCGGAGCGGCGGCGAGCTTCGCGGTGGGAAATTTCCGCACCGGCGCGATCATTATTTTCATCGCGGGATTCCTGGACATGCTGGACGGGCAGGTGGCGCGGCGGCAGAACCGCGTGACCGCTTTCGGCGCGTTCTATGATTCGACGCTGGACCGCTACGCGGACATGGCTCTCTACATGGGCCTGCTGGTGTATTACTCGGTGAGCGGGCGGACGCCGTATGTGGTGCTTTCCGCGGTGGCGACGGCGGGCTCGGTGATGGTGAGCTACGCGCGGGCGCGGGCGGAATCGCTGATCCCCCTGTGCAAGGTGGGCTTCATGGAACGGCCGGAGCGGCTGGTGCTGCTGATCATCGGCGGGATGTTTAACCGCATGGCGCAGGTGCTGTGGGTGATCGCGGTGATTTCGACGATTACGGTGATCCACCGGATTTTTTATACGTGGCAGGAGACCCGGGCAGGAAGAGTGTTGCCGGGGTTTAGGGGCGCGTGAGACGTGGCCGGTGAAGAGAAGAGCATGAGTGCGATCGAATCGTTCTTTGCAGAGCGATTTGAGTGATTCCCTCCTCTAGCTAACTTTGAGAAGAGAGCTCACGTTGAGGTCCTTCGCTTGGTGTGCGTTTGGGTGGAGAATGAGCCTGGCTGGTTGAGTTGAATTCGTAAAAGCGGTGGCAGAGCCACCGCACTCCAAAGTAAGAGCGGCCCGCCTCCCTTCCTTCGTCAGGGCAAGCAGAAGGCGGGCCCTACGTTTTTTGGAGGGACTCTTCCACCGGTGGGGCGATGGCGTTGCGGACGCGCTCTTTAAGGGCGGGGATGTCTTCCTTGGTTAGGCCGGCGGTTTCGATGGTGTCGTGGATGTGGACGGTGATGGTGGTGGGGCGGAGGAGCCAGTGGCCGGTGCGGAGATGGTGGAATGATCCCGCGAGGCTGACGGGAACGATGGGAACGCCGAGTTGCTGGGCGAGGCGGAAGCCGCCTTCTTCGAAATCGTTAAGGTGGCCGTCGCGGGTGCGCCTGGCTTCGGGAAAAATGATCAGGCTGACGCCGCTGTTGATGGCTTCCTGCGTTAGGCGCCAGAGACGCTTCAGATCCTTGGGGCTGCGGATGCTGGGCACCGGGACGTTGCCGAAACGCTGCATCAGCCAGCCGTAAACCGGGATGCGAAAATGGGATTCGAGTTCCCAACCGCGAACGAGCTGCGGAATGGCGCAATAAAGTATGAAGGGATCGAACAGGTTGACGTGGTTCACCATGAAGAAAGAGGTGCGAGTGGCGTCGAACCCGGGCGATTTCTTGACAACCACTTTTGCGCCGGAGAAAAAAGCGATGCGGCGGCACAGGCCGCGCTGAAGATAGTCATGCTTGCGCGGGTCGAGAACGACGGCAAGCGCGATGAGAACCGGCACGACGATCAGGAAGTGCAGCCAGCTCATGCCCCAGAGAAACGCGCTGAGCATGACCTCCCAGAGACGCTTCATACGTAGACATCCATCGCGCCGGGAAGAACGTCGAGCGTCTGGAGATTCACGGTGACGATTTCGCCGTCAATCATCACATCCACGGGAGCGTCGAGCGAAAATGCGACTTTTTTGACGCGACGTGTTTCGGAAAGCGGGTGCTGCGTGTGGGTACCGTCGTAGAGGCGCGGCAGCATTTTCAGCAAGCCGAGGCGCCCGATCGGGCCCCAGCGGACGTATTCGATGTAGCCACTGCTTGGATCGGCGTTCGGAGCGATCATCATGGTCCCACCGGTGAATTTGCTGTTGTTGAAAGTGAGAAAGAGACAGCGGCGCTCGTCCCAGGCGGGATCGTCGTCGCAGCGCAGCTTGAAGGCGCGGCGCTTGAGCTGCACGACGCGCACGAAGACACCGAGAAGATAGCCGAGATGGCCGAAGGCTTTGAAGCGGCGGTTGGCGAGCGCGCCCACGTCAGCGGTGAAGCCGACGCTGAGCAGATTGAAAGAAAAGATCGTGCCGGTGGCGTGGCGAAGGCGGAGAACATCCACGCGGCGCTTTCGGCCGGCGAGGAGAGCTTCGACGGAAGATTCGGCGCCCTTGTCGGTGAAGTCGCGCAAGAAAGAATTGCCGGTGCCCAGAGGAAGAAAGCCGAGTTCGACGCGATCGGTCTGCCCTTCGCGGGAAAAGATGCCGTTGATGATTTCGTGGGCGGTGCCGTCGCCGCCGACGGCGAGGAAGCGGCGGTAGCCCTGGTCGTAAGCTTCGCGGGCGAGCTGCACGGCGTGGCCGGGGGCCATGGAGGCGATGGCATCCACGCGCAAGCCTTTCGCCTTGAGGCGGCGGAGTTCGGCGCCGGCGAGCTTCGCGGAGCGCCCTCCGCCCGCCGCCGGATTCACGATGGCTAAGAATTTATCGGTCACGGTTTTGCCGGATTGGGCATTTTACATGGTTCGCGCTTAAATCGGCAGGATGGCTTGCTCCCGGTCGAGCGCGGATAGGCGCTGGGCCAGTTCGCTGCGCTTGATTTTCAGCGAGGCGGTCAGCGGAAAATCTTCCTGGTGGATGACCAGGCCGTGGACGCGCTTGTAATTGGTGAGGCGGGAATTGCGCGTGGAAATTTCGGACTTGAGTTCCGGCGTGAAGGCTTCGCCGTGCTCGAGGTGGATTACGAGGAGCAGCTTTTCGTTGACCATCGAGCGCTGCGGCCAGATGTAGTTGGCGGCGAACACGCAGAATTCCTTGACCTTCAGGCCTTCGAAGGCTTGCTCGACGTCTTCCGCGTAAACATTTTTCCCCTCTTCGGTGACGATCATGTTTTTCTTGCGGCCGAAGAGCTGCAGGTGGCCGGTGGGGTCGAAGCGGCCCATGTCGCCGGTGCGCAGCCAGCCGTCCACGATCGTTTCGGCGGTGAGTTCAGGTTCATTCAGGTAGCCGGCCATCACGGTTTTGCTGCGGACGGTGACTTCGCCGATGCCGTCGCCATCGGTATTGCGGATCTGGACTTCCATGCCCGGAAGCGGCTTGCCGACGGAGTCCGCACGAAAAGGTTTCAGATCGTTGACGGTGACGGCGGTGCCGGCTTCGGTGAGACCATAGCCGTTGGCGACGGGAATTCCCAAATCATAGAAAAATTGCAGCGTCTGGGGCTCGGTGAACGCGCCGCCGACGATGATAGCTTCCAGCTTGCCGCCGAAGTTTGCGTGAATTTCGCCGAGCAGTTTGCGGCTGAGCCAGAGGCGCGGGCGGTCTTTGGTGAGCGCTCGATTGATGTGGCGAACCGCGTCGAGGGCCTTGCGCTTGGATTCGGGAAGCGCGTCAAAACGCGCCTGCAAGCCTTTTTGCAGATTCTTTAGAACCAGCGGCACCAGGCTGACGTAAGTGATTTCGTACTTCGGGAAGGCTTCGCGGACGTATTCGGGGCGCAGGGTGCGGAGATGAACGACGGCCGCGCCGCAGGTGAACGGCCCGAAAAAGCCGACCATGAAATCGATGGCGTGATTCGTGGGCAGGATGCTGAGGTAGCGCACGCCGGGCCAAAAAGGATAGAGCGAAGTAAGGGCCACGCACTGCTCCAGATAATTTTCGTGCGTCATCAGGCAGCCCTTGGGAGTGCCACCGGTGCCGGACGAGTAGACGATGCAGGCGACGTCTTGCCTGTTTTGCGGGACGAAATCCGGCGGGTTCGCACCTTTGACGTTTTCCCAACGCTCGGCGCCGGCCATGTCGGCGTCTTCAGGGGCTTCGGTGGCAAGAACGGTTTTCAGAATTGCGGTGGCGGAACGTCCGGGCGAAGCGCCAAGTTGGCGCCAGATGCCGTATTCGGTGATGAGAACTTTTGCGCCGGAATGTTTCAGGAGCTGCCACTGCTCTTCGGGCTTGAGCTTGAAATCGAGAGGCACAAGCGTGGCGCCGCAGAAAAAAATCGCATAGGCGGAAATCAGCCACTTCGACTGATTGGTCATGATGATGGCGACGCGGTCGCCAGGACCGATCGTCAGATCCTGCAGCGATTTCGCAAGCGGCAGGGCTTTGTCTTTGAAATTGCGGTAGGTGAGGCGCTGCTTTTCCTCGCCGCGGTCGGATTCGATCAGGCAGACTTCGGTGGGCCACGTCTCCAGAGCGTCGCGAAGAGCTTCGCCGACGGAATTATATTTTTTTAAATCGAGCATCAGAGGCGGGCTTGGATGCGCTGGGCGAGCGTTTTGAAGTCGCTGACGCCCTGAACTTCATAGTCGGGGAGCTCAATGCGAAAGTGATTTTCAAGGCGGGAGAGCATCTCGAGAGCTTGCAGGCTGTCGATGCCGAGTTTCTTGTAGAAATCGTCGTCGGCCGCGAGGGTGCCCGCGGGAACCTTGAACTGCGTGGTGGCGAGTTCGAGGATCTCCTGCGTGGTCTGTTCGATGGTGCGCATATACGTTCAATTTAACATTCCCGGGGCGGGAAGGAAAACGGGCGGCGAGTGTAGTGGCCGGTCTTAAGACCGGCCACTACAAAAGAATGAGGCCGTTGCGCATGCCGATGGAAACGGCTTCGGCGCGGGAGGCGGCGCCCAGTTTGCCGAGGATGGAGGCCACGTGGAATTTCGCGGTGTGTTCGGAGATATTGAGTTTTGCGGCGATTTCCTTATTGCCGAGGCCGGAGGCGAGCAGGCGCAGCACTTCCCTTTCGCGGGGAGTGAGCGGCTCGGTTAATTCGTCTGCGGGAGCTGCGCGGCTGGTTGCGGAACGCATCGGAGAGCCAGCTTCGGAGTTGAGCACGACCAGTTCGCGGACGACGGCTTCGAGCGCGGCGGCGAGCTGTCGAGGCTCGGGCGATGGCGGGAGAATTCCACGCACGCCGAGGCGCAAGGCTTGGGAAACCGCGCTGGAGGAAGCTTCCGGGAGCAGAAGGATCACCGGTGTTTCGCGCGCAATACCCGTTTCCTGCAAAAATCCGAGGAGTTCCTCCACGTTGAGATCGCTTGCGTCAACGACAATGGCGTCGAGACCTTTTCCCCCGAACTCGTCCGCTGCTTCCTCAAGCGCGGCGAAGGCACCCACAACCTCGAAGCCCTGCGTGTGAAGCAGGGATTCGAGCGCCCGCCGGGCACGGGCCGCGGCGGCGACGATGAGCACGCGGATCACGCGGCCGCGGCTCCTGCACGGCTGGTCCTGGCGCGGAGTTGCACGCTAACTTTGCGTACGCGGGTGTAGTCTCCGCGAAGAAAGGCGAGGCGCAACACCCCGGCGGGGTTCTCATCGAGCGCATCGGCCAGGTCATCGGTGGAACGGAAGGGCTGCTTTTCGGAGCCGAGGAGAATGTCGCCCGGGAGCAGCGACGCCAAAGAAGCAGGGCCGGAGGGCTCGATTCCGACAACTAGGAGGCCAATCTCCTGGCGGCTGTCGCCTGGCAGCCGAACGGGCGTAAGCGTAACGCCAAGCCAGTTCCTGCCAGACTGGCCCTGCAGGAAACGGCGCACATCGTTGCTCGGGATGGCCAGCGCGAGGCTGCCCGCGACCATCGAATTGATGCCGATGACGCGGCCTTGCGCATCCGCGAGCGGACCGCCGGAATTTCCGGGCGCCAGGCGGACGTCGGACTGCACCCAATTCCGGGAACCAAGTCCCCGCAACGGACCAACAGCATGGACGATGCCAGTGGTGAAGGCGCCGAGAAAGCCGAAGGGATTGCCAACGGCAAGAGCAATTTCTCCAGCCCGAACGTCCGAGGAGTCGCGGCTGGTTGCCGAGGAAAGTTGCGCCGCGGAAATGCGGAGGGCCGCAAGGTCGCGGCGCGCATCCCGGGCGGTTACTTCAGCTTGAAATTCGCGGCCATCCCACAGGGAGATTTTTGCGCGAGGCCCGCGCGCCACGTGGGCGTTGGTGATGATCAATCCGTCGTCCGACCAGACTACGCCGGAGCCGCTGCCGCGGCCGCCGGGCTGAACGAGAACGGTGGAGCGGCGCACACGTTCGGCAATTTCCCCGAGTCCCCGGATGCTCATCTCAGGCGCTCCCATTGGGGCGTTCCGCGATGGTGATGGTGACGTCGCGTGGCGCGCCGCCGCGAAGAAAACGGGCGGCGACGGATTTACCGATGTTTGCGCCGTGAAGATGGGCCTGGACATCTTCGAGGCGCGTGACAGATTTGTTGTCGAGCGAAAGAAGAATGTCTCCTATCACCACGCCGGCATTGTGAGCGGGGCCGCCGGGCTCGACTTCCAGCACAATCGCGGCGGTTTTTTCGCGGCGCTGGAGGGTCTCTTTCAGATTCTCGGGCAGGCGAACCGGTTGCAGACCGACGCCGAGGTAGCCGCGGGGGATACGGCCTTGCGCGAGGAGCGCGTCCACTACGCCGTTCACCGTGGCGACCGGCAGGGCGAGGGCTCCCGTGGGAGCAAATTTTGGAGTGGCGATGCCGGCCACGCGGCCTTCGGCGTTAACTACCGCACCACCGACTCCCGTGCGTTGCAGGGCGACATCCAGGCGAACGTAAGGCGAGAGGGAGAGGCCGCCCCAGAGCCGGCGCTCGTTCGCCACCATGCTGACGAAGGCCAGCGAGGCGACGGGGCCGCTGGCGCGGGTACGGCCGACGACGAGCGCGACGTTGCCCGGGCGGAGCGCCGTGGTATCGCCGAACGATGAAATGGCGGAGCTGGCCTGCTCACACTTCAGGACGGCGAGGTCGGTGGAAGCATCTCGACCAACGAGCTTTGCGGCGGCTACCTGGCCATCGGGTAGCGTCAACTGGATGTCCTCGTCGCGCTGCAGGGAGTGCTCGGCGGTGACGATAATGCCGGGGCGCCAGATGACCCCGCTGGACGAGCCGCGGGATTCGGTGTGAACCGCGACGGTGTGCGAGCCGGCAATGGCGGTGGTTTCGGCGAGTTCTTTCGAGAATGTTGCCCATTCGGATGACATGTTTCCTACCTCCATCGTTAGAGTGACAGAGGGAGAAATTCGGGACATCCGCCATTTGGCTAGGTGGAGGAAAAAAGAAAGAATTCACCACAGAGAACACAGAGAAGAAGAGGAAGAAGACAAGATTACGATTTGGGGGCGACGGGAAGGTGCTTCATGGGGTCGTCGGATTCGACAAAGCGGCGGAGGCTCTCCATGACCTGGGGACGGTTGAAGAGTTTGCAGAAGAGTTCGACTTCTTCGCGGAGTTCCGCATAGGGAATGGGCTTGATGAATTTTTTGGCCGCGACGCGGGCTGCGGGATCGAACTTGGTGATTTGCTGGGCCATGGAGCGGGCAACCTGGAGCGCGTAGCCTTCGCCCGCGAGATGCGTGATGAGGCCGGCCTGGTGGGCGGCTTCGGCCTTGACGGTGCGGCCGGTGAATAGGAGATCACGGATGAAGCTGTTGCCGACATCGCGACGCAGGCGGGGAATGCCGCCGAAGCCGGGAATGAAGCCGAGGCGAAGTTCGGGAAAACCGAAGCGCGCCATTTTGTCGGCGACGATAAGGTCGCAGAGAAGAGCGAGTTCGAGGCCGCCGCCCATGCACAGGCCGTGAACGGCGGCGAGAGTGATGAACGGCGCGGCGTCGATGGCGTTGGCGGCGCGGTGTATGCGCTGGATAAAAGTTCGCAGGCCGGCGACGCGTTTCCCGGGCGAGAGATTCAGCGCGTTGTGGTAAAGCTCCTTCAGATCGCCGCCAACGCTGAAGCCGCCGGGGCGTGCGCTGGTGATAATGCACGCGCTGGTGATGGGGGCCAGAGTGTCGATGGCCGCCACGAATTGTTCGAGTTCGCCGAGAAGGAGCGTGCCGATTTCGTTGAGGGGTTCGTGATCGAGCGTGAGCTCCACAACGCCATCGCGCCATTCCCAGCGGAGACCTTTGCCGCGGAATTCCTTTACCGGGAGAAGATTGCGGCGCCTTTTCTTCATGCGTTGGTTCCTGCGGCCACGGCGTGCTTGCTGTACATCTGGTCGATATCTTCCTGGAACCTTTGGTTAATTACGTCGCGCTTCAGCTTGCCATTGGCGGTGAGGAGAGCATTTTCGGGAGTGAACACTTCCGAAAGAATAACGAAATTGCGGACCTGGCGGTAGTGCGGAAGTTCGGAGTTGACCACATCCAACGCTGCCTGAACGGAGGCCGATTCAACGGCGCCCGTGACCAGGGCGCAGAGATAGCCGCGGCCATTGCCGACGATGACGACCTGCTGGGCGCCGGGAAGATGCTGGGCGATTTTTTCCTCGATGGGTTCGGGCGCGATGTTGTGGCCGGAATTGAGAATGATCAGGTTCTTGATGCGGCCGCTGATGCGCCAGTTGCCGCGCGAATTCGCTTCGCCCTGATCGCCGGTGTGGAACCAGCCATTTTCGAGGACGCGCGCCGTTTCTTCGGGGCGATTCCAGTACCCGGGAAAAATATTCGGCCCGCGGACGAGGATTTCCTCGTTTTCGCAGGGTTTCATTTCGACGCCGGGAACGGACTGGCCGACGCGGCCGTGTTCGGAGGCGATGCGGGGATCGTCCATGGTGCAGATGCCGCAGGTTTCCGTCAGGCCGTAAACCTGCCATATGGGAATACCGAGCATGGCAAAAAAATCCTGCGTCTCTGGAGCGAGCGGCGCGGAACCACAGACGAGGCCTCGGAGATTGGAGCCGAAGCGCTCGCGAATTTTGCCGAAGATGAGTTTTTGCGCGGCGAAGAGCCAGAGGCCGCCGACGGATTTGCCCTCACCTTGTTTTTGCCAGGCGGCGCGGCCTTTTTTATAGACGGACCGGATCAGCGAGCCGCGTTTCGAAAGGGCATCTTCGACGCCGCGCTTCACGCGCTCGAGGAGCGTAGGCACGTTGAAAAAATAGTTGGGAGCGGAGAGGCGAATTTCGTCGGCCAGCTTATTGAGATCGGTCGAAAGCGTCAGGACGGTTTCGCGCGTGAGGCAGGACATCATCACGATCCAAGATGCGGCAAAATTGAACGGCAAATATTGGAAAACCCGGAGCGGCTCGATCGTGTTTTTGTCCAGGCGGTCCATCCAGCCGGTGGTGCAGGAAAGCATGTGGTCGAGATTTCTTGTGTTGAGGCAAACGCCTTTGGGTTCCCCGGAAGTGCCGGAAGTGTAGATGATGGTGACAAGGTCTTCGCTCTGGCGGGGATTGGGCGGGCCGGCGATTCCCTTTTGCGTGGATGCTGCGGGCCGGAGAATTTCGTCGAACGTGACGCGTGGAGGAGCTTCGGGCCAGACTTGCGCGACGCTTTCGCCAAGCGCGGCGTCGCTCGCGATCAGCAGCCGCGGAGTGCAATCCTTCATCATGGCGGCGAGCTCGGAGGGCGCCTGGCGGGAATAGAGGGGCACCACTACAAGACCCTCGGCCATAAGGGCGAGATCGATCGCGGCCCAACGGATGGAGTTGGGGCCGAGCAGGGCGCAGCGATCGCCGGCTTGCAGGCCAGCGGCACGCAGAGAAGCACGGGCACGCGCGACCTGATCCAGAAGTTCCGCTCCCGATAAGCTGACGAATTCCCTGCCGCGAATTTCGCGCAGGACGACACGGCCGCTTGCGTGCTGCAATTGCACAAATGCGTTTTCAAGGAAATTCGGCATGAGCTTCAGCGCCCCGTCGCCAGGACAGCGGGCGAAGAGGAATCGTAGTCTTCGACAAGCTTGCGCAGATTGTCGCTGAATGGCGGCAAGTTCTCTTCCCAGCTCAAGACGCCTTTGCGGAGGGGAAATTCGGGATACGTTTTGCGGAGCTCGTCCTCAAAGAAAATGGCCATGCGCGACATCGCCTTGAGATTGGAGACGACGGTGCGGCCGATGGAGTCGCGGATGGAATCGGCTTCGACGACGAGTTTTTCCATGACGTCGAGTAGCTTGGGGCCGAGTTCGGGGTCGTCAACATTGAGCATCAAGTGCTGGTGGCCGCGCTCGCGCATCAGGTTGCGGATGCGCTCGTCCATGGTGACGCCGGCGGAAACAACACCGGCGGGCATGCTGGTGACGATTCCGTGATAACGAGAAGAAACCATATAGGTGCAAGCACGGAGGATGGAGACGAGTTCGAACATGTCGTAATCGTCCGAGGTGAGAACCGGCGTGCCGGGAATTTCCTTTTCGATGGCGTGGCAGGCAACGGCGTCGAGGCGCTCCATGGCGACGAGAATCGGAAAAACTTTGTGGCGCTGGAGGAATGCTTTCGCGGCCTGCGCGTAGCCCGCGACGTATTGATTGAACTTGCGATCGACCTCGGCGCCGGATTCGAAGAAATAGACGGTGCGGTACTGGCTGTCTTTGTAAGCGCCGGTGGTGGCGCTGGCGATGTACTTGGCGATGGACGCGCGCACGGGCCAGACAAACGGATGAATCGGGCAAAGAACCAGGATGGGAGCTTTTTCGTCCCAGCCGGCTTTGCGCAAAG
>Ga0210410_10002183_pt1 | contig 17713 bp, 11 predicted proteins | sample IncBWC4MmetaG_FD_161058 | JGI IMG/M metagenome (GOLD analysis project Ga0210410, IMG submission 161058) | Forest soil microbial communities from Barre Woods Harvard Forest LTER site, Petersham, Massachusetts, United States - Inc-BW-C-4-M | ecosystem: Environmental > Terrestrial > Soil >... | reverse complement strand
CGGCTTGTGGCTCTGCCTGCACGGCGAGTTGCCCTACGCCGTAGTCCTCACTCGTTTCCGGGAATACACCCCGGAACCGCTGCTCCGGGTTGAAATAGCGGTACCCGCCGCAATTGGAAGCGGCCGTGCGTGAGGCACGCTCTTATCGCGGCAAGGTCTTGTCCTTTGATGACGGCGACGACTATCGCGGCAGGTCGGCCGGCCTCATGGTGCACCGGCTTCCTCCCGTGCACCGCGAGGAAGTCATCTTGAGCGAGCCAACGCTGAGGCTGCTCGATCGCAACATTCTGCGGTTTGTCGAAAGCCGTGAAGCGCTGCGCCGGCTGGGACTTTCGACGCGCAAGGGCATCCTGCTTTACGGACCACCAGGCACCGGCAAGACCCACACCATTCGCTACCTCGCAGCCAATCTGCCGGGGCATACGACATTGATCATCACGGCCGCGCAAATGGGCTGGCTCGGCGCTTATATGGGTCTGGCGCGCCTGCTGCAACCGGCCATGGTCGTGATCGAGGACGTCGATCTCATCGCCCGCGACCGCAACGATATGGACGGTCCCTGCGAGGAGTCGTTGCTCAACAAGCTGCTCAATGAAATGGACGGGTTGAAGGAGGATGCGGACATCCTGTTCGTCCTCACCACCAATCGGCCGGGGGAACTGGAAAGCGCGCTGGCGGGCCGGCCCGGCCGCATCGACCAGGCCATCGAGGTCGGATTGCCCGACGCGATCGGGCGCGGCAAGCTCGTCAGGCTCTACGGCAGGGGCCTGACGCTCAATGCCGCGATCGTCGATGAAGCCGTGCAGCGCACGGAAGGCGTCAGCGCGGCCTTCATCAAGGAGCTGATGCGGCGGATCGCCCAAAGCGCGATCGCGCGCGACGACGGCGATTCGGCCATATCCGCCAATATCGATGAAGCATCGACGACATGCTCTTCGCCGGCGGCCGGCTCAATGTGAAGCTGCTCGGCGGCGCGCAGCAAATGGCCGAGGCGTAAGGCCTCGGCGCGCGGGTGCTCTGCCGCCTATTGCAGCTCGGCGCCGCGCCGCTCCGGGATCAGGAGCCACATTGTGATGAGATCGACCACATAGAGCACCGCAAGTAGCGTGATTGCGAACTCAAAGCCTTTTGCAGTTGCGACAAGGCCGACCACGAGCGGGCCAAAACCGCCGACGGCGCGGCCGATATTGAACAGCACGTTCTGCGCGGTGGCGCGGGCCGCAGTCGGATAGAGCTCGCTCATCAGCGCACCGTAGCCGCCGAGCATACCGTTGACGAAGAAGCCCATGACCATGCCGGCGAATAACAGCGTGGTCGGATCGGTGAGGCGGGAATAGACCAGCACCATGACGGCCGCACCGGTCATGTAGATGAAGAAGGCCGTGCGCCGGCCGATGCGATCGGCGACCTGGCCGAACACGAAGATGCCGATCGCCATGCCCGCGATCGTCGCGGTAGTCCAGACCGCCGTCTGTGTCAGCGCCAGGCCGAAACGGGTCGACAGATAGTTCGGCAGCCAGATCATGACGCCGTAATAGCCGAAATTCTGGACCGAGCAGAGGATCGCCATGCCGACCGACAATTTGATCGTCTCGGTATCCTTCACCAGCAGCTTGAAGGAGGATTGCGAACTGCGATTCCTGGCCTCGCGCAGGAACAGCTCGGGCTCCTGCAACGTGCGGCGGATGACGTAGGCGGCGAGCGCGGGGAGGATACCGAGCAGGAACATGCCGCGCCATCCGATCACGGGCAGCAATATCGGCGTGACGATCGCCGCCGCCAGCACGCCGCCCTGCCAGCCGAGCCCGACATAGGACGACACCCGCGCGCGCTCCTCTGCCGGACAGGCTTCCGCGACCAGCGCCATGCCGATGCCGAATTCACCACCGAGGCCGAGCCCGGCGATCGTGCGGTAGATCAAGAGGTCCCAATAGCCCTGCGCCAGCGCGCAAAGGCCCGTGAAAACGGCAAACAGCGCAATGGTCCAGACCAGGACGCGCACACGGCCGATCCGATCCGACAACCAGCCGAAGCCGAAGCCGCCGAGCACGGCGCCGAACAAGGTGGCCGTGACCAGCGAGGCCGCCTGCGGCTGCGACAGCCCGAGATCGGCGGAGATAGGCCGCAGCATGAAGCCGAGAATGAGCAGGTCAAAACCGTCGGTCGCGTAGCCGATCGCCGATCCCCAGATCGACGAGAGGCGCATCCGCCTCGCGCTGCTTTCGATTGCTGCGTCATCGACGCTCGGTAGCGCCGCTTGTCTTGCGTCCACCAGGATGCCCCCTGTTCGTCTGCGTCAGACGAGCGAAGCAAATTCGTCCGATCGGATGCAACCATTTTCTTAAGGAGACGCCGGGCCTGTCCACTTCAAACGGGATGCAACGTGACTAATCGCCCGGCAGCGGCGTGCGGGGCGCCTCTAGCGGATACGAGCCCGGCACCGATGGCGCCGGACCCGGTTCCGATGCGGGGATCGAGGTGACCGCTCAATGGCCCATCTTGATCGGACCGCCGAGCTTGATGTTGCGAAGCGTCAGCGCCAACGGCACCGCCGCGAGCGCGATCAGCATCAGGACCCAGAACGCATCCATGTAGGACAGGAACGAGGCCTGCGCCTGCACCTGCGCTCCGATCCACTGAACGGCCTGATCATGCGCCTGCGCCAGCGAACTGCCCTGGGCGCTGAAGTAGTTGGTAATCTGCTGCAGCGTATCCTGATACGAAGTGCTCGAAGGCACCACCTGCTCGATGAGCCGATTCTGGTGAAACTGCTCGCGATGCGTCAGCACGTTGGAGACAATCGAGACGCCGATCGAGCCACCGGTGTTGCGCGCCGCGTTGATCAGGGCCGAGGCCTGGTCGGTCTTGGATGGCGGAATGCCGTCATAGGACGCAGCCATGATCGGGACGAAGATCAGCGGCAGCCCGACACCGAGCAGCATGCGTGAGCGCGCCATGAACCAGAAGCCGAGATCGCCATAGACGTTGGTCATGCTGTACATTGACAGCGCGATGAACACCGCGCCGGCGATGATCAGATATTTGGGCTGCACCTTCGAGGCGAGGCGGCCGACGACGAACATCATCGCCATGGTGACCACGCCGCCAGGCGAGAGCACGAGGCCGGCCCAGGTGGCGGTGTAGCCGAAATCCTGCTGCACCAGCTGCGGCAGGAACTGGGTGGTCGCAAGCAGGATGGCGCCGGTTGCCAGCATCACCAGGAAGGACGCGCCGAATTGGCGGCTCGCCACCATCTTGAGGTCGATCATCGGATTGCGGCGGGTCAGCTCCCAGGGGATCATGAGCACGAACGCCACCGCACAGATGACCGCGAACGTGACGATGAAGGGAGAGGAGAACCAGTCGTCCTCGAGCCCGCGGTCGAGCACGACTTCGAGTGCGCCGAGGAAGGTCGCGACCAGCAGGAAGCCAACCAGGTCGAAGCTGTTTTCCTCTGACGAGCGGCTCTGCGCAGGCGCGGTCTTTTCCTGCAGAACCAGCGAGATCATCGCCATCGCGAACAGACCGACCGGGGCGTTGATCAGGAAACACCACTCCCAGGACCAATTGTCGGACAGCCAGCCGCCGAGCGTCGGGCCAACCACGGGCGCGACCACGACCGCGACGCCGAACAGCGCGAAGGCCTGTCCGCGCTTTGCCGGCGGGAACGCGTCGGCCAGGATCGACTGCGCGACCGGTACCATGCCGCCGCCGCCGATGCCCTGCATGATGCGGAACAGCAGCAGCGCATTCAGATTCGGCGCGAAGCCGCACAGGATGGAGCTCAGCGTGAACAGCCCAAGGCAGATGAGGAAGAAGGTCTTGCGGCCGAGCATCCGGGCGAGGTAGCTCGAGGCCGTCAGGATGATGGCGTTGGAGACCAGATAGGTCGTGACCACCCAGGACGCCTCGTCCTCGCTGACGCCCATGCCGCCCGCGATATAGGGCAGCGCGACATTGGCGATGGTCGTGTCCAGCACTTCCATGAAGCTCGCCAGCGCCACCACAAGGGCGATCAGCCAGGGATTGGTGACGGCATTGGTGACGGCACCGCTGCCAGCAGCGGGGACATCACCGTCGATCGCAGCGTCACTCATAGGTACCTCCCCAGCCGTTCATAGAGCGAAGGCATCGTGTCGACACGCACGGTCGGAACCACCGACATGCCCGGGCCGAGCGCAACATCCTTTGGCGGGTTGTCCATCACGATCTTGACCGGCACGCGCTGGACGATCTTGACGTAGTTGCCGGTGGCGTTCTGAGCCGGCAGCAGCGAGAACGCGGTGCCCGATCCCGGCTGCACGCTGTCGACATGGCCGCGGATCGTCCGTCCCGGATAAGCATCGATCCTGAGCGTGACCGGCTCTCCCGGCCGCATGCGATCGAGCTGAATCTCCTTGAAGTTCGCCGTGACCCAGATCTCGTCCGGCACAAACTGGGTGAGACTCGTGCCCGGCTGCGCGAACGCGCCGATCGCAGCACCGAGATTGACGATGCGTCCGGGCTGGGCCGCCGTTACGGTGGTGTAGGACAGATTGAGGCGAGCCTGATCGCGCTGGGCCCCAGCCTGTGCGAGATTTGCGGCCGCGCTCTTGCGTTGCGCCTTCAAGGCTTCGATCTGCCGCTGCGCCAGATTCAAGGTCGCCTGAGCGCTCTGCAGCGCGGCCTGCTGCTGACGCAGTTGCGAGGTGTATTGCTCGGCGTTCTGTACGGTGCCGTAGCCGGTTTGCTCCAGATGCTGGTAGCGCGCCGCCTGCTGCTGCGCGAACACCAACGCCGCCTGCGCCTGGTCGACCTGCGCCTGGTTGGCAGTGATCTGCGCGTTCTGCACATCGATCTGGGCTTCGACGTTCTCGATGCTGGCCTGCGCCGCGGCGACCTGGGCCTCGGCCTGCTCGAGCGCTGTGCGATAGTCGCGGTCGTCAATGCGGGCAATGACATCGCCGGCGGCAACGTGCTGGTTATCGGTCACTGGCACCGCAGTGATGTAGCCGGACACTTTCGGCGCCAGCGAGGACTGCCGCGCGGCGATGAAGGCATCATCGGTGGATTGGAAGTGCTCTATTTGATTCAGGTAGAGGTAACCGCCGCCGAGAGCGGAAGCCAACAGCATCGCACCGATGGTCGACACGACCGGACGCCGGCGCACGAAGCCCTTTTGGTTCGGCTTGGCGGCCGGCCCGGTCTGCGTCTGCGCCGGAGGCGGCGATCGGGGTGCTTCAGGGGCAGGAGCTTGCGACACTCGGGCCTCAGCCCCTCCTCTTTCCAAAACAGCGTCATCCAGCATGGTCGTTACTCCTCTCGAAAGAAACGAAACTGTATCGTTCCTTTTTATTATGCGCGAAAGTCTGCGTCGTCAATAGGAACGAAACTGTTTCGTTCTATTTACTTTCAAGCCAGATATGCATATATTGCGAGAGCCGTGACGGCTTCGGGGCGACGAGAAAGAGGAAATGTCGAGCAAAACGAGCGAGTTGACTGAGGTTCCAGCGCGACGGAAGTCCGCCTCCCGCGCGGCGGTGCGCCTTGGACGCCCGCCCAAGCAGCTCGAGGGCGAAGTCGAGGAACGCATCCTCGACGCGGCCCGAAAGCTCTTTCTCAAACACGGCTTCGAGGGCAGCAGCGTCGATGAGATTGCGGTGGCCGCGCGCTCGGGCAAGCCGACGATCTATGCCCGCGTTGGCGACAAACGGGCTCTCTTCACCGCCGTCGTAATGCGCGACGTCATCTCCAGGATCACGCAGTTCAACCCCGAGGTGCCGACCGGCGGAACAACCGAAGAGCGCCTGACGCGGCTGGCGGTTGCCCTTCTCAACTGGGTACTGGACGACGAAAGAATGGCGTTGATGCGGATCGCTATCGCCGAGGTCAATCGGTTCCCTGAGCTTGCGAGCACAGTCAGCCGAACGGCGCAACGGCTCTCGGCCGAAGTCACGGCCCGCTATCTCGGCGAGATGGCAAAATCCGACGATCTCGGCCGGCTACCGGCCTTCGCCCCCGAGCGGCTCGCGCTGACAGCGCGGTTCTTTCTGGATATGACGGTCCTGCCCATCATGTTGCGCGGGCTGTTTGAACAACATGTCAGCGTATTGCGCGAAGAGATCGACACCCTGGTAAATCGTCGCGTGGCCTTCTTTCTGGCGGCCTGCCAGCACGGCAGCTGACCTGACGCAGGCAAAATGGCCTGTGCCGGTCCGAAGCGTCAGCGATCGGTTGTATTCGCAGCCGTAGAGTCCTATGCGTGGGCGCCATGAACAATCTCGCTCTCGCCGCAAAGCCGCTGAGTTCCTGGTCCCGGCACCGGGCACATGCCACCAAGCCGGCGCCATTCCTCCCGATGAGCCGCGCCGAGATGACGGCGCTCGGCTGGGATGCCTGCGACATCGTGCTGGTAACGGGCGATGCCTATGTCGACCATCCGAGTTTCGGCATGGCGATCGTCGGCCGGTTGCTCGAGGCCCAGGGGTTTCGGGTCGGCATCATCGCGCAGCCCGACTGGCAGTCGGCCGAGCCATTCAAGGCGCTGGGCAAGCCCAAGCTGTTCTTCGGCGTCACCGGCGGCAACATGGACTCGATGGTCAACCGCTACACCGCGGACCGCCGGCTGCGCCATGACGACGCCTATACGGCAGGCGGAGAAGGCGGGAAGCGGCCGGACCGCTGTACCATCGTCTACGCCCAGCGCTGCCGCGAGGCCTTCAAGGACGTGCCAATCGTGCTCGGCGGCATCGAGGCCTCGCTGCGCCGGATTGCGCATTACGACTACTGGTCCGACAAGGTGCGCCGCTCGATCCTTGCCGACGCCAAGGCGGATATCCTGATCTACGGCAATGCCGAGCGCGCCGTTGTCGAGGTGGCGCACCGCGTCGCTGCCGGCGAAGCGCCGCGCGATCTCACCTCCATCCGCGGCGTCGCGCTGTTCCGTCGCGTGCCCGATGACTACAACGAACTTCACGCCGACGACCTCGACTCCGCTGACGAAGGCGCGGCACGCCTTCGCGGCAACATCGTGATCCGGCTTCCCGCATGCGAGCAGGTCGAGCAGGACCGCGAGGCCTATGCGCGCGCCTCGCGCGTGCTGCACCGGGAGAGCAATCCGGGCAATGCGCGTCCACTCGTGCAGCGACATGGCGACCGCGACCTCTGGCTGAACCCGCCGCCGATCCCGCTGACGTCAGACGAGATGGACGCCGTCTACGACCTGCCCTACGCCCGCGCGCCGCATCCATCCTACGGCGATGCCAAGATCCCCGCGTGGGAAATGATAAAGTTCTCGGTGACGATCATGCGCGGCTGCTTCGGCGGCTGCACCTTCTGCTCGATCACCGAGCACGAGGGCCGCATCATCCAGAGCCGCTCGGAAGGCTCGATCCTGCGCGAGATCGAGCGCATCCGCGACAAGACGCCGGGCTTCACCGGCGTGATCTCCGATATCGGCGGACCGACCGCCAACATGTACCGGATGGCGTGCAAGGACCCGAAGGTCGAGGCGTTGTGCCGTCGGCCGTCCTGCGTATTCCCCGACATCTGCGAAAACCTGAACACCTCGCACGACGACCTGATCCGGCTCTATCGCAAGGTGCGCGAGGTGAAGGGCGTCAAGAAGGTGATGGTCGCCTCCGGCGTGCGCTACGATCTCGCGGTGAAAAGCCCCGAATATGTCAAGGAGCTCGTCACCCATCACGTCGGCGGCTACCTGAAGATCGCGCCCGAGCACACCGAGCGCGGCCCGCTCGACAAGATGATGAAGCCGGGCATCGGCGCCTATAACCGCTTCAAGCAGATGTTCGAGGCCGCCGCCGAGCAGGCCGGCAAGAAATATTACCTGATTCCCTATTTCATCGCGGCGCATCCGGGCACGACCGACGAGGACATGATGAACCTCGCGCTCTGGCTCAAGAAGAACCGCTACCGCGCCGATCAGGTGCAGACCTTCCTGCCCTCGCCGATGGCGACTGCCACGGCGATGTACCACACCGGCGTCAATCCGCTGCGCGGCGTGCGGCGCGGCGGCAGCGACAAGGTCGAAGCGATCAAGGGGGGCAGGCAGCGCCGGCTGCACAAGGCGTTCCTGCGCTATCACGATCCGGACAACTGGCCGATCCTGCGCGAGGCGCTGATCGAAATGGGGCGCCGCGATTTGATCGGCTCACGCCCCGACCAGCTCGTGCCGGCGCATCAGCCGCCCGGCACCGGCAAGGCCGCCGGCACGCGACGGCCGTTGCGCGATGGCGGCAGGACGCAGCGCTTCACCACCAAGGGCGTCCCGATCAGAAAGTGAGCAGGGTTTCCCTCGATCACTGCCTCGCAAACCGGCCCGATCTTCGCTAGATCACTCTCATGAAGAAGATCGGATTTCTCTCGTTCGGGCACTGGACGCCCTCGCCGCAATCGCAGACCCGCTCGGCCGCGGATACGCTTTTGCAATCCATCGACCTCGCCGTAGCCGCGGAAGAATTGGGGGCGGACGGGGCCTATTTCCGCGTCCATCATTTCGCGCGCCAGCTCGCTTCGCCTTTTCCGCTGCTTGCCGCGGTCGGCGCCAGGACCAGCCGCATCGAAATCGGCACGGCGGTCATCGACATGCGCTACGAGAATCCGATGTACATGGCCGAGGACGCGGGCTCTGCCGATCTCATCGCCGGCGGGCGGCTGCAGCTCGGCATCAGCCGCGGCTCGCCCGAGCAAGTGATCGATGGCTGGCGGTATTTCGGCTATCGGCCTCCCGAAGGCCAGAACGATGCCGACATGGGCCGGCGTCACGCCGAAATTTTCCTGGACCTGTTGCGCGGCGAGGGATTTGCGCCACCCAATCCGAATCCCATGTTCCCGAACCCGCCCGGATTGCTGCGCCTCGAACCCCATTCCGAAGGTCTTCGCGAGCGAATTTGGTGGGGCGCCGGCTCGAACGCCACCGCCGTCTGGGCGGCGAAGCTCGGCATGAACCTGCAAAGCTCGACGCTCAAGAGCGACGAAACCGGTGAAGCCTTTCATGTGCAGCAGGCCGCGCAGATCCGCAGCTTTCGGGCTGCCTGGAAAGAGGCCGGCCATGAGCGTGAGCCGCGGGTCTCCGTCAGCCGCAGCATCTTTGCGCTCGTCGATGATCGGGATCGCGCCTATTTCGGCGGCGAGGGCGAAGGCGAGGACCAGATCGGATTCATCGATCCACGGACCCGGGCGATCTTCGGCCGCAGCTATGCCGCCGAGCCGGACGTCCTCATCGAACAGCTGCGGAAGGACGAGGCCATCACTGAGGCCGACACCTTGCTGCTGACCATCCCAAACCAGTTGGGCGTAGCCTACTGCGCGCATGCGATCGAAGCGATATTGACGCACGTCGCTCCCGCCCTTGGTTGGCGCTGAAGCAAAGATCACGCGGATAGCCTTGCCTGCAACGCTTCGCGCACGCGTTCGATCACGGGTACGTAGTCCCGCCGCTCGTCCTGCCTGAACAGGCGCACGCTGCCGTACCACGGGCTGTCGTCGCGGCCGAGCAGCCAGCGCCAGTCAGGCGTGTAGGGCAGAAGGACCCAGGTCGGACGGCCGAGCGCGCCGGCAAGATGGGCGACACCGGTGTCGACCGTGATCACGAGATCGAGGCAGCTCATGAGGGCTGCGGTCTCTGCGAGGTCGGTGAGAAGCGCGGTCAGGTCGACGATGCCCATCTGCTCGAATTGGGCCCTCTCATCCGGCCTCGGCTCCTTCTGGAGGCTGACAAAAGCGGCGTCGAGATCGAGCAACGGCGCCAGCTTCGGGAGCCGCAAAGATCGATTGTGATCGTTCGAGTGGTTCGGATTGCCCGACCACGCGAGTCCCACCCGCAGCTTACCCCGCGGGCCAAGGCGATTCTCCCAAGCCTCTACCCGCGCCTCCGCAGGGCGCGGCAGATAGACGTCGGGCGGGATCGTCTCGAGCCGCGTCCGGAAGGCAAGCGGGAGGCTGCAGATCGGGCAGTGCAGATCGAAGTCCGGCAGCGGTTCCGAACTCCTGAGAAGCCGGAAGACGCCGGACAGTCCGGACAAGAGCGACACGAGTGGGTCGTCCACCGACAGGATCACCCGCGCCCCACGCGCGGCCAGCATCGGGATGTAGCGCGCGAACTGGATCGTATCGCCAAGGCCCTCATCGGCAAACACAAGGATCGTCTTGCCCTCGACGGGGCCGTCGCCGAGCCACATCGGTTGAGTGAGCTTCGGGTACCCCAAGGTCAAACGAGTCTTCCACCGTGCCTCACGCCCAACCCAGCCGGCCGCGAAATCGCCGGTCAGGAGTTGAAGCTCGGACAGGAGAAAGGCGGCGTCGGCGTTGCCGGGAGCGATCGCTCTCACCTGCGCGCAGACGGCAAGTGCCTCGTCGAGCCGCAGCAGCCTGGCGAGCACGGTGGCCTTGCTCATGAGCACGGGGACGGAGCCGGGCAGTAGCGCGAGCGCCCTGTCAAACCATGGCAGCGACTCCTCGTACCGGCGCAGCTTCAACAGCGCCGCGCCGATATTGTTGCAGATTTCCGGACTTGAGGGCTTGTGCGGATACGCCCGCAAATTGGCGTCCAGCGCTTCCTCGAACCGCTTCAGGTCGTGCAGTACGAGGCCGCGTTGTTCGAGCACCGCACAGTTGTTCGGGAGCAATCGGTCGCACAGATCGAGATGGTGAAGTGCTTCCTCAGTCCGGTTCAGGTTGCGCAAAAGAAGGCCGCAATGAAAGGCGGCGTCCACATGGTGCGGGTTGAGCTTGAGCGCGTGCTGGTAGCTCGTCACGGCGTCTGCCGGCCGCTGCAGGTTGGCAAGCGCGTTGCCATGGTGCAGCCAGATCTCGACATCGCCGGGCGTGATCCTGATCGCCTCGTCGAACGCCTTGAGGGCTTCGCCATGCAGCCCCTGTTGCGTGAGCGCGATGCCAAGGCTGATGAGATGCTGGGCTTTGGGGTCCTGCCGATTGGCCCGCGCGATCCATTCGATGGCGTGGTCGTATTGTTTCGCCTGCAGGCACAACAGACCCATCAGCTGCAGGCTATCGACGTGAAGAGGGTCTATCGCAAGGGCCTGCTCGCAGCACAGCTGCGCGTCGAGATGGCGGCCGGCCTGCATGTGCCGGATACCAAGCTCATGGAGCGCAACGGCGCTCGGCCCGTCGTGAGCTTTGGCGGACTGATCGGACTCACGTTCAGGACGGTTCATATCGGCGCATTTCGACCGCTTAAGACGGCCGCCAATAGCTGATTCTCGGATAGCGGTCGAGTTGCGTCTCAATCGGAGGTCGGCAAGCGAGCTCGATCATTGCGATGACATGTTTCCCAGGATGCCTCTCCATCCAGTTGACCTGACGGCGCGCTTGATGCCGACACAACGACAACAACATCGCTTTAGGGTTGCACCCCTGCAGAAGTTATCGGATGATATGGTTCTTCCGAAGCGACGGTCAGCAAGTCGAGGGAGCACGAGGAGCTATGCTCGATAGGGCAAGGGCGTTAGCGGCGCGCGCTATCGAACATATCAAGCAGAAATCGCTTCGTTACTGGGTCAGCGCAACTCTGGTGTTTCTCGCGACCTTCTTCGGCTCCCAAAAGGTCTACGATCTGCTGTCGCTGGGAGATGTACGTGCTTCCTATTTCCAGATCCTGATGGATCATCCAAGGGTTCCGAAACCCGGACACGTCAGCCTCGCCTTTATCGACGACAACGAGTATTGGAATGGCGAACCAGATGGCCGCGCACCGCTCAAGCGCGACTATCTTGCGCGCATCGTCGACCGCCTGGTCGCAGCGAACGCCACCGTCATCGCACTCGATTTCGACGCACGGCTGCCAAATCCGGAATCATTGCTAATTCCGGAGGCCTACAAGGATGAAACATGCAAGCTCATCGGCGCGATCAAACGAGGGACCGCGGCCGGCAGGAGCTTCGTGCTGTCTACGCCTATTTCGTTCGACGCGAAGGGGCGCTATCGACGGGACACCGACATTTACCAGGCAAATGGCCTCTGCACGCCGCCAAGCCGGCCCGATTCAGAGCAAAATCCTTGCGGCGACAACGCAGCTTTTACCGCCGAAGAGAAGAAAAAGATCAGTTGCGGCTACATCGCACTGCCATACGACATCCTTGCAATTCCTGGAGAAATTGACATCGACAACGGTACCAAGCTGGACTCGTTCGGCTTGGCAGTTGCCAGGGCCGCGGGCCCCGGCCTTATCGACAACGCGCTTTGGCAAAGCGATTCTACGATACGATATGGCAACTACATCTCCGAAAAGGTCTTCGAGCAAGCCGGGGCAAGATTTTCGACGGCGAAGCTGATCTCCGCCCCGGACAAGATCGAACTGGGAGGAAGATATGCCGTGATCGTTGGCGCAGAATGGAGATCGTTCGCGGTGGGACGCGGCCCCGGCATCGATCTCCATCCGACGCCGCTCGGTATGATGCCTGGCGCCCTGCTTCACGCCAATTTTGCCGAAGCCATCCTCGACGACAGGTCGGCCGCAGCCGCCCCTAACTGGTTGGTGCGTATACTGGAAGTGATATTCAGCCTGACCGCCGCGCTTTTCCTGGCTTTTGCTTCGGGCTTTTGGCGCAAGCTCAGAGCGTTGTTTTTGCTGTTTGTCGCGCTCCTTGTCGTGCAGTGGGTAACATTGCACACCCTTGCAATGTTCTTCGATGCCTTTTTGCCCTTGTTGGGACTTGGCCTCCACGCGCTATACGAGAGAATACTCGGCATGCACGAAGAGAGTTCTGGCAAAGAGGTTTAGTTGTGCATGGGGCACGATACATGCTATGGATGCCTGAGATAACGTGTGGTGGTCAGGGGTACCGTCATGCTGGGTACGACAATTGCCGCAACTGCGATCATCGCCCTTGTACCGGCGGGCTGGCACGATGCCCGGCCACCGATGATTGCTGACACTTCAATCGCCATACTGGACACCGCAGCTCCGAACATAGCGCTCAATCCAGCGATGCGAAGCCAGCAAGGATCGAAGCTGGAGCTGGCTCAAAGTCCCAGCGTCGATCCGAACAACGTGGGCGGCCCTCGCAATTTTCCATCCGCAATAGACTTGGGCAGACCGCTGCCAACATCCAGCTACCGGGTCAACGGCGTCTACGACAGTGACGTGCTCAACATTCGATCCGAACCCAATGCGGATTCCAATGTTGTCGGCACGATCCCGCCTGACGGAAGAGGTATTCGAATTAGCGGCCAATGCAGCGCCGGCTGGTGTCCGATTCAATATAACGGCGTTCAGGGTTGGGCGAACGGCCGCTACCTGACGAAGGAGTGACTTAAGGGAAAATTGGCCTCTGGCCTTTCTGTCTGTCCGATGCGTCGTGCTCGGCCGATCGAAGAGGGGCATTCAATGCATTCGAAACTGACGAAGATACTGACTGTTATTGCTGCGCTGTTTCCGTTTCAAAGCGCCTTTGCCTCCTGTGTCTCAAAGACCGCGCGCGAGATCGTCATTGTAGTCGACATCGGGCACGTACCGCCGCATCCCGGGCGCCCGTGCCGGGGAGCGCCGACGGCATGCGAGTCCGGCGAGACGAGCGCCCGTGGCGTTATGGAATATGACTTCAATCTCAAGCTGGCGGAACGCATCCGTGATGCGCTGGTCAGTAGTGGATTTGCTTCCACCTATCTTTTCGTGCCGACGCCCGGCACTTCGTTGCGACAACGAACCAACTACGCCAATGGCCTGAACGCGGACATCTTCTTTTCGGTCCACCATGACGGCGTGAAGGACCAGTTCAAGAAGCCCTGGGTCTACGAAGGTCGGCAGCAATATTATTTCGACGACGAAAAAGGATTTTCACTTCACGTCTCTCCCCGCAACGTGGCGTACGCCGATAGCCTCAACCTGGCGCGCACCCTGGCCGATCACCTGATGGCAAAGGGGCTTCAATTCACACGCATCCACGATACCGACCATGTCGAGGGGGCTCACGTTCCTTACGCGGATGCGGCACGGGGAATCTATCAGAGAGACAGCGATGTGTTTGTGCTGTACGGCGCGCAGATGCCCGCCGTGCTGATCGAGGGCGGCTCGATCGTCAATCGCGACGAGGAGTTGGTGGTTTCCACGCCCGCTTTCCGCTCCCTCATAGCTTCGGCCGTCGTTGAATCTGTCGGAGCATTCTGCGCCTCGGCCTCCGCCGCGCCGCCGGCCAAGCTTGCCAGCACCGATTCCACGCCGGTCTACAGGGTGACCGGGGTTTCCGGCAACGACGTGCTCAATATCCGGGCCTCGCCCGACGCCAATTCGGCGATCGTCAATACGATTCCGCCGGATGGCAAGGGCGTACGGATCACAGGAGACTGCTCCGAGAATTGGTGCCCGGTTGACTATCGCCACGCATCCGGATGGGTGAACCGTCGCTTTCTTGCGCGCGAATAGACGAATAGGGGCCCAGATCAGCAGCGGCGAGGCACTTCAGCCGGGACTCACGCGAAGGATCGTGGCCGAGACAGGTCCGATAGCGCTCAACAAGCTTGTCAAAAAATGCGGTTGCCTGCGCGGTCGGTAGACTCACAAGCCGTTCGGCCAGCCCCGGGCTGACCTGAAAATGCTGATAGTCGATCGGGTCATCCCAATAACCGCCCCAGGTCGTGAAGCCTTCGTTTGCAAAAACATCGATGACCGTTTCCGCCATCCCGGGAAAGTTTTTCTTGTTCGGACGATCACCGAACCGGTTCGCGTAGCTCACGCCGCCGGGAGGGCTGAATGCCAACTTGTCGCCCACGCGCTTCACGAATGGGTTCTGGACCGGGTTGATGTCGATCGCCAATCCATAGGCGTGCATCGAAATCGAACTCCCGCCTGTGATCTTGCGGCCGTTGAAGCCAGACGTATTGTTATCGGCCATCGAGGCGTCGTCATTGCCGCCATATTGATCCATCAGCCGCGCTTTTTTGATCGGAAAGCCTTTCTGGTTCAAGGTCTCAAAGATGCGGTAAACGTGCGCGGCCACCGCGTCCATCACGACGATTTCGCCATCGTTATGATGCCGTCCTTCGAAGTCGACGTAAGCGAACCTGACCAAACTCAGGCGGGCGCAGCCGACCGGCATCCCCGGGTTGATGACGTGTTGAGCTTCCATACTTGAACAGGCAGCCTTGCTGATTGGAAAAGGGCCTAACCCGCCGGTGTCGGCGGATTTCGCGGGATTGTCGGCGGGCTTGGTATCTTTGGATAAAGCCTTGCTTCCTTCCGGGCCTGCCTTGCTCTCTTCGACCGTGGGCTTGGCTGCCTCGGTCGGCCCGGGCTTGGTTCCTTCGGTCGCGCCTGTCTTCTCTACATCTCCCGCATTTGGGGTGTTAACGCCGTTTGCGCCTGACCTGCCCGCGTCGTTCGCATCAGACTTGCCGACTTCGACCCCGCTTGGCTTGCCTTCAAGCACACCTGCGTTGCCGCGATCGACCGGGGCAGGCAGGCTTCCGTCAGCCGCGTTGGGCTTGCTTGCTTCACTCGCACCAGATTTGCTCTTTTCGGCAGCACCCGAATTGACGTCAGCACCAGCGTTGCTTCCTGCCGCGGCCGCGGGGTTGGCCGGGTCGGGGGCGCCGGCGTAGCTCCTATCCACCGATCCGGCCTTGCCGGATTTGCCTTCTTTGGCAGAGCTTGCCTTGTTTCCCTTGACCGCCGCGTGGGCGGGCTTTCCATCGTTGGCTGCTCTAGTTCTGTCTGTGCCGCCGAAAAGCAGAAGCAAAACGGCCGCACAGGCGAAAGCTCCATACCGGCCAGTCCTGAGAAGACTCTCCCGTGATGAACAAGCCCGGCCATCACGGGATGCCGGCAATGCTTTGCTGTCCTGGGCGTTCATCGCTTCAGCACTCCTTCGGCAGGATTCCGATTCCGCAATGCCATCAACAAACAGCCGATTGGTTCGGCACCATTCCAGAGTAGCAGACCCGGGACGGTTGCACCGGCACAGATTTTCGCCTCAACCACCTTTCTGCAGGCCGGCTGCTCGCCAACACCAATACCGATGCACCTGAGCCATTGTCCGATTCAAGGCAGATTCACGGCCCCAGATAACGTCTCGCCGCCCAACCCGAAATTGTGCCGGAGGATATCAAGCACCATTCCTGTCCATTTTTGACCTCGCAATTGTGACGGACCACATTGGTCGCGTTGTATGGAACAGTCCCGGTTACCGAGAACGAGACGCCCGGACCGGTCCGCACGTTCAGACCACCGTCCCTGTCGTTGGCGGACACTCCAACCACGCGGAAGACATGGGATTGCCTGGATGAGAGAAAATGCGCCGAGACCCAACCGGCCAGGCATTCGTATCTCACTTTGCACCAATTGCTGCTGGCGTCGCATTCCTCGCGGCGAACGCCAACTCCATCCGAGGGAATTGTGCCCAGCCGGTCGCCTAGGATGCTGGGCTCCGCCCGAACCACCAAGCCGCCATCGGGATCTCCAAATCTTACGTCCACGATAACGTCGTCTCCCGTCACCTTTTCGCATTCCTTTGGCTTGACCTGCGGTTCGGCAGGCCGAGGAAGGATGGGATTCACCGGAGGCGCCATCGCCATGAACGGCTCCCTGATGCCCGCACCTGATTGCGACGGAGGGGGTTGAATAAAGACCTCGGAGGGATTGCCGTAAAGGCTCAGATATCTGTTTGCACCTTCTGACAGTGCTGTGTCGACCTCCGGCATTTTGCATTCGATATAGGCTTTCCTTTCCCTGCTGCTGTTGACCGTACCGCCAGGCTCGTTGCCGCATTTCGAGAAGATGTATTCTTCGAGGTAGACCCGGTTGTTTTGCAATTCCAGAATGTCCGCTTGCGGCAGGAGAAGCATGTTTCCCGATGCAACGGAATACAGTCTTGGAAATACCCAATCCGGCAGGTTCAGCTTTTTGAAGTAGTCTTTGGTTTTTGACATAAGCTCGTTGTAACGCTCAAAAGCCTCTTTCTGGCTCGTGCGTCCGAAATCCTCGAAATGCGGTCGATGAATGCCGATATAGGAGCCTGTTCGTCCGACGCCGGCGACCCACACGAGAAAACAGGCGCTTTGACAATCGCAGCTGCCGGAGCGGGTCGTCTGGGTGTCGAGTGAACCCATGGTGCAGCGAGGCTTGCCGTCGGGCTGCAACTCCGGTGCGTTGGTCGGTGCGGCCAGCGCCCGGATTTGCTCTCCCATCTTGAACGCTTCGTCGACATTTCCTCCGGAGGAGTAGATGTTGAACTGACTGATGAGATGACTGGCTCTGAGGTGGGTGAGGACTAGCTGCTTGAACTTGTCGCTATCGCCGGCTTCGATCTCTCCGAGGATGGTGACGTGATATTCGATCCCGTACCAACGTTCCGAGTCAAACCTCACCGCAGCCTGCGCCTGGCTGACTAAAACTAAAAAAAGCAAATATGAAAATCGCTTCACGGTATGCCCCCGAGACAGCATTTTGTGCGACCGGATCGGGAAAAAAATAGCGAGAAAACCTGCTTCTCGTCTAGGGGGCATTACCTGCCCCCTCACCTTACGGTAGTCCCGTTTGCTCGGTTTGGGGAGGAGCTGCCCGGCGGGCGCGAGGCGGTGATTGGCGCAGGCGAGAGCTATGCTTGCGGGCAGATCCAGGCAAAGGCCAGCGGCCGCCACGGCGAAAATCAAGAATTTCGGCGGATGCAAATGGCGCGCCCGGAACGATTCGAACGTCCGACCCTCAGATTCGTAGTCTGATGCTCTATCCAGCTGAGCTACGGGCGCGTATTTCGCATGC
>Ga0210410_10002182_pt1 | contig 17716 bp, 21 predicted proteins | sample IncBWC4MmetaG_FD_161058 | JGI IMG/M metagenome (GOLD analysis project Ga0210410, IMG submission 161058) | Forest soil microbial communities from Barre Woods Harvard Forest LTER site, Petersham, Massachusetts, United States - Inc-BW-C-4-M | ecosystem: Environmental > Terrestrial > Soil >... | reverse complement strand
CGCTCGACGCGGGGCTCGCGACCATTCTCAATTCCACCTCGCCGATCTTTGCGTTCTTCCTGACTCTCGCCCTCACGCGCCATGAGAAGGTCGGCGCGCGAAAGCCGTTCGGCGTCGCCGCCGGGATGGCCGGCATCTGCCTGATCGTCGGTGTGCAGGCCCTGGCCGGCCTCGGCGACCGGCTCGCGGCCGAAATCGCCACGGTGGTTGCGACCATCTGCTATGCGGGCGGCGCCATCTTCAGCCGCGGCTTCAAGGGCCTCGACCCCATTGCGCCGGCAGCCGGATCGCTGCTCTGTGGCGCGGCGATCCTTGTTCCCGTCAGCCTCGTCGTGGACAAACCGTGGACGCTCGCGCCGTCGATGAGCTCGATGCTGGCGCTGCTCGCTCTTGCGGTGTTCTCCACCGCGCTGGCCTTCGTGATCTATTTCCGGCTGGTCCAGACGCTCGGTTCGGTCGGCACAACGGCGCAGGCCTATTTGCGTGTGCCGATCGGCGTCGCCCTCGGCGTGGCCTTTCTCGGCGAAAGACTGACGCCGGCGGCTTGGATCGGCCTCGGCTGCGTGGTGATCGGCGTCGCCGCGATGACGATTCCGGCGCGAAGGGTTGTAGCGGTGAACGGCTAGCCGGGCTCAATATTACATTTTGGTCGCAGAACCCGAGATTGCTTCATCCTCTGTCGGCGCAGTCAGAATCCGCTTTAGGAATTCCACTTTTTGGGTTGAGATCCAGCGAGCTAACTCCGGTCTAAGTTCAGTTGCGGCTTTCTCAAGGGCGGCACGAGTTTCTTTGTCCTGCGATGTCTTATATTTCTCCAAAATCTCACCAAACTGCTTTGCCCTCTCGTGCAACGAATCCAGCCCGAGGACTGAAATGCCCCAGTAAACCTCCCAGAATGTCGCACGGGCGTTATTCCATTCGGCACTTGAAACGTCATTGCTCAGAAGTTTTGCTACCGATTGTGCCATCGCGTAGTGATCGGCATCTCGTTTCTCCAACATCGGTCTGTAAATCTCATATAATTTGTAGCGGAGCTCTTTGTTTGCCAGCTCTCGTGTTGCGATCGCATTTGACCATGCCTGCTGTGCTGATGCTGTCGCTTGCTCGGATGCCTGGTCTCTGGCCTCCTTTTGATGTTGCATGTAGGTAAAAGCGACCCACAGACCTCCAACGATTGCGGTCATAGCTGGGAGCAATCCTTGCACTAATGAAAGAACCGCCTGCGTCGTCGGCGAAAGTGGCTCGGTGCGCTTAGGGTTTGCCGGTCTGTCTGTCATCGCCCACTCTGTCCTCCCTGATTGCCGGTGATCATATCGGTCGGCCTGAAGCTGGCAAGCGGACCACCGCCCTTGCCGGCCAAAGCGATTGTCGGCATCCTCCCCGTGATCGGGACGTAACGATCAGGGCAGGGGACGCATCATGAGGATTTGGCGTGTCGGCGCAGCCTTGGCGGCGTGGCTAACGGTCGTTGCCGCGCCGGGTGTTACCCGGGCACAGGATAGTTTTCCAAACCGGCCCGTGCACATTGTCATTCCCTATTCGGCCGGCAGCGTCGCCGACGTGTTCGGACGCATCGTCGCGCAGAACATGGCCGCGCAGTGGTACGGCTCGATCATCAACGAGATCAAATCCGGCGCCAATGGCTCGATCGCCGCCGAGGAGGTCGCGCGCGCGGCGCCCGACGGATACACGTGGCTGCTGGTGACGACCTTCTTCAGCACCAGCCCGTCGCTGTACAACAACCTGCGCTGGGATCCGCAGCGCGACTTCATCCCGGTCGGGCAGATCTGCAGGGCGCCGAATTTCTTCGTCGTTCCCTCGAGCCTGCCGGTGAAGAGCGTGGCCGAATATGTGGCGCTGGCGAAAGCAAAACCGGGCACGCTGAATTACAGCCACCCCGGCAAGGGTTCGACCGGGCATCTCGGTTTTGAGCTGTTCAAGCGGCTGGCGGCGATCGATGTTACCGGCGTCGGCTATCGCGGCTACCCGCAGATGCTGCCCGACATCGCCTCCGGCCTGATCAATTCGACCTTCCTGTCCGCCAACCAGGCGCTGGCGCAGGTGCAGACCCGCTCGATCCGGATCATCGGCGCGATCAGCGATGGCCGCTCGAAATATTTCCCGGATGTGCCGACCTTGGCCGAGGAGGGCTATGCGGAGGCACAGGTGACACCGTGGTTCGGCATCGTGGTGACCGCGGGCACGCCCGAGCCGATCGTGAACCGCATCAGCCAGGCGCTGGAGGCCGCGCTCGCCACTGCCGACGTTCGCGAAAAGCTCGACCTCGCCGGCTGCGAGCCGAAGAGCGCGCCGCGGGCGCAATTCGCCGACATCATCAAGTCCGACGTCGCACTGTGGGCCAGGGTCGTTAAGGACGCCGGCATCACGGCGGATTGACGTCGAAGAGCATCGACGAGCCGGCGGGCTGGTTGGCGCCGCCGTCGGGAATTGTGGCCGAAAAGGACAAATGCCGGCGGCATCGGGCCCTGACAGCATCGCCGGGCGGGCTCCCCCGGCCGCCCGGACGGCATCCGGCATGTTCCCCCTGACATGCATTACGCTGTATATTGTAGCTCATTGGAGCCCGGTCTCATTAACCATGCCATCTGTATTCACGGCATTGCTAGCAAGGATAAGATCGCATTCGTTGTCGATCGGTCAGCTGACCTTTGGCAGTTTCCTTTTGTTGCTGGCGGTGATCACGGCGACCAGCATGGCGAGCGTCATCGCGATCAGGCACGTCGATGCGACCTTCGCGGAACTGCAGCGGTTGCAGGACGTCGGCGACCTCGCCGAAGAGATCGACCGGCGCATGAACGAGCTGCGGCTCGCGGCCCGCGATTTCGTCACCGACCAGGGCGCCCGGCCGGACCGGGTCGGCGAGGCTGCCTCCGCCCTGACGGCGCTTCTGAAAAAGACCCGGCTCGAACTCGTGCCCGCGCAGCAGGACATGATCGATGGCGTCAGCGCCCGGCTGCAGAACTACCGCGACGGCATCGAGCGCGTCACCGCCCTGATCGCGCGCCGGGCGGACCTGATCGAGGCCTTGCCGCCGGTGCGCGAGCGGTTCGAGACGGCGATCACGGGGGTGCCCGACCGGACCATCGCGAGGAGTCTGTTCCGGGCCCAGAACCAGGTCAACGCCGCACTTCTGGCGCACGATCCAGATGCGGCGGAGCGGTCGGCGCAGAGCATGCGGGCGCTGCCGATCGATGATCCCCCGTTGCGCGCCGCGGCCGACGCCTATGCCGACGCGATCACGGCGATTTCGGGGACGGAAGCCGAGATCGCCAGGCTCGACAAGGAGGTCCTTGGCACCGAGGGCCGGCTGATCGGGCGCGTCACCGAGTTGTTGCGCGAAGTCAGCGCGCGGCGGGGGCGCGTGCTGTCGCGCGACTTCGCGCGGACGCTGACGGAGACCGAATGGCAGAGCATCGTGCTCGGCACCGCTGGCGTCCTGATCGGGATTTTCGCAGCGCTGTTCGTCGTCAGCCGCACCGTGCGGCCACTGGCCTCGATCGCAACCTCGATCCGCGCTCTGGCCGGAGGCCAGAAGGACGCCTCGATCCCCTTGACCGACGTGAACAATGAGATCGGCGACATCGCGCGCGCCGCCGAAGTGTTCCGCCGCACGTTGGCGGACGCTGATACCGCGCGCGAAGCGGCGGTTCGTGCGCTGGCCGAGCAGCGGCTCGCCGAGGAAAGCTATCGCAAACTATTCGAGGGTTCGGTCGACGGGATCTATGTGACGACGCCGGCCGGGGCGCTGCTTAACGCCAATCCGGCGCTGGCGCGGATCATGGGATACGACGCGCCGGAGGATTTGATCCGCGGCATCGGCGATGTCAGCCAGACCGTCTACCTGCATCCGGAGGCGCGCGCGGAATACCAGTTCCTGATGCAGCGCGACGGCATGGTCCGCGAATTCGAATATCAGGTGCGCCAGCGTGCCGGCACGGTGCTCTGGCTCTCCGACAGCGCCACCGCGGTGCGCGACGAAAATGGCGAGATCGTGCGCTATGAAGGGACGGTGCGCGATATCACCGACCAGAAGCGCGCCGAGGATGCGGTCGCCGAAGGCCGCAGGCTGCTGCAGCAGGTCATCGACACCGTGCCCGCGGTCATCAACGTCAAGGACAAGCAGCTCCGCTATATCCTGATGAACCGCTATATGGCCGGTATCTTCGGCATCGAGCCCGGCGACGCCATCGGCCGCACCACCTCCGACCTGATGTCGCGGTACGGGGCGCGCAAGACCGACGAGAACGACAAGCGCGTGCTGGCGGCGGGCACAGGGCTTGGATTCTACGAAGAGGAATATCTGGATTCATCCGGCAATCTCCGGCATTGGCTGGTCAACAAGCTTCCGCTGCTCGACGCCGACGGCGACATCGAGAGCATCGTCACGGTGGCGCTCGATATCGGCGAGCGCAAGCGCGGCGAGGCGGAGATGCGCAAGGCCAAGGATGCTGCCGAGGCGGCGCTGCGCAATCTGCGCGAAACCCAGCAATCCCTCATCGAGGCGGAAAAGCTCGCCGCCCTGGGCCGGCTGGTGGCCGGCGTTGCGCACGAGGTCAACAATCCCGTCGGCATCAGCCTGACGGTGGCCTCGTCGCTGGAGCGCAAGACAGCCTTGTTCACCGCCGAGGTCGCGCGCGGCGATCTCAGGCGATCGAGCCTCAACGACTTTCTGGAGGCCAGCCGCGATGCTTCCTCGCAATTGGTGGCCAATCTCAACCGCGCCGCCGAACTGATCACCTCGTTCAAGCAGGTCGCCGCCGACCGCAACTACAGCGATCAGCGCGTCTTCGACCTGGGCGATCTGACTGAGCAGGTGGTGATGAGTCTAAGGCCGGGATTGCGGAAGCACCATCTGACGCTCAACGTCGATTGCCAGCCCAATCTCACCATGAACTCCTATCCCGGGCCCTACGGGCAGGTGCTTACCAATCTGTTCCTCAATGCGGTGGCGCACGCTTTCCCGGACGGCAAGCCCGGCGCGGTCGATATTCAGGTGCGGGAGTGCGGCAAGGACAATGTCGAGATCATCTTTTCCGACAATGGCTGCGGCATGTCGCTCGACGTCCGCCGCCGCGCCTTCGATCCGTTCTTCACCACGCGCCGCGACCAGGGCGGTACCGGACTCGGCCTGCACATCGTCTACTCGATCGTGACCAACCGGCTGGGGGGCCGGCTCGACCTCGATTCCGAGCCGGGCGGCGGCACGCGAATCCAGATCATCCTGCCGCGGGTGGCGCCGCTGGAGCAGGCCGCGGAATAGGCTTGTCAATCGGCGTCGGCCAGCTTGCGCAAGGTCGCCGAAAAGATCTGGCTGGCCTTGCCGACCAGCGCGGTCCCGCTCATGACGCCGGTGGTGTCGGTGAAGCTGCCAGAGACGCCGATGCCGACCGGGCTCGGCCCGCCGAACAGCGGGTTGGCGTCGGGGCTGGAGGTGTGGCGCTGCACCAGCACCTCGCCCTTGAAGGTATCGCCCCTGGTCGTGTAGCTGCCAGTGTAGAACAGATAGGCGTCGCCGCCGAGGATCTTGCCATCCCGGAACATGACCACGCCGCTGCCCTTGCCGGATCGGCCGTCCTGCAGGCTGACGTGGATCGAATACAGACCGTTTTTCATGTTGGGACCGGTTATGACACCGTCACGGCGGGGTCAGCGTGTTGTTATGCCAAAGCGGGATGCGCAGCGTCAACGCGTCAGGTTGACCGCGGTTCGACGCTGGCTTCCCGTATGACATCTGGATGACAGCGGTCTCCGTGGCAGGGAAGTTGGCACGCGAAATGCTTTGATATGTGAGCACCGGCCGGTGGGTGCTGGAGCTGGAGACGGGTGAGCAACTGGATCGATTCCGGCGGCAGCGGGCCGCATCCATGGACTGACGGCGACGGGCAAAATGAAGGCCTGGAGAACGCGCAAGGCCGATCGGGGCGCTGGAGAACGCCGCTGATCGTCGGCTTGGCGATACTGCTAATGGGGCTCGCGTCCCAGCTCGGCCACGCCCGCGACCGCGGCCAATTCGCCAACGCCAATCCTGAACTCAGGGCATGGTTCAACGGCCTGAAGAGCCAGAAGGGGCCGTGCTGCTCCGATGCCGACGGCTCAGCGATCAGCGACGCCGACTGGGAAAGCGGCAACGGCCATTATCGCGTGCGGATCGACGGCGAGTGGGTCAATGTTCCTGACGAAGCCGTCATCACCGAGCCGAACCGGATCGGCCGAACCATGGTCTGGCCGATCCGCGACGGCGTGGGCGGGCTTTATATCCGCTGCTTCATGCCGGGCAGCATGACCTGAGCCCATAGCGTTTTCGAGCGAAGTGGATACCGGTTCGCGTGAAGAAAACGCGTCAGAACAAGATCCGGAGCCACGGTTCTGACCAATCAGAATCGTGGCTCCGCAGCTCACGCATATTTCTTGTCGCGCTCCAGGAGCTCGATCGAGATGCCCTGCGGCCCCCGGATGAAGCAGATGCGGACGCCGGGCCGGATCGTCGTCGGCTCCTTGGTGAACTCCACGCCCTTGGCCTTGATCTCGGCGGCCACCGCGTCGATGTCCTTCACCGTCAGCCCGAAATGGTCGAGACCCTGATAGGGCGTCACCGGCGGGGTGTTGACGCCGTCGCCCGCGGTCACCGGCGCGATGAACACATTGGCGCCGCCGAGCTTGACGTCGATCCGGCCGGGGCCGCGGATGATCACGGCACCGAGAATGTTTTCGAGCCAGGCCGCCGTCGCCTCCGGATCCGGACTGCGCAGATGGACGTGATCCCAGGTGACTATCGGCATTTCCTTCTCCCGTTGGCTTATTGGGCGTCGCAAGACGCCGGCTTGGCCGCGGGCTGTCGCGGCCGGATAATTTTAGCGGCCGCGTTACCGCCTGACCATCCCTTCGACCCCAACCGACAGCCGGCCCATCCCAATATTGTTGCATTTGGATGCAACCATCCGTGAGTCCCGCGATTGATCGAATGCCGGGCGCTGTGCCGTCGGCGGGATCGAAGGTGCGGTGCAGCAGGCGATCCGATTTCGCGCATGTCGGTGGCATGAGGATGAGCATAGAGCTTTCCCGGATTGAATTGACCGGGCTGGGCGACGCCTCTTCCGGGCGGCCGGAGAAATCGGCGGCCGAATATCTCAGGTCAGGATATGTCTGGCTGCCGGCCGCACTGATCGCCGGGATGGCGGCATGGGCGCTGCTATCCGGCTATGTCAGCAAGCCTGCCGAGAGCGAAGAGGCGCTGGCGAACGCCGTCGTGGCCGGGCCCGCTGTCGCTCCCGCACCGTCTGTGCTCGCGTTCGATCCGCCGACCGCGGAAGGCGAGGCAATCGTGCCCGAGGCAACCGCACCGGTCGACGGGCTCAGGATTTCGTCGCAGTACTGGCGAAGGGGCGGGCTGGGGTCGAACGCCCTGGTCACTTTCACGCTCCGCAACAGCAACGACTACGCGGTCAAGGATATCGCGATCTCCTGCGCCTTCAGCCGCCGGGACGGCAGCCATTTGACCGACCGCTCGCGCATCATTCACGACATCGTCAACAAGCGAAGCCGCAAGACCTTTGCCCGCCTCCATGTCGGCTTCGTCAATGTTAATGCCAGCAAAGCCAAGTGTTCGCCGATTGCCGCCCGCCCGGTCTAGGAAATACGGCTGGGTAACAAGGTGGTAACGCAGCGGTAACTTCCTTGTTATGTCCGCCCCGCCGCACTGGGAACCAATCGCGCCATCCCTAGTTAAGCAAGCGATCCGCGCGTTCGTGCGGATGGAGCGACGCGTAGAAAATGCCTTTGCTGCGATATTTTGGCTTTGTCGGCGGCGCGTTGCTGGCGCTGCTGTTGATCTTGAATGCGTATTTGCCGAAAACGCCTGACGAGGTGAGGGCGGCGGATTCCGGGTTCGATAAATCGACCATCCGCATTCATTCCGACACCAAATGGCCGGAGCGCGTTGTCTTCGACACCAATCAACCGACCATCGTTCCCGTGCCGACCGCAGCCGCGATCGCCAGCGTCCGGGCCCCCGCAAGGGTGGCCGACGTCTCGGCCAAGGCGCATGTGCGCGAGGCATTTGCGCAGCTGCCGCCGTCCGATCACACGCAGGCGCAACTGTCGGATCCGAAAAAGCCGGAAAGACCCGTGCAGCGAAAACGCAAGATCGCGAAGCGGCATCCAGGCCCGCCGGTGATGATGGTGGCGCAACAGCCTCAGTTCAACCTGTTCGGCAACAGCATGTGGTGAATTGGGCGGCTGGCGCGCCGGAATGGAATCGCGCGGCTGATGCCGGCAATCCTCAGCAGCCGCGGCAGATGCTCTTGATCTGGGTGTCGAGCAGTCTGTCACGTTCCTCCGACGCAGCCCGCGTGTAGGCGTCGTCGCCGTGGCGGCGGCCGCCGGTGAATTCGGCTGCATGCATGCCGTGGCCGCCGAAGCCGTGGCCAAAGCCGTGACCGCCCAAGCCGTGGCCACCTCGCGCCTCGGCCGGCAGCGCCAACATCGCCAAGCCCAAACCGGCTGCCACCAGGACCGAGAATGCCGCGCGTTTCATATCGAGCCGTTTTCGCATCTACGCGCCCTGCGGCAATCATAGCGGCACTCGCGGCAAAACCGAGGCGGGCCAGTCAGGAGAATCTGACCGGCGGTCGGGGCGATTTGGCCGGCAATTGCGTTGATCTTGCGCAAAGTACCCCCGGCCGGGACCTCTTAGTCTGACCTGCGTTACGGTGGGGAAAAAGGCTTACGCCTGCTCTCAGGAGGTGCATGGCATGCGAAAGATTCCGAACCTGTCGATCTCGCCGGAAAAGGCGTTCTTCATTGTCGCCAAGTCCCGTCAATCCGACAGCAAGGCCACCGAGTCGGACCTGGTCACGGATTTGAGCGACGACGATACGAGTTACGGGCTCGATGACCATAGCAGTCAGACCGATCGCTCCGAGCTTTCCACCTTCATTCGAGGGCTGAACGTGGACGAGCAGATCGACCTCGTGGCCCTGATGTGGCTCGGCCGCGGCGACGGCGATCTCGACAATTGGCGCGACCTGCGAGCCGAGGCGGAGCGTGCCCACAACAACCGCACGGCCTCCTACCTGATCGGGACGCCGATGCTCGCCGACTATCTCGAAGAGGCCCTGTCGCAGTTCGGCAAATCCTTCGAGGATTTCGAGGGGCATCTTTGAACCATTTTCAACGCCAATGCTTTCTTCCAGGCCTTTCTTGTTCAGCGCGCCAGGATTGCTTGTTTCCCCCAGACCAGAACTGACCTCCTTCGGAGTTTCTCAATGACAAAAATCAAGATCGGCACTGGTGACTGGATCGTTGTATGCGACGGCCGAAAGGCACTTATCCTGGAAAATCTCGGCGACCGCATGTTTCCGAACCTGCACACCAAGGAAGTGCACGAGCACCCCGACCCCTCGACCTCCGCGCAGGGAAGTTCGCCGCCCGGCAAGGTGCACCAATCGATGGGCAGCGCGCGAAGCTCGATCGAGCAGACCGACTGGCACGACGAGGCCGAACGCACGTTCCTCAAGACCCTGGCCGACCGGCTCAATCTCGCCGTCACCACGGGCGAGACCACCTCGCTGACCATGGTGGCCTCGCCGCGCGCGCTCGGCATGATCCGCGCGGATTATTCGGCCGCGGTTCGGAAGGCCATTCAGGGCGAGCTGCACAAGGACCTCGTCAAGATGCCGGTCCATGAAATCGAGAAGCAGCTGTTGGCGTGAGGGCCGGGAAGGCCGGCTTACCCTGACCGTCGAAGCCGGGTCGGCCAGCCGACGCGGACCAGGGTCTGGTCCGGATCGGAAAGCGCGAATTCGTACATTCCCCAGGGTTTGTCTTCGGGCGCGTGCTTGCCGATGGTCTCATCGCGGAATTCGGCGGCGAGGGCGTCGACCTCCTCAGTATAGAGGTAAAGACCAAACGGGTTTCTGCCGGGAACGAGCCGGCCTCCCACCGCATCCGTCAAATGGAGGTATCCGCCACTGCCGTTCGACAGCAGGCGGTAGCTATCGGCTTCGCCGGGCGCCGGCCGGTGGGTACGCACAAAGCCGAGGCGGCTATAGAACCGCTCCGACGCGTCGAGATCGTTGCAGGACAGGATAGCCGTCAGAACGCCTGACGGTGCGAAGCTCGTCATTTGACTGCTCCCGGACTTCATCAGGGAGCTCGCAGATGTCGCAGCAGATGGCGGCGGAAGCCCGGCGATATTTTCGAGCAGGGCCCGCGCGCTCCCGCCTGAAAGCGCGCGGGTGTTCCGTTTCGATGCCGTCGAAACGGAAAAGGCTTTAGTCATTGTCGCGATGAATGACGGTCTTGTTCTCGACGCCGTCACCATGCTCCTTCTTGATGATGGTCGTACGATCGCGCGGCTCGCGCTCCTTGATGACCGTGGTACGATCGCGATCCCGATCGTAGTCCCGGTGGCTCTCGCCGACGGTGACGCCGGCGCCGACCGGGCCGACGCGAACGCCGACCTCATCCGCCAAGGCCGGCCCCGCGAGAGCGCCGATCGCCGCGGCAATCAACAAAGCTTTCTTCATCGTGTCCTCCTCCAATGGAATGGAGGACAAACGGCTGATGGCGTCGGCCGTTCCAGTGGAACCTGCATAAACAAGTTGCGGCGCGCATAGTCAGTCGGCGCTCGGGCCGACGATGTCCGCCCGGATCAGCATCAGTGGCCCGGCGCGCGGTGAGTTATGGACGACGCGCGCCGGGTCTGACCATCCCCCTTTGGCCCACGAGGCATGGTCATGATCGACCGTAAGGCTGATTCGTGGCGAAAAATCTGCCTGCAATCGATCTCTGCACCGGCCTTGCGAACTTTCAGGTGTTGGAAAAATCCTGCCATTAGCAAGCTTGCCGGGCCGCGTGGCGATGTCGAGATGCACGGTTTGAAATGCATGCCGGACGTGGATTGCGGTTCCAGAATTAACCCGCAGCGCGGACATCAAGCTTAACCAGCAAGCTTAACCAGGGAGTTTTGTTGCGCGGTTCCCCAAAGCACTTAGCACCGGGGCAGTTACACTGAAACGACGGAGTACTGGCGATGGTGCAGCCAACAATGGGACGCCTGCTGACTGATATGGAGCGCGAAATCGAGGCTGAGGTTCGAAGCAGGCCGCCGGTCCACCGTGCGCCCGCCATGGCGATACCGGATTATGTGGAGCATCGTGACGGCGCCACGGAAATCGGCAAGCTGTCGGCGGAGGCTGTTGTCCGCGAATACGAAGCGGCGGCCAAAGAAATCGAGGCGATGGGCGCGGAGATGATCGACCTCGTCAAGCACTGCGAGGCGGCGACCCGCGATGCGCTCGCTGTGACCGAGGAGTTGAAGGACACCGCAGGGCGCTACCGCGAGGAGGCCAAGCGCGTCTTCTTTCAGATCGAGAACTGTTCGCGGGTGACGGCGGAGGTCCGCAAGACCTGCAACGAACTGAAGGAAAGGATCGCCGCGCCGGCCATGATAGGCATTGCGCCCGATACCAAACCCGAGCCGTCCTCGGATAATGCCGTGTGATTCGCTCGGATCGTGCTCCCCGTCGCCGGCCTCAGCCATCCGCCGGTGGATTGCGGGGATGACGTGCCGCGCCATTGCCTCAGGTTGCACCCGCCTCGTAGAATCAAATAGAACTGCGCCCGGGGTAGGCAGCCAGAGTAAAGCAAATGAAAACTCATTTGTTGGAAATTGCCTTGACCGCTGCCAGCATCATTTCTGCGATCGTCGTCGTGTGGTGGGGAATCAAGATCCTCGTGGCGTGAATTTTTATCGCGCCCGGCTGGGCTCAACGAAGCATCGTCAGTCGTTGGCGTAAATGCCGACGTTACTTCAGTCGAGCCTGCCGGTTCGGCTGAACATCAAGAAGTTGATCTGACGAACGCTATTCAGCAGCACATTGAACTGTGGCTGATGGATCGCGTTGTCGGAAAATCCATTGGCGCGCTCACATGCCGCCACCACCACCCCCGCCGCCGCCACCCCCGCCGCCAGCCTGTCGGGACATTTCGAGATCCCTGTCGATGCGATTGGGTTCATTAGGCGCGTAACCGAAAGCTCCGGGATAGCCCATCCTCGAGCCCCTGACTTGCATCTGGCGCAGCGGCGCGTAGCCGGAAACGGCCGGGTGATGTTTCCTGGAGACCTTGTGGTGCAGACCCGGTGTCTTGCCCGATACGGTCTGCGCAAGCACGGCCGGCGGGGCGGCGATGAGAGCGGCGGCACAAACCGCGATGATCGTTGTCTTCATTTTCGGTCCTCCCTCTCTGGAACAAGAAGCCCGCGCAGCGGGGTGAAAATAGAGCCGTTTCGTGAGCGGGCCACATCACGCTACGGTGAAGGCGGAAATGTCGGCGGTCTGCCCTGGCCCGGCGATCGTCACGCCGCCGCCGTCGGGTTGAACGGCACGAATTCGGGCCGCCATGGCGCGCAGGGGTCGTTGCCTCGGATGTTGAATTGTGCAGTCATGGCCGCAGCCGCTTATCAGTGCCCTGCGGAAGCGCAGGGTCAGCCACGGGGCAGGGTATCGATGGCCTTCTGACGCGGTGGCAGAATTCGAGGTACGTCTATAGGACCCGCTCATCCCGGACGACAGGTATTGCCGCATGACTTACGAGCGCGCCCATCTCAAGGCCATGCAGGGATACACGCCGGGCCAGCAGCCTGACACGCCGGCCATCAAGCTGAACACGAACGAAAATCCCTATCCGCCGGGCCCAGCCGTTGCACGCGCCTTGAGTTCCTTTGCGCTCGACATGTTGCGGCGCTATCCGGATCCTCTTGCCGGTGCTTTCCGCGCGAGCGCCGCTCGTCTGCACCGTCTCGCCCCTGAAAACGTCATCGCGACGAACGGAGGTGATGAGCTGCTCCGGCTGGCCTTGACGACATTCCTCGATCCCGGAAAGCCGCTCGGGCTGTTGACGCCGAGCTATAGTCTCTATTCCGTTCTGGCGGCCATCCATGGCAGTCCTCTCGCCGGCGTGCCGCTCGGCAACGATTGGTCGGTTCCTGATGACACCGCCGAGCGCTGGAATGCGGCGGGAGCTCCTCTCGCGATCATGACAAATCCTCACGCGCCATCCGGCACGCTTGTCCCGGCAGCCGAACTCCACAAACTCGCGCGGACCTTCCGCGGCGTGCTGCTCGTCGACGAAGCCTATGTCGACTTCGTCGATCCCGGGATCGGGCATCAGACATCCACGATGGTCGCCGCCTGTCCCAATGTGCTGCTGCTGCGAACGCTCAGCAAAGGCTATTCGCTCGCGGGCCTGCGGCTCGCCTACGGCCTCGGAGCTGTCGAACTTGTCGCTCCCATGCTGTCGAAGACGAAGGACTCCTACAACGTCGACGCCATCGCGCAGGCCGTCGGGACAGCCGCGCTCGAAGATGTCCGATCCTCGGCCGGCAGTTGGGAGGCGGTGCGCCGTGAGCGGGGAGTTCTTGATCTGGCCCTGACCTCGATTGGTTTTTCATGCTCGCCGTCGCAGGCGAATTTTCTGCTCGCGACGGTTCCGGCCGGCGGGCGATGGCACAGCGCCGAGAACGTCTATCGGTCTCTCATGGCCCAACGCATCTTTGTGCGATGGTTCGATGAGGAGGGATTACGGGATAAACTGCGGATCAGCATCGGTACGCCTGAGGAAAATCAGCACCTTGTGGAAGCTCTCCGGGTGCTTGGCGGATTGATGTAGGTTCCACAGCGGTCTGAACCGCTTTGGTGGCAACGGCGCTCGAAAGGTCAATGCGGCATCGTCGGCAGGGATGCCCGAATGCGCTGCGAGAAATCGGGCGCGCCATCGGCCGCCTGCGCGGCCTCGTTTATCAGCGAGCGTTGCCGCAGTTCTTCAAACGGCAGCGTCGTATCGATCCGGCCCGAAAAATAGAGGTAGCCATCGATCAGACCGTTGAGCATGTGGCGGACGTCGAGGCGGCCGACCCGGCCGGCGGCGTTGGCGTAACGCACGATGTTGATGGTGCAGCTGTTGGTCAGCAGGTGATAGAACTCCGGCCGATCGGCCAGTTCATTGATCCGCGCCAGGTAAATCAGGAGCAGCCGGCGGGCATCGTCGGGCGAGGTATTGAGACGATAAAGATACACCGCCTCGTGCCGGTAGTTGGTGCGCACGCCTACCAGGTCGTGTTCGTCCCCCACCAGATAAATCAACTCGAATTGCTTGAACATGGAGGCTATCGGGGAAAAGCCTTCGCCGACCTCCGGCCGCGTCTCGATGGAGATGCTGAGTGGCGGGCTGTTGTCGAAGATGAAACTCAGGAAAGTGTGTCCGACCGGACCCGCCATAAAATAGGACACGTAGAAATCGAGGGCTGTCAAATGCGACAGCTGCACCTCGCGCTCTTCGTATCGCACCGTGAAATCGTTCCGGGTGCGATAGTCGAAGTTGCGGACGCCGGTGAGGCGCACGCGGTCACCGTCGACGAATGCCCGTGGCATCACCGCGACTTCCGGCCGCCAGGGACGATGGTGCGACGGACGGATGGTGATCCACCAGGCGGCCACGCCGAGCAACAGCGCGACCACGATCACGGGCATGTGCCGTTGCCGCGAAAGCCAGAAACCCCAGACGGCGAACGCCGCAAAGGCGACCGCCAACCCCAGACGCAGCCCCGCCGCCGGCAGATTCGAATAATAGATGGCAAGGGTGGCCCACGCCACGAGGCCGGCCCGGCACAAGAACCAGATCGCCGCGATCAGCCAGCCGAAGGCCCTGGACAGGAACCCGCGGAGCAAACTCAACAGCTCCTCCGACTCGCTCCCCATTTGCGATCTCACTTGCTGAGCGTGTTCTTGTAGATTTTGCCATCCTTCATGATGACGACGAAATTCTTGTCGGGATTTGCGACGAGGTTGAGGTCGTCGAGCGGGTTGCCCTCGACGAGGAGCAGATCCGCAAGTGCCCCAACTTCGACCACGCCAAGTTTGCCGGGGTAGGGATTGATGAATCCGGACAGCGCCATCAGCTCACCATTGTCTGCGGTTGCCATCTTGAGTGCTTCCGCGGGCGTATACCAGCGGGCCATCATGGCGAGATACTGCCCCTGGCGGCTGGCAGCTCCCGCGTCGCCCAGAATATCGGCCCCCCAGGCCGTCTTGACCTTGTACTTCCTTGCGAGCTTGTAGGCGTTCTCGGTTCCCGCGAACACCGCCAGCGCTTTCTTCTGCGACACGGGGCTCATCCGCGAGAAGACGTCTGCATCGTAGGTCAGCGGCTGCAAGCTCCACCAGACGCCCTTGCCCGCCAGCAACTGGGCGGTGGCCTCGTCGATCAGTTGGCCGTGTTCAATGCATTTGACGCCGGCGGCGATCGCCTGGCGGATCGTAGCCGGCGTATAGGCATGCACGGCCACGTAGGTGCCCCAATTTTCGGCCGCCTCGACCGCGGCATGAAGCTCCGGTTCGGTGAACTGGGTCGATTCGATCGGATTGTGGGGCGAACTGACACCGCCGCCCCCCATCAGCTTGATCTGACTGGCACCCTGTCTCAGTTGCTCGCGCGCGCGCAGCCGCACCTCATCGGGGCTGTCGGCAATGGCTGCGATGCCAGCGAGCTCGGACTGGCTCAACGGTCCTCCCAGTGCCCGCGGAATCTCGTAGCGCGAACGAAAGTCTCCATGGCCCGAGGTTTGCGAGATCATCGCACCCGAAGGATAGATGCGCGGACCAACGGTGACGCCCTCGTCAATCGCGCGCTTCAATCCGAACACCGGACCGCCCATGTCCCGTATGGTGGTGAAACCCCTCATCAGGGTTGCTTCGGCCTGACGCGCGGCCAACAGGTTGAGATAGCCGGGATCGGCGGTCAGGAGAACCGCGGGCGAGACTGCCGCCATGAACATATGCCAATGCGCATCGATCAGGCCCGGCATCAGCACGCGCCCGTTTGCGTCGATGACGCTGACGTCGGCACTCGCCTCCGTGGCGGCCGGGTTGGCCGATATCCGCTCGATGACGTTGTTCCTGACGAGCACGCTGGAGAGCGCCGACAGCGCGGAGTTCTTGCCATCGAAGATGCGGACGTTCAGAAAAAGCGTGGCCCCGCCGGCGGGCAAGGCGGGGGCGGCTTCTTCGGGTCCCAGTTCCAGCGCTTCGTGTTGCGCCAGGCCCGGCTGGCAAAGCCCAGCCAGAAACGCCGCCGCCAGCAGCGGCGGAAATAGCATGCGCCGCAAGTCCCGGACCATCGTCACGGCGAATGAGGTGCTCGGAAGGCTTCTTGAACTCATCGCGCATGCTCCCCTCGGACAGCACGAGACCCGTTACACCACCTGACTATCCGCAACCTTTCTCGAACGATGGATGCGGGTAATCGTTCGTTGCCGCACCAGGCTCCCGGGCCCGAGGCTGACATTCTTTCGCTCCCGAACCCGTCAAGAAAAGAACGGATGCGCCATGAAACACCAGTGCGGTCCGGGTCATTCACCAAAATAGTCAGCAAGCGCGAGGCCGCATCGAAGACCGAAAACTCGAAAATGGCAAGAAATAGCGATTGCAGCCGGTATCACTTGTTCGATATGTTTCGTTCTCTCGTCTCTTGCAGACGAACGTCAGATAGGTTTCCACACGGAGGACCGTCATGACCAATGCTTCACACACCCTCGGAGATACTCAAGCCGATTCTGCCTTGGCGCCGCTGCGCGCGAAGTCGGGCTGGATCGTTGCACTCGGCGTCGTCTATCTGATCGCCGGGTTTATCGCGCTTGGCAGCGTGGTGTTGGCCACCGTTGCGAGCGTCCTCATCGTCGGCGTGATGATGATCGTTGCCGGCGTAGCCGAAGTATTCAGCGCTTTCCAAATCAAGAGCTGGGGAAAGTTCCTGCTGTGGGTCCTGCTCGGTGTGCTCTATATCATCGCCGGATTCGTCACGTTCGAGAATCCTCTGCTCGCCGCAGCACTGCTCACTCTCATTCTCGGCGCATCGCTGCTGGCCTCGGGCGTCATGCGGATCATTCTGGCCTTCAGCATGAAGCAGGAAACACCCTGGATCTGGGTCTTGGTGTCTGGTGTGATCACGCTACTGCTCGGCCTGCTGATTTTGGCACACTGGCCGGTTTCGAGCCTTTATATCCTCGGCTTGTTTCTTGGCATCGACCTCATCATGGCCGGCGCGGGCTGGATCGGACTCGGCTTGGGCCTGCGCCGCCATTGACGTGTAGTTGGCGGTCTGCCCGCCAACGGTCTCTTGATGGACAAGGGAGGCACCGGTGGATTTGCATCGTTGTCATCGCTTCGTTCGCCGCCCTAACGATCATCCTCGCGCTGCAGGTCGGCAATGGAGGTAACAGCGCGAGAGCCGGTTCTGGTGGACCTCGCATTGCAGGGCGGCGGCTCCCACGGCGCGTTCACGTGGGGCGTGCTCGATCGGCTGCTCGAGGAGCCTTGGCTGCGGATCGAGGCGATCTCCGGCACGTCTGCGGGTGCGATGAATGCGGCCCTGGTGGCGGACGGTTGGACGCAAGGCGGAGCAGCAGGCGCGCGGGCAGTGCTCGATGCCTACTGGCGGCGCGTTTCGCACGCCGCGGCATTCAGTCCGCTGCAGCGCTCGCCGCTGGACCGGCTGATGGGTCGCTGGACGACGACACGTCGCCGGCCTATGTCGTGATGGACCTGATGGGCCGCCTACTTTCGCCCTATGATCTCAATCCGCTCGGCCTCAACCCGCTGCGCACCATCCTCGACGAAAGCATCCATTTCGACCACCT
>Ga0210410_10002181_pt1 | contig 17717 bp, 15 predicted proteins | sample IncBWC4MmetaG_FD_161058 | JGI IMG/M metagenome (GOLD analysis project Ga0210410, IMG submission 161058) | Forest soil microbial communities from Barre Woods Harvard Forest LTER site, Petersham, Massachusetts, United States - Inc-BW-C-4-M | ecosystem: Environmental > Terrestrial > Soil >... | reverse complement strand
ATCTGGAATGGCTGGCGTATTTGACAACCAGAAAACCGGCGTCCGAGTCCTTTTCGGCGTCTTCATCGCGATTATCGCCCTCAGCATGCTGCTCTACCTGGTGCCCCAGGGCACCAACACCACCGAGGGCTCAACCGACGTCCTCGCCAAAGTGGGCGACGAGAACGTCACGATGGGGGACGTCCGCCAGCAACTCGACGAAATTCGCCGCCGGAACCCCATCCCCCAGCCGCTCGAAGGCCTCTACGCCAGGAACATCCTGAACCAGCTTGTCTTCCAAAAAGAAATTGACTTAGAGGCCAAGCGCCTCGGCATCACCGCCAGCGACCAGGAACGCGCCGACCGCATCAAGCAGTACGTTCCCACAGCCTTTAACGGCGATTCGTTTGTGGGCATGGATGCCTACGCCCGTGAAGTCCAGTCCCGCTTTCAATTGACCGTGCCGGTGTTCGAAGATCTCGTGAAGCAGGGCCTGATCGGGGAAAAGTTCCGCAAGCTGATTACCGATGGCATCAGCGCTAGCCCGGCCGAGATCCAGCAACAGTTCAAATACCAGAACGAAAAAGTGAAGCTCGATTACGTGCTGATCAAGCCGGAGGATCTGGAATCCAAAATCACCCCGACCGATAGCGAGATCAATTCCTATTACGAGCAGAACAAGGCCAAGTTCCAGATTCCGGAAAAGCGCTCCGTGCGCTATGCACTGCTGGACCTGACGCAGCTTCGCCAGAACACGGTGGCGACCGACGACGAGCTCAAGGTCGTTTACCAGCAGAACATCCAGCAGTTTCAGGTGCCAAATCGCGTCCACGCCGAGCATATCCTGCTGATGACCGTGGGCGGGAAGACCGACGCGGAAGTCGCCGAAATCAAAAAGAAGGCCGAAGACGTCCTGGCACAAGCCAAAAAGAAGGGCGCAAACTTCGAGGATCTCGCCAAGAAATATTCCGAAGACCCCGGCTCAAAGGCCAAGGGCGGCGACTTGGGCTGGTTGGTCCAGGGCCAAACTGTTCCGGAGTTCGAAAAGGCCGCGTTCAGCCTGAACAAGGGGGAGATTTCCGACCTTATCAAGACCCAGTACGGCTTTCACATTATCAAGGTTCTGGACAAGGAGACCGCCCATACCAAGACCTTCGACGAGGTGAAAGACACTCTCCGGCCCAACTACTTGCTGAACAAGCTCGACCAGGAAGCTTCAAAGGCCGCGGACCAGATCTCCGCCGATATTCGCCAGTCCAACAAGACTACCCTCGATCAACTTGCCCAGAAGTATCACCTGGCCATCGCCGAGACCCGTCCGGTGGGTCCGCGCGACCCGGTGCTGGAATTGGGCAACGGGCAAGACATTAAGGACGAGATCTTTCACCTCCGCCAGGGCGATTTGAGCCTCCCTCTGAAGACCGACCGCGGTTACGTCGTGCTTTCCCTTCGCCAATCATTCCCGGCGCATCAGGGAACCCTCGAGGAAGTCCGGGATAAGGTAGTCGCCGATTTGAAGCAGCAGAAGTCTCTCGATCTTACCCACGCGAAGGCTCTGGAGCTTGAAAAGCGCGTGAAGTCCGGCGAAAAGTTTAACGTGGCCGCCAAAGCGCTAGGTCTCGACCCTAAGACAAGCGAGCCCTTCGCTAGGAACGGCTCTGTCGCCAATCTCGGCAGCGGAAAGCAACTCACCCCGGCATTCTCCTTGAAAGTTGGACAGGTAGGATCGCCCCTTGCTATCGGCGCCAACTGGGCGGTCTACCAGGTCGTTGAGCACCAGGATGCGAATCCTGCCGATTTTGAAAAACAAAAAAAGGAAATCACCGATACCTTGCTGAAAGAAAAGCGAGATCTGGCATTCAGTGCCTTCCAAACCTCTTTGAACGACCGATTGAAGCAGGAAGGGAAGTTGAAGCTTTACCCGGAGAAGATGAGTGCGTTTGGAGACTTTGGGAGTTCCAAAAACTTCCCTATCCAATAGTAAATAAATAAGTTAAATTTTAACAACACACCCTCTTGCCCCACTGTGACCCGCCCGGTAGCCTATTTGTATCCGAATTGGCTGGCCTTGACGGTCAAAGTTGCGCTTCAATTTCCTGACCAGCCTGCTCGGGAGTCTATTTGGGGCCGCTGCATACCCTCTAAAAAAGGTTGAATTCCATGGCTGGACGCACTTCTCAGTCTCGCAACGACTACCGCTGCAGCATTGAAAAGAACCAGAACGGCAAATATTGCATCCGAATGCGGGTGCAGTACCCTCGTCACGCATGGTCACTCGGCGTCTTCTTCCTTGCCTCTTCTTTTGATCGGGCCATGAAGAAACTCGAAGAAGCGCTCCACTTCCTCCAGCGCAACGAAGAAAAACTGTGGTTCTGGGGCGTCGATCGCGCTGAGGACATGGGTTTTTCGGCTGAATTTCTGAAGGACGCGGGATTGCAGCTCGATCGCCGCAATGAATTTCCCCAGAAAGCTGCCATTCTTTCCCTTGAGCAAGAGCGCGATGCCCCTGCCTCCGCCTTGGGCTTCGTCCGCCGTGGCCTCGCGGAATCCGTCGAGTCAGGCCGAGTCCAGCTCGCCGGCGACTGAGCGAAGGCGGGCGCGTCCGTTTCCCTTACCACCCGCGGCCAATTTAGCCCGGCTCAGGTTATCGCCTTGCTTCCGAATGGCATGAGGGGGACATTTTGGCCAGCCGGCGGCCACCGCCTCTTGCCGCAATCCCCGCTTGACAGCGTGTTTTTTCTGCCACATCATCTCCCCCAATTCCACCGGGAAGAACCGAGCTGCGATCCCAGGAGTTCCCCTGCCACCCACCCCAGGCACGAGACACGCACGTGTCAGGCAGAGGTACTGAATCGCGGCCGCTGAAAGGAATTCACCCAAAATGAATCGAGCTCGAAGCCGGTTTAACATAGCCCTGCTTGTTGCCCTTCTGTTTGTGCTTGCGAATCTTACTCTGCGCCCGGCATCGGCGGCCCAGGCGTCGCAAACCCCTGCAACGACGGACCAAACCGATACCAGCGCGGCAAAGTCCAAGAAGAAAAAGCCCGCCACGGCGGATGACACCGCGGCGGCCGATTCCTCCACCGCCAAGAAATCCACAAAGAGCAGGAAGTCGGACCCGGCCGATACTGCGGGTGCGGCGGACAGCTCGACCGCAAAGAAGACCTCCAAGTCCAAAAAATCAGATGCGGCCGATAGCTCAGCGACAGCCGATTCGTCCACCGCTAAAAAGTCCGCGAAATCAAAGAAAGCAGACCCATCCTCTGACACCACTGCTGCTGCCGGCGGCAGTTCTTCCGCTTCGAAATCCAAAAAGAGCAAGAAATCTGATACGGCCGAAGCGGCTGCGGCTGCCCCGGCCGCGAGTGAAGCGAGCGCCACAACCGCCAGGAAATCTTCGAAGTCGAAGAAGCCAGCAGCGGCCGATGCTTCCACTCCCGCCGTTGCAGCGTCTCCCGCAGCGGCGGCTCCCGTAGCGAAGTCCACTCCAGCCCCAGCGCCGGCCGCGACTCCAGCCGCGAAGCCCGCGACTGCCCCGGCTTCGACCCCTGCGCCCGCGCCCTCGGCAACGCCCGCGGCGAAACCCGCCAGCATGCCGGCCGCTCAACAGGCCGCGCCGGCCAACAGCAACGGCATGGTTTGGGTGAATACGGACTCCGGCATCTATCACAAGCAGGGGAGCCGCTATTACGGCAAGACCAAGCAGGGCAAATATATGTCCGAAGCGGATGCCGTCAAGGCAGGTTACCGCGCTTCCGAAAAGAATTAGCTTTTCCCGGCCCCGAACAGACTCAAATTTAAAGGAGAAAGCGAAATGCAGAAAAATATCAGCCGGATCGTAATGATGGCGCTCGTTCTTCTGCTGGGCGTCGGGATCGTCGTGTCTCATCCCCAGACGCCACCTGCCAGCGCGCCGGCGGCGAAATCGGCAGCCACCTCGCTGCTGGACATCAACAGCGCCACCAAGGAGCAACTCGACGCGCTTCCGGGAATCGGCGAGGCTTATTCAAAGAAAATCATCGCCGGCCGCCCTTACGCCAAGAAAACCGACCTGGTGAAGAAAAAGATTATTCCCCAGGCCACCTACGACAAGATCAAGGACCTGATTATCGCCAAGCAGAAGTAGTTTGTGACAGAGAAAGCTGAACAGTGAAATCGGTAGCGCCGGCATCTTGCCGGCCTGCGTGCTTGCCGCCAGGATGGCGGCGCTACAAACTGCTCGATCACGTGGGGATAAGAGGCGGCTTTTTGCGGTCTCAGCGCAGTTTTTCTATCGAACGATCACTTCGCCGCGCCCGACCATCTGGTCGTTCAGCCACAGCCGGTACTTAAAACTTCCTGGCTTCGTGCCGGGAATCGTTGGCCCGCTCATCAGCCGCATTCCCGCCGGCACTTGAAACACGTTTGAAGAAAAAGGGCAGCGGTTCGCGTCAAACTCCACGCGCAGGTTGCCCGCATCGGAAAGCCAGCTGACCTGATCCCCGGGATCGAGAACCACAGCCTGCGGTATCAAGCCAACCAGTACGGGACGCTCTGCCATGCGAAGTAACGCTCCTTTGCGAATTCTCCAAAGGCACGATAGCACATCCCTCGCGATTGTTCCTACCACGCCCGGTGTAGCGGCCGCCTTCTGAGGCGGGCGCTTTTTGCTCCCGCAGGCAGGGCAGGCTTCCGCCCACCGTCCCCCTCGTCATCCCGAATCCCGCGGTTTCTGCGGGATGCGGGATGTGCTTTTTGGTTCCACCGCTAGTCACACCTGTACTTTGGTGAAGTTGACCCCGACATCCCCCGCCCATACACTGAAAGTGTAGTTTTTGGCGCTCACCTCGCTCGACTCTTGCGCGCCTGAACCACAATCGCGGGTATTTCCGCGCAGGAGCAGAGCTGCATGGCTTCCGTTGCAAGACCTTTGTCTATCCCGCTGCCCAATGGGGCGCGCCTTCACCTTATTTCGCTGGTTCCTTTCGGCCTGATTCACCTCGCCGCTCTCGGCGTTTTTTTTCTTCCCTTCAAGTGGTCCTATCTCATCACCGCGTTTGTACTCTTCGAACTCCGCATGTTCTTCGTCACCGCGGGTTACCACCGCTATTTTTCGCATCGCTCGTTCAAGACCAGCCGCTGGTTTCAGTTCGTCATCGCCTGGATGGCCATGTCATCCACCCAAAAGGGCGTTCTCTGGTGGGCGGCGCATCATCGCCACCATCACCGCTACTCCGATCAGGAAGATGACCTGCATTCGCCGACGCTCTTCGGCTTCTGGTGGTCGCACATCGGTTGGATTCTTTCCGACCGCTACAACGACACGCGCTTCGACTACATCGGTGACTTTGCCAAATTCCCGGAACTTCGCTGGCTGAACAAATACCACATGCTGCCGCCGGCCGTTCTGGCCGTGACTCTGTGGCTGATCGGTTCCTGGCCTCTCTTAATCTGGGGCTTTTTCGTGAGCACGGTATTCCTCTGGCACGGCACCTTCACCATCAATTCGCTGTCCCACATTTTCGGCAAGCGCCGCTTCCCGACCGCGGACACCAGCAAGAACAACTGGCTCCTCGCGCTAGTCACCCTCGGCGAAGGCTGGCACAACAACCATCACTACTTCATGGCCTCCGCCCGCCAGGGCTTCTACTGGTGGGAGATCGATCTCACTTACTACGGCCTGAAGTTCCTCTCCTGGTTCCGCCTCATCCGCGAACTCCGCCGCGTCCCCGACCACGTCCTCGCCGAAGGCCAGGCCTTCGACGCCTCCGCCGCCTGAGGCTCCAAGCTCCCATAACCGGATTTTAGTCCGACTGCTCGACGAAGGAAGCTGCTTGTTCGGCAATCTTCCGGCGTCAGTTGCCGGAAACTGGAGTTCGATCCGCATCCGTGATTTCTCTGCGGCGCGCGATATAGCCCTCCAGGATGGCGTCGAGTTCTTGCGGCCGGATCGGTTTGCTGAGGTAGCCATCCATCCCTGCCGCCAGGCAGCGCTCCTCATCCCCTTTCATGGCATGAGCCGTCAGGGCAATCACAGTCTGATGTTTGCCGCTGCCTTCCTCCATCTTGCGAATCGCCGCCGTCGCCTCTAGCCCATCCATCTCCGGCATCTGCACATCCATGAACACCAGATCGTAGTCGTCCTTCTGAAGCGCCGCTAGCGCTTCCCGGCCGTTTCCGGTGACCACTACGTGGTGCCCTCGCTTCTCCAGTAGCCGCGCCGCCAGCCGCTGATTCACGGCGTTATCTTCCACCAGAAGCACCCTCAGCACCGCCGAAGGCTCGCGCTTGTCTTGCAGCGTAAATCTCGTGACCAGCGGAATTGCGCCGTCTTCCGCCTTGGCACTCAACACCCGGCCGATGGCTTCGCGCAGTTCGGATTGACGGATTGGTTTCAAAAGATAGGCTGCCACCCCCAGTTTCTGGCAGCGCGCCGCGTCACCTCGGTGTCCAGCCGAGGTAAGCATCATGATCGTTGCCGTCGCCAACTCCGGACTCTCCCGGATTCGCTCCACCAGCCGGAAGCCGTCCATTTCGGGCATGTGCCTGTCCGTCAGTATCAGGCCGTAGGGATCTCCGGCTTCCCGTGCATCCAAGAGCTGCTTCAATGCTTCGTTACCGCCTTCGACCGACGTCGCTTTCATCTCCCAGCGCTTCAGCATACCTTCCAAAATCCCCCGGTTCGTGCGGTTGTCGTCGACAACCAGCACTCTCACGCCTCGCAGCATTTCCGGCGGCGCAATCGTTCCTACTTTGATTGCCTGTGGGTCGGCGACTCCCAGCCGGGTCGTGAAATGGAAATGGGTTCCTTTTCCCGGCTCGCTCTCCACCCACATTTTCCCGCCCATCATTCCCACCAGTCGGCTGGAGATTGTTAGTCCTAATCCCGTTCCGCCGTACTTCCTGGTTGTGGAGCTATCGGCCTGCGTAAAGGGCTCAAAAATTGCCTTTTGCTTATCCTGCGGAATCCCGATTCCCGTATCCGAAACTGTAAACTGCAGCAGCCTCTCTTCGCCCTGGAGCTCCAGAGCTCTCACACTCAGGGTCACTTCTCCTGCACCGGTAAACTTGACGGCATTGCCCACCAGGTTCACCACGATTTGGCGCAGCCGGCTCGCGTCTCCACGAACCGCTTCCGGCACTTCCGGCGCCACCTCGCACATCAGCTCCAATCCCTTTTCATCCGCGCGCAGCGCAAGCGTTTTCAGCGTCGTTTCCAGGCAATCGCGCAGATTGAAGTCCGCCATGTCCAGATCGATTTTCCCCGCTTCGATCTTGGAGAAATCCAGAATGTCGTTGATCACGGTCAGCAGCGAATCGGCCGACATCTTCACCGTCTCTAGATATTCCCGCTGCTCGGGAGTCAGGTCGGTATCCAGCACCAGATCCGTCATTCCCATCACGCCGTTCAGTGGCGTGCGGATTTCATGGCTCATGTTCGCCACAAACTCGCTCTTCGCCCGGCTGGCCTCCACCGCGGTATTCTTGGCGGCCTGCAGGGCGGCATCGCGCTGCTGAATTCGCTCTAGCATCTGGTTGAAGGAAATCACCAGCTCTCCCACTTCATCCTTGTCGCCCGCTACGGCGCGGAGTGAATAGTCCTCCTCCGCGGAAACCCTTACGGCGATGCCGGCAAGCCGGAGAATCGGTTCGGTGATGATGCGGAGAAGCCGCAAGGAAACCAGAAACGTTGCCACCATGGACAACAGTAGAACGACCGCCGCGATTTCCGCGTATTCCTTCAGTTTGGCCCGCAACAATTCAAGGTCCGATACAATCACGATCGTGCCGGCTCTTTGCCCGCCGACGGATAGACTTCGATACAAGGTCAGAGAATCGGCGCTGTATTCCGACCCGTCCTCATGCCAGGCTGGCATCGGAATGCCAGGGGGAACACCCGGGCGCCGGTATTCCGCAAAGAGCGTCCGTTCATTATCGTAGAGGCAAGCCGTCACAATATGGCGTTCCGCGCGCAGCGCGCTCAGCACATTCTGCGCGGACTTCGGTTCATTAAACGTCAGAGACGCCGCCGTGTTGGCTCCCAATGTATCGGCTAGAGTAGACAGTTCGCTTCTCATTTCGGCCCGGACGTTGGCACGCTCGTAGAGGGCAAACCCCAGGCATGCGAGACCCAACGCCAAGCAACTGGTCGCCAGATTCACCACCGTTAACTTGCCCCGGATGGAATTGTTCTGCTGGAACACGCTATTTGCCTCCGGCCCTGTCAATCACTGTTTTCGCAACCGAGAGCAGCGTCGCGCTGATATTCAAGCGCGCGCGCTGCGCCGCATCAAGGTTCACCTCAAACCGAACGGTGTTCTCTTCCGATAGGAATCCCACCGTCCCGCCCTGCTGGACAAAGTGGCTCGACTCTCCCACCACGAGGACTGGCGTTTGCTTCAGAGTTTCCAATATCGCGGCGATGCGCTTTTTCTCGTTCGCCCCTATAAAAACAATCTGGCAGCCCTGGAAATTTTCCGGCGCCTTCAGATGCTGCACCCGCAGCGGATGTGTTCCCACGGACTTTGCGTTCAGGCTTTGGTCCAGCACGCCTTCAAACGGGTCCTCTCCAACAGTGCAGTAGGTCAGCGGGCTATTTGCTTCCTTGAAAGTTTCCGGTGGCCACTCTACATAATTGGCAAAATTAAACAAAAAGGCCGCCTTGATCCGGTATTCTTTGGCCGTCGTCTGGGCCATCAGGTTGATTACGTAGAAACCCATGGTTAGGACCAAAAGAAAAGGGATGCGCGACTTCATGCGCGCGATTTTCATCGCCCACCGGCCATGGCCAGTCGCATCCGGCGTCATTCTGTTGCCCGTGGCCATGTATTGCTGTTTCGTTCGCTCCTCAAGATTGGACTCCACTTTCGTCTGGCCCGCCTCGCTTGGACTAGACGCACAAAGCTAAAACCGGTACGTCAGCTTCACCCGGAAGTTCCGTCCATCCTGCGGATTCGAATCCTGGCGAAACTCATACCCCACGGGGTCCGCGTAGCGTTTGTCGAACAGGTTGTACACGCTCGCGGAGGCCTGCAGCCTGCCAAACATATTTTTGGATGATAGCGTGGCATTGGCGACAAAGAAGCCGCCAAGGATCGTCTCCTTTACCGTTTCCCGCCGGCTTACTTCCTGGCCTTCGAAACTGGCGAAAAGTTTTTTGGACCACAGAGGGGCGATGAGATCGATTTTGGCCAGGTGCTTTGGGGAATTGTTGAGAGTGTCGCCGTCCAGCGAAGTTCTTGAAATCTGTGTGGTGTAGGAGAGCCTCCCCTCCCATCCGCTGGGCCGCTTTCCAGCCAGTTGAAATTCCAAACCCTTGCTGTTTACGTTCTCAAGGTTCGAGTAACGAATGTCCTGAGTGATGGGGTCCGTGGTTTCGGAGATCAAACCCGCGATCCGGTTGTAGTAGCCGGAAACGCTCAGCGAGGTGTACTTATGAAAGTATCTTTCGAAAACCACCTCGGTGGTCTTGATGGTTTCCGGCCGCAGCGCGGGATTCGCTTCGTATCCCACGGCATCGTAGTACAGTTCGAAATCATCGGGCGCGCGAAAAGCCTGCCCGTAAAGGAATTTTATGGCGGTGTTCTCCGCCGGAGAATAGATCAGCGCGAAGCGTGGATTCACCGTTCCGCCAAATGTGGAATAGTGGTCGTAGCGCAAGCCGGCGGAGAGAAGGAGATTTTTGCGAATCGAAAACTCATCCTGGAGGTAAACCGCGGAGACGCTCGAAGAGCGCCGGTCATACAAGTAAAGAGCATAGGGCTTCAGGTCATAATTACCTTGGACTTGCTTGGTGTTGTAGATTTCCTCGGTTCCCAGCGTAACGCGGTGTTTTTCCAGCAAGGACCTCGAAACCGACAAATCAAATCCCCACCAGTTGCCGCGGGCATAGTCCTGGTTCAGCGTGAACGGCGGCACGCCCGCCCCGGCATAGTCGTAAACGTAGACGCCGTCATACCAATACCAGTCGTAGTACGCGCGCGCATCCACTAACCACTTGTCTTTAAAGGTGTGCTGATACCCCAGCTCGGTATAATTCCGCGAATTGGTGTTTTCGGTTCGGGAGTCGTCGAAGACGGTGCCGTAAGCGGCGGTGGGAATGTGTTTTTCCCGCACGTCATAGACGGCGTGCAAGGTGAAGTCCTTGTAGGAGGCGCTGACAAACGTGCTGTGAGATTGGCTCCCGTCGGCGTCCCGGGCGATGCCGAAGTTCGTGGCTGGAGAGTTGAACTCCGGATAGAAAATCTGGCGGTTGCCCTTGCTGTCGCCGAAACTCTCGGACATCAGGAGTTCCAGGCCGTTTTTGAATTTCTGGCCATAGCTCACTCGTCCTTCATAGGTCTCCTGGCCTCCCGCGGACAGCGAGGCTTCGGTCCCCTTCAAATCGCGTCCGCGTTTGGTAAAGATGTTGAGGACCGCAAAGACGGCATCCGTTCCATAAAGCGAAGAGCCCGGTCCGCGGATAATTTCCACCCGATCGATCAGATCGAAATCAATCACGAATTCGCCACTGATGTACGTGCCGTTGTACACGTTTTCGTTCATGCGGTGGCCGTCGACCAGAACGAGCACCAGCGTGTTGTAGTCGCTCGGACGCGAAATCCCGCGAACTCCAATGTAGGTGTCTTGCCCGTCGTAGCTTATATAAAAGCCCGGCACACTCTTCAGAAGGTCCGCGAGCGTGCGATAACCGTACTTCTGGATTTCATCGGCGGTCACGATGGTCACCGACGAGGGCGCTTCGGTGACCTTTTGTCCGAATTTCGACGCCCCGTAAACCGTTTCTATCTGCACCTTCGTCAAATCTTCCAGGCTCAACCTGGTCAGATCAGGTTCCTGCTCTCCGGATTGCTGATTCGAGGGCGCCGTGCCCGTGTCGCTCGAGTCCGGCTTCGGTTTCTGCGCCCAACCGGAGGGAGCTAGAATAGAGATCAGCGACAGTAACGCCGCCGTTCTGGCGAAAATAAACCATCCTGATTTTCGATCGTCTCTCACTTGGTAACTCCACACACCCCGTCTGCGGACCGGCAGAAATACGCCGGATCAGCGCCGCTCAGATCAGTGCATATTGGTGGCCGCTATTCAGTGGATGACCAATCTTAAATACATTGTTTCAACTACTTAGCGGCGCATCGAAAACTGTCCATTGTTGGCAGGCGGGCAAAAGGCTCAATGCGGAATCGGTGTCCCAAACTGAATCGTCCTCGGCGATCGAGTGCTTCATCGGGGAAACTGGGGGAGCAGGGAAGGCTTGGGACTGGAGCTTGTGCAGAAATTATTTAGAACGAACCCATGCGGGAAGTCCAACCTTCACCTGCTTCGGTAACCTTCATCGGATTGCAGCCGGAGGCTACTGCCCGCTTGATTCCATGACAAAGTGCACCTTGGTTTTTTGCCCTCGCTTGAGTAGCCTTTGATGATGACTGCCAAGACCGAAATTGAGTGCCCCAGGAACGGCGCAAACAAGTATGCCGAGGTCTCCCGCTATACCCATTGCCTGGCACTGTGCGAAAGCTCGATGGCGGAGGATTGCGCGTGACCGATCTGCCTGTCCAGGTTTCGGGCGTCCCATCCGGCGCAAGGGCGTCTGATGCCACTATTTCGCTTGGGCTCGGGCTCACCAACGAGTGCAATCTCGCCTGTTCCTTCTGCTACCGCGATCCAACTCGCGCCGATCGGCTCTCCCTGGATCAAGTGAAATCCATCCTGGAACGCCTTCCTGTCCGTTCGGTGAATCTGGGAACAGGCGAGAACGGAATGCATCCCGACTTCAAGGCTATATTGGCTTACCTGCGAACTCGGCCGGTGAAACTCACCATCACTTCCAACGGTCACAGTGTTGCCGTTCTGGAAGACCATGACTTGCGTGCTTTCCACGACATCGAGTTTTCACTCGATTACCCAACTCAACCGGAACAGGATGCCCAACGCGGTTCCGGTAACTGGGATCTGATTCATCAGCAAGCCGAGCGTTGCGTGCGTCTGGGTGTGCCCGTGACGATTATCGCGGTGATGATGAAGTCAAACTATCTGCGGCTGGCGGAGGTCGCCCAGGTCGCAAAGCGCTTCGCCGCCCCTTTGCGTGTGAACGTTTATCAGGCGGTGCGCTCCGATCTCTACGCGCTCAGCTACGAAGAATATTGGCAAGGCTTCCGTAAGCTTTTCGATAGCACCGATGTAATCGCCATCGGTGAACCGCTTGTGCGGGCGATGGCCGGTCTGCCGCCGCTCGAAGGAGGATGTGGCGTCAGCACGGTGCGAGTGACGCCCCGCGCCACAACGCAACCGTGTGTTTATTGGCCCGGCCCTGGAGAGCCGCTCTCAGAGCTGCTTTTGTCCGGATCTGACATTTTGAATTCCGCGCCTTTTGAGCAGGCCCGCACACTTCCAGAAGCGTGCCAGCCTTGCGAGTTTCGAGAACCATGCCATGGAGGATGCGCGGGGCGCCGGCGCCTGCAAGGGGCGCTAGCCCAGCCGGATTTTTATTGCCCGATCATTCGGGGAGAGCGCCCGCGGCTGGAAATCCGCATGGCCGCAAATCGCGATCTCCCCAAATTCGGCAGTTCCTGCACCACCGTTGTGATCGCGCGATAGCCTGTTTCGCAAGGAAAAGCGGCGTCACTTCGCCGGAGCCGCGTCCATCCACTTGTCTGAACCCGCCAGCTTGTACGCCACATTCGTAAAGAAAATGTGCGCCGGCTTGCCGTCCGCAGTTCCGCGATGTTCGGTTGAGACGAGGAGTGGACCGGCCTTCTCGTAGCCTGCCCAAGTCGTTATGACGTTGCTCGGTTTCTTCGGGCCGCCGCGATGATAGTCAAACTCCACGACTCGACCTTCCGCTCCGACGTACAGGTTCCAGGTATCTCCAGGGGTGTAGCCGCCAACCTCCGGCGAATATTTCACCGACACGAGAGTCGCCGTGCCTTTTCCGATGGGCAATTTTTGTTTCTCTGTCACGGTTACTGTGGCGCTGGTGTCCCAGTAAGCATGGAAGGGGAACAAGAACCAATAGTTGTCGTTTTGGAATCCCGGATCGACTTCGTCCTTCACGTTGGCGGGCGCGCTGCCCATTTGATTCCGGTTGTAGCTGACCTTCACCGGTTTGCCGTCCTTGTCTTTTCCCTCGAAGGTGACAGCGCCGGTCTTGGGCTCCCACGTCCAGGTTCGCGCCATATTCACTTTCAAGGCTGGAAGATCCAGGTTGAACGTATAGCGGACCGCTTCAATTTGCCCGTACGAATCAAGGCCATAGGTCTTGGCAAGCTGCTCGACAATGGGTGGGCGCGCCTGCGCCCAGGAGGTTGCGGCAAGGATCAGGACCCCGAAAGCCAGAAGAAGGAATTTCGTTACACGGCTCGCATTTGTCATGGAGTTTGCTCCTCAGTGAATTGAACGAACCAGGCCTTGGATGATGTGGAAGCGATTCGGGATACAAAAAGGCACGGCGGATCAGTGTGTTTCTTCCACGCCAGCCATTCACACCGTTTGCTCGGCTGGCCCGGATTATACTGCACATCCCGGGCGATTGCGCCACGGCATGCTCCTGCGGCCGCGTTCGTCATGGTCGCCACTGTTTCAGCCAGACCGCCGTTCGCGGCGCCCTCGCCGCATCGAGCTGGAGTTCCGCGGCAAGCCGGGTTAAATCGCCCTTAACGTCGACGTCATAGAAGGGTTCCGTGAAGCCAACGGAAAGTTGCAGTTCGCGAGTGCGCGCCATCAGCGCTTCCAGCGCGTTCCCGGTGCCCAAGCCGTCGCGATCGAAGAGCGCCGGATAGCTCGCCTTGGCCCCTACAAGATAGTAGCCGCCATCCTCTGTCGGTCCCACCACCACGTCGTTCCCGCTGAGCGCATCAAATGCACTCGCAAGCACCGAAGCCGGAAGATGCGGGCTGTCGCTGTTGAACGCAATCACTTGCTCCCGGCCCGCGGCAGTGAAATGCCGAAAAACGGAGTTGAGCCCCGCTGCCAGACCTTCGCCTTTTTGCGCCACCACCCGCACGCGATTACCCACCAGGCGCGCCAATTCGTCCTGATCCGGCTCGGGGCACATCACCGCGATCTCCACGTTCTTCAACGAGGTTGCCAGCTCGACGGTGTCCTCTAACAAGCAGCGAGCCAGCGCTGTCACTGCTGTCGAAGAAAGGCTCTCAGCCAGTCGCGTCTTGACCATGCCGGGCTTTGGCGCTTTCGCCATAATCACTAACGTGCGGCTTGGCTGAGCAAGAGACTTAGCGGTCTGGCTGGAAGATTCCATGAGAGGTTGGCCCATCGGCGCTTATGCCGGTCGCGGCGTTCCCGTCCTTCGACGCCGAAAAGAATACAGCACGATTCGGCTCAGGATAAACCACCCCGCTCCTATCGTGCCCTTTACCGTACCGCTGATTTTGGACTTTCCAATGCGCGGGTGGTAGCTCACAGGAACTTCCACGATGCGAAATCCTGCGATGGCCCCTTTCACGATCATTTCCACCGCCCAGCCGTAGGTAGCTTCTTCAAGGGCGAGTGCGCGCAGCACTTCCGCTCGGCCGGCGCGGAACGGGCCGAGGTCAGTGATCCTCACGCCATACAAAAGCCGGATCAGCCCGGCGGCGAGGTGATTGCCGAATGCCTGGTGCCATGGCAGCGCACCGGCGTTGCTTTTGCCTCCCAGGCGCGAGCCGAGCGTGATGTCGGCGCGCCCTTCGATGATCGGAGCGAGCAGAATCGGCAATTCCGCGGGGCGGTCGCTATAGTCTCCGTCGAGGAAAACGACCACATCCGGATTTTGCGTATTCGCAAGTCCAGTCAAACAAGCGCGTCCGTATCCCCGGCGAGGTTCGTGGAGGACGCGGGCTCCCATCTTCGCGGCGATCTCGGGAGTCCCGTCGGAGGAATTGCTGTCGACAACAATCACTTCTGTTACGAGATTCGACGGCAGATCGGCAAGCACACGGCCAATAGCCTGCGCTTCGTTATGCGTGGGAATCACCACCGACACTCGCATTCAATCTTGCCTCAAGTCACCACAAGAGAGAGGATGGCCACCGCCGCACCAGCAAAGCATCAACGCCCCACGCTCGGCCCGCCCGTCCCAGCACCAGCGCAAGCGATGCAAGTACCGGAACCAGCAGTTCCCAGATCCACGCCGTGCCCCACTCCGATACCCAAAGACTGCCCAGATACAGAAACGCCACCAGCGCGGCAGGCCGCGTCAGCAGCCCGATAACCAGCAGGATTCCGAGTCCAATCTCGGTGATTGCCTGCAGCGGAGCCGCCATCGCCGCGTGGCTTGCCGCCAAACCCATTACCGCTTTCCACACCGCCGGCGAGTGGCTCGACTTGATGTAGTAATTGATCAGCCCTGCGTAGCCCGTGGGACTGTAGAGACCTTTCCCCCAATTTTCGAAAAAGACCCACACAAGCATCGCGCCGATCGTCACGCGAACCAGTGCCAACCCGTTTGCCGCATCGGAAAGGCCGGTGAAACTGAATGCCGCATTCTGTGCTGGAGTTGCGTTTGCCATCGTCGTCCACCTCGCACTCAATTGATGCCGCAGCGGTAAGAAAGAGACTGCACATTTTAAGCGCTTCCTGCTCATCTTGCCAGTGGATGCACAAGGCCCAGGCAAGCTACAACCGGACGCAGGGAATTCTGCTTACACACGGAATTCCCGCCCAATCCGCGAACTCCGCCGCCATTCCGCATTCCCCCATGTAGCGCTGGCTTTTATGCGCGCCCTCTGCGCCCCGGATGCTTCTACGGGGCCAGCCCGCGGCCAAAACGGCGGCCCCTTGGGTTGTGTAGCGGCTGCCTGCTGAGGCGGGCCCGTTTGGGAACTTTCGCTGTGGGCTTTTTCGGACGGGATAACCGGCGGCATGTACCAGCCGGTAACTCCCCCTCCCCCCCCTGTTTTTCGTAAGTGACCGGAATAAAGGACTTGAAGTCGTTTGATTTCTATCAGTTTTGAAGTGATGGAAACACAGGGCTTAGCTGCAGGGATTTTTGGGACGGGAAGCCGCGCGGTGTGCAGACAGGCCCATCCCCGCGCAAGCATGGCCTATTCTCTCGCGTTAGTGACAACTAGTCAATAGTATTCTATAGTACCGGAACGATTTTGCGCTGAAAGAGTAATGGTCGGGGATCCGAAGTTGAAAATCAAGAGTTAAGGGTTGGAAGTCCAGAAAAAGGGAAGAGCCGAGGTGACCCAAGACCCGGGTACCAAAAACCGGAACCCGGGGCACCCGGCCTACGAAAGTGACTATTGATTCGCTGGCATTCCTTAGTGGATGGTTCTAAGGAACGAAACACAACACAAGAGTGAGTTCAAAAAAATCGGGGGCCAATGTAATCCCCACTGGCCCCTTAACGCCGAACGATCGGTCCAATCCGGACCTCGCGCACTACGGCAACGATTGCCAGCAGGTCAAGAACAACCTTTCGGCTGCCCAGTGTCCATTGCGTCAGAGGGATTGCCCCTCACGCACAGGGATGCGTAGCTTCAAGAATTATGCGCTACTACGGCAAGACAACGCATGACCACTTCGTTGCCAGGGCAAAGTTTCCCCGCGTCGTCCGCACTACTGGCTTGGGGACTCCTTCACAAGATAAGCAGTGAGCTTATTCATGTGAACCTCCTTGTTGAGGGAAGAGTCCCTTCGCCAGCATTTTACACCCATGCTAAGCAGAAAGTAGCGCGGTGGGTGTCGCACTCTTTCCGAGTTGACAACTCTTGGGTGTCCTATCCCTGATAGACACTGACTCGTATTCGTCGCCTAAACGCGCAACCTGTAAGACGAGTTCTTTCTCACAAAATGCAACGACGGCCGCGACTTTGCTTTTGAGAACGGTAGCGATGGGCATGGGATTGACCCTAAGGAAGTTCGTCGAACCCATTTGGATAAGCAGTGTTCGCGGGGTGCGCTAGGTAGATCTTCGTTATGACGGCGCTCGTAGTTCTTATGCCCTTCTCCGCTCGTGTCAGCAGTTCGTCCGTGTTGTAGAAAAGCCGGTTTGCTATTTTGTAGTGCACGAGGCCGTCACGCAGATTTTTTAGTTCCTTATACTCTTGCCAGAGGGCCGTGTCCGAATCGAGACGCTTTTCGCCAAATAGCAAGATACCCTCGTTCAGTTTTCTATTTATGCTTACGAACCCACTTTTCTCTGTCCAGTAGTCGACGTCTTTCTGGAGGAGAGTTGTCTTATTTTTATCAATGTGTTCGTCGATGAACTGGTTGATGCAGGATTCAATGGCGGCGAAACTGAACAGAATTGTTGCGCGGAGATTTCGCCACGTCATGAAGGGGTCCCCGTTGGCGAAGTGATTTGAGCGCGCCTCCCTGAAGAAGTGAAGAGCATCCTTGTACATTTCCTGCGGCATATGCACTACGACCACGTCTGCGCCGACGCTCCGCGAGTGCGCGACAATTTCGGTGCTGTGCGGTCCAAGGCGATGCTCTACCGAGAGGTGGTCTATCAAAGTTAATTGGTCGCTTGGATTACGACCCAGGTGCGCCGGAGACTTGGCCCATCTAAGTAGATTGGCGAAAAAGGTTTTGGGCTTGCTGAGCATGGGATGGACACGAATGTTACAGACTTCAAAATGCTGCTGCTCACATTAAACCAAAAACTGTCTCTGCGTGTTGTCCGATTCTGGGCTGATTGGATGACGGTGTCGGCTCCCCCGACCGAGTAAACTTGGTTGCGCTAAACGACCAGGGCTCGGAAGAAAGGAGCCGAGCAATGTTGATTATAGGTTGTGATTTTCATACCCGCTACCAGC
>Ga0210410_10002180_pt1 | contig 17718 bp, 16 predicted proteins | sample IncBWC4MmetaG_FD_161058 | JGI IMG/M metagenome (GOLD analysis project Ga0210410, IMG submission 161058) | Forest soil microbial communities from Barre Woods Harvard Forest LTER site, Petersham, Massachusetts, United States - Inc-BW-C-4-M | ecosystem: Environmental > Terrestrial > Soil >... | reverse complement strand
GCGCGCGCTCACTCCTCTTCGCCAAATTTCTCCCCGGCCTGGGCACGGTTGCGCCGCCCCTCGCCGGCATTTTTCACATGCGCGCTCGGCGGTTTCTTCTCTTCGACGCCCTCGGCTCACTCCTCTGGGCTGGCACGTTCCTGGGAATCGGCTACATCTTCAGTGGTCAAATCGAGCTGGTGGCCGAGCATCTGGCCGCGCTCGGCGGTTGGCTGCTGGTTCTTCTTATCGCCGCCTTCGGGGGGTACATCGCCTACAAATATATTGCTCGCCAGCGCTTTCTTCACGAGCTCCGCATCGCGCGCATCACCGTAGACGAGCTAAAACTAAAAATCGACGCTGGCGAAGAACTCGTCATCGTGGACTTGCGCCATTCCATGGATTTCGAAGCCGATCCCGAAACCATTCCCGGCGCCTTCCGCATGGATGCCAAGGAGCTGGAAGAAAAAAACGACACTCTCCCGCGCGACCGCGAGGTCATTCTCTATTGCACTTGACCAAACGAAGCCACCAGCGCCCGTGTGGCGCTGCTCCTCAGAAAAAACGGCATCAAGCGCATCCGCCCCCTGCAAGGTGGCCTCGACGCCTGGCGCAAGCGCGGCTTCCCGCTCGCCACCGTCGCACTCTCCTAATCGCGAAAAAAACAGCTCGCAACTTTGCCCGAGGGCCCTGCCCTCACGGATCATTGTATCTGGCGCGGTAACTGGTCGCGTCGCCAGGTTTACTGGGACGGAGCACTGACTCTGGTGCACCTCCCCAGCCCCGTGTTTTTTGTAAGTGTTGCATTGAAAGGATTTAGAGTTTCCGTAAGTCGTTTATTTGCAACACTTGCGGGAGGCTCAGAAGTGTTGCAACTAAAAGGTTTAGAGAGGAGGCTCATGTGAGCGTATCCCGTCGAAGGTCATATAGCACGCAGGTTGAACTGAGAGGAGGGGGGTACACCCCCCCCATTACATGGATGAATGTCAAAACAAAGGGGATAGAAAATGGGCAATTTGTAAGTGGATGAAAACACAGGGGCGGAGGGAATTTGGTGGCAGGCGAGATCGTCGGAACCTCTAAACGTCCGAACGTCTAAACGTCGGGAATGGGAGAAACACGGAGAGGCCAGGCGCGGGTGAGAGACGGGCGGGCGGGGATGGGATTCGGCGTACACGGGAGAGGATAGCATGGGAGTGGCGAGAGGCTAAATGTTTTGCAGGGAATGGGGAGAATTGTGGATTGGATGGTTGCGGAGGAGGGGCGAATGGCATCCACTCGCACGTGTAGTACAATCCATCCGTTCCATGTTTTGCCCCCAATGCAGGGCCGAATACCGTCCCGGCTTTAGCCATTGCGCCGATTGCGACGTAGACTTAGTCGAGGATCTTCCGAAATCATCTCGACCCGATAGCGACCTTTCGGGAGCGCACCTGAAACGCGCTTGGTTTTCGGAGGACAGCGAGTCATGCGTCTACGTCTGCTCCCGATTGACGGCAGCCGGGATTCCCTTCAGGGTCACTCAGCGCAAGCACCAAGTTTATTGGAATGTGGACGAGCACTACGAGGTTTGGGTGCCGACCGAGTTGTACGACGAGGCAAAAACACTTGCGGAGCAGGGGTACCTCGATTTCTCGGACAGTGAGGAGGACCAAAAAATTATGGAATTGCCGGACCAGGGTGTTGGCACTGTCAAGCGCGACAGCTGGAATTCGGGTTGGAGTCCGGAAGATGCGAATGTAGAGGTCTGGTCTGAGAAAACTGAAGAACAGCCCTGGCACGAACAAGTGAAAGGACTGGCTTGGATGATTGAGCTTTCGCTGCATGAGAACGGAATTGGTACTCACACGACAGTATCGCAAGAGGGGATTAGAAGAATTTTCGTCCGGGCTGAGGATGAGTTCCAGGCACGCGAAATCGTGCGTGAAATTGAGAGTGGCACGCCGCCAACGTAATTCTCCTAACCATGGGCTCGTGGCTTGGCGGCGGGCACGCGAAGACTTAGCTTACTTCTCAATTGAAGCATCGTTTCGTCGAAGATCCTTAGAATTTCGAGAGGCCCACAGTGCACCAAGGGAATATGCTATCGAACTGTAGAATGGCTCCGTGAAAGTCAGCTGATCATAGCAGCGGTAGTCCGCTTGGCATCCCCACCCGAAGTAATGCGACAGGGGACCTGTTTGGGGAGACGTTGACCAAGGACTAAACGACGGAATCCAGATGACGGCGTAACAAAGGAATACACCTGGTAAAATCCAGACCCACAGCATGGAACGATGCGGCCAACGAAGGCTAAGTTTCCATCCAAGGTATGCTCCCAACGAAATTTGAATTGGAAAGAAAGGTGTGTTGGTCAGTATCCAATGCATCCCTCGCATTAAGGCAGATTCCGCCCATCCCTCATGCAGTTCCGCGATTGATCTTCTCAATAGAAATGCGCCTAAGACTGTTAGCCAAATCACGCCTTCGGTCGCGAAGATTTGGTGCGTCACAAAGACCAGTCCTGACCTCACCCAATGACTGATGCTTCGCTTACTGATTGGCAACGTTTTGGGCACAATTCATACCACCAGCGATCCACTCTATTCCTCCGGCAGGTCCCGTCACACGCGGAGTTCTCTTTGCGCCTTTGATATTTGGTATGACTGGTTTACCATTGCCTGGATATTTTGCGGGTTCCCCGTTAGCGCCCCGCACTTGTGCGACAGCCTGTCCCGCTTCTGGCGGTTCGATGGTTTCCCCGCCAAATTCTCCGCCAGTCGCCCAACAAGTTGATACTCGTGTTTGTTGCTGGTTCGTCATGTGCCAAAAATCAAATAGCGCAGGTGGCTCATATGGCTTCAAATTCGCGGGAAGCAGACCGACTGGAGCCGCCCTCATTGTCGTTGATAAGGGGTCACTAAGCCCAACTGACACAGTGACGGAATTGTCCGGGCAAGACCCGATGCAGAACTGCTGGAAGTGCCCCAGTCCGAACAAATCATTTTGAGAGGTAAACGACACGAGCATCGTATTGGCGTCTCCGCTAAAGGACACATCGGATTTCTGAACTGGGTGATTCTCGTCGTTGTCGACCCAATAACCGTTGTCGGTTTCACTCTCGCAATCGCTGTGAAGGATGTGATCAACGGCATTTCCTTCTTCGTTAAGATAGATACAGTCTAAACCATTAGGGTCTACGTACTTGAGAGGGTTGTTTAAACCGTACGAGTAGCCGTTCCAAGACTGTGGATTGTTTACGGACGCCCCAGCATTTGCAGGATCGGCGGACATGAACCTACCCATGGAACTGCCAAGGTATCTAGCGTCAAAGTTATCAAGGCCCGACTCGCTATCCCGTTCTTTGCCGGTGAACTTGTAGGTGTTGCCGGTGGTCGGGCCGACTACGGGGCGTTCGCCGCCAAAAGGGTAGAAGTCCGAGTCGTCGAGAATTGTGCCCGCACCGTTGGTCACGACGCGGGCGCTGCCTAGATGATCAGCGAAATAAAAGTCTACGTTATTGGAATAATCTCGGCGAGCGATCCGCTTGCCGGCGAAGAAAATGTACTCATAGAAACTGGTGTTATTGGTGTTGCCAGCCAGGTCAGTTTCGTCGAGCGGGTCGGTGCCAGTGCCGTACCAGTAGAGCCTGCCGTTGGACTTTTCGACGCGGCGGCCGTCGCCATCGTACGTGTAAACGATACTGGCGGTTGCGGTGAGCTGGTTTTCGGCGTTGTACGTGTATTGGTATGGTCCGACGGTTGGACAAGAATTTGACGGAGCAGTGATAAAAATCAAGTTTCCAGCGGAATCGTAACAGTAGTCAGTAATCTGATTAGCGACGTTGTTGGAAGTGATCTGATTGGACGTGCTGGCGGAAAAGTTCGAAGGCAAGGGCTCGCTGCAACCGGATGGGCCCGTGGCCGTAGACTGCAGCAGGTTTCCCCAGATGTCGTAGCCGAAGGTCAAGCCCCAGCAATTTGAATTAGGAATGGTCACGCCGCTGGTTTGCGTCTGCGCGTTTGAGATTCGATTTAGGGTGTCATAAGTGAGATTCTGGGTTCGAGTCGGGTCACGGCGATTAGCAATCTGGTTGACATTGCCATTATCGGCGACTCCCAAACCGAAGTTATACTCATAGTCGAGAATAGTGGCATTGGTTACGCCCGTTTGCGCGCAGTTGGCGGGGGCACCTGAGGCCGTAGTGGTGGCGTAGAGCCAGCAAGGTTGCAGAGCATTGTTGAAAAGGGATGTGGAATATAAGCTGCCCCCATTCTGTACACTGGCGAGTGAGCCCTGAGGCGCATATATGGCGTTGGTTGCGTAATTGATCGGGCCGGTGGAGTCTACGGCGGAGATAGTCCGACCTGCGGCGTTGGGCGTAAAGGTGAGGATGCGACCGCTTGGATAGGTCAAGGTGGCCAAGGAGCCGTCGAAATTGCTCTGAAAAATCGAAGTCAGCGTTACGGAGTTTGTCGTGCGTGCATCCGTGACCTTCCAGCCGATGCCGGAAGTAATGTCAAAGCTCCATGCCTCCGCGCCCGCCGCGTCACACATGCCGGTACGCTGTCCGACGCCATTGTGGATGGTTAGCGTCGGAAGCGTGCAGCCCGTCGGGGCGACGGCATCATAGCCATATTTTACGGTGGCCGTCGCTCCGTCCGAATAGGACTTCTGGGTGAGGCGGTTCAGGGCATCTGTGGCGTAGGTCGTGGTTACTGTTGCCGTGCCAGTTTGGTTGGGCAAAGGAGCGATCTTGGTAAGCACGTTCCCGTTTAGGTCATAAGTGTAACTTGCAGTTCCGGACTCGGGATTGGTGGCCGAGAGAAGTTGGGATAGGGAATTGAATACGAATGACCGAGGACGCCACGTAGCCGAGGCGGCGGCGCAGGTTGTGAATCCCGTTGTGTCTGTGCCTCGCTGCACTGCGCAAATGAGGTTGTTGAGAGGATCGTACTGATAGTCGGTTTCATTGACGAGGCTATTCGACGAGTTAGGCTCGAACACTTGGGCCAAACGCCCGAATCCATCGAGACACGTTTCCCGCGCCATGCCGGGGCCTGCCCCTGTGGATTTGGATGGATTGCTCCGCGCGATGATCGTTTACCAGTGGGTACTTGTCAAGAAAGAGAAGCGGGGAGGGTGGCGGCGTGATTCAAGAAGTTAGAAAGAAACAGTGGTGAACCGGGCAGGACTCGAACCTGCAACCCGCTGATTAAGAGTCAGCTGCTCTACCATTGAGCTACCGGTCCACGGGGTAATTTAGAATTTTACATGGCACATTCGATTTTGTCGAACGCGTACGAACCCTGAAAACCGCGCCAACCCTCGGTAAGCGGCCTACTTCCTGCGCAGTGTCGCCGTCAAACTTCGAGCAACTTCGCGGGCCCGCTCCAGATCTCCCGGCTCAAACGAGATGGCGGACACCCTTGGATGCCCCCCGCCACCGTACTTTTCCGCCAACGACGCCAGATTTTGATTTGCCGTCGCCTGGTTCCACGGATTTGTCCCCAGCGAAACCTTGGCGCGCGTGGCCGAGGCACTCACGCTCACCGAGTATACGCACTCCGGATGCAGCAAATACGGAATGAATTTGTTGTAGCCCTCCAGGTCCAGGTCTCCGACGTCGAAAAAGATGACCCCATCGCGCGCCTCGATCCGTTGGCGCAAGATCTCAATGGACTTGCGATGGCGCTCGAGCAGCGGCTCCAGGTGCTTCGCCACCACCGGCAGTTTTACCATCTCGGTCAGCGGACAGTACGCCAGCTCCGGAATAATACGCGCCGGAAGTCCGTTCTCCGGCGCCGCCTCAATCACCAGCGCCAATTGCGTGGCAGGCTCGACCATTTCCACCGCCGCCTCCGGCGTCGCGTACTGTGCGCCATCAATGATGTCGCCCCAGCGAATCAACTCTTCCAGCGGCTTGGTGTCAAATCCAAATTTTTCCCGGCTCACCGTGGCGATCAGCTTGGTGCATGACTTGTATTCCGGCTCGTAATACATGTGCGGGCCAGGATGCTTGCGGAATTGCTCCGCGTCGGCCGGCGTCAGGAACGCGCTCTGGTGATGGTCGAACCACCAGGTCACTTTGGGCGAATTCGAAAACTTGAAGTCCACAATGACGTTTTCATCTCCGTCGAACAGCCCCGGTTCCCAAGGCTGTGCAGCTCGGTGCGTCATTCCCGTAAAGCCGAACTCCGCGCCTGCATCGAATCGTTCACGATAAAAACGGTAAAAGAGAGCAGCCGAAGCGGTTCCATCAAAACAACGATCGTGGAAACAGAGCCGAACCTTGGTCATAAGTGGACGCGTTCGCTCCGCCGATCCGAGGTCCCTATCGCAACGCGGAGCAAAGCCAACCAACATGGACTTGCGCGCCATGAAAGTCAAGCGGAAAGGAACCGCGCGGCTGGCCGCCTGTGCCGCGCAATCGTCTGCGGCGCCAGCAAAACCGGCGGTGGTGCAATGCACCCGGTTCGGATGCCCTCACTTGACACGGACACTGCTCTGGCCCTACTAATCTGTTACCGTCCCGTAAGATCTCGTTGTGTGCCCGGGAGGCCACATGCTTGATGAAAAGAATTTCTTTGCAGGTCTTTTCGATTTCTCGTTCAATCATCAGCTCGCCCGCCGGATCGTGAAGCTGCTCTACGTTATCGCCATCGTCTTCGGCGGAATAACCGTCGTGGCCTGCGTCGTGCTCGGTTATCAGCAATCTCCGGCGCAAGGGCTGATCAACTTCGTTGTGGGCATCGTGTCTCTCTTCGTGGGGATCCTCGTCACTCGAGTTCTGCTGGAGTTGGCACTCGTTATCTTGCGCATCGCCGAAGGCATCGATCGCGCCACGCATCCTGGAACTTGATCGAACCCTCATGCATCCGTCGGCGGACCTGCCTTTCGTCTCGATTCTCGTCGGCGCTGCGCTGATTTCGTTACAATCGGGGCGTGGCTAATCCCCCACCGCCCCCGTCACCCATCACGGGCGTTTCTTTCTCCCCTGCTCGCGCCGTCCCTCGTTCATTCCTTGGCATCGAGTGGCCGCGCGACGTAACCCCGGCTGAACGCAAATCCCTCATCGCCGGCAGCCTTGGCTGGATGCTCGACGCCATGGACGTCATGCTCTATTCGCTCGTCCTTTCCTACCTCATCCGCGAACTCACGATGAGCAGCCGCACCGCCGGATTCCTCATTTCCGTGACTTTGGTTGCCTCCGCGATCGGTGGTTTTCTTTTTGGAGTTCTTGCCGACCGCATTGGCAGGACCCGCGCGCTCATGGCCTCGATCCTTCTCTATTCGTTGGCCACCGCCGCCTGCGGCTTTTCCCGCACGATTCCCCAACTCGCCTTCTTCCGCTTCGTCCTCGGCCTGGGCATGGGAGGCGAATGGACCACCGCGGCAGCGCTCATCGCCGAAACGTGGCGAGCCGAGCATCGCGGCAAGGCTCTCGGCTTCATGCAATCCGCGTACGCGATTGGCGAGGCCATCGCCGCGCTCGTTGTCGTTCTGGTTTTGCCGCATTTTGGCTGGCGCGCTGTGTTTTTCGTGGGTGCGCTCCCGGCTTTGCTGGTTTTCTGGATTCAAAAAAGCGTGCCTGAGCCGGCCATTTGGCGGCAACGCGTCCCCACCGCTCGCGGTGGCTCACTTACGCTGCTATTGCAGAAAGATGTGCTCCGCAACGGCCTGCTGGCCACCGCCATGAACGCGTGCAGCATGTTCGGTTACTGGGGACTGTTCACGTGGATTCCGGCCTACCTCTCGCTTCCCGCTTCGCAAGGCGGCCGTGGCCTCAGCCTGGCCAAAACCACTACGTTCTTCCTCGTGCTTTGTCTCGGAAAGTGGCTGGGTTACGCACTGTTCGGCGTCTTCGCGGACGCCTTTGGACGTCGAAAACCGTACTTCATCTATCTTTTGGTCGCCGCCGCTCTCGTCCCGCTTTACGGGTTGGCGCGAAGCTCCTTCTGGCTTCTCTGCTTGGGACCGCTCGTGGCCTTCTTTGGCACCGGTTATTTTTCGGGATACGCGGCCATCGCCAGTGAACTTTTCCCGGGTGAAATTCGTGCCACCGCCATGGGACTCAGTTACAACTTTGGCCGCGGCCTGTCTGCCGTCGCACCCTTTGCCGTGGGCGCGCTCGCCGCAAAGTTTGGACTTGGTCCGGCGTTTTTTTTACAGGCAGGAGCTTTTCTCGCCGCGGCGCTGTTGGCCCTGCTGCTTCCTGAAACGCGCGGGCGCCAGCTTACTTGATCACGCGTTTGCCACTCGCGCACGCGATCGCGCGCCACCCGCGCGAAGCGTGTACTTCATTGCAAAAAAAGGCGCCTGGGCCAGCGCTCTTTGGAACTCGCCATCATCGGCATAGCGCCGCTTGGCAATGCGCCTTCCTAGAATGCTGATCTCCAGAGGATCCCGCCGGAACGGGTACGGCTCCAGCGTCACCGCGTTGTTGCCCTCCGGTTGAATATCCCAATCCACTTCGCTGCCGCGATAATCCACCGGCACCGCGTCAATCGTCGCCCCTTCCAACGGCCCCAGGCAAAAATAAAGCGACAGGCGGTCCAGCGCCTCCAGCCGGTGCGAATTCACTTGCAGCCACTTTTCCTCCGCATATTCTTTCATCGCAGGATCCGCTCGCAAGTCCACCTTCAGCCGCAATTGCTGGAGCTTTAGCCGTTGGAGCAGATCACTCACCATTGTTGCTTCCTGCGCCTTAACGTACTTGGCGGAAAATCCTGGCATCGTCGCCCGCGTGCGATCATAGAGACCCGCGCAATGCATGCTGACCAGCAAACCCGCGTAACGGTCGGATTTCACCACGCGATCGATCCCACGCAGGTACAGCTCGATGTGCTCCTCCGTGGGAACGGACATGAAGCTATACGGCGAAAACGTGACCGGGTCCACTTCCGGCGCGAACTCCCACTCGCTCCAGCCATTGTCATGTTCTGTAGCTGCCAGGCAGAAGGAGTCTCGCGGTTCCGGCTTGCTGAAAACTTCATTCCCCCATTCGCGCGCAAAAAATCCCGACAGGACCGCGTGGTCCGTCTGCCGGATTAAGACAAAATGATCGCCCTGGTCTTGAATGATCATGCTGCTGCCCTCGTTCGCAGCGGCTGGGTGCACGCGCCCCTTGGAGAGGCGCTAGGGCTTGGCAGCGGGGACGCACCAAGCAACCCTGTTTAGAACTGCCCCATTATGCCCCCGCACCTGCCACGAATCCAGCTTCTTTGCCGCCAGCAAGAAAATGGCCGCTCCATGGCCCTCAACGCTCGCGCAGCCCTTCCCAAAATCGCAATAGTCCCGCACCCGCCAAGTCTGTAGAATATTCTCAACCACTGCGGGAGTGGCGGAACTGGCAGACGCGCAAGACTTAGGATCTTGTGGCCGAAAGGCCGTGCAGGTTCGACCCCTGTCTCCCGCACCAACCTTTCCGGCATGGCAAGGGCAAGTCGCGTGTGCCTTTCCTTCACGACTGCGCTTTATGCAATTCCTGCGGGGGATTCCTCGGCAAATTCGGCTTGATCCCAAACTGTTTCGATCCCCAATCACATAACTCTTCCAGCAGCGGGATCAGCGTCTGACCCGCCCGGCTCAACGAATACGTCACTTTCGGCGGCACCGACTGTTCCGCCTTTCTGCTGACCACGCCATCTTTCTCCAATTCCCGCAACTGTGCCGCCAGCACTTTTTCGCTCACGCCATGCAATAAATCACGCAGTTCCGCGAATCGCCGCGGCCCGAACGATAAGTGCCAAACCGCCTGCACTTTCCATTTTCCGCTCAGCGCATTAATCGTCGCCTGCACCGGACAGTTGTGATGAGCCTTCATCGCGCGCTCCCGGCTTACAAAATTGTGCGTACTTCCCCGCTCAACAGCGACGTTATACCATGCCCTAGTTGCATTCGGCCCGCGTCTAAGTGTTCGTTCCGCAACTTCTCGCGAGCCACACCAGGCAGGAGAAAGAAAATGATCCTCATCACAGGTGCCAGCGGTACCGTCGGCAGAACCGTCCTACAGGAAGTATCCCGGACGCCATCCAACGTCCGCGCTATGTTTCGTTCCAAGGAAGAGGCCGCCAAGGCGCCCTCGGGATGCCAGCCCGTCCTGGCAGACTTTTCGGACAAGCCAAGTCTCCGCAAAGCTCTCGACGGCGTAACAGCCGTCTATCTTGTATGCTCTCCGATTCCTCAACTCGTCGAACTCGAAAGCAACGTCCTCGACGCCTGCAAGGAAACCGGCGTCCAGCATGTCGTGCTCAATTCCGCCCTCGGCGCGGGTGACTTTCCCAAATCCTTTCCCAGCTGGCATCGCAAAGTCGAAGACAAACTAAAATCCACCGGGATCAGCTTCACCATCCTCCGCCCCAATGGCTTCTTGCAAAACATCGTCGCTTATAACGCTCCCAGCATCCGCGCGCAAGGCGCCTTTTACGCCTCCATGAGCGACGCCAAAGTCAGCTATCTCGACGTCGGCGACATCGCCGCCGTCGCCGCCAAAGCGCTCCACGCTGGCGCCCACGCCGGCAAGACCTACGAACTCCACGGCCCCGAGGCCATCTCCAACCAGGAACTCGCCAAGCGCATTTCCCGCGTCGCCGGCCGCACCGTCAACTACGTGGACATTCCCGAATCCGCGCAGCGCGAAGCCATGCTCGGCCTCGGCATGCCTGAATGGCAAGTCACCGCGCTCGTCGATCTCCAGCAATATTACAAACAGGGCGGAGGAGCGAAAACAGACGGACTCTTGAAATCCTTGATCGAGCGCGACCCCGTCACCCTCGATCAATATCTATCCGCCAACGCCCGCGAATTTCGTGACCAGGCCGCTTCCGCCTGAAGCGGCCGAATCTCGTGCTCCCGAGCGCTGTAGTGGCGGGTCTTCAGACCCGTGCTCTTTCTTTGAGTCTTCAGTCCCCGAGAAATTGTTTTTTCAGCCTCGCCACAACTTGCGAATCAAGGAGACCGCGATGAGCACTTCGCCGCAACAATCTGAAATCAAAAATCCAAAAACCGCCATGACCCACTCCGAAATGAAAGACTTCATCCGCAATCATTTCGAAGAATTCGTCAACCGCAAAAATCTCCAAATCGGCGAAATCAATTTCGCCCCCGGCTTCGTGGATCACGGCGCCGACGTCCCGCCCGGCCTCCCTCCCGGCCCGCAGGGAGCCATCCAATACGTCGGCGCCGCCCTCAAAAAAGTTCCCGACCTTCACGTCACCATCGATGACCTCATCGCCGAAGACGATAAAGTCGTCGTCCGCAACCATTGGATCGGCACCGACGCCGCCTCCCACCAGCGCTTGGAATTCTCCGGTATCGTCATTTGGCGTATCGCCAACCGGCAAATCGTCGAGCGCTGGGCGTATCTCGAGCCTCCCCACCCCGCGAACTTGTAGCGGCGGGTCTTCAGACCGTGCCTTTGGTTTGTCCGGCTGGCCCCCTCTGTGTTATTGGCAATGCTACTCCTGCATTCCGCACCTGATTTGAATCGTCACTCGGACGGAGCCGTCGTTATTGCAACTCGCGCATCCAGAGATTTTTTCTCTTACGAAAAACAGCCAGCATTTCGAGACACGTACTGGTACATGGACTTTAATTCCTTTCTTCCTCCGCCCCGTGAAAATTTTACCGGCTTCTTCCACCTCCAAGAGCAGCAGGGCCTCAAACGATATCCCCACTCCTTCGCCCTATGCCGTTGAATTCTCAGCCCCCTAGCAGATTCTTTGCCCGTCTGGAAGCGAACTTGCCTTTCTTATCGTGGGACCAAAAACAATCAGGGATCTGCCCGCCCGGAAAAGAAACGGAAGTCTACACCGGGAAGCAAACCAGGCGCTTTAGGAGGCGCCCCGAATGAGCTACATAAAATGTTGCGCCGTCACGCTCGCGGGCATTCTTACACTAGGTCCATCTTTGTCCGCAAAAAACCCCAGCGAAGCCCGAACCGAACAGGATCGTCTTCAAAACGCAGGAAAAGTCATGCAGGAAATTCTCAACGTTCCCGATGACATCCCGCAAGACCTGCTCGACAAAGCCCGCTGCGTCGTAGTTATGCCTTCCGTTTTGAAAGCCGCTTTTGTCGTCGGCGGCAGTTACGGGCGCGGCACCATGGTCTGCCGCACCGGCAAGAACTTCACTGGTCCTTGGGGCACGCCCGCCATGTACGCCCTCGAAGGCGGCAGCGTTGGCTTGCAAATCGGCGGTGAAGCCACCGACTTCGTCTTCCTCGTCATGAACGACCGCGGCGCCAGCAGTCTATTGCATTCCAAAGTGAAGCTCGGCGCCGACGCTTCCGCCGCGGCCGGCCCCAAGGGACGCGCCGCTTCAGCCGACACCGACGCGTACATGCGCGCCGAAATTCTCAGCTACTCCCGCGCAAGAGGCGCCTTCGCTGGCGTCTCTCTCGAAGGCTCCACACTGCGCCCCGACGACGACGCCAATCGCAAGCTCTACGGCCCATCCGCCACCGCCGCAAAAATCATTCTGGAGTCCGATGTCCCCGCTCCAGATGCGGCGCATGACCTGATCGCCTCTCTGCAAAACTCTTCGCCCCATCTCAACCGTTAGCAAATCTCGTCGCCACCGTTCCGAACCTTTACCCTCCGTAATCGTTCGGACCAAGAGTGCGGCCGTCTTCTACCGCGGCCGCACTCATCACCAAGCTACAAGCAATCAATCCGCAATCCCCAGCCGGGAGGAAACTTTGTTCTCAGACCACTTGATCATCATCGCAGGCCGCAGCATCACCATCACCAGTCATGACTCGCTTATGATTTTCATTTCTCTCGTAACGAGTCTGCTCTTCTGGACCGCTCTGTACTTCAGCCGAAAACGCATCGTCGTCCTGAAACGCTCGCCCGGAACCGAACAGCTTACCTTCGAGCTGTCCCGCATCGCCGACGCGCTCGAACGCATCGCCAATCGTCCCGCCGACGACGCCATCGCCGCCGCCTCGCGCCGCCAGCAACAATCGCAGCAGCCGCAGCCTCGCGACTCGAAAGGTAGCGCTTATTCCATGTTGGGCCGATAACCCCGCGATCCGTCGGTTCTTGTCTCCCGCGTTCGGCGGATGGACCAGTCTCCGCATCGCCGAACGTATTTCCACGCGGCGGTCCGCATACCGCCCAAACTCTCCAGGCAGTCACTTGTAACCTTTCACCCGCACTTGCATCTTATTTGGTGTATACGTTTTGAGGATGATTGTTGAAACGAGTGCTTGCGCCCGCTCTTGCCAGGGAGAAGTTCGGACTCCGCACAGCTCAGCAACGTGACCCAAACGTTTTGGAGGAGAAGAAAATGAAGAAGATATGCGCAAGCCTTTTGCTGACTCTAATTGGTGCTCTCGGGCTCGGTTTGGCAGCCCAGGCTCAAACTCAAACTCGTACCGAAACCGTTGTGACTTTGCCGTTCGAGTTTGTCGCGAGCGACAAAACACTTCCTGCGGGAAAGTACACACTTCGCCCCGTTTCGGATGATCCCGCCGATGGACTTATCCTCAACAATTTTGAACATCACGCCAGCGTGATCGTGCATCCCATCGAGACCGAAAAAACCCCTTCCGCAAAATCCAACGTCGGGTTCCAGCGAGTTGGGGATCAACTCTTCCTCGATCGCATCCAGACATCCGACACCGTTTATAACCTCCCGCTGTCACGCGCGGCCGTCTTACTAGCCGCCACGCCGTCGCCCAAAGGCTCTCCTGCTTCCGGTACTTCCGGAGGCAACTAAACTTCACTACCGGAACCCTCAGGTGCCGAATTTTGCACCTGGGGGTTCTGACTCTGTTATCTCGTCACTCGCGCACCGCTCGCGGCGGCCTCAGCGAAGACGGTCCTCTCGCTGGTCCGTTTTCTGACTGGCTCGCGGCGTCTGCTGTCCGCAGTTCGTGCCTACGAGCCGGCGTAAAGCTGAAAGGGCGCCCAATAAAACGGCTTCTTGAACACGGAGTCCGCATCGGGCGAATGCAGCAGCTTGAGCTTGGCATCGCGCAACGCCGTCGCGGGATCCTTGTCTTGAAACAATTCACCGTAAAATGCATCCATCAATTGCGGCGTGGAAGCCTCACTCACTTCCCAAAGCGCGCCGATGACATTGTGAGCGCCGGCTCGCAGGAAAGCCCAGGAGAGCCCCACTAGCCCTTCGCCGGAATACGCGCGCGTGCCGGATCCGTTGCAAGCGGAAATCGTCACCAGGCTAGCGTTCAGATGATGCTTCACAATGTCCCGCGCATAAAGCTTATACGAGTCCCCTTCTTTGCTGAGGATTACCGCGGACTCCAACGGACGCGTCTGGCTCGCCGTCCCATGCGTGACAAAGTGAACGTAAGAAAATCGCTCCGGGTTGCTGCCTAGGTACGCCGTGGGCGTGGCCTGCTTCCCTTCCAGAACTCTCGTCTGAGACGTCGCAAAGTATTTCTCGACCAGCTTCATTTCCTCTCGCACTTGCGGCAGCGGCGGAAACGCCGGGCCAGGCGACTCCGTATCGCCCACGAGAAAGAGGCTCTTCTCCTTCGGCGCAGAACGTGTGGCCGAGGAAGCCAACAGAGAGAGCGAGTTCCCGGTCGTCAACGTAACGTCCTCAATCCAGAAATGCGGCTGCGGATCCGGCACAATCAATGTCTCAAAATTCAGCCCATACAAACTCTCGCTAGGCAAAACAATCACCCGGGAGCCTGCAGGAATCAGCTTCTTCGCCGGCTCCACCAGCATCGAATACAACTTTGTTCCTTCGGCGCTGCCCGCGTCCCGCGCATCATGCATCTCGAGAACCGCCTTCTCATAGGACTTAACGGCCGTTTCAATCTCCGAGGATTTCGCCAGCCGGAAATTCGCCGTCTTCGAGGGTCCAATTACCCACAAGTACGAATGATCTTGGCCGATCCAATAAAAGAGCAAGGTAGCACGCAACCTCTGTGCAACCTCCTGGGGATGAAAATTGGGAACCGGCAATTTCAAAGAACTTGCACGAGTCTCCAGCCCGTCCGCGAGTGTGCGCGCCCGGCTTACCTCGGCAACTTCTAATGCCTCGTTCGGCCGCCCCTGCGACATTAGGAAATCAATGTAGTCGCCATAATAGGAGATCGGGCTCGAGAGAAAGGAGAGACGCAAACCTTCTTCTTTTAGCGAAACGCGTGCCCTTTCGATGGTCTGGAGAGCAGTCCGATATTCCAGGTCTGCATCTCCCTTACGCCGCTCGTGGACGTACGTCTCGGCTAGTCGTGCCTCTGCCTCCCATATTTGCGAAGCCCTTCCGTGCTGGTCACGGATCACCTGAGTTAGAAGTTTCTCCGCTCCGGCGTAGTTTGTTTTGCCTATCTCAATCCGCGCTCCGATCAGATGGGCGTAGAGCTGGAGGTAGGGTTCATTGTGCTCTTGTAAAAAGGCAGAGGCTCGTCGCGCATTCTGCTCGGCCGGACCCAATTCCCCGGCTTCCAGGTCCAGGGCGGCCAGGTTCTCATAGCATTCGGTGATTGCGATATGGTTATCGAAATCCCGCGCAAGAGTGAGCGCCTCCTGGTAATCCGTTCGAGCTGCGGCAAAATCTCCCTTGCTATGGTGAACATTGCCAACGTTGATTTGCCAATCGACCTGAGGCCCCTTCAGTCCGGCTTTTTTTGATGCCGCAATCGCCTGCTCGTAGAGATTCAAGGCATTTTCGAAATCTCCCAGCTCATAGTAGGCCCATCCCATGTTCCCGAATGTCTTTGCGACAGAGACTTGAGCATCCAGCGATTGAGAAAGTTGCAGAGCCTGTCGATTCCAGTCAATGGATTCGTCGTAGTGTTCTATCTTGGTTGCCACCAGACCCAGGCTTCCGAGGGCCGCCGCCTGCAAAAAGCCGTTTTTCTGTTCCCGCGCGATGCCAAGCGAATTCTGATAAGCGACCGCCGCCGCCGCGAAATCCTGGCGGTAGAAGGCCAGCGTCCCTTTTCTCAATTCGAGTTCGCCGAGAAGATCGGGGTGTTGCGCGCGTGCGAGTGACTCAGCTTCGGAGAGATGATGTTGTGCCGAATCAAAATCGAGCAGGAATGCGTTCGCCATTCCCAAGGTCAGGCCTCGCCAAACGGCGAGGTCCGTTGTCGCATAGCTGGATGGAAGCGGGTTTCGAAGTAGGAGTAGCGCTTCGGCGCTTCGGCGTTGCCAAACTAGGATTTCTGCTTTTAGATGAAGAAAGCGCCAGTACCATTCAGAGCCAGGGGAGGAATACTTCCGCAGCGCGGCATCTGTCTCTAGCAGGGCTGCCGCGGTGTCTCCGCGTTTGAGCTTGAGCCACGAGTCTTGGTAAGCCTGCTCAGGAGAATAGGATGCCTCTTTCTTGCAGCCAATGCCGGCCAGCCCAACTCCCAAAAGCAAAAGCCAGACTACGGCCAGGGTTGGCCGTTTCCGACGACCCCCCCGGCATTGTGATTCCCGCCGACAGGAGAACCCAGTTCCAACCGCAACATTGTGAGCGTCCGCTTGCAGCGCCCGATCAGCGTCTCGGCCAAATAAACTCTTCCAAAGTGATGGATGCTGAAAGTATGCCCTTCGCGCCTCACCCCTGGTGCAGACGTTTTCATGTCCTTCACGAGCGAGCAAAGAATTTCCTCGGTTCCATCACCCAGCTTTTGTTTCTGCCCCGTTTGAAAAGGATCCTCCGCCATTTTCCGGAATTCTTTGTCCGTGTCCAACTCTTTCTTGACCTTGTCAAACGTGCCTAGGTGTGCAAAGAGGCGCTCATTGAGTTCCACTTCCACCGGATAGCCGCCGATGCGCAAGTTCTCGAATTGGGTTCCCACGAAACTATAGTGGGAATGCTCTTCATCGAAAAGATAGTACGACGCGAGCCGAGCCACCAGGCGGTCTGCCGTCACCACATCGAGGAAGTTGAAGCCTTCGATAGTGCTCGTTACCAGCGTCGTATGAAAAATCTTGTCCCCTTCCCGGTGTTCACTGCCTGAGACATGGGTGTAGCCCGCCTTGAAGGAGACAAAATGATTGAAACGGAAATTATCGACCCGCGCGTTCCCGTGGCCTCCGATAGTCGGGAGGGCGGTTGCGGCTTGCACTTCGATCTGATGCTGGACCGGCCTGGTAAATTGGCCGCTATAGGCATATGCACTCGCATGATAATGAAATACTTTTTTTGCTGGGGCTGCCATGGGGACACCTCAAGAGTTAAGGTCAGTACCGAGGGGAGATACTTATTCATCTAGGGACGGAATTCAACTGTAAAAGAGAGTCGGGAAACTTCATTCTCCTTGCTCATCTGGCCCTTGGCCCCAGGATCGCCTGCCAAAACTAGGGCGTAGTTCCCGGGCTGGACAACCCCGCCAGGAACAGCTATTTGCACTTCCCTATTCGCGCTGCTTCCGGGAATCCTCACCTGGAGCACGGACTGGCCGGATGCGTTCCGAATCTGGCCGACATAGCTGTCAAAGCGCTGCCGAGGCGTAAAGTCAAATTTGAGCGCAAAGCCTTCATTCGCGTGGACTTGGACCTTCCCTTCGTCCCCCGCCTTGGCTTCCTCGCCGCCGAGCGTATCAGCCTTCTTCAGAGAAAACGAAGACGTAAAAACTTGACCAGCGCTGAGGCTTTCCCCCCGCTTCGCGTGCGGAATCGTAATAGTATTCTGGTACACAACAACAAGCAAAAGGGCCGCAAACACAGGCACTGCAACCACCGGCCGGAGCCACGCCAACCATCCGCCGACAGCAACCGGCGCCTTCTCTGCCGATTTCTCGCGCTCGGCCCGCAACACTTCGCGGCTAGTGTCCAAAAAAAT
>Ga0210410_10002177_pt1 | contig 17750 bp, 14 predicted proteins | sample IncBWC4MmetaG_FD_161058 | JGI IMG/M metagenome (GOLD analysis project Ga0210410, IMG submission 161058) | Forest soil microbial communities from Barre Woods Harvard Forest LTER site, Petersham, Massachusetts, United States - Inc-BW-C-4-M | ecosystem: Environmental > Terrestrial > Soil >... | reverse complement strand
CGGCAGGCCGCGGGCGGGAAGGGTCGCTCCTTCCGTGAGATCGGGATGCAGCCGCAGCGCGCCGAGATCGCTGAGGCTCGCGCGGTAGGTGCGCGCCAGCCCCGGATCCTGCGTCTCCAGCGCTGGTGCCCTCGCAAGCCACGCATCGAGCTCTGCCACCTTCGACCGGCTCAGCTCGTCCAGCTGGGCCTGCCCGTTGCGCCGCGCGAACGTCACCCCGGGCTGGGCGGAATGGGGCGTGGCGGTGAAGGTCGCCGACCACTGCTCGCCAGGCGCGAGTTGCAGCGTGTACGCGAAGCCGTGGCGGGTGACGGCCGCCGCGCGGCTCGTGGCGACTGCGACCGAGCGCTGGAAGCCCGCGCGCTCGTAGGCCAGCACGAGCGTGCGATCGTCATGGTGGAAGGCGACGTCGCGCGCGGCGACGGCGCCGTCCTTGACCTCGAACAGGTCCGCGAAGTCGGCGTCGACCTCCAGCACCACCCGCAGCTCGCTGGCCTCGTGTCGGTGGTTGGTGAGGGTGACCTCCTCCATCCACACGTGGTCGACGAGCCGGCGGCGCATGATCGACCAGGGCGCCGCGTCGTCGGGCCCGACGCCGGGAGCGAGGAAGAAGCGGGCGGCGAAGTGCGCGTCCTGGTCGAGGCCGAGCAGCTGCAAGGGACCCGCGTCGACGCGCAGGACCCAGCGCGAGACGAAGCGGGTGTCCTCCGAGAAGAAGCCGTGCTCGCGACCCTCGTCGGCCCGCACGTCGCCGAGACGGTCCCCGATGACGAACGTGCTGCCGTCCAGGACGCTCAGCGTGCGCTCAGACATGCAGCGCCACAGCCGTTTCCTCGGTGCTCAGGGGTGCCGCCGACCGGTAGGCCCGCTCGTAGGCGGCGGCGACCACGTCGACGTCGCAATGCTCGGCGACCCAGGCCCGGCAGGCTCGCGGGGCGATGCTCGGCAGCCGGTCGACCGCCGCGCCCATCGCAAGCTCGTCGTCGACGAGGAAGCCGGTCCGCCCATCGACGACGAGCTCGGGGGCAGCACCTTCGCGGAAGGCGATCACCGGAGTCCCGCAGCTCAGCGCCTCGACCATCACCATCCCGAACGGCTCCTCCCAGCGGATCGGCATCAGCAGCGCGCGTGCGTTGGCGAACAGCGAGCGCTTGACGGCGCCGCCGATCTCACCGACGAAGCGGACGCGATCGCCGTCGACGTGCGGTGCGACCTCGCGGTCGAAGAAGGCCTGCTGCCCGGGCTGCACGACTCCAGCCAACACGAGCGGAACGCCCGCGGCACGAGCGGCGGCGATCGCGCGGTGAGGACCCTTCTCGGCCGTGAACCGCCCGACCCACAGCAGATAGTCGTCCTTGTGCTCGCGCAGCGGCCAGGCCTGCACGTCGACCGGGTTGGGGATCGCTTCCATCGCGGCCAGCCCTGCAGGGGCCGACGCCAGCTGCGCGCGGCTGATCGGGACGAGCGCCGCCTTGTGCCCGTGGCGCGCGTAGAAGGCCGACGTGCTGGCGGTGAACTGCCCGTGAAGCGTGTGCACGAGCGGCGTCGCGAGGCGGTCCGCCATCGCCAGCGCGGTGAAGCCGCAGTGGTCGTGGACGACATCGAAGGGCTGCGCGGCCAGCTCGATCTCCTCGAACGCCCGCGCTACGTGGTCGGCCTCGTGGAGCGAGCGCTCGATCTCGTCTGGATGGGACTCGGTCAGCAGGGTCACGACGTCGGCGCTGGACGCAGAGCCCGGCGCGCAGAAGAGCGTCACCGCGAGCCCACGCTGCACCAGCGCCTCGGTGAGCACGCTGACGACCGACTCCACGCCCCCGTACCCCGGCGGCGGAACCGCGATCCACGGCGGCGCGAGCATCGCGACGCGCAGGGACGCCTCCGCCGGCCGAGTGCCGGCCGCGACCACCGAGCGCCCAGGCAACGGACGATGAAACCTGCGACCAGACCCAGCAGCCGCCACGTGCATGCGCGCTCCTCGCGAGCCTCTCAGGGGCTGCGGTCGCGAGGCAGAGAGGTCGAGAAGGACCGGGCGAGCGCAACGACCGCGAAGACGCGGTCGACCCGGCAACCGTACCACCAGGCAGGCGGCGCACCGGACACAGGTCGAGGACGGACCAGGTCGTGTACGTCACCTAGCCCGCCGGCGAAGATGCGGAGCGCGCCCAGGTGCGCTCCAGCACCAGTCCCAGCGAGAGCGACGACCGCCTCACCCCTTCACGGCGCCCCCGAAGACCTCCGCGCGCAGCCAGCGCTGGCTGACGAGGAACGCGACGACGATCGGCGCGACGGTGATGAACAGGCCGGCCGCGGTGAGCGGGCCGCCGGCGCGGAACTGCGTCGACATCTGCGCGAGCACCGCCGACGCCGTCTGATGGCTCGTCGTCGGCAGCATCACGAGCGCCAGCAGCAGCTCGCTCCACTGGATGAAGAGGTTGAGCACGAGCACGGTCGCGATCGCAGGGCCAGCGAGCGGCAGGGCGATCGAGCGGAACGTTCGCCAGCTCCCGGCGCCGTCGACCCTCGCGGCGTCGATCAGCTCGTCCGGCAGGGTCGCGTAGTAGGCGCGCAGGAACAGCGCGCCCCAGCCCGCGAACAGCGAGCCGTACATCAGTCCGAGCGCGGGTCGCGAGTCGAGCAGGCCGAGCTGCAGCGACTGGTCGAACAGCGGGATCGCGATCGACGAGATCGGCACCACCAGCGTCAGCACGGACAGCGCGACGACGACCGGCTTGCCCGGCATCTCCTCCTTCGCGAGGCCGTAGCCGGCGACCGCGGCCAGTGCGGTCGCCATCACGCTGCCGATCCCGACGATGAGCAGCGAGTTCAGCAGCGCCTGCCCGAGCCCCGCGTCCCACGCGTGCTTGAAGTTCGCGAACGTGAAGCCGCCGCCGAGGCCGGCCGGGTCGCCGATGTAGGACTCGACCGGCCGCAGCGCCACGCGCAGCGCCCACAGCAGCGGGACGACGACCGCGAGGCTCGCGATCAGCACGATCAGCGTGCGGCCGATGCGGCCGCCGCCCAGACGTACGCTCATGACGAGCGCCTCATCCGCAGCGTGGCCAGCCCCAGCACGACGGCGACGAACAGGATCCCGACGACCGACGCGGCGGACGCGAGGCCGTACTGCCCGTTCACCAGGCCGGTTTGGTAGATGTAGTAGTCGATCGTCGTCGACGCGTACCCCGGCCCGCCGCGCGTGAGGCTGTAGATCCAGGGGAAGAAGGACGTGATCGTCGAGAGGACGAGGATCAGGATCCAGAACGACGTGACGGGGCGCAGCGCGGGCCGGTAGATGTGCCACACGAGGTGCCGCCAGCTCGCGCCGTCGAGGATCGCCGCCTCGACCGTCTCGTACGGCATCGTCGCCAGACCGGCCGAGTAGAACATCACGCCGGTGCCCATGACGGCCCACAGGATCACGGTCACCACCGTCACCAGCACGAGCGGGTCGCTGCCGAGCCACGACAGCGCGAGGCTGTCGAGCCCGACCCCGCGCAGGCTGGAGTTCGCCGGGCCGCCGTCGGCGAGGAAGATGCGGAAGACGGCGCCGGCGACGACCGGCGGCAGGATCCCCGGGATCAGCAGCAGGCTGCGCACCGACCCCGCGCGCGGCTGCCCGAACAGCGCGACGGCGATCAGGAAGGGGATCCCGACCCACAACGGCATCCCCGCCAGCAGCAGCACCGCGTTGAGCATCACGCGGTGGAAGCCGGTCGAGTGGAGCAGCGTCGTGTAGTTGTCGAGGCCGAGGAAGCGCGGCGCGCCGAAGCCCGTGTAGTCGGTCAGCGACAGGTAGACGACGCGGCCGAGCGGATAGAGCGCGAACACGGCGACCGCCACGAGCATCGGCGCGACGAACGCCAGGCCCTTCCACGAGCGACGGCGCCGCCTTCTCGGGGCGGCGACGCCGGTGCTCGCGCGTCGCGGCCCGCCGACGAGATCGGCGGGCCGCGACGCGGTGCGAGCGGGACTCGACACGCCCCCGTTACGCCTTGTTCTGCTGCGCGAGGGTGGACAGGAAGCCGCTCACGTCCCCGCTCTTGATCGTCGCGCCGAGCGTGCTGAACATCGCCGTGGTGGCAGCCGGCTTGAGGTACGCGAGCGCCGTGTCGACGGTCGGCAGCTGCTGCGCGAGGCGGCCGATCTCGACCGCGCCCTTGCTTCTCGTGACGGCGGCGACGTCGACGTCGGTGCGGTTCGGGAGCGCGCCGCCGAGCGCGAGGCCGATCGTCTGCCCCTCCTTCGAGGCGAGGAAGTCGACGAACGACAGCGCGGCCGGCAGGTTCGCGGCGTCCTTGTTGATCCCGTACATGATGTCCGGCGCCCACCAGAAGATCTGTCTGGTGGCCTTCGGCATCGTCGGCGCGGCGAACAGGCCGTAGCCGTCCTTGCCGAGTCTTCTGTCCCACACCGGCCAGTTGGCGGCGCCGCCGACCAGGCCGCAGACCATCGCGGCTCTGCCCTGGGCGAACTCGGCCTCCATGTCCTGCAGCGTCTTGCCGACGAAGTCGCCGTTCCACCAGCCGTCCTTGGCCGCCTGCACGAGCGGCTGGAGCGAGTCGGCGAAGCGGGCGTCGTCGATCGCGATTCTGCCTTCGCGGAAGTCGTTCAGGTCGGTCGTGGTCGGCAGGAACTGAACGGCGTGGGCCGACCACATGTTCGAGGTGGCGATCGCGTCTCCGGCGAACGCGACGGGGGTCATGCCGGCGGCCTTGAGCTTGGCGACGATGTCGGTCAGCTCCGCCCACGTGGTCGGCGCGACCTCGGCGGGGAGCCCCGCCTTCTGGAGCATCGCCTTGTTGTAGTACCAGACCCCTCCGGTGGCCCCGATCGGGACGCCGGCGTGGTCGCCCGGCCGCTGGGCGCTCATCGTGGTCGAGTCCCACAGCGAGAGCGTGTCGGCAAGGTCGGGGAACATCTGTCTCGTCAGCGGCTTCAGCGCCGGGAAGAGGGCCGACTGGGCCTCCTCCGCCAGGATCTCCAGCACGTCGGAGAGCTTGCCCGCGCGCGAGCGCGTCGTCACGACCGCGGTGTACGAGTCGAACGGCGCCGGCTCGAACATCAGCGACGCGCCGGGGTTGGCCTTCAGCCAGGCGAGCCGGCGCGCCTTCAGCGCGACGGTGGCCGGCGCCTCGGGGTTCGCGTAGTCCCAGCTCAAGACGTCGATGCTGCCCGTCGCCTTGGCCGGGATGGCCGTGCTGGCGGCGGTCCCGCTGCCGCCGCTGCTGCCGCTGCTGCTGCCGCCGCATGCCGCGAGCAGGCTCGAGAGCCCGCTCACGCCCAGGCCCGTGATCGCCGCGCGCTTCGCGAACTCGCGGCGCGGGATGCGTCCGCTCCCGAGCGCGGCGCGTTCGGTTTCGTCAGTTGACGCGTCCTCCGTGCGATGCCTCACCACAATGTTCCTCTCCCTCTCCAGTCACCCTGCTGTCATCGGGTGATTAGCTCTCAAGCTAGTCGGCGACCGACTGAATGTCAAGGTTTACATTCTGAGGGAGCGCGCGTGTCAGGCAGCGGCCGTCCGAGCGGTCGAACAGGTGAATCGCTCCGACGTCCACGGTCATCCGCAGCGTGTCGTGCTGGCGCACGCGGCTCGACGGGCTCAGGCGCGCGATCGCCCGCGACTCCGAGCCCGAGCCGAGCGCCGCCGCGTCCTCGAGGTCCGGATCTGACGCCAGCCGCTCGAGGTCGCCGGTGAGCGCACGGCCCTGATAGCCGAAGTGGGCGTAGATCTCCGAGCCGACGGACTCGATCAGCTCGATCGGCGCCTCGAACTCGAGCAGGCGCGGGTCGGCTTCGGCGAGGCCGGCGTCCTCGAAGTGCTCGGGCCGGATGCCCACGATCACGTCGCTGCCGGCGGCGGCGGAGCGCTCCAGGCGACGGCGGCGCTCGTCGCTCAGCGGCAGCTCGCCGATCGGCGTGCGGACGACCCCGGCGCCCAGGTCGCCCTCGAAGAAGTTCATCGCCGGCGAGCCGATGAAGCTCGCGACGAACAGGTTCGCGGGATTCCGGTACAGCGCGTCGGGCGCGTCGACCTGCTGCAGGACGCCCTCGCGCATGACGGCAACGCGATCGCCGAGCGTCATCGCCTCGGTCTGGTCGTGCGTCACGTAGACGGTCGTGGTCCCGAGCCGGTCCTGGATGCGCGAGAGCTCGGAGCGCATCTGCACACGCAGCTTCGCGTCGAGGTTCGACAACGGCTCGTCCATCAGGAAGGCCTGCGGATCGCGCACGATCGCGCGGCCCATCGCGACGCGCTGGCGTTGGCCGCCGGATAATTGTCGCGGATAGCGGTTGAGATAAGGCGTCAGGCCGAGGATCTGTGCGGCGCGGTTCACCTGCTGGTCGATGACGGTCTTCGCGGCCTTCGCCAGGCTGAGCGAGAACGCCATGTTGTCGCGCACCGTCATGTGCGGGTAGAGCGCGTAGTTCTGGAACACCATCGCGATGTCGCGCTCCTTCGGCGCACGGTCGTTGACGACCTCGCCACCGATCCGCAACTCGCCGCCGGTGATCTCCTCCAGCCCGGCGATCATCCGCAGCGCCGTCGACTTCCCACACCCCGACGGCCCGACGAGGATCACGAACTCACCATCCGGGATCCGCAGGCTCAGCTGCTTCACCGCCTCGTGACCGTCGTCGTACCGCTTGGTCACGTTGTCGAACTCGATCTCGGCCATGCCCGCACCCTCTTCTCTTCCCAGGCGTCGTGTGCGCTACGCCTGCCCGCGTTCCACGGGTGTTAGGCGCAGCCATCGGTAGCGAGTCATTCAATCACTTGCCGAGAAAATGGCAACCTTTTCAACGCGCCCGGTGGCCGACGGGCGTCAGAGGTGCTCGGGGCCACCCGCGCGCAGGGCGCTGGACGAATCGCAGCGTCTCCTCCGACCCGCTGTGACGGTGGGTACAGAAAGCGCCGAAACGAGTGATCCAGTCTCTGTCTGTCTGATAGAACCGCCGCCTCGCCGGCCCATGACGACCTCGCTCCCCACCTCCAGCCTCTGGCATCCCTTCGCCGACATGGGCGCCGTCGCCGGCGCGCCCTTCACGCTCGTGCGCGGACAGGGCACGCGCGTGTGGGACGACGCCGGCCGCGAGTACATCGACGGCTCGGCGGCGCTCTGGTACGCGAACCTCGGCCACGGCCGCCCGGAGATCGCCGAGGCGGTCGCGCAGCAGCTCGCGGCGCTCGACGCCTACAGCATCTTCGGCGACTACGCGAACCGTCCCGCGCTCGAGCTCGCCGAGCGGCTCGCGGCGCTCGCGCCGGCGCCGGGCACGAAGGTCTTCCTCGGCTCCGGCGGCGGCGACGCGGTCGACACCGCCGCGAAGATCGCGCGCCGGCACCACGCGCTGAACGGCGAGCCGGAGCGCGTGCACCTGATCAGCCGCGTGCACGGCTACCACGGCACGCACGGGATCGGCACCGGCATCGCGGGCATCCCGCCCAACGCCGCCGGCTTCGGGCCGCTCGTGCCGGACGCCTCGACCGTCGCGTTCGACGACCCCGACGCGCTCGAGCACGAGATCGCGCGCGTCGGCGCGGGGCGCGTCGCCGCCTTCTTCTGCGAGCCGGTGATCGGCGCCGGCGGCGTCCACCTGCCGCCCGACGGCTACGTCGAGGCGGTCGCCGAGATCTGCGCGCGCCACGGCGTGCTGTTCGTCGCCGACTGCGTGATCGCCGGCTTCGGCCGCCTCGGCACGTGGCTCGGGATCGACCGCTGGCCGGTCGCGCCGGACCTGATCACGCTCGCGAAGGGCGTCACCGGCGGCACGCTCCCGCTCGGAGCGACGCTCGTCGCCCCACACGTCGCGGCGCCCTTCTTCACCGACGCGCCCGGCGCCCCGGTGCTGCGCCACGGCGCGACGTACGCCGGCCACCCGACCTGCTGCGCGGCCGCGCTCGCCGCGCTCGAGATCTACGAGCGCGAGGACCTGATCGAGCGCGGGCGCACGTTGGAGGGACCGCTGCACGCCGCCCTCGCGCCGCTCGCCGCGCACGAGCTGGTGGCGGAGGTGCGCGGCGGCCTCGGCCTGCTCGCGGCCGTCGAGCTGACGCAGGCGGCGCTCGACGCCGACCCCGGCGCGGTCGGCCGCTGGCAGCTCGCCTGCCGCGAGCAGGGCGTGATCGTGCGCGCGCTCGGCCGCGGGCTCGCCGTCTCGCCGCCGCTGACGATCGCCGCGGACGAGATCGCGACGATCGCCCGCGCGATGCACGCCGGCCTCGACGCGCTCGTGCCCGAGGGCGCGCGCGCGTGAGCGCACGCACCGCCGTCGACTGGCCGTGCCTGATCGGCGGCCAGCCGGCCGCCTGCGAGCAGGCGCGAGAGATCGTCTCGCCGTGGGACGGCGAGGTCGTCGGGCGGATCGCGTGGGCGAGCCCCGAGCAGATGCGCGCCGCGGTCGACGCGGCGCACGACGCGATGCACACGCCGCTGACGCCGCTTGCGCGGCAGCGGATCCTGCTGCGCGCAGCGGAGCTGGTCGAGCAGCAGGGCGACGAGCTCGCGCGCGTGCTCGCGGACGAGGGCGGCAAGCCGCTGCGCAGCGGGCGGATCGAGGTCGCGCGCGCAGCCTCGACGCTCGCGATCGCGGCCGGCGAGGCGACGCGCATCGGCGGCGAGCAGATCCCGCTGTCCGGCTCGACGCCGGGCCACGGCCCGCTCGCGCTCACGATCCGCAAGCCGATCGGCGTCGTCGGCGCGATCACGCCGTTCAACTTCCCGCTCAACCTCGTCGCGCACAAGCTCGGCCCGGCGATCGCGGCCGGCTGCGCAGTCGTGCTGAAGCCCGCCGACAAGGCGCCCGGCGTCGCGATCCGGCTCGCAGAGCTGCTCGCGGAGGCCGGCCTGCCGGACGGCTGGCTGAGCGTCGTCGTCGGCGACCCGGTCGCGTTCGCCGACGTGCTGCGCGAGGATCCGCGCGTGCGCCTGATCAGCTTCACCGGCTCGGCGCCGATCGGCTGGAGCCTCGCCGCCGGCACGCGCGGAAAGCGCGTCGCGCTCGAGCTGGGCAACGTCACCCCGGCGATCGTCGCGGCCGACGCCGACGTCGCCGCGGCGGCGGGCGCGCTCGCGGCCGGGGCGTTCGCCGGCGCCGGCCAGGCGTGCATCTCGGTCCAGCGCGTCTACGTGCACCGCACGGTCCACGACGCCTTCCTCGACGCGCTGCTCGCGCGCGTGCGCGCGCTGCGGCTCGGCGATCCGCACGCGGAGGAGACGGAGATCGGCCCGCTCATCACGCCGCAGGCGACGAGCCGCCTGCTCGCGTGGATCGGGGCGGCGCGCGCGGCCGGCGCGCGCGTGGCGGCCGGCGGCGGCGTGCAGGGGAGCGTCATGGAGCCGACCGTGCTGCTCGACGTGCCGGCCGACGCCGACGTCGCCTGCCGCGAGGCGTTCGGTCCCGTCGTCTGCGTGTGGCCCTACGACGAGCTCGACGACGCGATCGCCGCCGCCAACGCGAGCGAGCAGGGCTTGCAGGCCGGCCTCTTCACGAGCGACGTCGGCACGATCATGCACGCCGCGGCGGCGCTCGACTTCGCCGGGGTCGTCGTCAACGACTCGCCTTCGTGGCGCGCCGACGAGATGCCCTACGGCGGCATCAAGGACTCCGGCAACACGCGCGAGGGTCCTGCCCGCGCCGTTCGGGAGATGACCGAGGAATGCCTGCTGGTGCTGAATCCATGACGGTCGATCCGGGCCTCGTCTCACGACTGCTGGGAGCCGTGGGGCGCCGCCGCGACGAGCTGGTGGAGCTGACGCAGGCGCTCGTGCGCGAGCGCTCGTTGCTCGGCGAGGAGGCCAGTGCACAGGACCTGATGGCGGAGCGGATCGCGGCGCTCGGGTTCTCCGTCGAGCACGTCGACGTCGCGGCGCACCTCGACGCGGACGACGCGACCACCGGCATCCCGCTGCTCCCCTACGACGGCCGCACCTGCGTCGCGGGCCGCATCGTCGGCAGCGGCGGCGGGCGCTCGCTGCACCTCTCCGGCCACGTCGACGTCGTCCCGGCCGAGGCGCCCGAGCTGTGGTCGCGCGACCCGTGGGGCGGCGAGCTGGCCGACGGGCGCATCTGGGGTCGCGGCGCCGGCGACATGAAGGGGGGCGTCGCCGCCTACCTGATCGGTGCAGCCGCGTTCCTCGAGGTCTGCGGCCAGCCCGCCGGCGACCTGCTCTTCAGCACGGTGATCGAGGAGGAGTGCACCGGCAACGGCATGCAGGCCGTGCTGGCCGCCGGCTACGACGCCGACGCGACGCTGATCGGCGAGCCGAGCGGCCTGGCGCTCCAGCACGCGGGCGTAGGCGTGATCTGGGCGCGGCTGACGGCCGTCAGCGGCGGCGCGCACATCGCGCACAGCACGGGCAGCGCGTCGTGGCTGCGGCTGCACCAGGCGATCGACGCGCTGCGCGAGCTGGAGCGGCGGCTGAACGCCGACCCCACGGCGCCGCAGGAGCGCGTCTTCTTCGACGCGTTCGAGCAGCCCTACCGCCTCAACGTCGGCGTGCTCGCAGGCGGCGAGTGGCCCTCCTCCGAGCCGGCGCAGGCGAGCGCCCGGGTACGGCTCGGCCTCGGCCCGCGCACGACGCCGGCGCAGGTGCAGGAGCTGCTGCGCGCGGCGGTGCACGAGGCGGCGCCGGAGGTCGAGGTGACGTTCGAGGGCTTCCGCGCGCACGCCTACTGCGACGACCTCGACCACGACCTCGCGCGCACGCTGACCGGCGCGCACCGCGAGCTGCACGGCGAGCTGCCCGGACGCCGCGTGCTCGCCGGCACGACCGACGCGCGCCACCTCACCGCTCCCGCGCTCTGCTACGGACCGGTCGCCGGCGCCATCCACGGCACCGACGAGTGGGTCGACGTGGCATCGACCGTCCGCGTCGCGGAGGCGATCGCGCTGACGATCGCGGGCTGGCAGGAGTGAGCGCGCCGCCGCTGGAGCCGCCGGAGCGTGCGGCGCCCGGCAGGCCCGCCGATCGCAGCGAGCTGTCGCGCTTCGGGCTCGGGCGCGTCGACGTCGTCGAGCGCTTCGGCGCGGTCGAGGTCGCCGACCCCTACCGCCAGCTCGAGCGGGAGACGCGCGAGGTGCAGGCGTGGGTCGCGCACCAGCACGCGCGCGCGGGCGATGCGCTCGCGCAGCTGCCGGGCCTCGACGCGCTCGCGGACGAGCGAGCGGGAGACGCGCGAGGTGCAGGCGTGGGTCGCGCACCAGCACGCGCGCGCGGGCGAGGCGCTCGCGCAGCTGCCGGGCCTCGACGCGCTCGCGGACGAGCTGACGGCGCACCTGCTCGCCGACCGGCCGCTGGCTCCGTGCCGCGCGGGCGAGCGCTGGCTGTGGCGCGAGCGCGACGTCGCCGGCCACACGCGCGCTCTGCGGGTGTCCGCGCGCCTGGAGGACGGCCCGGGCGAACGGTTGATCGCGGCGGCCGCGATCCCCGTCGACGGCGACGAGGCGATCGACTGGTTCGCGCCCTCGCCCGACGGGCGGCTGCTCGCGCTCGGCGTCTCGAGCCATGGCGACGAGCAGCCCGTGCTCGCGCTGGTGGACCTCGCGACGGGCGCGCGCGTCGGGCCGTCGATCCCGCACGTCGGCTCCGTCGCGTGGCTGCCGGACGGCAGCGGGCTCTACCTCGCGCGCGGTCGCGCGCGCTCGCAGGAGCAGGGACTCAAGCGGCTCGCGTTCCTCACGCCTGGCGAGCGCCCGACGTGGGTCGACACGCCGCCGCTCGCGGCCGATGGCAACCTGCTCGTCAGGTCTCCTCCGACGGGCGCTGGGTGGGGCTGGTGGCGAGCTTCATGCATCCGCGCCTCATGTTCGTGCACGACCGCGAGCAGCGGACGTGGGTCGAGGCGTTCCCCGAGGCTGCCGACCACGTCTTCGGCGGGACGTTCGTGGGCGACGCGTACTACGCGGTGACCGACGTCGGCGCGGACCGCGCGCGGCTCGTCGCCGCGCCGCCGGACGCGCTCGCCGACCCCGCGGGCTGGCGCGAGGTCCTGCCTGCCGGCGACGCGGTGCCGCGGACGGTCGCGCGCTTCGGCGGGGACCTGCTGCTGAGCGAGCTGGTCGACGGCACGCCGCGGCTGCGCGTCGTGACGACCGACGGCGAGGAGCGCGCCGTGCTGCCACCGCTGGGCGAGCACGTGATCAGCAGCTTCGACCGCTTCCGCAGCGAGGCCGCGCCGACGATGCCGGCGCAGGCCGACGGCCGACGGCTCGTCTTCACCGCCTCGACCGCCGAGCGCGCGGCGACGCTGTGGCGCTGGGACGTCGAGCGCGCGACGCTCGAGCAGCTGACCGAGCCCGCGCGGGTCCTGCCGCCGCTGCGCGTCGAGACGCTCACGTGCCGCGCGCCCGACGGGCGCGAGGTGCGCTGGGAGCTGATCCGGCGCGCGGACGTCGCCACCGGCGACGCCGCACCGCTGCCGACGCTGCTGCACGGCTACGGCGGCTTCAACTCGGCGGCGCTGCCGCTCGGCTACCCCGGCTTCTTCGCGCCGTGGATCGCGGCCGGCGGCGCGTTCGCGTTCGCGCACCTGCGCGGCGACGGCACGTTCGGCAGCGACCGCTGGCGCGACGGTCACCGCGAGCGCAAGCAGCACAGCTTCGACGACCTGCTCGCCTGCGCCGAGGACCTGCTCGCGCGCGAGCTGACGACGACCGAGCAGCTCGCCGTCTGCGGCGCGAGCAACGGCGGCCTGCTCGTCGGCGCCGCGATCACGCAGCGCCCCGAGCTGTTCGCCGCCGCCGCCGTCCTGATCCCGATGAGCGACATGCTGCGGCTCGGGCGCGAGCGCTACGCGGAGATGTTCGTGCGCGAGTACGGGGACCCGCTGGTGGAGGAGGAGGCGGCGTGGCTGCACGCCTACTCCCCCTACCACCGGGTGCGCGCCGGCGCGCCCTACCCGGCCACGATCGTCGTCGCCGGCGACCGCGACATGCGCACGCACGCGTGGCACGCACGCAAGCTGGCCGCGGCGCTGCGGGACGCGGCCGACCCGGCCACGCCGATCCTCCTGCGCACGCACCTCGACCGCGGCCACGACTCCGCCTCCGGGTCGGAGCCGGCCTTGATCGCCGAGTGGCTCGGCTTCCTGATGGCGCACGTCGGGCTCGCGCCCGTCGGCTGCGACGGCGGCTGAGCGGTCACGGCGCCGGCGCGCTCGCGCCGAGCACCTGCTCGCGGTTGCCGTGCGCGTGCAACTCGAGCAGGTTGCCGAACGGGTCCTCGAAGTGCACGAAGCGGTAGGGGCGCCCGGGGCGCTCGCGCCAGACCGCCGTGCGGATGCGCCCGCCACCCGCGCGGATCCGCTCGACCATCCCTTCCAGGTCCTCGGCCTGGAAGCAGACGTGCGAGACGCCGTGCTGGAAGTAGGACGCGGCGACGTCGCGCCGCCCGCGCGGCTCGGCGAACTCGAACAGCTCGATCCCCACGTCGCCCTCGCAGCCGAGCTGCGCGATCCGCGCACACCGGAACGCCGGGCCGAAGACGTCGCCGAGCACCTCTGCCGCGCGCGAGTCCGCGTCGGCGCGGAGGTCGCGCGGCCCGTCGAGCAGCTCGAGCCCGAGCACGTCGCGGTACCACGCAACGGCCGCGTCGATGTCGGCGACGCACAGGCCGACGTGCCCGAGCCGCACGCGGCGGGTCATGGGGCGGCGGCCGCCTCGACGGCGCGCAGTCCGTCGAGCTGCCCCTCCAGCTTCACGAACGCGCGTGCGATGGAGGCGACCAGCCGCTCGTCGACGACGTGGCAGTTCCACGGCAGCTCGATCGAGCGCGCGACCTTCGCGTCGCAGCCGGGCAGCTCGGCCTGCGTCGGGTCATAGCCGGAGCGGCGGATCGCCTCCGTCCACATCACGCGCGGACCGGCCCAGTCCGGACTGAGGCGCGGCGAGTGGTGCAGGCCCTGCTCGACGTAGCCGACGGCGGGGACGCCCTCGGCCTGGAGCGCGCGCAGGTACGTGTCGCGCGAGACGCCGGCGTGCTCGGCATCGAAGTTGAGCGTGACCATGTGGAAGACGCACTCGTCCTCGGATGCGTAGTCGACGAAGCGCACGCTCTCGACGCCGGCAAGCTGCTCGCGCAGCAGCGCGACGTTGCGACGGCGCGCTGCGTTCTCCTCGTCGAGGTGCGGCAGGCGGTCGAGCGCGAACAGTGCGCTGACGAGGTTGGGGCGGTAGGTGTAGACGAGCGAGTCGATCCACGGGCGCAGCTCGTCAGGGAAGCCGGGCTCGCTCGCGCGGCCGAGCAGCTCGCCGCGGCCGGCGTGCTGGCAGGAGATCGTCGCCTTCCAGTACACGTCCGCCCGGCGCGTGACGAGGTAGCCGCCCTCGGTGGTCGCGAGCGGCTTGACGCCGTTGGTCGAGAAGCCGCTCGCATCGCCGAACGAGCCGACGCGCGCGCCACGGTGGCGAGCGCCGTGCGCCTGGCTGCCGTCCTCGATCACCGCGAGGCCGTGGCGCTCGGCGAACGCGCAGATCGCCGTCATGTCGGCCGGCTGCCCGTAGAGGTGCGGGACGAGCACGGCGGCGGTGCGCGGCGTCACGAGCGCGTCGAGCCGAGCGGCGTCGAGCAGGCCGGTGTCGGGATGGACGTCGGCGAAGACGGGGACGGCGCCGTTGTGGAGGATGCACGAGACGGACGCGCCCCACGAGTACGGCGACGTGATCACCTCGTCGCCGCCGGTGATCTCCAGGCCGATCAGCGCGGACTGGAGCGCGCCGTGGCCCGAGCTGGCGGCGAGGCAGTGCTCGACGCCGTGGTAGGCGGCGAGCGCCCGCTCCAGCTCGGCGATGACCGGATGCCGCTTGCTGAGGCCCTGCATCGGCCCCTGGTCGAGCGTGCCGCGCACGCGCTCGTAGGCGGCGGAGCTGAAGCGCGGGTAGGTCGCGGGGCGATGCGTGTGGGCGGGGGCGCCGCCGGCGAGCGCGAGCGTGTCACTGGAGATGTCGGTCGTCATACAAGTAAGATAACTTGTTAGTCAACCTATCACTGGATGAGCAGCGGCTCCTCGCCTGCATGGGGGGCGCACCGCGTGCTCGACCACGCCGGCGAGACGGCCTCCTCGCTCGCGGTGCACCAGCCGATCGCCGACGCGATCGCGGCGCACGACGTCGAGGGCGCGCGCGCCGCGATGGCCGCGCACATGGAGGGCGCTCAGCGCCGCCTGCGCAACGCGCTCGCGATGCACGGCGACGGCGCGTCGCTCGAGCGCATCTGAGCGGACGGGGAGCCGGACCGGACGGCCGGCGGCGGGGGGGACCCGGCGCGCCTGGCCTCAGTCCGGCACCTCCTGCTCACGCCGGCCGCAGGCGCCCAGCGAAGAACGTGAGGATCTCGTCGCGGGCGGCGATCGTCGGCTGACCAGCCTCGTCGATCAGATGGGCGGTCACGACGCTGTGCGGGCTCGCCACGACGTGCTCGAAGAACGGCGCGGTGTCGGGGCTCGCGGCGCTGTCGGGCAGCACGCGTCCGACGAAGCGGTCGCCGAGCGCCTCCGCGTAGGCCGCGAAGCGCTGGGCCCGGCAGAAGCGATCGCCCTTGAAGCGGTACGCCATCACGGTCAGGTCCTCGCGCTCGAGGCGCTCGCGGACGGCGGCCAGCTCGTCGGGAGCGATCTCCAGTCCGGCAGGGTCGTCGAGCGGCAGCGTCGGCTGCGACAGGACCGGCGCGAGCATCGAGGGCTCGAGCATCATCGAGAGCGCGAAGTTGCCCGTGAAGCACATCCCGATCGCGCCGACGCCCGGCCCGCCCTGCTCGTCGTGCGCCAGCCGCGCCAGCGCCCGCAGCCACACGGTCACCGGGCTCGACTCGCCCGTGGCGAGGACGCGGAACTCGGCGCTGACGCATGCCCGCCGGAAGACGGCCGCGCCCTCCTCGGCGCCGGGCACCGCGCCGTCGCGACCGAACAGCGACGGCATGTACACGGTGAAGCCCGCGTCGCGGACCCAGCGAGCGAAGCGCGCGACGTGCGGGCTGATGCCCGGCATCTCCGTCATCACGATCACCGCCGGCCCGCTGCCGGCCACGTGCACGACCTTCGCGACGCCGTCGAGCGTCACCGTGCGCGGATCGAAGTCCTCGAGCGGATCGTCCTCCCGCATGCTCCGTCTCGGCATCGCTCGATTGTCGTGACCGGCGCCGCGCGCGGCGCCGGATGCCGCTCAGTACGAGCGCGGCATCCCCAGCACGTGCTGGCCGAGGAACGCGAGCACGAGGTTGTTCGAGACGGGCGCGATCTGGTAGAGGCGCGTCTCGCGGAACTTGCGCTCGACGTCGTACTCCTCCGCGAAGCCGAAGCCGCCGTGCGCGTCGAGGCACGCGTTCGCCGCCTGCCACGAGGCCTCCGAGGCGAGCAGCTTCGCCATGTTCGCCTCGGCCGCGCATCTGATCCCCTGCTCGTACATCCAGGCGGCCTTCATGCGCATCAGGTTCGCCGCCTCGATCGCCGCGTGCGCGCGCGCGAGCGGGAACTGGACGCCCTGATTGGCGCCGATCGGGCGGTCGAAGACGTGGCGCTCGGAGGCGTAGCGCGAGCCCGTCTCGACGAACCAGCGGCCGTCGCCGACGCACTCGGAGGCGATCAGGATCCGCTCCGCGTTCATGCCGTCGAGGATGTAGCGGAAGCCCTTGCCCTCCTCGCCGATCAGCGCCTCGCGCGGCACGAACAGCTCGTCGATGAAGATCTCCGTCGTGGCGTGGTTCATCAGCGTCTTGATCGGCTGGATCGTGAGCGCGTCGCCCGCCTCGCGCATGTCGACGAGGAAGACGGAGATGCCGTCGGTCTTCTTCTCGACCGCGCTGCGCGGCGTCGTGCGCGCGAGCAGCAGCATCAGGTCGGAGTGCTCGGCGCGCGAGGTCCACACCTTCTGCCCGCTGATCGTGTAGCCGCCCTCGGCCGGGCGGGCGCGCGTCGCGATCGACGTCGTGTCGGAGCCGGCGCCCGGCTCGGTCACGCCGAACGCCTGCAGCCGCAGGCGCCCGGCGGCGATCTCCGGCAGCCATCTCGCCTTTTGCTGCTCGGAGCCGTGGCGCAGCAGCGTGCCCATGATGTACATCTGCGCGTGGCAGGCTCCGGGGTTGCCGCCGGAGGCGGAGATCTCCTCCAGGATGACGCTCGCGCTCAGCAGGCCGAGGCCGGCGCCGCCGTACTGCTCGGGGATCAGCGCCGCCAGCCAGCCGTGCTCGGTGAGCGCGGCGACGAACTCCTCCGGGTATCTGTCGGGCTCCAGGCCGCGCCAGTAGCTGCCGGGGAAGTTCGCGCACAGCTGGCGCACGGCGGAGCGGATCTCGCCGATCTCCTCCGGCAGCTCGAAGCCGAAGCCGGGGACGGCGGTCGTGGGCTGCACCGACATCGTCACACCGTCCAGTCGGTCGTGGGCGCGGGGAACAGCTCGGCCGCCTCGGGCGCGTCGCGGCGGTAGACCATGAACGTGCGTCTGAACTCGACCACGACCGCGCCGTCCTGATTCACGCCGCGCGAGCGGATCGAGACGATCCCGACGTTCGGGCGCGAGGCGGACTCGCGCAGCTCGAGCACCTCGCTCTCGGCCCACAGCGTGTCGCCGGCGAACACGGGCGCCGGCAGCTTGATGTCGGTCCAGGCGAGGTTGGCGGTCGCGTTCTCGCTCGTGTCGGGGACCGTCATGCCGGTGATCAGCGCCACCGTGAAGCAGGAGTTGACGAGCTGGCGCTCGAAGCGCGTGCGGGCCGCGTAGGCCGCGTTGAAGTGCATCTGGTTCGTGTTGAGCGTGA
>Ga0210410_10002176_pt1 | contig 17750 bp, 14 predicted proteins | sample IncBWC4MmetaG_FD_161058 | JGI IMG/M metagenome (GOLD analysis project Ga0210410, IMG submission 161058) | Forest soil microbial communities from Barre Woods Harvard Forest LTER site, Petersham, Massachusetts, United States - Inc-BW-C-4-M | ecosystem: Environmental > Terrestrial > Soil >... | reverse complement strand
AACCAAAGGGAACATTTTGGGTGGGGGATGCGTTTCTGGTTATAAGACAGAGCGCGGAGGCCCTTATATGACGGGATTGGAGCAACGGACGGCGATGATGACGGCTGGTAGGCGGGTGCGGGTGGCTGGGATGGCACTGGCCGGGGCCTTGCTGGGCGGCGGGATGCTGCTGGGGCCGGCTGGGGTGCGGGCGGATGAGGTGGCGAAGACGTTTACGGTGTCGGGGCACGCTCGGGTGCGGGTGCAGACGGATGATGGGTCGGTGAGGGTGTCCACGGGAGATATCAAGCAGGTGGAGATTCGGGTGGAGTATACCGGGTACAAGCTGGACCGGGATTTGCAGGTGAGCACTTCGCAGAATGGGGATTCGGTGGAAGTGATTGCGAAAACGCATGGCGGGAACTGGTTCAATTTTGGAGCGCGGCATTCGAGCCTGCGGGTGGAAGTTCATATGCCGAAGGATGCGGACCTGGAAGTGACCTCGGGAGACGGGTCGGTGGAAGCGGATTCGATTAATGGGAACCTGGATGTGAAGACGGGCGATGGACATATTTCGGTGCAGGGCGCGCGCGGGAATATCCGGCTGCACACGGGCGACGGGCACATTGAGGGGCGCGCGCTGGATGGACGGGCAGAGATTACCACGGGCGACGGGCACGTGAATGTGGAAGGGCGGTTTGATGCGCTGACGATCAAGACGGGAGACGGTAGCGTTACGGCACGAGCGGGAAAGGGATCGACGGTGTCCGCACCATGGAATATTCATACCGGGGATGGCAGCGTGGATTTGGATTTGCCGGGAGAGATGCAGGCGAATCTGGATGCAAGCACGCATGACGGGCGAATCAGTTTGGGGATACCGGTGATGGTGGAAGGGACGTTCAGTTCGACGAAGATTCTGGGAAAGATGAATGGCGGCGGGCAGACGATTGTGGTGAGGACGGGGGATGGGTCGATACATTTGAATAAGAGTTGAGGGAAAAGAGTGATCGCAGCGGTCAGATAACAGCGATCAGGAAGCGAGTTTCGGCTAACGCGGATGGTTTGGTGGTAATGGGAAATGAGTCCTAGGACTGGGGTGCAATGTGTGGGAGTTGGACGGCAGGTGTGATGAGTCGCATGGACAGAATTTCACGGGGCGTCGGGATAAGTGATTGAAAACGAAGAGAGGAAAAGTGGGCAGCGGGTTGCAGGGTAAAGGGCTGTTTGGAGGGTAACCCCGTGATGGTAATGATCCTGGGCCTGGCGGTGTTTGGGTTATTTGTGTTCTCGGTGGTGAGTTCGTATTTGTCGGAGCGGCGTCGGTCCTGACGGCTGCTTTTTCATACAAGAAAAATCCATGTAGGAGTTTTTCGTCCCGTTTATTCGGATAGGGATTTGTGTGGGCGGGCAAATCGCCGTGCGGCAGAAGTGTGTCGCACCTCCGGCGCTTGTCCAGATTGGATTTTGAATCCCAGCGCTCACGCGCTGGGCTAATGTCTTTCGCGCCTCCGGCGCTTGTTGGCGCGCGGGATCGCGTCCACCTGAAGGTGGACGCTACGCGGCTTAGTGCGGGGCTTCGGGGAGGGCGAAGGTGACAAGGGTGGTGCCGGCGGAGATGGCGATGTACTGCTTGCCGTTGAGCTGGTAGGTGATGGGAGCAGCGTAGATGGCCGCGCCGGTTTGCATGTGCCAGAGATGTTTGCCGGTGTCGGCATCGAGAGCGATGAGGTAGCCGTCCAGGTCGCCGGTGAAAACCAAATGGCCGGCAGTGGCAAGATTACCGCCCCAGGGCGCGGAAAATTCCTTGTACTCCCAGCGGACATCCCCGGTTTTCGGATCGATGGCACGGACGGCGCCCCAATCTTTTTCCTTTGCGGCGGGGATGTAGGTGCTGCCGACAAAAAGGCGGCCGGTGACGAAGGGTTGCGGATGGGCGTAGAAAATGTCGCACTGCTCGCGGACGGTGACGTAGAGAAGGCCGGATTGCGGACTGTAGGCGGGAGACATCCAGTTCGTGGCACCGGCGGCCCCGGGACAGACGCGCACCCCGTCCTCCATGGGAACCGCGGTGGGGAGAACGATTGGTTTACCGGAAGAGTCGATCGCTTTGGCCCAATTCTGAGCGGCATAAGGTTTGGCGAACAGAAATTTACCGTTGGTGCGATCGAGAACGTAGAAGAAGCCGTTGCGATTGGCCTGGATAAGTAGCTTGCGGGGCTTGCCGTCGATTTCAGCGTCGAAAAGAACGGGGACTTCCGTGGCGTCCCAATCGTGGAGGTCGAACGGGGTGAATTGGAAATACCACTGGAGCTTTCCGGTGTCGGGCCGGAGAGCGACGACGGAATTGGAATACAGATTTTCGCCCTTGCGGCGGGAGCCGTCGTCGGAGGGCGCAGGATTGCCGGTGGGCCAGTAGAGAAGATCGAGTTGCGGGTCGTAGGTGCCGGTGACCCAGGCGGGAGCGCCGCCACGGGCGGCGGAATCGGCGTCGGGCCAGGAGTCACTGCCGGGTTCGCCGGGAGCGGGAACGGTGTAGAAGCGCCAGGCACGCTTGCCGGTTTCGGGGTCGTAGGCATCGATGAATCCGCGGATGCCGTATTCGCCGCCGGAAACGCCGACGATAATTTTATTTTTTACGACGAGCGGGGCAACGGTGAAGGCGTAGCCCTGCGCGTAGTCGGCGGCCTGAACATCCCATAGGACATTTCCGGAGGCGGCATCGAGGGCGACGACGTGAGCGTCGAGCGTGGCGAGAAACAAGCGAGTGCCGAGAATCGCGAAGCCACGATTGGTGTGGCCACAGCAAGCGCGGATTTTTTCGGGGAGAGCGCGCTTGTAGGACCAGAGGCGGCGTCCGGTGCGGGCGTCGAGAGCGAAGGCGGTGTTGTCCTGGGCGGTAACGTACATGATGCCGTCGACAACGAGTGGGGAGTTTTCAAAGAAGCCGGGCACGGGAGATTGGAAAATCCATTGAGCGGAGAGGTGCGAGACGTTGTCGCGATTGATTTGAGAGAGGGAGCTGAAGCGGTGGCCGTCGTAGGTGGCGGAGTATTGCAGCCAGTTGGAAGGAGTGGCGGAGGAATTGAGGAGCTGATCGTTGGAGACTTGGGCAGAAACCGGAGTGGCATTTGTCGCGAGGTAAAGGAGGTTGAGAAAGTAAAGGAGGTAATGGAGCGGAGAAGAGGGGCGGAGGCGGATCACTTGGAGTCTCCGCGGAGGGAGGCGAGGAAGGCTACGAGATCGTCGAGTTGGGCGTCACTGAGCTGCTGTTTTGTGTATTTGGGCATGGGGGAGCGCTTTTCGTGGACAACGGATTTTAGTTCGGACTTTTGCCAGAAGTGAATTTTTTCGCGGTCGTCCATGAACTGGATGGAAAAAGTGTCTTCGTTGAGGACGACGCCGGAGAAGAGAGTTCCCTGCCCCGTGGTGATGGTGACGAGTTCGTAGCTGGGAGGGTTGGTGCCGAAATCGATGGCGACGAAACGCTCGGAGAGCTGGGCGTCGGGTTCACGGATGGATTCGACGAGGTATTCGCGGGGACGCATGGCGCCTGCGCGGGAGAGATCGGGACCCAAGCGGCCGCCTTGGCCCTGAACCATGTGGCATTGCGAGCAGGAGGCTGCGCCGAAGAAGAGCTTGCGGCCGGCTTCGGGATTTCCGGCGGTGGAGGGCCGGCTGGCTTTTTGCAGGCTGCGAAGATAGGCGATGATTTCGCGGGCCGTCGAATCGTCGATGTCGTTGGCGGGCATGGCGGTGCCGGGGATGCCATGCAGGATGTTGTTGACCATGGCGTCGTCGGAATCACCGTGGGCGAAATGGCCGGAGACGAGGCTGGGAGCGCGGAAGCCGCCGTTGGCGTCGATGCCGTGGCAGTAGGAGCAGTTGACGCGGAAGTTGGATTTGCCGCTTTCGATGGCTTGCGGAGTGGGCGCGGGGACGGAGGATTGGGAGGGCGAAGAAGTTTGGTTCGTGGATATCGCGGACTTTTGTGGTTGGACGGCGGATGAGATCCTTCGAGCATCTCTGCTTTCACAGGAGTCCCCAAACCGGACCTTGTCGGATGCTCTCGGGATGACAGCGCTGGCGTTGGTCGCGCGGAGTGACCGACCTGAAGGTCGGCCACTACAAGGCGGCTGGATGCTGAGTGTGAGTAGAAAAATGAAGAGTACAGAAAATGACATTTGGCCGACCGCCTCCGCGAAGTGGTGCAGAGTATAGCGTTATTTTGCGGCGGTGTGGGCGTCGACGGCGTCCAGGGTGCGCAGGGAGTAGATGAGGGTGGCGCCGGCGTTCATGGCCATGGCTACGCCGAGGGCTTCGGAGATTTCTTCGCGGGTGGCGCCGGCTTTGAGGGCGTTGTCGGTGTGGATGGTGATGCAACCGTCGCAGTGGGTGGTTACGGCAACGGCGAGGGAGATTAGTTCGCGGACTTTTGCGCCGAGTTTGGAGTCCTTGGCGTTGGCGGCGGAAAGAGTCTGGTAGCCGCGGACGGAGTCGGGGGTGAGCTTCATGAATTGGGAAAGTTGTGCGCCGATTTGTTTTTGGTATTCGTTCCAGTCGAGCATCATGAGAGGCCTCCGAGATGAGGTGAGATGATGAAACGTGGAAAGTATACGATAAGTGGGTGGAACGGAAAATCACCCGTGCGAAATCTGCGAGATCAATTGGCTGTTGCGGGGTTAGTTTTAATGCTGACATCGCTGCAGTTCAAGCGGACCGCGTCGATGACGTATTGAACATCGAGTTCCCGCCAATAATTTCCTTGAGGACCATAGCGACCGAGATGCGAGAGGTTCCCCCGAAGCTTCACGCGCCAAGTTGCATGAAATAGCGCGCCAAGATTGCTGATGGGCGCGGAGTTCTGCGCAACTTCGCCGAATCTAGAATTCGGGACGAGCAGGTAAGGCGTCCCGGCAGGGCCACAAGCGTTTTGGTCCGGATAGAATTTGTAGACTGGCAAATCCATCACAACCACACCAGTTAGAGTCTGGTCGTTTCTTCCTCGCGCAAAATTTATGACGAGCGCGGCGGCGAGAACACATAGCAGGAAGAGCGGGACAAGTTGAGCCCCTCGGTTATTGGCGGGGGCTTGGTCGTGGTGAGACGTCGGGCCGTTTTCGCTCATGGCAAGGGATTGTAGAAAGGAATCGAGATACGCGCAATCGCCGTCGCGCCACGGCTCGAAGCGGTGATTGAGGGGCGAGTAGCGGCGAGCAGATTGGATCTCAGGTGAGGTCGAGGGACATTAGGATTTCGTCGGAGTAGAGGCCGTTGTGCTTGAGGGCATTTTTTTCGAGGCCGTATTGGCGGAAGCCGAGGGATTGGTAGAGGCAGAGGGCGGGTTGGTTGGTGCTGACTACGGAGAGTTGGAGTTGTTCTACTTTTGGGCGGGCGTGGTCGATTATGGCTTGGACCAGTTGGCGGCCTGCGCCGGAGCGGCGTGCGGCGGGGCGGACGTACATGGCGCGGAGGAGACCCTTGTGGGAATCTTTTTGGCCGGAGAGTTGGGTGAAATTGGCGGTGCCGATCAGGTGGGAATTTTGGTAGGCGCCGAAGACGGTGGAGTTGGTTAGCCAGCCGGTGTAGCGGTCGAGGGGTTGATCTTTTTCGAAGTCGTAGGTGCTGCCGAAGGCTTCGGGGTTGAGGCGGAGGCCTTCGAGGCGGAGTTCACGGAAGGATTCGGCGTCGGTGGGGAGTAGTTGGCGGATGTGGATTTCGGAGGGAGACATGTTTATTGATAACCCGGAGATGGGGATTCGGACAAGATTTTTTGGTGCGAGGGAATTTCGGGGACGGGGTGGCGGTGTGATATTGTTTTGGGTTCGGTAAGGGCGTTGTGGAAGAAGGAGAAGAGAAATCTAACGCAGAGACGCTGAGTTCGCAGAGGACGCGCAGAGAAGAAAGAAGAAGCGAAGCGGGTAGGCGTTCGATCGTAAGAGCCCACCCTTCGCACACACCGCGAAGGATGGGGCACCCTCAAGTTCGTTTGTGGGGTGGCGTTAGATTGAGTTGGGGAACCGGGGGACACATATGAAGAATACGTATAACGGAGTGGCGGTGCCGGGGGATGGGAAGGCGATCGAGTATGAGGGCGGGGCTCTGAAGGTGCCGGACAATCCGATTATTCCGTTTATTGAGGGCGATGGGACTGGCAGAGACATTTGGAAGGCGTCGCGGCGGGTGTTCGATGCGGCGGTGGAGAAGGCGTACGGCGGGAAGCGGCGCGTGGCGTGGTTTGAGGTGTTCGCAGGTGAGAAGGCGTTCAATACTTTCAAGCAGTGGCTGCCAGATGAGACGGTGGACGCGGCGCGGGATTTTCGCGTGTCGATCAAGGGGCCGCTGACGACGCCGGTGGGCGGCGGGATTCGTTCGCTGAACGTGGCGCTGCGGCAGATATTGGATTTGTATGCTTGCGTGCGGCCGGTGCGGTATTTCCAGGGAGTTCCCTCCCCTGTTCGCGAGCCGGAGAAGATGGACGTGGTGATTTTCCGGGAGAACACGGAGGACGTGTACATCGGGATTGAGTGGAAGAGCGGAACGCCAGAAGCGAAGAAGCTGCTGGAATTTTTGAACAAAGAGATGCTGGGCGGCGGGAAGAAACAGATCCGGATGGATTCGGGAGTGGGGATCAAGCCGATTTCGCCGTTCGGGACGAAGCGGCTGGTGCGGCGGGCGATTCAGTTTGCGCTGGCAAACAACCGGAAGCTGGTGACGCTGGTACACAAGGGGAACATTCAGAAATTTACGGAGGGCGCGTTCCGCGACTGGGGTTATGAGCTGGCGGCGGAAGAGTTTCGCGCGCAGACGGTGACGGAGCGGGAGAGCTGGATTCTGGACAATCTGGAGAAGAACCCCGGGCTGAGCGTGGAGCAGAATGCCGCGATGATCGAGCCGGGGTTGGAACAGGCTACGGAGGATTTCAAGAAAGGGATTTATGCCGAGGTGAAGCGGACCTTGGATGAGATTGGGAGTTCGCACGGAAAAGGCCTGTGGAAGAAGAAATTGATGGTGAACGACCGGATCGCGGATTCGGTGTTTCAGCAGATGCTGCTGCGGCCGAATGAGTACAGCGTTTTGGCTACGCCGAATCTGAACGGCGATTACTTGAGCGATGCTTGCGCAGCGCAAGTGGGGGGATTGGGAATTGCGCCGGGTTCGAATATCGGCGATGGGTATGGCGTGTTTGAGGCTACGCACGGGACGGCGCCGAAGTATGCGGACAAGGATGTGATTAATCCGAGTTCGGTGATGCTGAGCGGGGCGATGATGTTTGAATTTTTGGGATGGAAGGAAGCGGCGAAGTTGATTGAGGATGGGATTGCGAAGACGATCCAGCAAAAGAGGGTGACGTACGATCTGGAGAGGTTGATGGCGGGCGGGACGAAATTGGGGACGAGCGCGTTTGCGTCGGCGATTATTGAGAATATGGTGGGAGTGGCGGCGGGGAGGTAGTTGGAAAATGGAAATTGGAAATTAGAAAATGGGAATAAGGGACGGCGCATAGGTTTCGCGTGCGCGGCCGAATGATTACCACCAGGATGTGAGAACGTAAGATTTAACACAGAGTGCACAGAGATCGAACACAGAGATCGCAGACTTTAGAAGAAAAGAATGAATTAGGACCGAGGAGAGAGCGATGAGCCGGAAGAAGGTTACGGTGGTGGGTGGTGGGTTTGTGGGGTCGACGACGGCGCAGAGGATTGTGGATCTGGAGCTGGCGGATGTGGTGTTGACGGATATTTTGGAGGGGGCGCCGGCGGGAAAGGCGCTGGACATGGTGGAGTCGACGCCGATTACGCGGACGGATTCGTTTGCCACGGGGATTTCTACGGCTAATGGAGATTACAGCGCTACGGCGGGGAGCGATGTGGTGGTGATTACGGCGGGATTTCCGCGGAAGCCGGGGATGAGCCGCGACGATCTGCTGAAGGCGAATTACGACGTGGTAAAGGCGGTGGTGGAACAGATCGTGAAGCACTCGCCGCAGTGCATCATTGTGGTGGTGACGAATCCTTTGGATGCTATGGCGCAGGCGGCGTTCCGCGTGAGCGGGTTTCCGAAGAATCGCGTGCTGGGGATGGCGGGGGTGCTGGATTCGGCGCGGATGAGCGCGTTTGTGGCGATGGAGTGCAAGGTGAGCGTGGAAAACGTGCACTCGTTTGTGCTGGGCGGGCACGGAGACGACATGGTGCCGCTGCCGAGGTATTCGACGGTGGCGGGGATTCCTTTGCCAGATTTGCTGCCGAAGGAACGGATTGACGCGATTGTGGACCGGACGCGGAAAGGCGGCGCGGAGATTGTGAATCTGCTGAAGACGGGGTCGGCGTATTATGCGCCTTCGGCGGCGGCGGTGGAAATGGTGGAAGCGATTTTGAAGGATAAGAAGAAGATTCTGCCTTGCGCGGTTTATCTGGAAGGCGAGTATGGGATCAAGGGATTGTTCGTGGGCGTGCCGGTGAAATTGGGAGCCGGGGGCGCGGAAGAGATTATTCAGATTAAGTTGACGGCGGAGGAGAAGGCGGCGTTGGATAAGAGTGCGGCGTCGGTGAAGGAGTTGGTGTCGGTGTTGGGGATTTAGGAGAATTCACCACAGAGGGAGAAAGAAAAGATAACGCAGAGACGCTGAGTACGCGGAGATTCGCAGAGAAAAGGAAGAGGGGCACGCCCGATAACGTGCCCCTCTTTTTTTGTAGGGCCGGTGATTCTGGTTGGCCTACAAGAGGAAGAAAGCCTGGGGGCCGACGTGAAGGTCGGCCACTACAAAAGTAGGACCCAAGAAGGCGGCGTAAAGCCGCCCCTACATCAGCGAAGAGAAACCCAAGAGCGGGCCGGGCGAGCCCGGCCCTTACAAACATTCAGAGAGAACCAAGAACGGAAAGTGTGCAGTGCTTGATCGTAAGGGCCCACCCTCAAAAACCAAGGGTGGGGCACCCTCAAGTCCATTTGTTGGTCGCCGGAACATCGAGGAAACCATCAGAGGTGGAAGAGTTTGTCGGCGCCGATTACGAGGAAGAGGGTGAAGGTGGCTATGGCGATTTCGCCGATGAAGCCGACCGCGAAGGGGCGGAGGCCTTGTTGGCGCATTTCGCGGAAGTTGGTGCGGAGGCCGACTCCGGCGAAGGTGAGGAGGAAGGCCCAGCGGGAGAGGTTGGCGAGGCTGGTGTTTTGGTCTTTGGTGAAGAAGCCGATTGTGGCGAGGACGGAGACGAGCAAAAAGCCGAGGACGAATTTCGGGAATTTTTGCCAGAGGAAGGCGGCTTTGTTGGTGACGGTTTGCGCTTGGCCTCGGCTGGCCCAGTAGATGGCATAGGCGAGGACGACGAAGCCGATTAGCGCGTTGCGGCAGGTTTTGACGAGGACGGCTAGCTTGGCGGCGGAGTCGGAGAAGAGTGCGCCGGCGGCGGTGGCTTCGGCGGTGTTGTCTACCGCGAGACCGGCCCAGGCGCCGTAGGCGTGATCGCTGAGGTGCAGCGCGTGGCCGATTAGCGGGAAAGTGAAGAGCGAAAGAGCGCCTAGAGCGAGGATGGCGGCGATGGCGAAGGAGGAGTCTTCGTCGTCGGCTTCGATGGCACCTTTGGTGGCAATGATGGCGCTGACGCCGCAGACGGCGGAGCCTACAGCGAGAAGAGTGGTGAGCTTGGGGCGAAGGCCGAAGAGGCGGCCGAGGAAGGTCATGAAGGCCAGCGAGCCGGCGATTTCGACGAAGACGAGGAGGAGGCTGACGCCGCCGAGTTTCCAGACGTCACCGAGGAGGAAGCGGGAGCCGAGGAGAACGATGCCAGCTTTGAGCCAGAACTCGTAGGTGGCTACGCCGGGTTTGAAGATTTCGGCGAGGCCGAAGATGTTGGAGATGGCCAAGCCGATGAGGATGGCCCAGAGGACGTATTCGATGTTGGGGATGGTCCAGTGATGCGATTTGGCGTAGAGATTGATATTTTTTTCGAGGAGTTTGCCGGCGAAGCCGATGACGGCGAGGAGGGCTACGCCGGGAATCAGGCGGAGAAATTTCGAGCTGACGGAGATCGGAGGATTTTGCGGAAGAACGATTGCGTCGGCCATGGGTTAGTTCCCTTCTTTGGTGGAGCGTTGGAAAAGTAATCAGTTATCAGTAATCGGTAATCAGTCGGACAGCTAACAGCGAACAGATAACAGCGATCGGGAAACGGTTGGTTGCTCAATCGACAAGCGGCGAGGCGTTGGCACCCGCTTCGCGCTTGCCGGCTGGAAGCCGGCGCTACCAGGGGATGCGATGGATTAGGCCGACGCGGATCAGGACGGCGGCGGCCAGGGCGATTAGTACGGCCCATGCGTCCAGCGAGATACGGGGCGCCGATTTCGTTTGCGGTTGCGAGTTTGTGTTGGTCATTCCGTTTCTCCTTCGTTAGGAAATTCGGGAATTCGAAAAATCGGGAAGCGATTCGTTGAGCCAGCTGAGTTCGGTGGCTGTTGCGGCGTCAGTGGCGGGGGCGGCAATGCGGCCTACGAGGAGGAGGGCCGGGGCTGGGAGCGGCGCGAGTTGGGCTAGACCGGAGACTGTTGTGGCGTGTTGGGATTGATCGGGGTGGGAGGCTTTGGAGATTACGAGGACGGGGGTGTCGGGGGAGACGGCGGCGTCCTGGAGCCAACGGGAGACTTCGGCGTAATCGGGGCCGGGCATGTAGACAACAACTGTGGTATCCGCGGTGAGGCCGATGCCGGGGAGGAATTTGGATTCGGGGGCGCGGGAAAAGGTGGTGAAGAGGACGTGGGAGGAGAGACGGCGATCGGTGAGGGAAACTTTTGCGGCTGCGGCGGCGCCAAAGGCGGCGGAGATGCCGGGGACTACTTCGAAATCGATGTTGGCTTCGCGGAGGGACTGAATTTCTTCGGCGGCGCGGCCGAAGAGGAGAGGGTCGCCTCCTTTGAGGCGTACGACGATTTTTTGTTTGGCGGCGTTGGATAGGAGGAGCGAGTTGATGTCTTGCTGCGTGAGGAGACGGAAGCCGGCGCGTTTGCCTACGTCGATGCGTTCGGCGGTGGGCGGGATTAGATTCAGGATTTCGGGGCCGATGAGGGAGTCGTGGAGGACTACGTCGGCGGATTGGAGGATGCGTAGGGCTTTTAGGGTTAGGAGTTCGGGGTCGCCGGGGCCGGCGCCGAGGAGGAACACTTTGGAGTGACTGGTGACTGGTGATTGGTGACTGGTGGAGGAGGGAGAAAGGCGCCCGCCTCGGAAGGCGGCCGCTACAAATTCATTGGCGTTAGCCGCGGAGATTTTAGGCTGGCCGACCTGAAGGTCGGCCACTACATTCTTGTGATGTCGCGACATCAGGCGGCTCCTTTGGAGTGGTCGGGATTGGTGGCTTGTTGGAGGAAGCGTTCGAACATGGGTTTGCTGGCGAGAATGTGGAGCCAATGCTTGGTGGCTTCGGGGTTGGTGGATTGGGCGCGGAGGGTTTCGCGGGCGGCGCCCAGCCAGTCGAGCCAATATTCGTATTCGGGGCCGAATTGTTCTTCGAGTTCCTTGCGGAGGCGCTGGGCGAGCGCGGGGCTTTTGCCGTTGGTGGAGATGGCGATTTGGAGATCGCCGCGTTGGACGATGGAGCCGTAGTAGAAGTGGCAGTGGTCGATGTCGTCGACGGCGTTGCAGAGAATGTTGCGGAGGTCGGCTTCGCGATAGACCTGGGCGTTGAGATCGCGGAGCGAGGTCGCGGCGATGACGAGGAAGGCGCCGTCGAGGTCGGTCGGTTCAAATGCTTTGGGGGACCAGTCGATCTGGCGGTTGCGGACCCGTTGGGCGAGTTGGGGGGAGAGCTTGGGAGAGACTACGTGGATGTGCGCGCCGGCTTCGAGGAGGCCGGGGATTTTTTGCTCGGCGATGGTGCCGCCTCCGACGACGAGAACTCGGCGGTTGGTGAGTTTCAGGAATGCGGGGAAGAGGGACATTAGTTGGTGCTCCAGGAAAGGTTGAGAGAAGAGAGAGAAATGCTAACGCGGAGACGCAGTGAGCGCGGAGTTGGTACAGAGAAATGGAAGAGTTCACGCGTGAGTGCCGCGCCTACGGCGCTTCGAAAATTTTCGTACGACTTTTCCCGGCGCTTACGCGCTGGGCTAAGTTCTGGCGCACCTACGGTGCTGGTTGAGAGCAGAGTGTTCATGGGCGGTCCTCGATGGAGTGGGGGACGCGATCGGCGGGGAGATCGCGCACGGCGAATTCGGTTTGGTGGGCTGGTTGGCCGGAGAGAATGACGCGAAGATTTTCGGTTGAGTGACGAGCCAGGAATTTTTGCAGGGGCTCGGCGTTGTGGCGCGTGGCGTGGAAGTGCGCGAGCAGGCGGGTGATGGCGTCGGGAACTTCGTCGGCGGCGCAACGGTAGCCGACGGGTCGGGCGATGGAGGCGACTTGACCGACGCTGCCACCCACGCAGAAGTAGTAGGCGTCGACCATTTTGCCGTCTTGCTTGATTTTTTTGCCTTCGATGCCGATGTCGGCGATCCAGTGCTGGCCGCAGGAGTTGGGGCAGCCGGTGATGTGGAGCTTGATGTCTTCCTGATAGCCGGGGAAACGTTCTTCGAGCTGCTCGGTTAGCCAGCGGGCGTAGGACTTGGTTTCGGTGAGAGCGAGTTTGCAGAATTCGGAGCCGGTGCAGGCTACGGTGCCACGGACGAAGGCGTTGGTTTCTACGGGGAGGCCGTTGGCGGCGAGTTCCTGGACTACGGAGGTAACGCGGGATTCGGGAATGTTGATGAGGAGAAGATTCTGCATGAGCGTGGCGCGGAGGTGGCCGTCGCCGTGATGTTCGGCGAGATCGGCGGCTACGCGGAGTTGCGCGGGAGTGATGCGGCCGCGGATTACGTTGGCGCCGATGGTGAAGCGGCCTGATTGTTTTTGGGGGATGACGCCGAGGTGATCGCGATGGATGGAGGCGGGGAGTTGTTCGTGAGCGGCGGGATCTAATTTGTAGCCGAGCTTGGATTCGATGGCGGCTAAGAAGGAGTCGGCAGTCCAGCCGTGCTGGAGGAAGAGGAATTTTAAACGGGCTTTTTCGCGGGACTGGCGGAGGACTTCGCTTTCGCGGAAGACTTCGGCGATGGCGCGGGCTACGGGGAGGACTTGTTCCCAGCGGATGAAGGCATTTAGTTTTACGGCGAGGTGGGGTTCGGTGGAGAGGCCACCGGCGATGCGGAGGGAGAAACCGGTTTGGTGATTGGTGACTGGTGATTGGTGACTGGTGGAAGCGGGTGAAGAGTTCAGAGACGGAACGCTGGCTGGCAGGATGCCGGCGCTACCCTCGCGGCGGGTGGCGGTGAAGGAGATGTCGTTGATTTCGGGGTAGGAGCACCAGTCGGGGCAGGCGGTGACGGTGATTTTGAATTTGCGGGGGAGATTGTAGAAATCGGGATTGCCGCCGAGCTCCTTGTCGAGAGCGAGCGCTAGCGGGGAGACGTCGACGATTTCGTGGGCGTGCACGCCGGCTAAGGGGCAGCCAGTGATGTTGCGAGTTACGTCGCCGCAGGCGCCGGTGGTGCGGAGGCCTACGGACCAGAGGCGCTCGAGGAGTTCGGGGAGATTTTCGATGGCAACCCAGTGGAGCTGGATATTTTGGCGGACGGTGATGTCTGCTACGCCGTTGCCGAAGTTGTCGGAGAGGTCGGCGATAGTGCGGGCTTGTTCGCTGGTGAGGAGTCCGTTGGGAATGCGAATGCGGACCATGAAATAGGGGACTGCTTTGCCTTCACCGTTTTTGCCGCCGAGGACGCCGGCGCCGTCGCCTTGGGTGTAAATCCCCCAGGGGCGGAAGTAGGTGCCGAGCCATTCGGGAGGGATGGAGCTGAAGCCGTCGCGGGCGAATTGGCGGATTTCGTCGAGGTGGTCCCAGGGATTTTTGGCGCGTTTGAGGCGCTCGACGCGCTGGGCTTTGGTTTCTTTTAAGTCGGGCATTGGAGCGAGTTCCCTTTCCGCGAGCTTGGATGGCACGAGCAACTGGCCATACGAATTTGGCGGATAGCAGATAACAGCGATCAGATAGCAGGAATCGGGAGTTGTTTTGCGCGAGGTACGATTCCTGTTCGTGATTCTCTGTTTCGGGGAGTTCCCTTTCTGGCCGGTCTAAAGACCGGCCACTACACAAACCGCTGGCCGGCATGGAAGCCAGCGCTACATTCGGAACCTTCGACCCGGGAGGCGGCTTAAAGCTGCCCCTACAAAACCGAAGAAAATGAACCCAAAAAGAAAAAGCCCACGTGCCGGTTATCTGGCATGTGGGCTTCGAAACTGAAACTTCAAAAAGAGCTTAGGTTCGGAAGCACCTCTGGCCAGATGTCAGCAGCCGACAGCAACAGCAGGCTGCCGCGGTACAACAACAGATCTGGCAAGAGTTGCGCATGTTTAAGAGAGGCTACGCGGGGTGGACTGGGAAGTCAATCCGCGTGGCGCTCCAAATATTGGATGCGATGGATTGGGGATTTGGATACATGGGGGGGGAGGAGGATAACAGCGATCAGATAGCAGCGATCAGGAAGCGGGTGGGTGCAAGTTGGACGAAGGTAATCGGTAATCAGCAATCGGTAATCAGTAAGAGGGCCGGGCTCGCCCGGCCCATATAGGGTAAGGCGTTTTATTGCTGAGGTTTAGGCGCGGCGGCCGCGGGCTTGGCGGGTGGTTTGGCGGCGGGCTTCGGTGGGGTGGTGGCGGGGGCGCCTACGAGGGTGGCAGATTTTATGGTGTCGAGTTTGGGCCAGTGGGTGGCCAGGAATTTCTCGCCGCCTTTGGAGATGTTTTCCTGGTCCATGCCGGCGTTTTCGCCGTACTGGTCATAAAGCATTTCGACGATGTTCATACCGTTGCCGTCGACCTGGCCGAATGGAGTGAAGCCCTGGCCGTCGAGAGAGGAGCCGTTGTCTTTCAGGTTGATGAAAAGTTGAGTGGTGCGGGTGTTGGCGCCGGCGGTGGCGAAGACGAGAGTGCCGCGGGTGTTGCTGTGGGAGCGGGGATCGTCCTTGATGGTGGCTTTTTCCCAAGCGGCGTTGACGGCGGGATTGGCGCTGAGGCCAAACTGGACGACGAAGTTAGGGAGGACGCGGAAGAAGCGGGCGTTATCGAAATAGTGGTGCTTGACGAGATTGTAGAAGCGGTCGGCGCCGAGAGGAGACCAGGCGCGGGTGACGGTGACGGTGAACTCGCCGCGAGTGGTGTCGAATTTGACTTGATAGGTGGCGGGGGCCTGGTCTTTGAGGAGGGCGGGCTTCAGGAGGGCGCGGTCGGTGGCGGGGGCGGCAGCGGGTTTGGCGGGGGTGGTGGTGGATTTGGGTTTGGGGGATGCGGCGGGGGTTTGGGGTGCGGCGGGAATGGAGAGGGTTAACGCGGCCAGGGTTAGCGCGCAAGTTTTCAGGTGCATGATTTGTTGGCCTCCGGAAAATTTTGGAATTGAAGGATTGATGTTTACGGGGATTAGTTTTGCATATTTTGGGGGGAAGAGGAAGGAAGCGAAGAAAGAGGGGACTTAACGCAGAGGGCGCAGAGGTCGGCGCGCAGAGGACGCGGAGAATCAGAAAATGGAAATTGGAAAATCGAAAATGGGAAGAGGAAGAAGGGGTTGCCGCTCGCTAGTAAGAGCCCACCCTTCGCGCAGAAGGCGCGCGAAGGATGGGGCACCCTCAAGTTCATTTGGGAAGAGGCTCAACAGGATGCTATTTGTTGAGGTCGCGGCTGACTTGTTCGACTTGGGAGAGGACGCGGAGGGTGTTTTCGCCGAGGATTTTGCGGATGTCGGATTCGGAGTAGCCTTTTTTGAGGAGGGCTTCGGTGATTTGGGGGATGTGAGTGACGTCCTGCATGCCGAGGGGCATTACGGCGCCGTCGAAGTCGGAGCCAAGGCCTACGTGATCGGCGCCGGCGATTTTTACGGCGTGGTCGATGTGGTCGACGATCACCGTCCAGTCTACCTTGGGGAGTTTGCCGGCTTGCATGAATTCGCGGACGATTTGATCCCCGGCGGTTAGTTTGCACCCTTCATTTTTGCCGCAGCGCCTGTCTACTTCTTCGTGGATTTCTTTTTCGACTTCGGGGTGGGCTTTTTCGTAATCGCGTAATTCCTGGCTGAGAAAGCCGACGTGGTAGTTGATCTGGATTACGCCGCCGTGTTTGGCTAGGTCGCGAATCATGTCGTCGGTCATGTTGCGCGGTGCCTGGCAGATAGCGCGGCAGGAGGAGTGCGAAGAGAAGATGGGGGCTTTGCTGGTTTCGAGCGCGTCGTAGAAGGTTTTGTCGGAGACGTGGGCGATGTCGACGATGATGCCGAGGCGGTTCATTTCGCGGATGACGTCTTTGCCGAAGTCGGTCAGGCCGTTGTGGGCGGGCTTGTCGGTGGAGGAGTCGGCCCACTCGTTGTTGTCCATGTGGGTGAGGGTCATGTAGCGGACTCCGAGCGCGGCGAAAGTGCGGAGGACGGAGAGGTCGTTGCCCATCATGTGGCCGCCTTCGACGCCCATGAGTACGGCGATTTTGTGGTGCGTTTTGGCTTCGCGGATGTCGGCAGCGGAGGTGGCGAGGATTAAATCGTTGGGATTTTTGCGGACGGTTTCGCGGACGGCGTCGATTTGATCGAGGGCTTGCTTGACGGCTTCTGGGCCGAGGGTTTTGCTGGAGATCCAGATAGAGAAGAAGATGGCGGAGAGGCCGCCTTCTTTCATGCGGGGGATGTCGATGTTGCCGTCGGAGTGGCGGATTGCTAGATCGAATTTGGGATCGAGGAGGCGCTGGGTGGTGTCGTCGTGGGTGTCGATGACGATCGAGGAGGATTGGAGTTTTTTGGCTTGGTCGGAGACGGATTGGGAAGCGGCGAGAGTGGGCATGATTAAGAGTAGCAGAAGAGAGATGAGTCGCGCGGATTGTGGGCGGCGCATGGGGCTCCTTGGGATTTGGTGGTAGTAGAGTAGCAGAAGAGTTGGAAGTTGAATGTTGAATGTTGAATGTTGAATGTTGAATGTTGAATGTTGAAGAGAAGAGGAAGAGTTCACCACAGAGATAGCAGAGGTCCGTAGAGATCACGGAGAATTTATAGAAAACGATCGTTGGTTGCCGGGGTCCCTCCACGGCGCGGCCCGACGCGCCAAACGACGGCGCGAAGAAAAAATCGGGCCGTCCTGGCAAAAGGCACACGGGAGGCAGAGGCGCGCTCCGGTCGGGATGGCGGCGAGGAGAAACCCAAGAAGGCGGCGTAAAGCCGCCCCTACACGGACGGAAAACCCAAGCGGGCCGGGCGAGCCCGGCCCCTACAAACTTTGCGCGGTAACATTTGTGTTTGGCTTGCCGGCAGGATGCCGGCGCTACCGGAGAGCTGGGCCACCTGAAGGTGGCCGCTACGCTAGCCTAGGAGCCACCCTAAGAGGGATTGCTTCCAGGCGGCGCGGTTTACTTCGGCTATGGATTCGGTTAGGGGGATGGCTTTGGGGCAGGCCTGGACGCAGTTTTGGGCGTTGGCGCATTCTTCGATGCCGCCTTCGCCGAGGAGGGCCTGGATGCGTTCCTTGGCGTGCATGGCGCCAGTGGGATGCATATTGAAGAGGCGAACCTGAGAAATGATGGCGGCGCCTACGAAATTGTTGCCGGCGTTTACTTGCGGGCAGACTTCGAGGCAGAGGCCGCAGGTCATGCAGCGGGAGAGCGGGTAACCCTTTTCCTGGATTTCGGGGGCGACGCGGGGGCCTTCGCCGAGGCTGTAGGTGCCGTCGATGGGGATCCAGGCTTTGACGCGCTGGAGGGAGTCGAACATGAACTGGCGATTGAC
>Ga0210410_10002175_pt1 | contig 17751 bp, 14 predicted proteins | sample IncBWC4MmetaG_FD_161058 | JGI IMG/M metagenome (GOLD analysis project Ga0210410, IMG submission 161058) | Forest soil microbial communities from Barre Woods Harvard Forest LTER site, Petersham, Massachusetts, United States - Inc-BW-C-4-M | ecosystem: Environmental > Terrestrial > Soil >... | reverse complement strand
GGTCGCGCGTTCCGGTTGCGCGATGCAATCGCCGCGCTGAACAACAACGTCTCCCCGGAATCCGACTACAGCTATGTGCTGATCGACTGCCCGCCCTCGCTCAATCTCCTTACCGTCAACGCGATGGCGGCGTCGGACGCGATCCTGGTGCCGCTGCAGTGCGAGTTCTTCGCGCTCGAAGGCCTGTCGCAATTGCTGCAGACGGTGGAGCAGGTGCGAACCACGCTCAATCCCAACCTGTCGATCCACGGCATCGTGCTGACCATGTTCGACTCGCGCAACAATCTGTCGAACCAGGTCGTCGCCGACGTCCGGCAGTTCATGGGAGCCAAGGTCTACAAAACCATGATCCCGCGCAATGTGCGGATCTCCGAGGCGCCGTCCTACGGCAAGCCGGTCCTCGTGTACGACCTCAAATGCGTCGGCAGCGAAGCCTACCTCAAGCTCGCCACCGAAGTGATCCAGCGCGAGCGCGAGCTGCGTACGCATTAGTCCCGCGTCATTCCGGACAATCCGCGCAGCGGATCGATCCGGAATCCCGAAGTGATTAGGCGGTTCCAACATCGAGATTCCGGGTTCGCGTCTTGCGACGCGCCCCGGAATGACACCAAGACGAAGTGAAACAGGAGTGCGCAAGTTGAATCCAAGGGAGCTGGCGATGGCCGACGAAGCGCGTTCGCGACTGGGCCGCGGTCTTGCAAGTCTGATCGGGGATGTCGGCGGCGAGGCCGCGCATCTGGACCGGCCGCGCGCGCAGCGCAAGGTGCCGATCGAGTTCCTGAAACCCAATCCGCGCAACCCGCGCCGCGAATTCGCCGACGCGGAACTGGGCGAACTCGCCGAGTCGATCAAGCAGCACGGCGTGATCCAGCCGATCGTGGTGCGTCCGGTCAAGGGCGCGCAGGACCGGTTTGAGATCATCGCCGGCGAGCGGCGCTGGCGGGCGTCACAGATAGCCGGTCTGCACGAAGTTCCGATCGTGCCGGTCGACGTTACCGATTCCGACGCACTCGAGATCGCGATCATCGAAAACGTCCAGCGCGAAGACCTCAATGCGATGGAAGAGGCGCAGGGCTATCACGCGCTCGCCAATGAATTCAAACGCAGCCAGGACGACATTGCCAAGATCGTCGGCAAGAGCCGCAGCCATGTCGCCAACATGATGCGTCTGACCAAACTGCCGGCGGAGGTGCAGGCCTATATCACGCTCGGCCAGCTGTCGGCCGGTCACGCCCGCGCGCTGATCGGGGTGCCCGATCCGCTGGCAGCCGCCAAGCGCATCGTCGAGGAGGGCCTGAACGTGCGCCAGGCCGAGGCGCTGGCGCATGTCGAGGGCGTGCCCGAACGCAAGCCGCAGAAGCCGCGCGGCACGAAGGTCAAGGATCCCGATACGGTCGCGCTGGAAAAACGCGTCAGCGATGCGTTGGGGCTTACGGTCCATATCGATCACCGCGACGCCGGCGGCACCGTCCACATCCGCTACCGCGACCTCGATCAGCTCGACGGCGTTGTGCGGCGGCTGGTGACGAAGGGGTAGGTCGTCATTCCGGGGCGCGCGTCAGCGCGAACCCGGAATCTCGCGCAAATAACTTCTGGATTCCGGGTTCGCTCGTTTCACTCGCGCCCCGGAATGACAATAGTTTCAGCCCTTCCGTCGAGCATTCACCGCGATCGACAAAAGCGCGCGCTGCGCGATCACGGCGGCGAGCGTCGTCTGCTTGCGCATTTCGAGCGCGGCAGCAGCGAGTTGCTCGATGATGGCCGCAAGCCGCGCCGCATTGAAATTTCGGAGCGCGAGCTCGACATTTCCTTTCCGCGAAAAATGCAGGCGCGGAAATCCACTGTCCAGCAACGTAGCGACCTGCGTTCCCTCGGCGACCGCAAGCGCCGATTTATGCAGCCACGCCGCCTGGCGCTGGGCCGCGGAAATGATCATGCCGGGATAGGTGCCGGCGATCATCGCCTTGGCGAATTCGCTCTCGACCATTTCCGGCTTTCCGGCAAAGGCGCCATCGACGATCGGATCGATCTTGAGTTCCGAAGCATCCGCCACCACCGCCATCACATCGTCGAGCGTGATCTCGCCGTTGCCGTGTCCATAGAGCGCGAGCTTCTTCAGCTCGTTGCGCGAAGCCTGGCGGTCGCCGCCAAGCAGCGCTACCAGCGTCGCGCGCGCGTCCGGCGCAATGCGTAAATTCGAGAGCCGCAATTCGTCATCGATCAATTTCGCAAGGTCGCGCTCGCCGTCGGGGTAACAGCCGATCGCCACCGCCGTTCTGGCGCGCTCGCAGGCCTTGCGCAGCGGCGATTCGGGGCGCAACTCGCCGGCTTCGATGACGATGCGGCAATCCTTCAGCGGTGTTTCCGCCAGCGTATCGATGCCGCTGGCGAAACTGCGGGAGCCGGCGCGGACGCGGATGGCGCGGCGGCCGCCGAACAGCGGGATGGTCATGGCCTCATCGACCAGCCGAGACGGCTCGGCCGACAACTCGTCGCCATCGAGCCGCACCAGCGAGAACGGATCGGCGGGATCGTCGACCGCCGATGCCAGCAGCGCATCGGCCCGCTCGCGCACCAGGCCGGCATCGGGGCCGTAGAGCAGGATGATGGGGCGGCCCGGATCGGGCCGGGCGAGGAAGGCGTCGATCTCTTTTCCGCGCAGCGCGACCACGAGCAGCCTTTGGGAGTTTAGCTTTCGTCATTCCGGGTTCGCGCTGGCGTGCGCCCCGGAACGAGCGGTGCTATCAGGTCCCCGCGACGAAGAACGACGCCAGCCGGGTCTGGATATTCTCGGCGATTTCCTGGGCGGCGCGATCCTCGGCGTCGCGGAAGGCGCGGGCGCGGGCGAAGCGCTGGATCGAACCCGGGATGTCATAAGTCACGCGGGAGAAGGTGGTGCCGGTCATCACCGATTTGTTGGTCGCGAGCTCGATCAGATTGTATTGCGCATCGATGCCGTAATTCTCGCTGGAAGGCAGCGCGGTGGTCGGATCGATGATCAGCGTGGAGCGGCTGGTGGTGAAGCGGATCACGAGCCTATGAGTCGGCGACGTCCCGATCGCGCTGCCGTAGAGTTTGAATGCCAGCGCATTGCGGACTTCCACCCCGAGCCGGGCCTCACGCGAGGCGTTGGGCTTGTCGATTGGCGGCAGTTCCACCCCCAACAGCTTTTCGCGCAGGCCGGGGGTGCCGTCGCTATGTTCGGCATACATCGGCTGGAAGCAGCCAGCCGTCAGCGCCGCCAAGGCGGCCACGGCCAGAAGCCTGCCGGCGATGCGGATACTAGCCCACGACATTCACGATCCTCATGGGAACAATAATCACCTTGCGGACGGATTTGCCGCCCAGCGCCTGTTTTACCGCATCGAGCGTTAGAACGGCAGCCTCAATTTGCGGATTCTGGGCGTCGCGGGCCACCGTGACCTCTCCTCGTTTCTTGCCATTGACCTGGACTACCAGCGTCACGCTGTCTTCAACCAGCAAATCGCGTTCGATTTTGGGCCAACTGGCCTCGGAAACCAGGCCGGGCTGACCCAGCACCTGCCAGCATTCCTCGGCCAGATGCGGCATCATGGGCGCGAACAGTTGAACAAGGATGACCGCGGCCTCGCGCACCGCCCACACCAGGTCCGGCGAAGGCTGCCCCTCGCGCGCCAATACCTCGCCCAGCGCGTTGGAGAATTCCCGGATATAAGCGAGGCAGACGTTGAAATGCAGCTTTTCGATGCCAGTGGAGACCCTGTCCAGCGCGCCATGGGCGGCCTTGCGCAACGCCAGCGCGTCGGGCCCGAACGATGGCGGTCGCGCCGCCGGGGCTGATTTGGCGATCTCGGCGGATTCGCCGACCAGCCGCCACAGCCGCTGCACGAAACGCGAGGCGCCCTGCACCCGCTCGTCGCTCCAGATCACGTCGCGATCCGGCGGCGAATCCGACAGCATGAACCAGCGGGCGACATCGGCGCCGTAGGTCGCGATGATGTCGTCGGGATCGACAGTGTTGCGCTTCGACTTCGACATCTTCTCGATCGCACCGATCGAAATTTCCTCGCCCGTCGCCATCAGCAGGGCGCGCTTGCCATTGCCGCCGGTCTCGATCCGGACCTCCGCCGGCGTGACGTAGCTGCCGTCGGCCATTTGGTAGGTCTCGTGCACCACCATGCCCTGCGTGAACATGCCGGCGAACGGTTCCTCCATGCCGATATGGCCGGTGGCTTTCATGGCGCGGATGAAAAAGCGGCTGTAGAGCAAATGCAGGATCGCGTGCTCGACGCCGCCGATATACTGGTCGACCGGCATCAGCCGGTTCACCACCGCCGGCGTGGTCGGGGCCTTGTCGTTCCACGGATCGGTGAAGCGCGCGAAATACCAGGACGAATCGACAAAGGTGTCCATGGTGTCGGTTTCGCGCAGCGCCTTGCCCCCGCATTTGGGGCAGGTAACGTGCTTCCAGGTCGGGTGATGGTCGAGCGCGTTGCCGGGCCTGTCGAAGGTGGCGTCTTCCGGCAGCGTCACCGGCAGATCCTTGTCGGGCACCGGCACCACGTCGCATTTCGGGCAGTGGATCACCGGGATCGGGCAGCCCCAATAGCGCTGGCGCGAGATGCCCCAGTCGCGCAGGCGGAAGTTTACTTGCCGCTCGCCGACCGGCGCATTGCCGCGAACCTCCGATTCGAGCCGCTTTGCGACCTCCTCCTTGGCCTGCTCGATGGTCATGCCGTCGAGGAAGCGCGAATTGATCATGCGGCCGTCGCCGTCATAGGCGGTGTCGGTAATGACGAACGTCTTCGGGTCCTGGCCCTCGGGGCAAACCACGGGTGTGTTTCCGAGCCCGTATTTATTGACAAAATCGAGGTCGCGCTGGTCGTGCGCGGGGCAGCCGAAGATCGCGCCGGTGCCGTATTCCATCAGCACGAAGTTGGCGACGTAAACGGGCAGCTTCCAGTTCGGATCGAACGGGTGGATCGCCTTGATGCCGGTATCAAAACCCAGCTTCTCCTGGGTGTCGATGATCTCCTGCGCGGTGCCGTGACGTTTCGCTTCCGCGATGAATTCCGCAAGCTTTGGATTCTTCGCGGCCGCCGCCTGCGCCAGCGGATGATCCGGCGCGATCGCCATGAACTTGGCGCCGAACAGCGTGTCATGCCGGGTGGTGAAAATCTTCAGCTCGGTCTCGCCGGCCGGCGTCGTCGCCGGGTCGAGCGCGAAGCGCACCAGCAGGCCTTCGCTGCGCCCGATCCAGTTGCGCTGCATCAGCCGAACCTTGTCGGGCCAGCGGTCCAGCGTATCCAGAGCGTCGAGCAGTTCCTGCGAATACTTCGTGATCTTGAAGACCCACTGATTCATCTCGCGCTGTTCGACGATGGCGCCGGAGCGCCAGCCGCGGCCGTCGATCACCTGCTCGTTGGCGAGCACGGTCATGTCGACCGGGTCCCAGTTGATCTTGCGCTTCTCGCGCTCGGCGAGCCCCGCGCGCAGGAAGTCGTTGAACATCTTCTGCTGGTGTTTGTAGTAGGAGGGATCGCAGGTCGCGAATTCGCGTGACCAGTCGAGCGACAGCCCGATCGAACGCAGCTGCTTCTTCATCGCCGCGATATTGTCGTAGGTCCAAGCCTTCGGCGCCACCTTGCGTTCGATCGCGGCGTTTTCCGCCGGCAGCCCGAACGCATCCCAGCCCATCGGGTGCAGCACGTTAAAACCCCTGGCCCGCATGAAGCGCGCCAGCACGTCGCCCAGCGTATAGTTCCGGACATGCCCGATATGGATGCGCCCGGACGGATAGGGGAACATCTCGAGCACGTAATATTTCGGCCGCGGATCGTCGTTTTTGGAGGCGAAGATCGCCCTTTCGTCCCACTGGCGTTGCCAGCGCGGCTCGGATTCGCGGGCGTTATAGCGTTCGGAGGTCATGAAATTTCAGGGCTTTTGGCGGATTCGCGTCCGGTCTTCGGGACGGCGGACTAGGCCACAAAAGCGGCTTTGGGGTCAACGCCCCGCACCTCAAAACGCCCTGAGATAGCCTCAGCTCGCCAGCGCCACGCCGCCGTCGGTCAGCCGCACGAAGCCGTGTTCGACCACGGCGTTGCGGCCGCGGTGTTTGGCGGCGTAGAGGGCGGCATCGGCCGCCTCGATCAGGTCGCCCGGCGTCAGCGCGTCGTTGGGCCGGGTGCAGGCGACGCCGACGCTGACGGTGACGGTTTGATAGCTCGAGGTGGCGTGCGGCATGGCCAGATTCTGCACCTCGGCGCGCACGATCTCGCCGATCTCGCGGGCGCGGCCCACGTCGGTGTTCGGCAGCAGCAGGCAAAATTCCTCGCCGCCGTAGCGGCCGGCAAAACCCATGGTCTCAGCCGCTATTCCGGCCAGTGCTTCACCGATCCGGGTGAGGCAGGCGTCGCCTTCGGGATGGCCGTAGGTGTCGTTGAACAGCTTGAAGTGATCGACATCGATCATCAGCAGCGACAATTCGCAGTCATATTGCTGGGCCTTCATCCATTCGAAATCGAGCCGGCTCTGGAAGCCGCGCCGGTTGGCCAGTCCCGACAGCATGTCGATCGACGCGATCACGGTGAGCCGGTCATTGGTGGCGACCAGTTCGCGCTCGCGTTCGATCAGCTGCGCCGCCATCGCATTGAAGGCGCGGGCGAGTGGCACGAATTCCTGGGGCAGCTGGCTACGCGCCGCGCGCCCGGCCCAGTCGCCCTGGCCGAAGCGTTTGGCCATCGCTGCCAGCATCTCGATCGGCTGGATGATGAGCTTCTCGGCGGCGACCAGCGCGCCGAGCAGCACGAACAGGAAGACGAAGCCGAGCTGCAGATAGGCGGTGCGGATATCGCGATTGATGGCGGCCGACACCTTGGCTTCATCGATGCTGACGATCAGCCGCAAATCGGTCCCGGCGATGCGGGCAAAGTCGACGGCATGCTTGGTGCCGTCGGCGGCGACGACCGAAAGCGATCCCTCCGGCTGGTCCGAACCCAACGCCTTGTCGGAGATGGAGGACAACAGCGGCATGGCATCCAGGGGATGCCCGATCATACTGGCCTGATCGGGCGGCGTCGCCAGCACGATACCGGTGCTGTCGACCAGCACGGCCGAAACCCCGGGCCGGCCGCCCAGATTGCCCATGATCTTCGACATCCAGTCGAGACTGACGCTGGCGAGAATCACCGAATCGGCTTGGTCGTTGATGGCGGATACCGGATAGGCCGCCATCACGATCGGCTTGTTGGTGGGTCTGGCGAGCAGAAAATCGCTCAACACGAAGTCGCGGCTCTGCCGCGCCTTGATGAGATAGCCCCGGTCACTGAGGTCGAGACCGACATACATGTTGTTGGTCGAGCATTGCACTCTTCCGTCCCCGCCGACAAACAGCAGGGTACGGATCCACGGCAGGGTGGCCGGCAGGCTGGCGCGCAGGATGTCGCAGCTGCGGCCGACGCCGCCGGAGGATGCGCGAATGTAGGCCGCCGATTTCAGGATGGCTTCGACCGAGGAGATGACTTCGCGCTGGGCCTCGGCGCTGTGCTGGGCGAGGGTGGCGAATTCGCGGGAGGCCAACGCGACCTGCTTGCCGCGGGCGTCCTCGAGCGAACGGGCGCGTTCCAGCATCAAGGGCGTCACCAGGATCAGCGCCAGCAATGCAAGCCGCGCGCGGATTCCGAGAAGCTTCTTGAGTTTGGCTCTTTTGCGGTTGAAACTAACGCGTGACATCTTTGCCCCCCACCCCACATGCAAGGTAGTGGGAAGGGTTCAAAAAGCCTTTCCCGAACTCGGTAAAATTCGAACTATCCCGTAAATTTACGACCCATGGACGACATGACGCCACAAAATCCCTCGCCGATAACCGCGCATTTACCAAACGGGCTCGCCGCCGTGGAGCAGGAGATCGCGCGGGCCTGCAGGGAAGCGCGCCGCGACCGCGCGGCGGTGACGCTGATCGCCGTATCGAAGACTTTCGCGGCCGACGCCATTACGCGCGTAATCGAAAATGGACAGCGCGTTTTCGGCGAGAATCGCGTCCAGGAAGCCAAGGCGAAGTGGCCAGGGTTAATGGCGGCTCATCCCGGCATCGCATTGCATCTGATCGGGCCGCTGCAATCCAACAAGGCGAAAGAGGCCGTGGCGCTGTTCGACGCCATTCATTCTGTCGATCGTCCGAGCATTTGCGAAGCGTTAGCCAAGGAAATCGATTCCCAGAAGCGCCAGCCGCAATTATTCGTCCAGCTCAATACCGGCGAAGAGCCGCAAAAGGCAGGCGTCGCGCCGGCCGAGGCCGACGGCTTCATTGCCAGCTGCCGCGACAAATACGGCCTGCAAATTTCCGGCTTGATGTGCATTCCGCCGGTCAACGAACCGCCGGCGCCGCATTTCGCGCTGACCGCAAAGATCGCCGCGCGCAACGGGCTTGCGAGCCTGTCGATGGGCATGAGCGCCGATTTTGTCACCGCGATCGCGCTGGGCGCCACCCATGTCCGCGTCGGCTCGGCGATTTTCGGGGCGCGGTAATCGCAAGTGCGACACGTAACGCCTACTCGAACCTCACCGACACCTTTCCCAACACGCCAAAATCGGCCTCGAATACATCGCCCGACGCGATCGGCAGCGGCGGGTGGCAGGTACCGGTCGTCACCACTTCACCCGCGCGCAGCGTCACGCCGAGCTCACGCAGTTCGTTGGCGAGCCAGGTCAGCGCGATCAGGGGATCGCCGAGTACGTTCTTGCCATGACCGGTGAATTTTCTTCCGCGCAGCGTAATGACCGGTCTTTCCTCGACCAGATCGAGCGCGCGCCAGTTCGCCCTGGTCGGCGCGCCCAGCACGAATAAATGCGCGCAGGCATTGTCGGCGATGATCTGCTCCGCTCCCGCGCTGACGAAATCGGAAAACCGCGAATCCGGAATCTCGATCGCCGGATGCAGGGTGCCGACCGCGTCCAAGACCTCGCGCACCGCGTAAGGCTGTGGCCGCGGCGGCAGGTCGGCCTGCATGCGGAAGGCGAATTCGGGCTCGCCGACCCGCATTTCGTTTCCCGCCATCGAAGCCGTGCCGCCATCAGCGATCACGGTTTCGGGCAGGATGCGCCCGGCCATCGGGCCATCGACATTGATGTGCCGCTGTCCCGCCTCGCTGGTGGCGGCGATCTTCCAGCCGAACCGTTTTCCGCTCGAGTAATCCTCGATCCGCGCCTGGATCGCGTAGGCTTCGCTGCGGTCGTAAGGGCGCTGCAGCACGTCGAGGTTCGCGAGCTTGGTGCCGGCGCGCCAATGATCGTGCAGCGTCCGTGACGCCGCCGCTATTTGTTTCTCGTCGAGCATCTCTTGGCGTCCCTCGAGCCCCTATCCGATCACGATCTTCGTCTCCGGCCCTAGCCGCTGCAACAACCGCAGCATCGCCGGCTTGGTCATCGACACGCATCCCGCCGTCGGACCAAAATTGTCGCGCGCCAAATGCAGGAATACCGCGCTGCCGCGGCCCGTGATTCGTGGCGACGTGTTGTGATCGATCTCGACGATGAAGTCATAGAGGTGGTCGTCGCGCATCAGCCGGTCGCCGCTGCGGGCCGCGTCCAACCGCACCGGTCGGTTGTAGTGGCGGCTTGAAGGGTCTTCGCACCAGGCGTCTTCGGGCCCAATGGCGCGGATAGCCAGGAATGTCCGGGGTCTCGGGTGGCGGTCGGCGCGCCACCACAATTGCCGCGGCCGGAACGTGCCCTTGGGGGTTCCGCCATCGCCCTCGCGCTTGTTTGCCCTGATGCCACCGCGCCCCAGCGCGACCGGCACAGTGCTGCCGCCAGCGGTGAGCCAGCCGCGGCGGGGATTGCCGGCGGCTGGGCGAATCGTTATCGCAGCGAGCGGTCGATCACGCGGATTTGTTCGGTAAGCAATTGAAATACCGGAATTTTCCATTCGATTGGCGAATCCTTCAACGGTCTGCTCCACGCGCAAATGGCTCATTTCCCCATTACAGGACATTCATCCAAATACCTGAGAATTCTGGGATACACTGTGCTTCGGCTTGTGAATCTGTAACAGCCCCCTACCTCAAGACGAACAAGACCGTGACGTAATCCGACTTTATTGACCAGGACGAAGCCAAAGCCGCTTTTCGTCCGTGCCCGCTGCCCCCAAGAGGATTGTAACCATGGCAAATGCCCGCAAGATCCTGATCGTGGATGACGATACCGATCTGCGCGATACCTTGGTGGAGCAATTATCGCTACACGACGAGTTCGAGGCCTCCGCCGTCGATACCGGCGCCAAGGGCGCCAGCGCCGCCAAGGCCAATGCCCCCGATCTGGTGTTGATGGATGTCGGGCTGCCGGATACCGACGGACGCGAAGTCGTGCGCTCCTTGCGCAAAGGCGGCTTCAAGGCGCCGATCATCATGCTGACCGGGCACGACACCGATTCCGACACCATCCTCGGGCTCGAATCGGGCGCCAACGACTATGTGGCAAAGCCGTTCCGCTTCGCAGTGCTGCTGGCGCGGATCCGGGCGCAGCTCCGCCAGCATGAGGCGAGCGAGGACGCGGTGTTTTCCGTCGGTCCCTACAGTTTCCGGCCCGGCTCCAAGATGCTGACCGGCGCCAATGCCAGGAAGGTGCGGCTGACCGAAAAGGAGACCGCGATCCTGCGGTTCCTGTATCGCGCCGGCCAACTGCCGGTCTCGCGCGAGACGCTGCTGCAGGAGGTCTGGGGCTATAATTCGGGCGTTACCACCCACACCCTGGAAACCCACATCTACCGGCTGCGCCAGAAGATCGAGAAAGATGCGGCCAATCCCGAAATCCTGGTGACGGAAGCCGGTGGCTACAAGCTGGTGCCGTGATACGATTCGGGCGGCGATTCGTATCATTTTCATTTAGCGCGCCTCCGGTTCTGCATGTCGATCGAAGATGATGTTGCCCTGCTCGAGCGCGTCCCGACCCTGCGGCTGTTGGGAACGCCGGCGCTGCGCATGCTGGCGATCGGCTCCGAGCAGCGCAATGTCGGGCGCGGCGAGATGTTGTTCCGTGCCGGCGACGATGCCGATGCCGGCTTTATCGTTCAGCGCGGCGCGTTCCGGATCGAGGACGGCAGCGGCGCCGAAATGATTGCGGGTCCCGGCGCGTTGATCGGCGAACTCGCGCTGATCACAGCGATGCAGCGGCCGTCGACCGCGATCGCGCTGGAACATTCCTCGGTGATTCGGGTGGCGCGCAGCCTGTTTCAGCGCGTGCTCGAAAGCGATCCCGCCGCGGCGCGCCGGCTGCGCGATGAATTCGCCGCCCGCACCAGCCAGATCGCCAGCGATATTTTGATGGCCGGCGCCAAGCTGAGTATTTGAGCCATTCCTCATGGTGAGGAGGCGCGCTTGCGCCGTCTCGAACCATGAGGCCCGTGGCCCATCCTTCGAGACGCGGCGAAGACGCCGCTCCTCAGCATGAGGACCGTCGATGCTGCTTAGTCCGCAACTCACACTTCCAGCGCCACCGTCACCGGCACGTGGTCGGACGGCCGATGCCAGCCGCGCGCGTCGCGGGCGATCTTGAAGTCGCTGACACCGTCTTTCAGCGCGCGCGATACCCAGATGTGATCGAGCCTTCGGCCGCGGTCGCCCACCGTCCAGTCCGCGGCGCGATAACTCCACCAGGTGTAGACCTTTTCCGACAGCGGAATGCGTTCGCGCGCAACGTCGATCCATTCGCCATGCGCCTGCGCCGCCAACAGCTTCTCGCATTCGATCGGCGTATGGGAGACGACCTTCAATAATTGCCTGTGCGACCAGACGTCGTTCTCATGCGGCGCGACGTTGAGATCGCCGACCAGGATGTGGCGATCGTCGCCGCGCGGATGCAGCGGCTCGCAGGCTTTCATCTCGTCGAGGAATTGCAGCTTGTGCCCGAACTTCGGGTTGACTTCGGGATCTGGAATATCGCCGCCGGCCGGGACGTAGAAATTATGCACCACCAGCGGCTTTGCCAGCTGCGCCTTTTCGCCGAACGCGACCGAGATGTGACGCGAATCGATGTTGTCGCAGAAGGTTCTGATGTCGGTGGTCTCGAACGGCAATTTCGAAACCACGGCGACGCCGTGATAGCCCTTTTGCCCGTTCAACGCGACGTGCTCATAGCCGAGGCGCCTGAAACGCTTCAGCGGAAAGGCGTCGTCGATGCATTTTGTCTCTTGCAGGCACAAGACGTCCGGCCGCACCGATTTGAGGAATTTGGCGACCAGATCGATGCGCAGGCGCACCGAATTGATGTTCCAGGTTGTCAGGGAAAAGCGCATCGGGAGGATTTATCAGGGCAACGGCAAAAAGGACACGCCTCATCCTGAGGAGCGGCCACTTGGCCGCGTCTCGAAGGATGAGTTGATTATGCGGCCATCCTTCGAGACGCGCGCAAAGAGCGCGCTCCTCAGGATGAGGGTCGGTGGTCGCGGCGGGGGGCGGTTTCTAACCCGGCGGCACGGCGTAGTTGGTAAAGTCGATCTTGAACAGGCCGGGATCGACCTTCTTGGTCGAATCCAGATTATAGACCGCGACCGTGGTGTCGTAGCCCTGCGGGTCGGTCACGGTCCATTGCTTGAGCTGGCCGTCCTTGGCGCCGACCATCAGCATCAACCGGCTGGTGCCGATCAGGGCCTGCTTCTCCTCGATGGTGACGCTGACGAAAAGATCATCGGCGGTCACGTTCACGACGTTGGTGTCCTTCAACAGGTCGATGCGGTCCGACAACAGGTAGCGCAGCGGCGTCTGCGACAGCGGATAGATGTCCTGGGTCGCAAGCTTGCGGTCGCGCACTGCTACCGAGGATCCGTCGGCGATGATATCGATCGGGCTCGGCGGCTCGTATTCGAAACGCACCTTGCCGGGCTTCTGGATATAGAAATCGCCCTTGGTCTTGCTGCCGTCGGGCCCGACCTGGACGAAATTTCCGACCAGCGTCTGCAGCGACGACAGGTACGAACTCACCTTGGCGGCCTGCGCCTTTTGATTGGCATCGAAGCTCGCGAAAATATTGGCGGGAATATTGCGATGCGGATCGGGGATCACCGGATCCGGAGGCGCCGCCGAAGCCGCGCCGGTTGTCAGCGGGCCCTTCTGCGCATCGGATGCACTCATCTGGACGCTGCTGCGCGCCTTGGGCGCGGGCTTCGGAATCGGCACGCTTTGCGCGGAGGCGGACTTCACGACCGACAGCGCCGCGACCGGGACGACGGACGCCGCGATCAGCAACGCGAAAGCGCGGCGCATGGCGGTGCAAACGATTCGTTCGGTGATCTCAAGTCCGGGATTTTTGTTCAACGCGTGGTCCTGTCAGGCTTTCGGGCATTTTATCGTGGTTTCGGCCAAAGGAGGTATCGTTTTTCCGTGAAATTATAATGCAAATCCGGCGGCTCCTTGCCTCGATGCGTTATCTCAAAAGCGGCTTTCCTCCTCTTCCACCAGAATCTCGCGCTTTCCGGCGTGATTGGCCTGTCCGACGATGCCTTCGAGTTCCATCCGCTCCATCAGCGAGGCGGCCCGGTTATATCCGATCTGCAGCCGGCGCTGGATGTAGCTGGTGGAGGCCTTGCGGTCGCGCTTGACGATAGCCACCGCCTGCGCGAACAGGTCGCCGCCGCCATCGCCGCCCATGCCTGTGGAGTCGAACACCGCGCCGTCTTCGTCGGTGGGCTCTTCCGCGGTGACCGCTTCGAGATATTCCGGTGCGCCCTGCGACTTCAGATGGCGTACCACCTTCTCGACTTCTTCGTCGGAGACGAAAGGTCCGTGCACGCGGCTGATGCGGCCGCCGCCTGCCATGTAAAGCATGTCGCCCTGTCCGAGCAGCTGCTCGGCACCCATCTCGCCGAGGATGGTGCGGCTGTCGATCTTCGAGGTGACCTGGAACGAGATACGGGTCGGGAAGTTCGCCTTGATGGTGCCGGTGATGACGTCGACCGAGGGCCGTTGGGTGGCGAGAACCACATGCAGGCCGGCGGCGCGCGCCATCTGTGCGAGCCGCTGCACCGCGCCTTCGATATCCTTGCCCGCGACCATCATCAGGTCGGCCATTTCGTCGACGATGATGACGATATAGGGCAACGGGTCGAGCTCGAGTTTTTCGTCTTCGTAGATCGCCGTGCCGGTTTCCTTGTTGAAGCCGGTATGCACCGTGCGCGTCAGCTCCTCGCCCTTCGATTTGGCCTCCACCAGGCGGGCGTTGTAGCCGTCGATGTTGCGCACGCCGAGTTTGGACATTTTCTTGTAGCGCTCTTCCATCTCCCGCACGGCCCATTTCAGCGCGACCACCGCCTTCTTCGGATCGGTCACCACCGGCGTCAAGAGATGCGGAATGCCGTCATAGACCGAGAGTTCGAGCATCTTGGGATCAACCATGATCAGGCGGCATTGATCCGGGCGCAGCCGGTACAACAGGCTGAGGATCATGGTGTTGATGGCAACCGATTTGCCGGAGCCGGTAGTGCCGGCGATCAACAGATGCGGCATGCGCGCGAGATCGACGATGATGGAGTCGCCGCCGATGTTCTTGCCGAGGCACAGCGGAAGCTTCGCCACCGATTCGTTGTAATCCCTGACCGCCAGCAATTCGCGCAAATAGACCTTTTCGCGGTGCGGGTTAGGCAGTTCGATGCCGATGGCGTTGCGGCCGGGCACCACGGCGACGCGCGCCGAGAGCGCGCTCATCGAGCGCGCGATGTCGTCGGCAAGCCCGATCACCCGCGAGGATTTGATGCCGGGCGCAGGCTCGAGTTCGTACAGCGTCACGACCGGGCCGGGGTGGGCCTTGACGATCTCGCCGCGGACGCCGAAATCGCCGAGCACGCCTTCCAGCGCGCGCGAGTTATTGTCGAGTTCCGACTTGCTGAGCGGCTGGCGGTCGGAGGCCTTCGGCGCGCTCAGCACGTTGATCGGCGGCAGCTCGAAGCGGTCGGACGATTTGCGCGACGCCGCGCGGGCCGCCGGCTTCTTGCGCGGGGCGCGCGCGACCGGAACATCCTCTTCGTCGTCTTCGCCGCCGTCGAAATCCTCTTCGGCGGGGGCCAATGACGGTCCGGCGCGGCCGCCGAGGCTGGGTTCCTGGCGTTCGAACGAGATGGCACGTGGCGCCGGTGCGCTCGAGACCAGCGAGCGGTAGGCCGCGGCCAACAACCATCCAAGCCGCGCCTTCGTGCTCATCAGCGCATGAAACGCCCATCCCAGCGAGACCGAACCAGAGTCCTCTTCCTCGGCAAAGGGCGCGTCATCGTCCTCGATCTCGGTCAATTCCTCTTCCTGCGGCCGTGAGCCAAAACCTGCGGCGATCAGGAAGGTTACGACGGAGCTGGCGAAAAGGATGAGGCCGAGCACGAGGCGATAGACAAATCCGGGCGGACCGAACACCACCGCGGGCGCGCGCACCATCGCGTCGCCGACGACACCGCCAAGCCCGGTCGGCAGCGGCCAGGCGCCGCCATGCGGCCAGCAGCTGGCAAAGCCCGCCGAGATCACCGTGCAAAGGATCCAGCATCCGAGCCGCAGCGCCTCGCGGTCGAAGTTGCGGTGGGTCAGCATGCGCCAGCCCCACACCGCCACGGGCAGGATCAGCATGATCGCGCCGAGGCCCAGAATCTGCATCAACAGATCGGCGCCGATCGCGCCGGGATAGCCGACGATGTTGCGGATCGCGCGTGACGTCGCGTGGCTGAGGCTCGGATCCTGCACCGACCACGTCATCAGCGCCGCCGCCGCCACGCCGGCGAGCGCGATCAGGCCAAGCCCTGCGAGTTCGCGCAGGCGTCGCACCAGGGCGTCGCGGATCGCGGCCGGCAGATGGCTGACCAGGGGAATGACGCGTTCGATCGCCGGCGTGCCCATCTAAGCCTTCGCGATTAGGTTAGGTTTGCGCATGATCTCTTCGCAAAACCGGTTTGCACTTTTCCTGACCATGCCTTAGTCCAGAATTTCGACCAGCCGGTGCAATGCCTCGGCCGTTGTTTCACTGTCCGCTACCAGCGCCAGGCGGATGTAGCCTGCGCCGGGATTAGAGCCGTCGGACTGCTGGCGCGCCAGATAGCTTCCGGGCACCACGCGCACGCCGCCGTCCTTGTAGAGTTTGATCGTCGCCGCTTCGTCGCCGCCGCGTTCCGAGACGTCGAGCCAGACGCAGAAGCCGCCGGCGGGCCTGACATAGCCATAGCGATTGCCGAGGATCTGGTCGGCGAGATCGAATTTGATCCGATATAGCCGGCGATTTTCCTCGACATGCGCCTCGTCGCTATAGGCCGCGACTGCGACATGCTGCAGCGGCACCGGCACCTGCGGCGCCGCGACATTGCGCAGCTCGTGAAACAGGCTGAGGAATTTCTTGTCGCCGGCGGCGAAGCCGACGCGCATGCCCGGCAGGTTGGAGCGCTTCGACAGCGATTGAAACGCCACCACATTGGCAAAATCAGGCCCGGCGCATTCCAGCATGCTGCCGGGCGCCTGCCTGGTGTAGATTTCCGAATAGCACTCGTCGCTCAGAATCATGAAGCCGAAGCGGTCGGCGAGTTTTTTCAGATGGCTGAAATACGCGCGGGTCGCGACCGCGCCTTGCGGGTTGGCCGGCGAAGCGATGTAGATCGCAACCGTGCGCGCCAGCGTCGCGTCATCGAGCGAATCGAGGTCCGGCAAGAATCCATTGGCGAGCGTGGTCGGCATGTAAATCGGCTCGCAGTTGGCGGCGCGGGCGCCTGCGGCATAGGCGGGATAAAATGGATTCGGGATCAGGATCGCGGGCCGGCCCTTGCGCTCGCCGACATAGCGCGCGGCCGTCAGCGCGGCGAAGAACAGCCCCTCGCGGCTGCCATTGAGCACCAGAACCTCGGTCTCGGGATCGACCGGCCGCGGCATCTGGAACCGGGTGGAAAGCCAGTTCGCCGCCGCCCGCCGAAACGGCTCGATGCCCTTGGCGATGGGATAGCGGCCGAAATCGGCGATGTGCTTTGCCAGCACCGGGCCGACAAACGCCGGTACCGGGTGCTGCGGCTCACCTAAGGATAACGTTATCAAGGGCTTGCCGGGCTGATAGGGGGCCAGCAGCTCGGTCAGCCGCGCGAATGGCGAGCGCTCGCCTTGCTGGGTTCCGGCGCCCTGCAGCGCGCGGGATGAAGCGGTTATTGCCATACGTTGAGGCGCCAGCACGGTTGGGCAGCCGATCCCACCTCGAGACCGGCCCTAAAACGGATCAAACCACCATAGATACGGCGAGGTTAAGACGCGATTAACCATCGGGTTTATGAGAGCATCAAGTGACAGGTCTGTAGCCGAACGGGGCGAAAGCCGCGGCTATAAAGTGTGGTAGCAGCTTAAAGCTCCTTCAGGTGGCAATTAGCATGCGCTCGCTTGTAATCCTTACAGCTCTTGGAATTTCTATTCCCGTTATCGCTTTTGCTAGAGACCGGCCAAAGGGTTCGGACAGCGGGCGCGTCGAAGGGCGTTTCTGCCCCGCTCCGGCAATTCAATCTTGCCCAAAAACCTGCGCCACCTGGGCCAGCAGCCAGCCGGATTTTCAGTACTCATACGACGCTTGCGTGGCGATCTGCCGCAAGCAATTTCAGTGTTGATGGCGAGCCGTCGGAGTTACCGCCTCTCGGGCGGGTTGCGGCGAGGCTTTCACGTCGATTCCCGACAAAAAGAAAGGGGCTCCAACTTGCGCTGGAGCCCCTCAACAGTCTGGGCATTGCCGGGTATGTGCCCAAACCGTAGTTCTGGGCGCAACCTCGAGGAGATCGCGCCCCGGGAG
>Ga0210410_10002174_pt1 | contig 17752 bp, 15 predicted proteins | sample IncBWC4MmetaG_FD_161058 | JGI IMG/M metagenome (GOLD analysis project Ga0210410, IMG submission 161058) | Forest soil microbial communities from Barre Woods Harvard Forest LTER site, Petersham, Massachusetts, United States - Inc-BW-C-4-M | ecosystem: Environmental > Terrestrial > Soil >... | reverse complement strand
ACGACGTGCCGCACGAGGAAGTGATGCGCCTGATCAAAATGATCGGCATCAAGTAGTCACAGCTTATTTTGGGTTGCTTCTTCTCTGTGAACTCTGCGCCTCAGCGTACTCTGCGTTAGAATCCTCCCTTTCTTAAACCCTAATCACCCTTCACGGGGTGCGAAGCGGCATACGCATCATCCTCCGCGCGGAAGGCTGCCAGCCGGGGGTGGTGCATCCCGTCCCGCCGCACAAAATAGATAGCCACCAGCATCAGCAGCGCCCCGAACACCATCACGCCGGTTGCCGCTTGCAGGGCGACCAACAGATCCGAGGCGTCCGAAATCCGCCCGATGAGCAGTGGCCCCAAAGCGCCCACGATTTGCGTCACAAACATATACACGCCGATCGCTGTGGCATGCGCCCGCTGCGGCGTCAGGTCGTGCAGCACGGCCGTGGTCGGCCCGTGGTACCACGACATAAAAAAGCTGGCCACAAAAAATCCAGCCAGCACCATCCATTTTTCGTCCGATTGCAGCGCCAACAGCAAAAACGGCGCCGCCACCAGGAACGCGCCCGCAATCACCAGAATGCGTCCGTAGGCCAGCCTCTTCTGCACAAGGTCCGCGAAATAACCGCCCGCCAGCGCTCCGAGTACCAGCGAAAGCAGCGCGATTACGGCCAGCGAAAGCGCCGCCTCCTTCAGGCTGAAATCCTTGTAACTGGTGGCGTAGTCGATGCCCCACGTCACGAACGAAACCGTCGAAAACGTGATGCAAGTCCCCGCGATTGTCATGGCGACGTAAGCAGGGACACTCAACAATTTCCAGATGGGCACCACTTCGGAGCGCGGGCGTTTCGGCGGCTCTTTCAGCCTGAAGGCGGACAGCCCGGGAATGATTCCGATGGCGCCCACGATGAGGAAAGCATATTGCCAGCCGTGGCGCTCTCCCATGATCCCGCCCAGCGCCAGTCCGCCCGCCCCGCCCAATAACATCCCTGAGGCGAATATTGACTGTGTGAGGGCCCGATGTTCGACCGGGAATGAGTCCGAAATCATGGATTGGGCCGCGGGTGCATAAGCCGCTTCACCAATTCCGACCAGGCCACGGCATACAAAAAGCGCAGCGAACGTGGGCGCCAGCCCGCTGCACATGGAGGCGAAGCTCCAGAAGAGGACTCCGGCCGCGATGATCGTGTGCTGGCTGAAGCGGTCCGCCAGGTATCCGGACGGAATGCTGGCCGCCGCCAACACAATCAGCAGGACGGTTTGCAGCGAGCCGAGTTGCGAGTCCGTAACACCAAAATGCTGGCGCAACAGCGGCAGCAGTGGATTCAGCACCTGGCGGTCCGCAAAGTTGACAAAATTGATCAGAGCAAGTACAGCAAGAAGACGCACTTGCGCGGCATTGAACGGCATGAGGCGTGCCATCATGGACTAAATCAGTTCCCCTGGCGCGAGCGACCCGGCGACCGGCGGTTTTTTGCGCATTCCCCGAAATATTGGGACCGAAAAGGATTATATACCGCAGATGAGCGAAGCCAACCGCAACACCACGACTAGTGACCGTCTGACCACTGTGCTCTCCTACGGAGCACTTCTGTTGCTCGGCTACCTGGTTTTTCGCATCACCGAGCCGTTTCTTGTTCCGCTCGCCTGGTCCGCGGTGCTGGCGATCTTCTTCTTCCCGGTATTCCTCCTGCTGTGCAAGCGCGTTTCGGTCACCAAGGCGGCCCTGCTCTCTACAATTGGAGTCACCCTGGTGCTGATCGTTCCGGTGTTAATGGTGCTGGTGTTTGCGGGACGCGAAGCGGTGGAAATCACCGTCCGTATTCGCAATCTGATCGGCAGTGGAGGCCTAACTGTGCCCGTTACCATCGCCGACACCATCCGCCATCACTTGCCGCAGTCCATGCAGGATCTCGATTTCATGGGGCCGCTGCAGCAGGGAATGGAAAAAGCCGCCGCGTTTGTCGCCGGCAGCCTCGCCGCTATGCTAAAGAATCTTTTCTCTTTTTTGGTCGCGCTCTTCATTCTTATATTTGCCTTATTTTTCATGTTTCGTGACGGAGAAACGATTCTTCGCGCCCTCCGCCACCTGATTCCGTTCGAAAAAAACATCCAGGACGAGATGCTCACGGAATCGCGCGACCTCATCTTTGCCAGTGTTGCCGTCGCCCTGCTCATCGCGGCAATTCAGGGCGTCCTTGGCGGCACGGCTTTCGCCCTCACGCATCTTCCCGGGCCTGTCTTCATGGGTGTCCTGATCGCTTTCTGTTCGATCGTTCCCGTGGTCGGCTCGGCGCTGATCTGGGTGCCGGCAGCGCTTTGGCTGGGCCTGAATGGGAGTTGGGGCAAAGCCATACTGGTGGTGATCATTTGCGGCGGGGTGGCGGGGCTGGCGGACAATCTGGTGCGACCGCTGCTGCTTCGCAACCGCACGCGCCTGAACGATTTGCTGCTCTTCATCAGCATCCTGGGCGGGCTGCAGGTCTTCGGACTGCTCGGCTTGGTGGCTGGGCCGACAATCGTGGCGGCTGCTTTGGGCGTTTTCCGTGTCTATATGGAGCACCGGGACGAACTCGATGCGGCCAATGCGTAACTTCTTGCCATCGGCCGCGGCTAAATGCAGGGCTTCCGGCTCCGCCGTATGTTAGAGTACCCGCTCGAATGGCGAAATCGATCGAAATGAACATGAGCAAGCCGAAAGAACTCGGACTGGAAAAGCTTCGCTGGCGGTGCGAGCTATCTCGCATTCCGTTCGAAACTACCGCGCAGGCGCAAAAGCGCGAAGGTTTCATCGGACAGGAACGCGCGCTGCGTGCCCTGAAAATGGGAGTGGAACTTTCCGCGCCCGGCTACAACGTTTTCGTGTGCGGCCTTGCGGGCACCAGCCGCGGCGGCACCATCGCCCAGATGATCGAGGAACTCCATCCGGCCACCAAGCCCTCGATGGACCGGTGCTACGTCAACAATTTCAAGATTCCCGATCGCCCCCGCCTTCTGGTTTTGCCGCGTGGTTCGGCGAACACATTCAAAAAAGACGTCCAGGCAGGAATCGATTTCCTGCGCCGCCGCATCCCGCAAGTCTTCGAAGGCGAACCGTTCCAGCGGCAAAAAGGGCGAATCGTCGAACGCTTTTCCGTGCGAGAAAAAGAATTGATGGACGATTTCACGCGCCGCATCGCCCGCGACCAGTTCGCGCTCGGCCACATGCAGGTGGGCGCCGTGGCGCTGCCCGAAATTTTCCCGGTTCTCGAAGGTCAGATGGTGCCGATCGAAGACATTTCCAAGATGGTGCATGAAGGAAAACTGGAAACTGGTGTCGCTGAAGAAATCGAGCGCAAATACGAACAGTTCCGGCAGGAATTTACGGTCGTGTACCGTAAAACACTGACGCTTTCCCGAGAGCTGGCCAGCGAACTGAGCTACCTCGAGCAGGAAGCGGCTTCTGTGCTCGTCGATGGTGTCATTGAGGAATTAAAAGAAAAATATCCCGGAACTGGCGTGACCGAATATCTTGAAGAGGTGCGCCACCACATTTTGGATAATCTCGGCCCCTTTAAAGAGCGCGAAGGCGAAGAAGAACAAACTCCGGAGTCTCCGGAAATCCAGCAACAGAAAACGCCCGGACCCGAGCGCGACCCCTTCCGCGTCTACGGCGTCAACGTCATCCTGGCCCACAATTCCGAAGACAATTCGCCGGTCATCTTTGAGACCACGCCGAGCTACGCCAACCTTTTTGGCACGATTCAACGCGCCTACGACGCGCGAGGCGGCTGGTCCAGCGATTTCATGGACCTGCGCGGCGGCTCGCTGCTTCGCGCCGACGGCGGCTTTCTGATCATGTACGCCATCGAAGCGCTTTCCGAGCAGGGCGTCTGGCGCGCCCTGAAGCGCACCCTGAATCACAATCGCCTGGAAATTCAGCCGCTCGAAGTTTTCTATCCCTTCACAGCCACGGCGCTGAAGCCCGAACCGGTTGAAATCAACGTGAAGGTCATTCTGATCGGCGATCGCGACCTGTACGAAGTTCTGTATGAGTATGAAGAGGATTTTCAGAAAATTTTCAAGGTGCGCGTGGAGTTTGACGAAGAGATGCCGATGACCGACGGGGTGATCGAGGAATACGCCGGCCGCCTGCGTGCTCTGAGCGAAAAAGAAAATCTTTTTCCATTCGATCGCGGAGCGTTTGCCGCCATTCTCGAATACGGCGTCCGACGCGCCGGCCGCCGCAACAAAGTCACTGCCCGCTTTGTGGATATTGCCGACCTGGCCCGCGAAGCCCATTACGCTTCCGCCGCCGCGAACGAAAATGTGGTCCGCGCGGCCCATGTGCGTTCCGCCATCGCCTCCAAAATGGAGCGACACAACCTGGTGGAAACCCGCATCCGCGAAATGATTGAGGAAAAAACTTTGCTTGTGGACGTTTCAGGCGACTGCGTCGGTCAGGTCAATGGCCTAAGCGTTCTTGAAATCGGCGGCTACTCGTTCGGCAAGCCGGTTCGCATTACCGCCAGCGCCGCGCTCGGCAAAGCGGGCCTGATCAACATCGAGCGTGAAGCGAATTTAAGCGGCCGGTTTCACGACAAGGGCGTGCACATCATTGCCGGCTATCTGCGCAGTTGCTTCGCCAAGGACAAGCCACTCTCGCTCGCGGCCAGCATCTGTTTCGAGCAGTCCTACTCCGGAGTCGACGGCGACAGCGCAAGCTCCACCGAGGTGTACGCGCTGCTCTCCGCGCTCTCCGACCTTCCGCTTCGTCAGGACATTGCCGTCACCGGATCGCTCAATCAAAAAGGCGATATCCAGGCCATCGGCGGCGTGAACGAAAAAATCGAAGGCTTCTTCGACGTCTGCCGGATCCTGGGCCTGACGGGATCGCAGGGAGTCCTCATCCCCGCCTCCAATGTCGAAGACCTGATGCTCCGCGAAGACGTGCTCGACGCCGTCAGCAGTGGAAAGTTTCACATCTGGCCCGTGGCGCGCATCGAGCAGGGGATCGAACTCCTCACCGGCCAGGCTGCGGGCCATCGCAATGGAGACGGCTCGTTTGAGGACAATACTGTCTTCGGCAAAGTTGACCGGCGGCTGATCGAGATGGCGCGGATGATGAAAGAATTCGACTAGGAGCGCCGCACTCTTTTATTCCTTGGGCGCCTGATACCCCTTGCGGTGATCCACGCGATAAGCTGCTGCGGATTTTCCTGCCCCACCGGCTCTCTCCACCTTTACGTCAATCGAATGAACCGCCCCGTCCGCCGCGGGCAGAGCGAACGCCAGGCTGTATTCGTGGCGCACAATTTCCGCCACCTGTTTGTACGTCTCCTGAAACGCTTTGCCATTCATCGGGAAATACGCGTGGCCGCCGGTGAGTTCCGCGATTGCCTGCAGTTGCCGGTCGGCCGCCGCAAATTCGTCCTGCGTCTGCTGAATTTTCGCTTTACTGCCCAATTTGCCGCTGCGCAGCGGCCCGCTGGTGGAAACGCAAAGGATGCGCACGTCGCCCACCTGCAGCCGCGTCTGCAGAGCCGCCATCGCGGACGGCGGTGACGTATCTACGCCGGTCGAAATCAGGACAATTGTTTTTTTTCCTGGAATGCGCTCCAGCCAATCGAGCACGCCGGCCAGGCTGCTCGAAAGATTCAGGTCGGCGAATCCCAGATTAAACTGGATGCTGCTCAGCGCCGCCTGGGCCGCGGCTCTGTCGGTTGTGAAGTCCTGAATTCCCAGCGCGGCGTCCGTGTAGCGCGCCACCGCCACGCGATCTCCCGCGGAAAGTCCCTTCAGCATCGCGTCAGCCGCGAACAGGTTGGCACTCTGCAGAAAATAGGCGGCCGGACCGGCCTCCACCAGCAGCAACACCTGCGCTGGCGCTTCGATCGGCGCGAACTCGGTTACCTGCCGTTCCGCGCCGTTGTCGAACACGTGGAAAGCGTCCCGGCGCAGGCCCTCGACAAATTTTCCTTTTTCATCGGTGACCACCACGCCGACGTTTACTCTGGCCACATCCACCCGTATGGCCTGGCCGGCCGCAACGGGAGTCTCCTGAGCGTTGGCGCCCGGGCCAAACATCAAGCCGATTATCAGGAAAAGCAATGAAGCACAGCGGAGGCGGACGCGCTTCATCAGAGATTCAATCCAGCCATTCGTCGAAGTGAACACCCCGTGCGTCCTTCCACGAAGCTCCCGTCATCGAATGCAGATGCCGGGGGAACACACCCGGATTTATGTTGTTCATCCAATCGCCCACAGCTTTCGTTTTCTGCGCCGCATCGCCGCTTCGGGACTCCGAGGCGGCCTTGGTCATCTGCGCTTTCCAGGTCTGCTGTAACGCCGGCCAATCGATCTTCTGCAAATCGCAATACGAGAAGGCAATCAGCTTTTCCGGGAATTGCGCCCGTGCGGCCGTCAGATTCGCGGGAAGGGACGCTGCTCCCGCAGGCAGTTGCTGCGAAAGCATCCCGCGCAGCGTCTCGCTCTTGCTCGCCCCCAGCAAAAGCTCGGGAGTCAAGGCAAGGTGATAAAACTTCCACTGCGCCACGCCGCTGGCGGCCTGATTTCCCTTGAGCGAAATCTTCAGGTAGGTCACGCTCCCTTCATTGCGTTCCGAAGTCAAGCGGTCGCTTAAAATCGTCCGGATCAGCTTCAGGCTTTCGGGCTTGTTGCGGATGCCGGCGAAGAAAATCTTTTTGTCCGGGTCCAGCGCGGGGCTGGTTTGCATGGTGCCGAACTCGCCGCTCGTCAGCGCCAGCGCGTCGGGCAACGGCATGCCGATTCGCGTTTCCGCGGCGTTTTCCAGTGTCTTCGCCATTGGCGCCGAATTCGATCCTGGCTGCGCCAGCACGCGCTTCAGCGTGTTGTAGATTCCCAGGAGATTGACCTGCGATTCGTTGTAGTAGACCGTTTCCGGCGTCACATATGCCAATGAAGCGGGCTGGCTTTGTCCGGCGGACCAGATATCGAAGAGCGAACCTTCCGTGGTGTCGCCCAAAATGCCGCCCTGCAGCCGCGTCCGCGCGCCCTCCAGCGAAATATGCCCCGCGAACACGTGCAGCGAATCGAGTTTCAGGTTGCTCCACATGGCTTTCAATTCCGGCGCCGAAGTGCTGGAATCTCCGGCCATGTCTTTGATCTGCGGCACACGCAAAAAGAATTCCAGCAGTCCGCCGGAAAGCAGCGGCTTCGCCTCTTTAAACGCCTCGGAATCCGCCAGCGAACCGGCCGTGCTCTTTCCCGCCAACCGGTTCAAGACCTCCTCAAAAATGCTTTCCTCGCCCGCCGTCACCATGAACTTTCCCGTCTCCGCCCAGTACGTAGTGCCGGACTTCTTCTCAAACTTCAGCGCTTTTACACCTGCAATGGTTATTTCCGAAAGTTTGGGAATCTCTTTCTGTCCGGACCTCATGCGCAAAACAGTGTTCGAAAGCAACTCTTCCTTGCCCGTCCGGTCGTACACAAAGAACATTCCATTCCATGCAGGTGGGGGCACTTTTCCCGCAACAGCTTTGGGTGCCGGCTCGCGCCGCGGCAGATAACCCAAGGTGAACGGATTGTCGAGCAACGTAGCAACCTGTGCCAGTTCTTCGCGCGTCACACCCGGTTTTTCCTTTTGTTTGTTCGCGTCGTTCATGATTGCATTCACCATGGCCGCTCGCACCGGCGCAAGGTCGGGATCATCCCATAAGCTCATCAGGGCATTGTTCCTGCGCGCGTCGCCGGCGGGAGACCCGTGCCAAACCAGATAGAAGCTCGTGCGGGCCGGCAACTGTGCCGCCTCCAGGGGAGACTGGGCGTTGGCTCTTTCAGGCAGGACCAACGCGATCAAGGTGAAAGGAAGCAGCAGCGGAATGATGCGGCGCAGGGACATGGCGAGGAACTCCTCGGACTTCACCTTCGAGAGCTACCCAAAATCGTAGCTCCCCGCCTGGAAACACCAAAGCCCTGTCCCGGCCTGAGTTTCCAGAAATGAGGTCTCAGTGCGCGGAACAGGGCTCGGAGATTGGCGTAACTTTTCGACTCAGCCGGAGAGAACGTCTCCGGCCGGAAAAACTTCGTCAGGGTTTCGCGGGCGTGGCGGCTGCCGGAGCGGTTGCGGGAGCGGCTGCGGCCGGGGCGGCGCCGCCTTCCTTCGGCGTGGAGAGATAGCCGGTGATCGCGTTTTTCCCGACGTCAAACACCACGATCTCATAGGGCGTGGTTCGCGCGCTCCCTTTGACGTAAAACTGCACGGGCTCGCCGGCAGTCTTGTCCCTCTTTTCAATTGCCTTGTCGTCAACCAGCACCGTCAACGTGTACTTGGATTTCTTCGTGTCCGCCTTGTTCAGCGACATCTGCACGGGTCCCACACGTTGCGGCGTCTTGGCCTTTTGCACCGTAAATTCGTAGTAGTTCCGGTCTCCCCGCCGCTTCAGTTCTTCCAGGTCGTCGTGGTTGTGCGCGATCAAGCCGCTCATCACGCCCATGTCGCCGGTGGCGCGATCCAGCTTCGATTTGGTCGCTTCCAGATCCGTGCGCGTTGATTCGATGTCCTTCTTCGCGCCCGTCACGTCCGTGGCCACCGCGCCGATCTGCGCTTCGCTTTCCTTCTGCGCCTGCGCGATCTTTTCGGAAAGCTTCTGGTCGGAAGCGGTCTGCGCCTTGCGGATGGATTCCGCGCGGCTCCGGGCGTCCGCGAGTTCCGCCTGCGTCATGCCGATCTTTTGCGACGTCACGTCCATCTGGCCCTTCAATTCGGCCAGCCGCGAGTTAGCCTGGTCCAGCTGCGCGGTCAGGATTTTGTTCTGGTCCTGGGCCTTGGTTACTTCCTGCTGCAGGTGCGTCTGGGCCGAATAGCCTGCATAGGCCATGGCGGCAACTCCGGCAATCACCACTGCAAACAGGATGGTGATCCACCTTGGCGTTCCCCCGCCCTCATAGTGGTAAGACTCCTGCGGGCTCGGAACATTTGGAGAAATGCTCATTCTTCCTCCTCGGAAAGTTAAAATCGCGTGGAAATCGCTGGCTGGGATTGTCCAACGAGACCCCACCTAAGTTTAATGCCCTTCAGCGCGTGTTGGCCACTTTTTTACCGTTCGTCCGGTCCCGGCGTTCCGGCCAGCGGGCGAAGATGGAAGTGTTCAGCCCGCCACGGGGCGTAAATTCGCCCTTAACCACGCACCATTCGGGTTTGGTGGCTCCCACGATGTCGTGCAGCATTTTATTCACCGCATTTTCGTAAAAAATGCCCAGATTCCGGTAGGCCAACAGATACATCTTCAGGGACTTCAGTTCGATGCAAGCTTTGCGGGGCTTGTATTGAATGGTGATCGTCCCGTAATCGGGCAGTCCGGTCTTCGGGCAGACGGAAGAATATTCGGGAAACCGCGTCGTGATGACGTATCCCGGATACTGGTTCGGCCAGGTTTCCAGTTGCGGGAGCTTCGTGGAAATCCCGGCTTCGGCGTGTTCGTCGGTGTAATTCGGCATATCGTCCTCTGGAACTATTGTACCCGGGAAGCTGGTACCTCCGGGCCTTGCCACCCGTTCCCATCTGTCCTATCCTGTGGGCCATTCGGAGGAGCATCAAGTCAGCGCATGAACTGTCCCACCTGCAAGTGCGCCCAGGCACGAAGATCGCGCCGCCAATCGACGGCTGATTACATTTTAAGCTTGTTTGGTCTCTACCCCTGGCGTTGCCAGAGCTGCAAGGCGCGGTTTCACGCCCGCCTGATGTCCTTCAGCGATTCGGTGCACGCCCACTGCCCCATCTGCGGGAATCCCGCCCTGAAACGCATCGCGCCCGAGCACGTAAACTCGCTGTTTGGGTTTGTCTGGCGGAATCTGCGCATTCCGGCGTTTCGCTGTGAACCCTGCCGGTACAAATACTTCTCCATTTTGCCCCTGCAGCAGCAGGAAAAGCCCGAGGTTGAGCTTTCCTCCCGGGCCTGAACACCGGGCCTGTTCGCCGCGCCTTCAAGTTGTCCTAAGGAGTGCAGTCGATCGACTTGCCCTGCCGGATCAATCCTCGTTCGTCTGAGAACACTGCGTATCCGCATTTCGGGTCGGTCACGTCCTCCAGAAGCAGGTCGTAGGCTTTATCGCCTTTGGAGAGTTGCAGCCGCAACCGCCACCCCGGCACAATCTCCGCTCCACTGCCATAGAGCGCGTGGGCCACTGTAGGAAAGTCGGCCGGCGCCCACTTGGTCCCATTCGAGGAGAAATCTCCGATTCCCAGCAGCGTATCCCAGTTCGCGAAGACGTCGTGCTTCTTGCGATAGTCCGCTTCCGCCGCGTTGATCGCCTTTACCAGGTTCTGCGCGAAACTCCGCCGCTCGCGTTCCCGGTCGGCCATAACCGGCGATCCCTTCTGCGCCCGGATCACCGCCTGGCAACTCAAAAGCAGAATCATCAGCAAGGCGGCTCTTTGCATTTTTCCACGCATCGCTTTTCCTCTCCTGATTATCACCTGGGGATAACGAACCGTGCCTAGTGTAAACGACGTCCCCCTGTTTCGCCCAAACGCCGACCCGTCCGTACTTGGCCGTGTTCCGATTACCGCTGCGGGCTCCAGCGAGTGTGTTTGCACCCAATCGGCCGGAATTTCCAGTTTGCCGACCATCCGGGAGTGCACGCCGGTTTGAGGACACTTGGGCGTTCAGCGGTGCTGATTCGCACACTCGTGCCGAAATCCTTCCTGACAGTTTGGCCTGCCAGCGAGGCGCGAGACTGAGGACTATTGCGGAAGCATCGCGGCTTTAGGAAGCGAGATTTTTCAGACGCTGTGCCGCGGTCTTCAAGATTTCGCGCGAAAGCTCTTCGTCCGATACAGCGCGAGCCATACCGATTGCACCGACCAGCGCGCAATAGGTCAAGACTGCCTGCGATCTTGCACTGCCCTCGTCCGCCCCGTTCCTGTTACGAATCAGGGTTGCGAGCAACCCAATGTTGTCCCGAATTTTCCGGCTGACGAGTGCGCGAGTGCGCTTGTCGCTGCGCGCGAGATCTCCTGCCAAAGCGCTGACTGGGCAACCTGTACCTGGATGATTGCGATGCGCTTCGCTCAAGTATTCATCGACTAGCGATTCGTAGGTGACCGGCGGACCGCCCGAGGCGGCGGCATCCACTTGGCGCTTCCAGAGTTCGAGCGCGCAGCCGACCGCTTCAGCCACTAATGCGTCACGCGAATTGAAGTGTTTGTAGAAGCCGCCCACGGTAAGGCCGGCTTCTTTCATCAGGTCCGCGATTCCGATCCCGGCAAGCCCCTCTTCGCGGAACCTTCTGGAAGCGATAGCAACGATGCGCTTATGGGTTTTTGCCTTTTCAGCCTTGGAATGACGCATGGGACCCCCAAAAAAGTTCGTAACCAAAGCCCGACGATGAGAATCGAAGTCGGAGAATGGATTATAACTATAATCCAAGTGAAATGCAAAGAGACTCAACCGAAGACTGGAGAAAAAGGATATGAGCGATTCACCATCAAAAGGCACCGCCCTGGTAACGGGAGCTTCCAGGGGCATCGGGGCTGTCTATGCGGACCGGCTCGCAAAGCGCGGATACGATCTGATTCTCGTAGCGCGCAGCGAGGGACCGCTCAAAGCGCTCAGTGCGAGCCTCGCGAGCTCGAGCGGACGCCACATCACTCCCATCGTGGCGGACCTCAACAACAAGATAGATCTCGCGAAAGTGGAAACAAAGCTGAAGGAAGATTCAAGTATCACGATGCTCGTCAACAACGCTGGTATCGGCGCCGTCGTACCTCTTCTCAATGCCGACATCGAGAAAATGGAAGAGATGATTGCACTCAACAGCATCGCCCTCACGCGACTGACTTACGCCGCGGCACCTGCATTCGTTAAGCGTGGCACGGGCACGATCATTAACATCAGCTCCGTCGTTGGCATCTCGCCTGAGACGCTCAACGGTGTGTACGGCGCCACCAAAGCCTATGTTCTCGCCTTCAGTCATTCGTTGCAGCACGAACTCGCCGACAAAGGGATCCGTGTCCAAGCGGTCCTGCCGGGCGCGACGGCGACCGACCTGTGGGAAATCGCTGGCCTGCCTTGGCAAAAACTGCCTCCGTCGATCGTGATGCCGGTGGAAGACATGGTTGATGCAGCGTTGGTCGGCCTCGACCAGGGCGAACTGGTGACGATTCCCGGCCTTCATGATGGAGACGAATGGACCCGCTTCGAGGCCGCGCGCCGCGCCATCTCACAGCGGTTCGGTAATTCCGTGCCGGCGTCCCGATACAGGATTCAGGCGCGGCGTTCGGCATAGCTCGCCCGAGTGGGCCCGCTTGGCAACAAGGCGGGCCTTACGAAATCCCGGGACATGCGCATTGCCTGGCGCGATCGCGGGTGCCCAATTTCGCCGACAACTTCAGGGCAGTTATCACCGCCGCTGCGTGGAATAGCAAACTGAGTTGGGTGTTGGTAGCCGCAGCAGATAGAACCATCAATCGCGATCTCGAACGGTGGTATGCCACACGAGCCGACAGCCACAAGGTCGAAGTCTCCGGCGCCAGCCACGCAGTCTACGTGTTCAGGCCAAAGGAGGTTGCAGCACTGATCGAGGAAGCTGGATCGCAGCCGCCACAAAAGAACGAGGAAGCTGGATCGCAGCCGCCACAAAAGAACGTTGTAGACTGTACGCGCTCCGATGCATCAAAAAAAATCGCGCGGTACACCGTCTCGTCTGCTGCTAGCTTCCCATGGACCGCGGAAAGAGGGTTTATGTCAAAGGTGTGGCTCATTACCGGTGCCTCTCGCGGCCTCGGCCGTGCGTTCACAGAAGCGGTACTTGAGGCGGGAGATCGCGTGGTCGCTACAGCCCGCAATCCAGAGCAACTTGTCGAGCTTGAGGGCAGATACTCCGGGAGAGTTTGCACGGTCGCGTTGGATGTGACTAGTGAAGCGCAAGCCAAGGGGGCCGTCGAAGCGGCGATTGCATCCTTCGGAGGCCTGGACGTGCTCGTGAACAATGCCGGCTACGGTTATGTGTGCCCCGTTGAAGATACGTCACTCGCCGACTTTCGAGCGCAGATTGAGACCAACCTATTTGGCGTCATCATCATGACCAAGGCTGCGCTGCCCCATTTTCGTGAGCGCAGGGCCGGACACATCATCCAGGTAACCTCGATCGCAGGACGCATCGGACCAGTAGGGCGCGCACCATACGCGGCCGCGAAGTTCGGGGTTGAGGGTTTCTCGGAATCGCTGTTCAAAGAAATCGGACCGCTCGGCATCAAAGTCACGATCATTGAACCTGGCGGCTTCCGAACAGATTTTGCCGGGTCCTCCACCCAACTGAGCGAAGGCCGCCCAGAGTATGACTCCACCGTCGGTGCGGCTGTTCGCTTCCAGAGAGGCTATAACGGGAGGCAGCCGGGCGATCCCGCGAAGGCAGCGACGGCGCTTCTGCACGTCGCCTCGCTCTCCGAGCCGCCGCTACGGCTGTTGCTCGGAAGCGACTCCTATGCCGCAGCTGAGAAGAGCGCACTTGACAAGATCGAGTCAGACAGGCACTGGAAGGAGCTCAGCCTCTCGACTGACCATTCGTCCGACGAGACACATGTGTAAGAATCCGGTGAATTCCTGAAGGGACGATGGTGTTACCGGCGTCGCGCTAGCGCTGTTGGCCTGCAGCGCAATCTCCACGCAGACCGTCTCTGGGCAGAATGAAGCCCATCGCGTCCGGAATGTTGCTGCAGCTCGGATCGAAGAGGCCGCATCGCACACAGGGTAGAAGAACTCGCAATGTCAAGCATTAGGTTGCTCCTTCGAGCCGCCACGCAATAGCACCTGTATTGTCAACGATTCGGAACTAATCCAGTTGGGCATCGTGCGGATAAGTACCGGGAAGTGGGCTTGCAGGAAGTGATCTGTTGTTCCTGTGTTACGGGCAACTCCGAAGTAATTCCACTCGCCTGACAAGTCGTGTGGTCTCCGTGGCCCTGTGCAGCAGGCCTCCGGCTGGAGTATGATGCCCTCCCCGACCCTGCCTTCCGCGGGCAGGTACACGGACGGAGGCAGCCATGGACGCAACCGCTCCCTCACAGGAAGCCGCTCGAGTCGCGGCCCTGGATCGCTACGCAATCCTCGATACCGAACCCGAGCAGACTTTTGATGACCTGGTGATTCTTGCCGCGTACATCTGCAAAACTCCCATCGCCATGCTTTCCCTGGTGGACGAACACCGGCAATGGTTCAAATCCAAGGTTGGCGTGCAGATCCGGGAAACTCCCAAAGAAACTTCTTTCTGCGCGCACGCCATCCAGCAGGAGGACCTCTTTATTGTTCCCGACACGCTGAAGGACCCGCGCTTCAAAGACAATCCCATGGTGGTTGGCGAGCCGCACATTCGCTTTTATACGGGCGCGCCCATCGTCAATGAAGACCGCTTTGCTCTGGGGACACTCTGCGTTATCGACCGGCAGCCTCGCGAACTCGACTCCGAGCAGAAAGAAGCCTTGTGGGCCCTGAGCCGCCTGGCACTTGGGCAAATGGAACTTCGGCAGAATCTGCACCTCCTCAAGGAAGCCCTCAACGACCGCACCCGCGAAGAGCACGCGCGGGAAAGGGAGTTGAAGCGCCTGGAAGAAAAACTCGTCCGCGTTTTGGGCTTGAAAGTTTAGCCGGCCTGGGGACTCAAAAGCGGCTGCAATAGAAATGCGGCTCCGGATTTCATTCCAGAGCCGCTTGCTTGCGGAAGAGGCGCGTTACTTGCCGTCGGCGTGCGCCGCGCAGCTGCTCTTTCCCTCTTTGGCATTCATTTTGCTGCAGCAATTCTTGCTGATTTTCGCTGCGCACATTGTGTCTTTCTTGTCCTCGCAGCAATTCATGGCAGTTTTTCCGGCGGTGTCCTTCTGGCCGCAGCATGCCATGTCCTTGGCTTCCTTGCCCGTGCAGCAGGCTGCTTTCGCCGAGTCCCCGGCCTTCCCGTGGCAACACTCCGTCGCGGTCTGATCGGGCTTCGTCTCTGTAGCTTCCTGGCCGGCCTGTGCTTTCGGATGGCAACAGCTGTGTGCCGCCGCTTCCTTGCTCTTCCCGTCCGGCTGCGCGGCAGTCTGCGATGGCGCCACCGGAGTGTTTGGAGAGGCAGATTGCTGGGCCTGAATCGGCAGCCAGGCTGCGAGCGTGAGAATCGAAATTACTGCTGAAAATCGAACTTTCATGGTTTCTCCTCAATCATTTTGAAACGGATTCGATTCTGGGAAACACGTCCCAGGCGGAATTCCGCGGCACACTTCAGATTGAGGGGAATTTCAGAGTCGCAGAACGGTGGTGGAACCGCTCACTATTCGGGTGGGAATGACTGACGGAAAGGCCGCGTCCTCGGCTTGAACCGTTGCCGATTGCCGATCAACGGCTGCATGGATGGCAACAAAATGCCGCAAGTCGAAACGCGAAACTTTTTGGAAGGGCATTCGGGATGCGGGATTCTTCGCGATCGAGCAGCAACTCAAGTCCAGGCTCGGGTGAAGTTTGCCATCGGGCAGGGAAGAGGACTGGCCTTTCTTTGAGTGTTTGCTCTCGAGAGGGCAGCAGTTGTGGTGCGAAGGGGAAGGTTCAGGTTTGGGGGCAGGTGGAGATCCTGCCAGCACCACAACTGCTGCTCGAGATGGCAAGCCAGCACACGCTATCACTCGGAGATTGACGGACCAAGCAAGCAGCGCCACGATCAGGACCACTCCCGAAGATCGTCTGCTGGTCATTGCGGTATTCATTCTGAACTGTGCCTGCCGATTTTTCTGTGACTCGGGTCACATGGTCGCTTACTCTTCTATAGTCCAGTCTAGCAGGGCTGCGACGCCCCGGGAGATCACTAAATTGAAGAGAGTTAATCTATTGCTGATATTCGCCTGCCTTTCGGCGGCGCAAACGCACGCCAAACAGCCGGTCAAGACCGTCAACGCCCCCGTGAAAAAAAACTGTGACTCGGGAGTCGTCCTGAAACTGAGTTCCGGCGCTTCGTCCCAGGGCACCCTTATTCTCGCCGAAATTTCCGGCGCAAAACATCCGCAGGAATTCACTGCGGAGTGGGCCGGCCGGCCGACCCCCCTGTGGCGCGAGGCTCCCGCTTCCACCACTCTTCATGCCCTGCTTGGCGTGGACCTCGAAAAGCCGGCGGGGAGTTACGAATGGAAAATTTCCTGGTCCACCGCGGATGGCAAGCCCCTCGCCTGCAGCCTCGCCGTCACCGTGCGCGCCGGAAAATTTCCCACCGAACGCCTGACCGTCGAAAAGCAGTTTGTGCAGCCGGATCCCGAGCAGCAGAAGCGCGCGGAAGAAGATGCGAAAAAAATGCAGGCCATCTACGACACGGTTACGCCGGAAGTGTTGTGGAAAGGGAAGTTTGTACTGCCGCTGAAGGGCGTCAGCACGGGCGGAAATTTCGGGCGCCGCCGCGTGCTTAACGGCGAGGCCCGCTCGCCCCACGCCGGCGTCGATTTTCCCGCGGCCGCGGGCACCCCGGTCTACGCCGCGCAATCCGGAAAAGTCGTGCTCGCCGAGAATCTCTATTATTCGGGGAACACCGTGGTGATCGACCACGGTTTCGGAATCCACACGCTCTACGCGCATCTTTCCGAAATCGAGGTTCACGCCGGCGACCCGGTCGAGGTGTCCGCGGAAATCGGCAAAGTCGGCGCCACCGGCCGCGTCACCGGCCCGCACCTTCACTGGGGCCTGACGATTAACCACGCCCGCGTCAATGCGCTGCAGATCGTCCAGCGCCAGCCCTGATTCTGCGCGGTCTCTTATTTCAGGTAGGTCCGCACAATTTCCACCAGGTCTTCCGCCGCTTCCGTTGAGGATTTGCTTTTGCGAGGCATGTGGTTGCGGATGTGATCTTCCATCAACTCGCCCATCAGGCTGTTGATCGCCCCGCGCGCCGCCGCCAGCCGCTGCAACACCTCCGCGCAATGGGCGTCCTCTTCCAGCCCGCGCAGGACGGATTCCATTTGGCCGATGATTTTCTTGCTGCGTGAAACCAGTTCGAGTTTCTCTTTTGCGATGTGGCTCATTTTGGTTGACTACCCTATGGGGGTATGGTATCAAGGGAAGTTGCCGGAGGCAATTGACTTTCGCAGTAACGCCGGCAAGAAGCTATTGCAAATGGAGATGCGCAAACAAGATTTGGAACCCCCGCCGGCGGGCCTGTTGGCCCCACGGCTTCTTCCGCGTGGTTGACTGCTATTGTGGCCCGCTCACCGGAAGTCCGCGCGAGCGCATCCGGAAAGCGAGCCACAGCATGTTACGGACCGTTCACAAAAATCCCCGCACCGGTAAGGCATCCTCGTTGTATTGCGTTTGGACCACACGGGATGGAACTTCAGGCTCGCCGCTGATCGCCGTTTGGATCGATTCTTCCATGCGGACCTTTGAGGGACAATCCTCGCTGACCGCCGAACCGGATTCCGAGGCAGTAAGCTCTGAAGAGCCGGGAAGTTGGGTGTTTGTTTCCAAACAGCATGTTTGCTTGACAGCAAGACGTATTAAGCATAATTTACTAAAATAGTTCACTATAGTTAATATGACCTGCTTCTCTCCAACTCATCTGCGCCGGGGGTTGTTTCTCGCCTGCCTCTGCCTTCTCGCCCCCCGCGTTCCCGCGGCGCAACAAACTGGCTCATCGCTTCAGACACCCGAGGCTTCTGCCGACACGCCCGTCCCGGCGCCGGACGATCCTTCCTTGATCATGTTTCCTCACGCCGAATGGGACCGCCTGTGGCTTTCCGGCCAGGCCAATTTTATTTCCCAATGGCATCCAGCGTTTCATTCGCCCTACCAG
>Ga0210410_10002173_pt1 | contig 17759 bp, 18 predicted proteins | sample IncBWC4MmetaG_FD_161058 | JGI IMG/M metagenome (GOLD analysis project Ga0210410, IMG submission 161058) | Forest soil microbial communities from Barre Woods Harvard Forest LTER site, Petersham, Massachusetts, United States - Inc-BW-C-4-M | ecosystem: Environmental > Terrestrial > Soil >... | reverse complement strand
CCGAGCCCGGCGGCGTGAACTGGAGCACGCGGAAGTCTTTACCGCTGTTGTAGTCGGCGTCGAGCCTCCATCCGAGCTTCCGGTAGAACTCCTTCGCGCGGTCCACGTCCGAGACCGGGATGACGATCACCTCGAGCTTCATGTCCAGTGTCCCGACACTCGCGTCATACTTGTGTTGGCTCATACTCGCGCCTGTTTGACTCATTTGATTCTCCTTTCGAGTAGCCGTTTAGGCATAACTTTGGATTGCAGTCTCGGAGCCTTCCCGGTCCAGAATTTAACACGGGTTTGACAAACGGCAGGCGAGCGCGGCGCGTCAAAATCTGTTGCGGTCGTCAATACCTGTCGGCTAGCATACGTCGATCATGAAACGCTGGAAGCTGATTCTTCTCCTACTGGTGCTGGCCGCGGGGCTGGCGATTGGCGCCGGCGTTTCGATGCTGCACAACGGCTTGAGCGCACGTGCCACACCGACCGCGATGGAAGCGATGCTGGCGCGAAACGCCCGCCACCTGGCGATTCCGGCGAATGCCCGCAACGAGCACAACCCCGTCACGCCGTCCGACCAGAATCTTCAAGAAGCGATGGCGCATTTCGCGGATCACTGCGCACCGTGCCACGGGAACGACGGCAGCGGCGATACCCTGTACGGCAAAGGCTTATACCCGAAGCCGCCGGATTTGCGCTTGGCGGAAACGCAAAAGCTTTCCGACGGCGAACTATTCTGGATCATCGAAAACGGAATCCGTTTCACTGGCATGCCAGCCTTTGGCGGCACCCATGGATCGCAGAACGACTGGAAACTGGTACTCTTCATTCGGCATTTGCCGCAACTGACGATGGAAGAACGCGTGGAGATGGAGCGCGACAACCCGAAAGGGCCACGCGAACACGAGAAAGATCATCATTAGTGAGGGTTGGCGCTCTGTCGAAGAGACCCAACGTCCTGTGCGTTTTTCAATCTGGTCGCTAGCTCTTGTGTAGTCACATAGTCGGAGAAGTGGTTTTGGCCGGGATTCCACTTGTTCGGTTTCCGCGTTAATTAGGACTTAGCCCCAATAAAGTAATCTTATTTTCCGATTGATCACGTAATTCGCTCGTCGCCAGGACCGTTGGTATACTCCACGACATGAAGATTGCCGGGCTTTGTTTCTTCTTCTCGAACTCGTTCTTCCTGGTGTTTCCGTCATGCATGTACTGCCAGTCCACCGCTCAAATTAAGGGTGTAATTCGGGGTCCGCAGAGTGCCGTCATGGTTGGTATCACAGTGAGCCTTCTGTCTGTGGAAAGAGCGCGAACGACAAAAACAGACGAAAGCGGAAAATTCGAGTTTTTGGACTTACCATTAAGCACTTATGAGTTGCAGGTGAGGCAGCCTGGAGTCAAGCCAGTGCCTGTGCAAGAAATACCATTTAGCGAGCCATCCGTTCGACAAATCTCAATTGTTCTGCAGCTGGCAGCTCCTGAATGTTTTCCCAAAATTCAAGCAGTTTATGAAGATCGCACTGACAAAACGAGTCTGGCCGGTAAAGTCGCGGAGTACTCCTCTTCGGCTAGTCCCGTGAAAAATGCCACGCTCACCGCCACTCATATAAAAACCGGCGCGACACATGTCGTAAACTCCAATGAAAAAGGCAATTTTCAATTTGTCAGCCTTGAGCCGGGCAAGTACACACTGAAAGTCTCGCATCAGGAGTATTCGGAATTGGCTGGGATAGATTTCTGGGTTACCCGTGAAAATCTAACCAGGCTGCCAACGGTATACATGTTTGGAAAAAACGAACACTCTGTGATCCTATGCCAGTGAGGAATCCGACCCAAACCTGAAAGCTCTGGATGCTCCCGCTGATAAGTTCCGAGACTGGCAGGAGATCACAAACTCAATCTTCTGTTCAAGACCACTCGCTGGTCTGAGACAGCAAATGGAAGTCTGGTTCTCCCTGAGAGGAACCACGGCTGAGAAGCCAACACACGCGGCGAAGAATCAGAAAGAATTTACACCCGCGCTTCTCCAAAGCGCGTCGGGAGAGATCTTGCCCTCTTGACAAAGACCTATCATGGAAGTCGGGTAATCGGAAATTGACCCACTGCCGGGAATTGTAGGTGTGGGCGACGGGCTAACGAACCCAGCCGGGGTCGCCGCCAGCCTTGCGCACCGCATCTTCCAGGTCGGCCACCTGCTGCTTGAGCGATTCGACCTCGGCCTTTTTTGCCGCCACCTTGGCGGTCTTTTCGTTGATGTCGGAGCGGCTGTACTGCTGCATCAGGGCTTTCTGAGGATCCGGGTAATACTGTAAATCGTCCTTGTTCAGTTCGCGTTGCAAAACGTCCAGTTCCTGCTCGGCCGCGGCCAATTTGGCGCGCAGCTTCTTGGCCTGTTTCTGCCAGTACGCTTCCGTTTTGGGATCGTCCGCGGCGTCGACTTGCTTTTGGGCAGACTTATCGTCGCCTTGCGCCTCCGTTGCCTTTTTGTTCGTTGCGTCGGTGGATGCGGGAGCAGGAGGAGGTGCGGCGGAGGGAATATCGTCGTTGGTGAAAACTTTTTTCGGCTTAGGCGCGGTTTTTTGTTCGGCGCGAGCCTTGCGCGCGGCATCGGCGACGGGATCGCCGGTGGAGGGCTGCGCGGGGTTCTGTTGGGCGGACGCAGTGAACGCCACGACGCTGAGAAGTGCAGACAGTGCGGAAATTCGCCAAAGAATCGATGAATGCATGGTTACCTTCCTCCACTGGAGCAGCCAGGGGAGCTCCCAAGAGTCAGAAACTGTACAGCAAGGCCTATTGTAACGCTTTGTGGAGTCGCGGGGACCTTCCGTATGCCAAAGGATAACGGCCCGGGGCGGGGTGTTACTGGTTCACCAGTGAGATCAGCCAGGGCAGAGCATAGGCTACTGCCATGGCGCCAACGCCGAGAAACGTGCCGAGGGGCAGTTGGTATTGCGAGGCAATCGTCCAGCGGATGGTTGAGACGCTGCCCATGCCGCGCTTTGCGGCGCGTTCGGCGACGGGGCGCTTCCAGCCAAGCAGGTAGAGAATTGCGATCCACAAAAGTCCGATGACGCTGCCGAGCAGGGTGCCCAGAAGAATGGTGAGGAAAGCACCGCGGGGTCCCAGGAATGAGCCGACCATGGCCATCATTTTGACGTCGCCCATGCCCATTCCTTCGCGCTTGCGGACGAGCTTGTAGAGGGCTGCCGCGCTCCAGAGGAGCATGCTTCCGACCAGCGCGCCGAGCACGGCGTTGAGCACGTTGAAGAAGAGGTCCGCTTGGAACGGGAAATTCCGAAAGCCAAGCAGGAAGAAAAGTGTTCCCGCCGTGGAATCGGCGATGGGAACACGGAACGCCAGCACCAGGCCCATCGCCAGGCCGGGAAAATTGATCAAGTCGGGAAGAAGGCGCACGCGAAAATCGGTGACCACGAGAACGATGATCAGGCAGGAGAAGATGAGCCATTTGAGAGTCAGGAGGCTGACGTCGTATTCGTAGTATGTGAGAACGAAAATGAGGCCGGTGGCGAATTCGACGAGCGGGTACATCGGCGAGATGGGCAGCGCACAGTTGCGGCATTTGCCGTGCAGCAGCAGCCAGCCGAAAACCGGGATGTTGTCGTAGGGCTTGATCGGTTTGAGGCAGCGCGGGCAGCGTGAGCCGGGCGAAACGATGGAGAGGCCCTCCGGAATGCGCGAGATGCAAACATTCAGGAAACTGCCGATGACAATGCCGAAAAGAAAAAAGAGGAACGGGATCACAGTTTCGACTGTGCCACAGGCGGGGAGGAGGCTCAACGTGGGGCGGGGCGGAGCGTGTCGCATGGCTAACGGTTGAGAGCGTATTTGCGGGGAAGTGTGGTGGAACGGCCGGGATTCGAGGGTTGCCGTTTGGGGAGCGGCAACGCGTCCGCTAAACTGGAAGTCTATGGGGATGAGCAGGTATGAGCATTGGATACGCCGCTACGAGCACCGGCGCTGGACGACGGACGACAACCGGATGGTGCGGCCGTTTGAATGGGGATTGGAGCATATCGGGGGAGATTCCGAGTGCGCGGACCCGCGGGGTTTTGTGCGGGAATATGCGCGCGCAGCGATTGAGAAGAGTGAGGCGTGGTATGTGCCGGAAGAGGTTCGGGATTATCGGCTGGATCGGGAGAATGTGCTGACGTTCACGAGCCCGGTGGAATCGCCGTGGCCGGAGAATAATGTGGTGCACGGCCAGTTTTTTCCTGCGCGGAAGCATGGACCGGCGGTGCTGGTGTTGCCGAATTGGAATGCCAAGTGGCACGGGCAGGTGGCGCTTTGCCACTGGCTGCAGCGGATGGGGATTTCGGCGATGAAGATGAGCCTGCCGTACCACGACCGGCGGATGGCCAAGGGGCACGAGCGCGCGGACCAGTTGGTGGGGCCGAACATCGGATTGACGTTAGCCGCCAATCGCCAGGCGGTGAAAGATGCGCGCGCTTGCCTCAGTTGGCTGGAGCAGCAGGGCTATACGCGGCTGGGAATTTTGGGGACGAGCATCGGATCATCGGTGGGATACATCACGCTGGTGCACGACAAGCGGGTGCGGGCTGGGGGATTTTTTCATGTATCCACGTATTTTGCCGACGTGGTGAGCAAGGGAATGACTACCAATCACGTTTGGGAAGCGTTGCGGCATGAAGTGACAGTGGATGAGTTGCGCGATTTCTGGGCGCCGGTCAGCCCGATGCCGTATGTGGAGCGGGGCATGGGGGCGGATCGGAATACGTTTATGGTGTATGGCAAATACGACCCGACGTTTCTGCCGGAACTGACGCACGAGATGCTGGACGCGCTTCGCATGACCGGCGCTGAACCGCGCACCCTGGAGCTTCCGGTTGGGCATTATTCGTTGGAGTTGGCGCCGTTCAGCTACATCGCGGGCTGGCGGATGTTCACCTATTTCCTGGAAGCGCTGGCGTGACGCCGGCGCCGAAGAAAGAAAGCCTAACGCAGAGACGCAGAGGGCGCGGAGAATTCGACGAGAGGAGCATCCGATGGCCAAACGAAGGCTACGAAGAGCTCGCGGAAATTAGTTGGCAAAAAGAAAAAAGTTTCGGTTGAGAAATTGCAGGAGATCGCCAAGAAATTCAGGAAGCATCTTCGAGGGCCCCTAATCGACCATGCGGAATTTCTGTATGATGAGAATGGCTTGCCAAAATAAAGTCGACAGGATTGTCAATGCAGGATTTTGGCGATGGCGCCCTGGACGACGAAGTTTGCGACGGCGTTGATGTCGGGGGCGAGGGGGCGGTCGGCGGTGACTTTTGGAGAGGCGGCGCGGACGGCATCGTAGGCTTTTTTGGCGAGCGGGCCTGTTTGGAGCGGGGCAAGGAGGTCGATGCCCTGGCAGGCGCAGAGGAGTTCGATGGCGAGGATGTGGCGGAGATTGTAGAGCATGCGTTCCAGGCGGCGGGCGCCGCTCATGCCCATGCTGACGTAGTCTTCCTGGTTGCCGGACGTGGAAATCGAATCGACAGAGTGCGGTGTGGCGAGCGCGCGGTTTTCGCTGGTGAGCGCGGCGGCGGTGACCTGCGCGATCATGAAGCCGGAATTCAAGCCTGGGTCGGGCGTTAGGAATGCGGGGAGCATGCTGGTGAGCGGGTTGGTCATCTGCTCGACGCGGCGCTCGGCGATGCCTCCGAGCGTGGCGATGGCGATGGCGACTTGATCCGCGGCCATGGCTAACGGCTGGCCGTGAAAATTTCCTCCGCTGACGATGTCTCCTTGGCCATCGAACGGTTCGTTCGCCGGCCGGTCTAAAGACCGGCCACTACAAAAGACAAGCGGGTTGTCCGTGGCGCTGTTCAATTCGACCAGGGCCATTTCGCGTGCTTGCACGAGGGAATCGCGGACGGCGCCGTGGACTTGCGGGGTGCAGCGCAGGCTGTAGGCGTCTTGCACGCGAGTGTCTTTGTCGGGAGCGCGATGGGATTCGCGGATCTGGCTGCCTTCGTTGAGGTGCGCGAGGTTGCGGGCGGTTTTTCCGGCGCCGGCGTAGGCGCGGGCCTGCATGATGCGCGCGTCGAAGGCGCCGGGGCTGCCACGCAAGGCGTCGAGCGATAGAGATGCGGCGACGTCGGCGGTGTCGGCCAGGGTGTCGGCTTCGAGTAGCGCGAGGCTCAGCAGGGCGAGCATGCCTTGCGTACCGTTCAGCAGCGATAAACCTTCTTTTGCTTCCAGCGCCACGGGAACGATACCCTCGCGCTTCATGGCTTCGGCGCCGGGGAGCTTTTCGTGTTTCAGATGTGCTTCGCCCTCACCGATGACCACTTGCGCCAAGTGGGCCAATGGCGCCAGATCGCCCGAGGCTCCTACGGATCCCTGCGAGGGAATCACGGGATGCACGCCGGCGTTCAGCATCGCGCAAAGCGTTTCGACGACTGTCGGACGGATGCCGCTTAGACCTTTGGCGAGGGCGTTGGCGCGAAGAAGCATCATTGCGCGCGTCTCCGGAACGGAGAGAGGCGTGCCGATTCCGCAGGCGTGAGAGCGGACGAGATTGATTTGCAATTGGCGCACTTGTTCCGCGGAGATTCGCACGGAGGCAAGTTTGCCGAAGCCGGTGTTGATGCCGTAGGCGGTCTCGTTTGCGGCGACGAGGCGATCGACGACGGCGCGGGAAGCTTTCATACGAGTTACCGCGGCGGGTGCGAGCGAGACCGCTTCGTTGCGTAACGCCACCGCGTAAAGCTGGTCGAATGTCAGGTCATTGCCTGTGAGGATGACGCTCATGCGTGACTCCGCGATGCGTGTGGCACAACCAGTTTGAGGAACGCCTGCTTGTACTTGTCAGGGAAGTGCTTCACATGCCCGGCGCGATTGCAGGCGACGTGAATGGTGTGGCCGGTAGCCAGAAGCTTGTTGTCGCTTTGGCGAAGGAGCTCGTAAGCGAATTTCAGGGTGCGATTCTTGGCTTCGAGGATGCTGGTGCGCACTGTGAGGAGTTCATCGTAACGGGCAGGATGATGATAGCGGCAGTGCACATCGGCAACGACGATGAAGGTGTCGTCTTCAATTTCCATCAGCTTGTAATCGAAACCGAGGGCGCGCATCAGTTCCACGCGGCCAACTTCGAACCAGATGAGGTAGTTGGAGTGATACACCACGCCCATCTGGTCGGTTTCGGCGTAGCGCACACGTATCGTGACATCGTGATGAGTGAGCATGGGAGCAGGGAATAGTATGCCGGAAGATGTGGAAAGGGAGAAATCCAGCTGTCGACTGTCGACTGTCGGCTGTCCGCTATTGCTTTTCGGTGCCGTCTTGCCAGATGGGTTTGCGCTTTTCGAGGAAGCTGGCGAGGCCTTCCCTGAAGTCGGGTGTGTGGCGAATGTGGGCGTTTTCGAGGACGGCGCGTTCGAGCTCGGCATCGAGGCTGTCGGCGGCGGCCGAAACCAGCAAGCGCTTGGCGCGGGTGATGCTGCTGGGGCTCGCGGCGATCAGCACTTCGGCTAGTTCGTTTACGCGTGCCATCAATTTATCGGCGGGAACGATTTCGTTGACCAGGCCGAGTTCCTTGGCTTCGGGGCCGTCCACCAAGCGGCCCGTGAGCAGCAGGTCGCGCGCGCGCTTTTCGCCAATCTGGCGGGTCAGAAAAACGGAAACGATGGCTGGGAGGAAGCCGATCTTCACTTCGGTGTACCCAAACTTGGCTTCCGGCACGGCGATGGTGAAATCGCAAAGTGTGGCGATGCCACAGCCTCCGGCGAGGGCGTGGCCGTTCACGGCGGCGATCATGGGCTTCGAAAAGCTCCAGATGCGGCGAAACAGTTTGGCCATGCGGCGGGAGTCTTCCTGATTTTCGGAGGGGGATTGGGTGGCGATGGCTTGCAACATCGAGAGGTCCATTCCCGCGCAGAATGTTTTTTCCGCCCCGGTGAGGACGACCACGCGGGCGTGGGTTATTTCGACGGCGTCAAGAGCGGACTGGAGATCGGCGATCATCTGGGTGTTGATGGAGTTGCGCTTGTCTGGACGATTTAGGGTGATGGTGGCGGTATGTTCGCTGGATTCGAGGAGAAGCGTTTCGTAGGCCATGAAAGGTCCCCTTGGGAACGGTTCTATCGTTGGACAAATTTTGGGAAATTGCAAACGGAGAAGAGAAAGGACTAACACAGAGGGCACGGAGAAGAGCATAGTGAGGAATCGCTGTGCCACTGGGCTGCGGAGGCTGGCCACTTGAAAGTGGCCGCTACTCGGGGTGGGTGTACTTGGCGCGGATGTCGTAGGTCAGGGCGAGGGCTTTGGCGATTCGCGAACTGCTGAAGTCGTGGTTGACTCCTAGTTTTGTCAGCGCGGCGAGGACGGATTCGGTGGGGATGTTGCCGACCAGGGCGTCGCCGGCGAAGGGGCAGCCGCCCAGGCCAGTTAGCGCGGAATCAAAGCGGCGGCAGCCTGCGGCGTAGGCGGCGTTGATTTTTTCTTCGGCGGTGTCGGGGCGGGAATGTAGGTGGACTCCTAGTTCAACGCCGGCGACGTGGTCTTTCACTTGGGAATAGAGACTGTGAATGAGGTCTGGCGTGGCGGTGCCGACCGTGTCCGCGAGCGAAACCGTTGTGATGCGAATATCTTTCAGCCAGTCGAGAGTGTCTTGAACGATTTCGGGGCCCCAGGGCTCTTCGTAGGGATTGCCGAAGGCCATCGAGATGTAGATGACGAGATCCTTGTTGGCTTTTTTTGTTTCGCGCTTGAGGGTTTCGACGAGCGCGCGGGATTCGGCGCGGGTCATGTTGGCGTTGGCGCGGCGGAAATACGCGGAGATCGAGTATGGGTAGCCGATGGTGGAGACGCCGGGCGTGGCCAGGGCGCGTTCGAGGCCTTTTTCGTTTACGACGATGCCGATGATTTCGGGAAGTGTGGCGCCGTCGGGAAGGGAATCGAGCAGGCGGGCCATCACCTCTTCGCTGTCGGACATTTGTTTAACGTGTTTGGGCGAGACGAAGCTTACGGCGTCGATATGCTGAAAGCCTGCGGCCACGAGCTCGCGCAGGTAGTTCACTTTGGTTTCGGTGGGGATTATTTCCGGCAGGCCTTGCCAGGCATCGCGGGGGCATTCGACGAGCTTTACGGTGTCGGTCATTTAGCGGGGTTTGTCCTGTTTCTTGTCGGCGATCGCGGAAAGCAAGAAGGCGAAGAAGAAAAGCATTCCGAGAATTCCAAATCCACCGAGAGTTTTATTGTACGCGATGCTTCTTCCAAGCACATTTTCGAGCTGCACATGCCTGGCTGAGACGAGATACAGTTCGTAGCAAACGCCGGCGACCAGTCCGAGAACGGCAATACCAAAAGATACGGACATAGCAATTAACAAATATCGAGACCGACGGCTCATGGTAGATCATCCGTGATTTTTATGTTGAAGTTTACGTGCGTGCGCTCGGTCAACAAATCCAAGAACTATCGCGATTAGAATCATGACCAAAGAAGTCACAACCATAATTCGGAACAATGGGTGGATACGGATATAGGGATAACCTGAAATGTCGACTAAAACGAGTCCAAGTGTGCGCTCCACGTACTCCGGATAAACCCACCACAGCGCGGCCGCAACAAGGGCTGAGAGACCTAGCGACAAACAGACCACCGTCCTGCGGCTAATCATGTTTGCAGGACGCCGGTTTTGAATTCGGGGAGATGCGTGTTTAAGGACGCGGCGTTGAGGGCCCAGATTAGGGCGTCGCGGGTGTGGGCTGGGTCGATGATGGCGTCGAGCCAGAGGCGGGCGGCAGCGTAGCGCGGGTCGGTCTGGTGGTCATAGGTGGATTTAACGGAGTCGAGGAGTTCTTTCTTGGCTTTTTCGTCGACCTTTTTGCCTTCGCGCTCGAGTTGTTTAAGTTTGATTTCAGCGAGGGTGTTGGCGGCCGCGTCGCCGCTCATCACCGCGAATTTCGCGGTGGGCCAGGCAAACATGAAGCGCGGGTCGTAGGCTTTGCCGCACATGGCGTAATTTCCGGCGCCGAAGCTGCCGCCGAGGATTACGGTAATTTTCGGGACGACGCTGTTGGCGACGGCGTTGACCATCTTGGCGCCGGCGCGGATGATGCCGCTCCACTCGGCGTCTTTGCCAACCATGAAGCCGTTGACGTCGTGGAGAAAAATCAGCGGGATGCGGTTCTGATTGCAATCCATGATAAAGCGCGCGGCTTTTTCCGCCGACTCCGTGTAAATCACGCCGCCGAATTCGATGCGCTTCTGGTCGGAGTGCGGCGCGTTGGTGGTGATGTGCTTTTTCTGATTTGCGACGATGCCCACGGCCCAGCCGCCGATGCGCGCGTAACCGCAGAGCAGGGTTTCGCCGTATTCGGCGCGATATTCGTCGAACTCGCTGCCGTCCACAAGGCGGGCGATGATTTCGCGCATGTCGTATTGTTTGGCGGGATTGCCGGAGAAGATGCCGTAGAGTTCGTTGATGGAGTAGAGCGGCTCTTTGAGACGAGAGTGGCTGAAGATGGGGGGATTCGGCGCGCCCATTTTGTCCACGAGGGCACGGATTCGTTTCAAGCAGGATTCGTCGTCGGGTTCGCGGAAATCCACGGTGCCACTGATTTGCGAGTGCATTTTTGCGCCGCCGAGGTCTTCGGCGGAAGTTTTCTGGCCGATGGCGGCTTGCACCAGCGCGGGGCCGGCGAGGAAAAGGCCGGACCCTTCGGTCATCAGGATGTGGTCGCACATCACCGGGAGATACGCGCCGCCGGCTACGCACATGCCCATGATGGCGGTGATTTGAGGGATGCCCATGGCGCTCATGACCGCGTTGTTGCGAAAGACGCGGCCGAAATCGTCAGTGTCGGGGAAGACGTCTTCCTGGAGCGGGAGAAAGACTCCGGCGGAATCGACTAGATAAATTGTGGGAATGCGATTTTCGATGGCGATGTTTTGCGCGCGGATTACTTTTTTCGCGGTCATTGGGAAAAACGCGCCGGCTTTTACGGTGGCGTCGTTGGCGATGACCATGAAGAGGCGGCCGGAGACGCGGCCGAGGCCGGTAACGGTTCCGGCGGAGGGGGCGCCGCCCCACTCTTCGTACATTTCGTATGCGGCGTAGATGCCGAGTTCGAAGAAATGCGTGCCGGGATCGATGAGCCCGGCCACTCGCTCGCGGGCGGTGAGGCGGTCCTTTTTGTGCTGGGATTCGACGGCTTTGGCGCCGCCGCCCTGGCGGATTTTTTCTTCTTCGTTCTTGATGACGGTGAGGAGTTCCACCATGCGCTGGGAATTCTTTTCGAATTCGGGGGATTTTGTGTTGATGGAGGTTTCGAGAACCGATGCGGACACGCGACGACCTCGCAGACGGAAGTGGCAGCAGCGGAATCAGTATACGGAGGATTGGGGGATTGTGCGAGTCGGCCCGAGAAGAGAAAGGCTTAACACAGAGTGCACAGAGGAAGAGCACAGAGGTCACTGAGAAGAATGAGGTAGACTCGCGGGATGGAATATCCATTATTGAGTTTGGAGTTGGCGCGGGAGATTGAGCTGGCGGAGGCGGAAGCGGCGGTTGCTTGCGCGGAAAGGCTGGTCGCTGCGCACGGAGATGGTGCGGGGGCGGTGGCTTCGGTCGCGGGCGGCTATGCGGTGTATTGCGGTGCGAATTCGCCGGTGACGCAGGCTGTGGGACTTGGATTGGACGGGGTGGTGAGTAAAGAGGAATTCGACCGGTTGGAGGAGTTTTATTTCAGCCGAAAAGAACCGGTGCGGGCGGAGACTTGCCCAATGGCGGATGGTTCGCTGATCGAGCAGTACCGGGAGCGCGGGTACCACGTGAGCGAGTTTTCAAATGTGATGGTGCGTCCGGTGGAGAAATCGGCTGCTGACGCGCCGCCGGATGGAATTGAAATTCAGAAGGCGGCGGATGGGGAGATAGACCTCTGGACGTTGACGGTGGCGCAGGGTTTTGCGGAACATTTTCCGGTGACGCAGGAGATCCTGAGCGTGATGCGGCTGTTTGCGGATGGAAAGAACACGGAGTGCTATTTTGCGCGAGTCGACGGGAAAATTGCGGGAGGGGCGACGTTGGGCTTGCGCGGACGCATTGCCGGGCTTTTCGGCGCGAGTACGTTACCGCAATTTCGAAATCGAGGCGTGCAGACGGCGCTGCTGCATGCGCGGATGCAACGCGCGGCGGAGCAGGGGTGCGAACTGGCGATGAGCCTGGCGCTGCCGGGAAGCGCTTCGCAGCGGAACATTACGCGGCGAGGTTTTCGCACGCTGTATACACGGGTGAAGTTTGAGAGGGCGTTTATTGCGGGTTAGCGGTGACGAGTTGAGTCAGGCGTAGCGCCGGCATGTTGCCGGCCGGGAACGCTTGCCGCCAGGATGGCGGCGCTACCGATTGCTAGTGCGGTTGCGCGTGGCGCTTGTGGATGAATTCGATGATGTCCTGGGTGGAGGTGCCGGGAAGGAAAATTTCGGCGATGCCGGATTTTTTCAGGGCGGCGATGTCGGGTCCGGGAATGATGCCGCCGACGAGGACGGTGACGTCGTCCATGCCTTTTTCGTGTAGAAGTTTCATGAGTTGCGGGCAGAGTGTGTTGTGGGCGCCGGAGAGGATGGAGAGGCCAATGACGTCGACGTCTTCCTGGACGGCGGCGGAGGCGATCATCTCCGGGGTCTGGCGTAGGCCGGTGTAGATCACTTCCATTCCGGCGTCGCGCAGCGCACGGGCGATGATTTTCGCTCCGCGGTCGTGGCCATCCAGACCCGGCTTCGCAATTAAAACTCTAATTTTCTTTTCTGGCATTTCTCTGCGCTCTCTGTGCGCTTCCTCAGTGACCTCTGTGTTAAATCGACTTTCAGCACTCTAAAGAATATACCGTCTAATTCCATCTTTAAGCATAGGGACATTGAAGTTGATGAGCAATCCCAGGTGGTGTCCCGACAAGCGCATGTAGGTCAGGATGATCGCCTCGTGCAGCGGCCCAAGGACATCGACGGATTTCAACTCCACAATTACCTTGGCTTCAACTAAAAGGTCCAGACGGTAGCCTGACTCCAGTTTTACAGCCTTATAGACGACAGGAATCGGCCTCTGACGCTCGAAATTCAGTTTTCTCAAGTGAAGTTCGTGGCAAAAGCACTCTTCATACGCGGATTCCAGCAGGCCTGGACCTAGCAAGCGATGAACCTCAATGGCTGCTCCTATTATTGCTTGTGTAAGTCCATTGTCTGGCATCAGGGGAATATAACACAGAGTGCACAGAGGAAGAGCACAGAGGGCACTGAGGGGAAAGCATCTAGGTGATGGCGACTTCTTCGTAGGCGCCGAAGACGGTGCGCATGGCTTCGCAGATTTCGCCGAGGGTGGCGTAGGATTTTACGGCGTCGTAGATGAAGGGCATCAGGTTCTCGGAGCCTTCGGAGGCTTTGCGGAGGGCGTTGAGGCGGCGTTCGACTTCGGAGGCGGAGCGATCGGCGCGCAGCTTGCTCAGGCGTTCGGCTTGGCGGCGGGCTACGGTTTCGTCGATTTGGAGCAGGTCCATCGGACTTTCCGGCGTGACGTAGTCGTTTACGCCGACGATGATTTTCTCTTTGTTGTCCACCGCCATCTGGTAGCGGTAGGACGCTTCCGCGATTTCGCGCTGCGGATAGCTTTTTTCGATCGCGGCGACCATGCCGCCCATGGCGTCGATGCGGCGAATGTAATCCCACGCACCCTTTTCAACTTCGTTGGTCAGGGTTTCGACAAAGTAGGAGCCGCCGAGCGGGTCGACCGTGTTGGTGACGCCGGTTTCATGCGCAATGATTTGTTGCGTCCGGAGAGCAATCGTAGCGGCGTGCTCGGTCGGCAAGGCCCAGGCCTCGTCGAGCGAGTTGGTATGCAGCGATTGTGTGCCGCCGAGGACACCGGCGAGGGCCTGAATCGCGGTTCGCACCACGTTGTTCATTGGCTGCTGCGCTGTCAGCGAGCATCCCGCCGTCTGGGTGTGGAAACGCAGGGCCCAGCTTCGCGGGCTGACGGACTTGTAGCGCTCCTTCATGGCTTTGTGCCAGATGCGGCGGGCGGCGCGATACTTGGCGATTTCTTCGAAGAAGTCGTTGTGAGCGTTGAAGAAGAAGGAAAGCTGCGGCGTGAACTCGTCCACCGGCAGGCCGCGGCGCATGGCCCATTCGACGTATTCCATGCCATCGCGCAAGGTGAAGGCGAGTTCCTGAATGGCGGTCGAGCCGGCTTCGCGGATGTGGTAGCCGCTGATGGAAATGACGTTGAACTTCGGCGTGTGCTTCATGCCGAATTCGAACGTGTCGATCACCAGGCGCATGGAAGGCTCAGGCGGGTAGATGTATTCCTTTTGCGCGATGTATTCCTTCAGGATGTCGTTCTGCAGCGTGCCAGAGATTTTTTTCCAGTCGGCGCCCTGCTTTTCCGCGACCGCGAGATACATGGCCCAGATGACCGCGGCGGGGGAATTAATCGTCATCGAAGTGGTGACATCGGCGAGAGGAATCTGGTCGAAGAGGACTTCCATGTCCGCGAGCGAGCTGATGGCCACGCCGCATTTGCCGACTTCGCCTTCGGAGAGGGCGTGATCGGAGTCGTAGCCCATCAGCGTGGGAAGGTCGAATGCGGTGGAGAGACCCGTCTGGCCTTGCGAGAGGAGATAGCGGAAGCGCTGGTTGGTGTCTTCGGCGGCGCCAAAGCCGGCAAACTGCCGCATGGTCCACAAACGGCCGCGATGCATGGTGGCGTGAATGCCGCGCGTGTAAGGGGGCTCACCGGGGTTGCCGAGGTCGCGTGCGGGGTCCCAACCGGCAAGATCCTCTTCGGTGTACAGGCGGCGAATCGGGTAGCTGGAGACGGTGGTGAATTCTTTCTGGCGCTCGGGGCTTTTTTCGAGGGTGGGGCGAAGGGTATTTTCTTCCCAGGCCTGCAGCTTCGAGGGGATTTTTACGGCACTGCCCGATTTCTTCGAATTGGCTGGATCACTCATGAAAAGGCGCTCCCGGGACCAGGGTATACGCAACTGGATATGCAAACCTCGCCATAAACTAATGCTATGGGAAACGGCGTTGGGGAGCAAGAAGAACGCCGCCAGAAGAGGAAGGAAAGTTTCCAGTTTCCGGGCACCAGGAAGGATTCGCGGACTCGCCCAAGAGTTCTTGTGCTCTACTTTTTAGCAAGTGTACGTACAAAATTGACGACGTCCCAGATTTCGTCCGGCTTCAGCCGGCCTTCTTCGCCCATCATCTTGCCCTTGCCGTTGTTAATGAGGTTGTAGATATCGCCGTCGCTCAGGCCTTTCAACGCATCGGCGTCGCGCAAATCCTTGAGCTTCAGTTTCATGTCTTCGGCCAGGTCGCCATCGCCCGCGCCTTCTTTGCCGTGGCACATGGCGCAGTCCTGGCCGTATTTCTTTTTGCCGGAAGCGAGGGAAGTGGGCGATGACTTTACCGGATTGTCTTTCTTTGGGGCGTCGGAGCTGGTCTTAGCTTCGGCAGCGGGCTTTTCTTCAGCAGCGGGTTTTTCTTCGGCGGGCTTGGCGGGCTCCTGAGAACGACATTGCAACGGCAAAAGCAGAGCGGAACACACAAAGACACAGCCGAGCGCGAGTTTCATTTCCGGATCTCCCTAAGCGACTCAACGCGTCAATCGTGCATAGGGCGCAGTTTGGGCAAGTATATTCCACTGTGGGCGTTTTGCGCTTTTTATTCTTTGGGAGCCGTGCTCGCTGGCCGGCGTCGTGCACCAAGAGCAGAAAATTTCCGGCGAGATTTGCGGTTGACCGGGGATGCGCACTGGAATAGGTTCACCCCAGCAACAATCCCCGCCCAACAGAAATCAACTTATGGCCTTTCGCGAAACCTGGGCATCTATAGAGTCCAGGAATGTATTGCGGCGTCCCGCCGCGTAGCCAGACTGAATGCGAGGAGAGTGATTATGGCAACCATCACCACCAAAGACGGCACACAGATTTATTACAAGGATTGGGGCAAAGGACAGCCCATCGTTTTCAGCCACGGCTGGCCGCTGAGCGGAGACGACTGGGACGGGCAGATGCTGCACTTCGGGCGGCAGGGCTATCGCGTGATCGCGCATGACCGGCGGGGACACGGGCGCTCCGACCAGACGTGGGACGGCAACGACATGGATACGTACGCGGACGATCTCGCGCAGTTGTTTGAAAAGCTCGATTTGAAGAACGCGATTATGGTGGGGCACTCGACCGGCGGCGGTGAAGTGGCGCGTTACCTGGGCCGTCATGGCGCCGCGCGCGTTGCCAAAGCGGTGCTGATCAGCGCCGTGCCGCCGCAGATGCTGAAGACCGAGAAGAATCCCACGGGGCAGCCCATCGAGGCGTTCGACGGGCTTCGCTCGGCACTCGCGGCGAACCGGGCACAGTTCTACAAGGACATCACGCTGCCGTTTTACGGCTACAACCGGCCGGGCGCGAAAATTTCAGAGGGCATCCGAGAGCACTGGTGGTTGCAGGGAATGCTTGGCGGCGTGAAGGCCCACTACGACTGCATCAAGGCGTTTTCGGAAACGGATTTTACAGAAGACCTGAAGAAGATCGAGATTCCGGCGCTGGTGATGCATGGCGACGACGATCAGATTGTGCCGATCGTCGCGGCGGGGCCGCTTTCGGCGAAGCTGCTGAAGAATTCCACACTGAAGGTGTATCCGGGATTTCCACACGGCATGCCCGCGACCAACGCGGATGTGATCAACGCGGATCTGCTTGCATTCTTCAAGGGGCAGCGGCTTAGCGCCAGTGCGTAATTACTGTTCGGCTTTGTAGTGGCCGATCTTAAGATCGGCCACTACAGAGGCAAGGGCACAGCGAGGAATCGCTGTGCGACTAGGCGTAATACTGAAAATTTCGCCAGAACTGCGGCCAGCCGGCTTTGGGTGGGCCGCAGACGAAAATGTCGCGGCGTTCAGTGGTCTCTTCGTTAACGACACCGAGCGAGTTTGTGTTTTGGGCTGCCAGGCGGCAGGAAGCGAAGTTGGCTTCGACGAACGCGCGAGGAAATCCCACGATGATGAGAGTTCGCGGCGGCGGATCGCCGTAGCCGCGCTCCCAGGAGGAGTTGACGCCGCTGATGGCGCGCGGAAGTCCGTGGCTTGGCCCGTATAGATTGACGGCGCCCACTTCGCCGTAATTTTCGGCCAGGATGCCGAGGTGCGTGCGGGATTCGGCGGGGAGAGAATCGCGAACCTGCGCGAGGGTCGAGACGAGGTCCTCCCATCCAATTTCATCGCGTAATGTGACGTTTACTTTGTCCGCGAGACGGAACCACGCGGAAGGAACCGGCGCAAGTGGCAGGGCCACAGCCATTGCGCCCAAAATGTTCAGGGCGAGGGCCGCCGCGACGGCAACGCGAACTTTCTTCGCGCGGGCGACGGTTAGAGTGGAGAGCCAGCGCTCGCCGCACACTCCGCCCGCCGCATACAACATTGGATACGCCGGGGCGAGGTAGTATCCGCGGCCCTTCGCCAGCAGAAACAGTCCCAACGTCACGAAAAATATCCACGCCAGAGCGCGAAAGTTTCGGCCTTCGCGTGTTCGCAGACAGAAGTGCAGGCCGGCAATCCACAGGGGGAACGACAGGAGCGTCATTTCCAGCTGATCGGGCAGGAAGGATTGCGTCAAACCTTCGGCGACATCGCGCTGGTGGATGAAGCGCAGAAAGTCGTAGGTGACAAAATGATGCTGCGCCTGCCACAGGAAATTGGGAGCGACGATAAAGAGAGAAATGAGCAGGCCCAGCCAGGGCCAAATGGTGCGGAAATATTTTCGGGAATCGCT
>Ga0210410_10002172_pt1 | contig 17764 bp, 16 predicted proteins | sample IncBWC4MmetaG_FD_161058 | JGI IMG/M metagenome (GOLD analysis project Ga0210410, IMG submission 161058) | Forest soil microbial communities from Barre Woods Harvard Forest LTER site, Petersham, Massachusetts, United States - Inc-BW-C-4-M | ecosystem: Environmental > Terrestrial > Soil >... | reverse complement strand
CCCATGCCAGCCGTCGCAAACAAAATCAGCGAACAGAATTCAGCGGGGTCCAGATCGTCGCGTCGCAGATAACCGATCGATCCGAGAATCACCAGAAACGCCACGCCGCAGACGATCCAGTGCACAAACAAACTGAACGCGTCCGCGCGGAAGAGGCCCGAATAGGCCAGGCCCGGGCGCGTCGCGGGATAGAACGTGGCTGCTAGCGCAAGCGCCGCTCCCACCAGCGAAACGCCCGCCAGCGCACCGTGCCGCGCCTTCGGCACGACCGGCGCCAGCAGCATAACGAGGATCCCGAAGCCGCAAAGCACGATTTCGGGCGCAATCCTGTACAGGTCTTGAATTGGTGGAAACATTTATCTCGGATTCACCGAAAATGTGAAATCGCGGTAGCGTACCGGGCCGCTCGTGCCGCCCGGCGCGACGGAGGCGCGGCCACTAGCCACGCTCTCTTGGCCCTCCGGCCTTGGCGCGTTCCCGGCGTTATACCCTCCAGGCCTCTGCATCGAGTGCAAAACGTTTTGAGAGGAGGTCTCGGTCCGCCGGGTGAAGTCCGTCGAGCCGATACCCATCCACAGAATCATCACGGCCATCACGACCAGGATTCCGCGCTCGCGCATATCCAGGTCCGCGAGCTTGCCGTTCTTATCCTGCGTAACGCTGCCAAAGAAGACGCGCTGATACGACCACAAGAGATACACCGACGAGAAAATCACGCCCAGCGAAGCCCACGAAGCCCAGGCCGCATGCTTCTGAAACGTGCCCGCGAGAATCAAGAACTCGCCAACGAAGTTGTTCAGCATCGGCAAACCCGCGGACGCAAAGCACGAAAACAAATAGAGCGCCGCAAGCGCAGGCATGGGAGTCGCGAGGCCGCCGAATTCCGAAATCAAGTGCGTGTGCCGGCGGTCGTAGAGCATCCCGACGCAAAGGAACAGCGCACCCGTCGAGATGCCGTGATTCAGCATCTGGTAGACAGCGCCCTGAACCGAAATGATATGAAACGCGAAAATTCCGAGCACGACAAATCCCAGGTGACTCACCGACGAATACGCCACCAAGCGTTTCAAATCCACCTGCACCATGGCGACGAGGGCGCCGTATACGATGCCGATGATGGCCAGCACGGCGATGAACGGCGCAAAGCGGCGTGCGGCCTCGGGAAAGAAAGGCAGGCAGAAGCGCAGCATGCCGTACGTGCCCATCTTCAGCAGGACGCCCGCGAGCATCACCGATCCGGCCGTGGGTGCCTCCGTATGCGCGTCCGGTAGCCACGTGTGCAGCGGGAAGAGCGGCACCTTGATCGCGAAGGCCAGGAAGAACGCGCCGAAGAGCAGGTATTCCGTTCGAAGCGGCAGCACGATCGAGCCGTTCGAAAGCAGCGCCTGAATTTGCGAGACGTCGAACGTGGGCGAGCCGGCCGCGGCGGTGATGCGATAGAGCCACAGGATCGCGACGAGCATCAGGATCGAGCCGAACATCGTGTACAGCACGAATTTCAGCGCGGCGTAAATGCGGCGTCCGTGGCCCCAGATGCCAATCAGGAAGTACATCGGAATCAGCATCACTTCCCAGAATAGAAAGAACAGGAACAGGTCGAGCGATACGAAGACGCCGACGACGCCGGTCTCGAGCACCAGCAGCGAAACGAAGAAGCCCTTCACGCGCTGGTCGATCGATTTCCAGGAAGCGAGGATGGAGATCGGCGTGAGGAACGTGGTGAGCAGAACGAGAAACAGGCTGATCCCGTCGATGCCAAGGTGATAGTGAATGGGCGGCTGGGGAATCCAGGGGTGAAATTCCTCCCACTGATAACCGGCGGCGTGCGAATCGAATCCGCGAAGGAGCAGAAGCGAGAGGACGAATTCGACGACTGCAGTAGTCATCGCCAGGCGGCGAATCCAAACGTGATCGTCGCCGCGCAAAAGCAGAAGCGCGAGCGTGCCCGCCGCGGGCAGAAACGTGAGGATCGTGAGCAGGTAGCTTTGCTGCACGTCAGTCCACCATCCATAAGAGCAGGGAAGTAAACACTACGACGCCCAGCACGATCCAAGTGGCGTAGCTGCGGATGTTGCCCGTGCTTGCGCGGCGCAGGCGGTCGCCCGCCTCGCTCGAAACGTGGGCAACGCCGTTCACGGCGCCGTCAATCGCGCCTTCATCCACTACGTGCCACAGGATCTTGTCCGAAATCCAGACGAGCGGGCGCACGATCACCGCGAGATACAACTCGTCGATAAAATATTTTCCGGAGAGAAGCTTGTACAACGCGGAAAACGAAGCCGCGATCTTCTTCGGCGTGCCCGGACTTTTGATATAGAGCCACCAAGCCAGAAGAAAACCGATCAGTCCGGCGATCACGGGTGCGCCGGTGAGCGCCTGCAGGATTTCGTTGCCGCCGGTGGATTCCGCCGCGGTCGTGGCGGGTTCAGTGCCGGTGGAAAGAACCGGCGCCAGGAATTGCTGGAAATGGTTAATGCCGCCTACGAGCTGCGGCGCGGCCATCCATCCTCCGCAAACGGAGAGAATCGCCAGGACGATGAGGGGCACGGTCATGTTTTTCGGCGATTCATGCACGTGGACGTGATGTTCGTCGTACCTCTGCTTGCCGAAAAATGTCAGGAACAGCAGCCGGAACATATAAAACGCAGTCAATCCTGCCGTCAGAACGCCGAGGCCCCAAAGCACCGGACTCACGCGCTGCGCTTCGTTCAGGATTTCGTCCTTGCTGAAAAATCCGGAAAATCCCGGCGCGCCCGCGATTGCCAGCGTGGCCATGAACATCGTCCAGAACGTGACGGGAATTTTCTGGCGCAGGCCGCCCATCTTGCGCATGTCCTGCTCGCCGCCCATAGCGTGGATTACGCTGCCCGCGGCAAGAAAGAGCAAGCCCTTGAAGAAAGCGTGCGTCATCAAGTGAAAAATCCCCGCGCCGAATGCGCCGACGCCACAGGCGAGGAACATGTAGCCGAGCTGCGAGACCGTCGAATAGGCGAGGACTTTCTTGATGTCGGTCTGCACGAGGCCAATCGTCGCGGCAAAGAGCGCGGTCGCGCAGCCGATGACGCCAACCGCTTGCATGGCCGCCGGCGCGTTCAGGAAAATCGCGTGCGAGCGCACGAGCATGTACACGCCCGCGGTCACCATCGTCGCGGCGTGGATCAGCGCGCTGACGGGCGTCGGGCCTTCCATCGCGTCCGGCAGCCAAACATACAGCGGAATCTGCGCCGATTTTCCCGCTGCGCCCACAAACAGCAGCAGCGCGATCGCGGTGAGCGTGCCGATTTGCCCGGCAGGATCGGCGGTCATGGCGGCAGCGCGGGGCAGAACGGTCGAGAAGTTAAGCGAGCCGAACGTGCGGAACATCAAAAGTAGGCCCAAGATAAACCCGAAATCACCAATACGGTTCACCCAGAACGCCTTGTTGCCTGCGTTCGTGGCCGACTGCTTCAGGAAGAAAAACCCGATGAGCAAATAACTGCACAATCCAACGCCTTCCCAGCCGACGAACATCAACAAGTAGTTCGCCGCGAGGATCAGGATCAGCATGAAAAACATGAAGAGATTCAAGTAAGCAAAGAATCGGCGGTAGCCCGGATCGTCATGCATATATCCGGTCGAGTAGATGTGAATCAGCCAGCCCACGCCGGTGACGACGAGCAGCATGACCACAGTGAGTTGATCGACCGACAGCGCGAAGTCGGACTGAAATCCCCCGGCGGAAATCCAGGTGAAATACGTTTTCGTCCAGGGGATCTGGTTCGCCGGAAGCATCAGGAATTCGCGCACGCCTTCGAGCGCCGCGAGAAACACCAGCGTAGTCGAGGAGAGCGCGACCGCCGAAGTGGCGCTCTTCGGCCACCGCGCGCCGAAAATTCCATTTATGGCCGCGCCGAGAAGCGGCAGCAGCGGAATGATCCAGAGATAGTCGAGGACGGGCATCAGTCTTTCAGCGAATTCACGTTTTCCACGTTGAGCGTTCCACGGTTGCGGTGAATGAGAATGACGATCGCCAGGCCCACGGCAGCTTCGGCCGCGGCCACGACGATCACGAAAAAGACGAACACCTGTCCCTGCAACTGGCCCAGCGCCCGGCTGAACGCAACAAATGCCAGATTGACGGCGTTGAGCATCAGCTCAATCGACATGAAAATCGTGAGGATGTTGCGCTTGAAAACGAAAGCGATCACGCCCAAACCAAACAGGACGGCGCTCAGCACGAGATAGTACGAAGTTGGAACCACAACTCCCCCAGAGTTCCTTTTTGACTCTTAGAACGGCCTCCGCCACGGCGTACGGGTGCCCGCCTGAAGGCGGGCGCTACACGATGCTACTGATTCAGTTGGACTCTTCGCGGCGCGCCAGGACCAGGGCGCCCAGCAAAGCGATCAAAATCAAGAACGACGTAAGCTCAAACGGAAACACGTACTCCCGGAAGAGCAGGGACGACAGATCGCGCGTCGAAACCGCCTGTGGCGGCGCCGGTTCGAGGTGTATCGTCGCGCGGCCAATCCAATACGCGACTTCGACCAGAAAAACGCCGCCAAGTGGCACGCCCACGAATCTTGCCAATCGGCTGAGATTGGTGCGCTCTTCTTCGCCGGCATTGAGCAGCATGATGACGAAAATAAAGAGCACCATGATCGCGCCGGCGTAAACGATGATCTGCACGGCGGCGATGAATTCCGCCCCCTGCAGCAGGTACAGGATCGCGAGCGCGACCATTACGACGATCAGCGACAGCGCGCTGTGAATCGGATGGCGCTGCAGGATCAGGCTCACGGCCCCCGCCACGGCCACAGCCGCGAGGACGAGGAACACCCCGATCTGCGGCGTGATCATCGTGCTCCCCGCGAAGATTTTGTGGGACCGACCCTCATCGCTCCATCCACACGATAAAGAAGCTCGTGACTACGACGTTCGCGATCGAAAGCGGCAAGAGCACCTTCCATCCGAAATTCATCAGCTGGTCGTAGCGGAACCGCGGAAGCGTGCCGCGCACCCAGACGTAAACAAACAGAAAAACCCCGATCTTCAGCAAGAACCAGAACGGTCCCTGCACGATCGCGATCACGCCGGGCAGCGCAAACGATAATCCAAGCCCGAGCAGAACGATGCCCAAAAAAGGGAGCACGATCCGGCCGAAGATTGTGATGTAGCGGATGCCATGCGCAGCCAATGCCAGGCCGGCGAGAGCAAACGATGCCGCGGGAATGAAGCGCGTCCAGGCGAAGAGCGGAGTCTGCGGAAACGGCGAGAGCCATCCTCCAAAGAACAAAATCGTCGCGAGGCACGACACCGTGATCATGCTGGCGTATTCGGCCATAAAAAACATGGCGAACTTGAAGCTGGAATATTCCGTGTGAAAGCCGGCGACGAGTTCCGATTCGGCTTCGGCGAGATCAAACGGCGCGCGATTGGTTTCCGCGACGGCCGCCGTGAAAAACAGGAGGCAACCGAACACCTGCGGCATGGGCCAGCCAATGACGTTCCAGTGAGGCAATCCCCACCAGTAATTTCCCTGTTGCGAGGTCACGATTTCGCTCAGGTTGAACGTGCCGGCCATCAGGATGACGCCGACGACCGACATGGTCAGCGTGAGCTCGTAGCTGATCATCTGGGCGGAGCTGCGCAGTCCGCCGAGCAGCGGATACTTGCTGTTCGACGACCATCCGGCCAGCGCCACGCCGTACACACCCATCGAAGTAATCGCGAATAAAATCAGCAGGCCGATGTTCAAATTCGTGATGCCTGTCGGCGTCGCCTGGCCGAAAATGGTGAGGCCCTTCGGTCCGAAGGGAATCACGGCGATCGAAGTGACGGCGAGGGACAGCGCCAGAAACGGCGCGAGGAAATAGACGAATTTGTCCGCGCCTGCCGGCGTTACATCTTCCTTGAACAAAAATTTGACGCCGTCGGCGAGCGGCTGCAGCAAGCCGTGGGGGCCGACGCGGAACGGTCCCCAGCGCGACTGAATGTGCGCCACGACTTTGCGCTCGAACCAAGTGAGATACGCCAGCGCCGTGAGGAGCACGAAAAGCAGAATGATGACTTTCGGCGCCACGACGATCAGAAGCGGATGCTGGGCGGCCAGTTCGTTCACGGGCGAGCCTCCACTGCAACTTCCGGGGCTGCTTCGGGCAAGGCACGAATCATCGTCAAGTAGCGGCTCAGGCTGCCGCTCGTAAACAAATCGTCTTCGGACGAAAAGACGGCGCCCGCCGGACCGTCAAACTTCCCGTTGCCATTGGCCGGCCCGACGGGCGAGGTGCGTTCCGCCTCTCCGAGCAGGAGAGTAGCCATCTGCAGGTTGTAGCCAGGAACGGATTGGCGAATTTCGTCGAAGGCGTCCTCCGGCTTTCGCAGCGCGATGGGCTTTCCGAGGCCATGCTGCGCAAGCTGGAACGAGAGAATGCGCAAAATATCGAAGTCCGAACGCGTGCCCATGACGTCGCCGCCCTTGCGCACGAGTTGCACTTCGCCGGCGGTATTGGTCATCGTGCCGTTCTTTTCGTATGCCGCGGCGGCGGGCAAGACGATGTCGGCGAGCTCCGCAGTCTCGGTGAGGAAAAGATCCTGGACAATGAGCAGGTCCAGCTTTCCAAGGCGGTCCGTCGCGGAGACACCGAACGTTTTCACGGGGTTCGCGCCAACAACGTAGAGCGCGTGCAGTTGTCCCTTGGCCGCGGCGGCGAGCATCGCGCGCGCGTCCATGCCGTGCTTTTCGGGAAGTTTCGCGTCCCAGAGCGCGGAGAATTTTTCGCGCGCTTTCGCGTCCGCGACCGGCAGGTGGCCGGGAAGCATATCGGGGAGCAGCCCCATATCCGCCGCGCCGCGCGAATTCGCGTAATCGCCGAGCGCCATGTACCGCGTCTTGCCGGGCAGGGTAGAGCCGAATTTCACGAGGTCGTGAATCGCTTCGCCGGTGAGCTCCGCGCCAAACACGATGACGACGTTTTGCTCTTTTTCGAGGGCGGCCTTCAGCGAGGAAAGCCGCTCGATGGTTCCGGCGTCCAGCTGCGCTTCGCCGCCGCCGAGCCACCGCACCGCCGTCGCTTCGCGGCCTTCGGGCACTTCCGCGAATCCTCGAGCCTTGCGGAGCAGCTTGATGGACCTCGAATGAATGATGTAGAGGCGCGAGCCCCGATGGCGAATCGCGGAGCGAATCTGCCAGCCAACCAGTGGGCTTTGTTCGGTGGGATCGTGGCCGACGAGCAGGACGGCGTCCGCTTCGTGAAGATCAGTCATGGTTGCGCTTGCTGCAGCGGCCTGCGTGCCGAGAGCAGCGATCAGGCTCGCGTAGTCCGCGGTGCGGTGATGATCGATGTTGTTCGTGCCGATGGACGCGCGAGCGATGCGCCCGAGCAAATAATTTTCTTCGTTCGTCGTGCGGTTCGAGCCGATGAAGCCGATCGAGTCCGCGCCGTTCGCCTTGTGCACTTCGGCGAGCCGCCGGGAAACCTCGGCCAGCGCGTCTTCCCAGCTCGAGGGCACGAGTTTGCCGTCACGGCGCACCAGCGGAAGCCTCAATCGCTCGGGGTGCTTCGTGTAATCGAATCCGAAGCGGCCCTTCGCGCACAAAAAATCCTTGTTGATCCCGGAGAGGTCGCGATTATTCGCGCGCAGGATTTCGTTGTTGCGCACACTCAGCGTCGTCTTGCAACCGTTCGAGCAGTGCGCGCACACCGTGGAAACGTAGCTCATTTCCCATGGGCGGGTCTTGTAGCGGTACGTGCCGCTCGTCAGCGCGCCCACAGGGCAAATGTCGATGCACATGCCGCATTCTTCGCAATCCAGATGATCCTCGCCGTTCGGTATGATCGTCGATAGCGAGCCGCGCTGGCCGACGCCGAGCGCCTTCACGTCCATGCCTTCATCGCACACGCGCACGCAGCGGAAGCACAGGATGCAGCGCGGCGCGTCATAGTAGACCGATTCAGACCACTTCTGCTCGGGCTGGTGGCGCTTTTCCTCGTTGAATCGGCTTTTGTCCGCGCCGTACGTGAAGACCATGTCCTGCAGTTCGCACTCGCCGCCCTTGTCGCATACAGGACAATCGAGCGGATGATTTGCGAGCAGAAACTCCAGCATTCCCTTGCGCGCCTCGTGCACTTGCGGCGTGCTCGTGCGTACCACCATGCCGGGCATCGCAACGAGCGTGCACGCGGTCTGGAGCTTGGGCGCTTTTTCCACTTCGACGAGGCACATGCGGCATGCCGCCTGGAGCGATAGCCCGGGGAAATAGCAGAACGACGGAACTTCGATTCCCATGCGCCGCGCGGCTTCGATCACCAGCGTCCCCGGCGGGACGGTGACGTCGCGGTCGTCAATCTTCAGCGTGATGTCTTTTGAATCGGCCATTTTGTCTTCAGCAAACTTTCGCAGCCGGCCGCGAAAAAGCACCATATGTCATTCTGAGGCGTGCTTTTCGCCGAAGAATCTCTCTGTGAATTGGAGATCGAAGAGGGATTCTTCGCTTCGCTCAGAATGACAAATCAAGGTCTTTCTGCAGCCTCCTAGAGACTTCGGGCACATCTCAGCGGACCGCCGCCATTACGTCGGCCGGCCTGTACGGACACTTTCCTGAGAGGTGCTCTTCAAATTCGTGCCGCCACTTTTTGACGATGCTGATCGTGGGCATCGCTGCGGCGTCTCCGAGCGGGCAGAACGTGCGCCCCAACATATTTTTCGCCAGATCGCCCACCAGCGTGATGTCTTCAGGGCGGCCGAAGCCCGCGTGGAAGCGATCCAGCATTTTGCTCAGCCAGCCCGTGCCTTCGCGACAGGGAATGCACCATCCGCACGACTCGTGCGCGTAGAAATGCATGATGCGCCGCGCGAGGTCCACCATGCAGGTGTCTTCGTCGATCACGACAAGGCCGCCCGAGCCGAGCATCGAGCCGGCCTTGGCGACGGAATCGTAATCCATATTGATGTCGATTTCCTCGGCGGTGAGAAGCGGGCAGGAGCTTCCACCGGGAATGATGGCTTTGAGCTTTCTCCCGTTTCGCACGCCGCCGCCAACGTCTTCGATGATTTTGCGCAGCGGAAAACCCATTGGCAATTCGTAGATGCCCGGCTTGTTCACGTGCCCGGAAACGCAGAAAAGGCGCGTTCCGCCGTTCTTGGGCGAGCCGAGGCCGGCGAACCACTCTCCTCCGCGGCGCAAAATTTCAGGCACCGCGGAGAGCGTCTCAACGTTATTGATCACGGTTGGCGAGCCGTACAGACCGACGACGGCGGGAAACGGAGGCCGGATGCGCGGGTAGCCGCGCTTGCCTTCAAGCGACTCCATCAGCGCGGATTCCTCGCCGCATTCGTAGGCCCCTGCCCCGGTATGCGCGACGAGGTCAAAGTCGTAACCGCTGCCCAGAATATTTTTCCCGAGATACCCGGCCTTGTAAGCCTCTTCGATGGCTTCGTCCATGATGTCGAGAACGTAGCGATACTCTCCGCGGATATAGACGTATCCCTGGTGCGAATTGACGGAGCGGCCGGCAATCACGATGCCCTCGATCAGCTGATGCGGCATCATTTCCATCAGCGGGCGGTCCTTGCACGTGCCGGGCTCGCTCTCATCCGCGTTGCACAAAATGTATTTCGGCTTCGGCGAATCTTTGGGCACGAAGCTCCATTTCATGCCGGTCGGGAAGCCCGCGCCGCCGCGCCCGCGCAGATTCGATTTTTTCACCTCGTCGACAACCTGCTCGGGAGTGAGTTCCTTGAGCGCACGCTCCATTCCCTTGTAGCCGTCGCTCGCGAGGTAGACGGCCAGCGTATGCGAATCCTTCACGCCCCAGAGCCGGCTGATGACTGGCACTTCCGCTGGATGGCGTTCTTTCACAGAACCTGAGATGGGCGCCGAAACCGGCGGTTTCCGTCCCGTCTCGAGCGCCTCAAAAATCTGCGTGGTGCGCTCAATGGTCAGATTTTCGTAGAAATCGTAATTGATTTGCATTGCCGGCGCGCCGGTACAGGCGCCGAGGCATTCCACTTCCTCGAGCGAAAACACGCCGTCTTCCGTGGTTTCCTTGTGGCCGATTTCCAGCTTCTTCTGGACGAACTCATAGAGCTTGTTGCCGCCTCGAAGCATGCACGAGACGTTCGTGCAAACCTGTACGTGGAATTTCCCGGCGCGCTGGCGGCGAAGCATCGAGTAATACGCCATCGTTTCGGTCACCTGCAGCGCATTGAGCCCGAGCCGGCCGGCGATTTCCCCGATCATTTCATCGCTGACGTAGCCGAATTGATCCTGCGCGTACAGCAGCATCGGAATGAGCGCCGAACGCTTCACCGGGTAACGGTTTTCGAGCGTCTGGAATTTGGCTTCCAGCTGCGGAGGCAAATTCATCAGCGGTCAATCTCCCCGAGGACGATATCGAGCGTGCCGATGCTTGCGATCGCATCGGCTACCAGCTTGCCCTCCACCATCTTTTCCAATGCCTGCAGATTCACGAATGACGGGGCGCGAATTTTCATCCGGTACGGCTTGGGCGAACCGTCGCTGGCGATGAAGCAGCCCAGCTCGCCGCGCGGCGATTCGATGCGCTGGTAGACTTCCCCTGCAGGCGGCGCAAAACCTTCCGTAAATATCTTGAAGTGGTAGATCAGCGCTTCCATTTCCGTCTTCATTTTTTCGCGCTGCGGCGGGACGATTCCGGGCGCGTCGGCCTTTATGGGTCCCTCGGGCGGAATTTTTTCGACGGCCTGGCGCACAATCTTCAGACTCTCGCGCATTTCCGCGACGCGGCACAGGTAGCGCGCGTAGCAATCGCCTTCCTTTCGCACGGGCACTTTAAAATCGAATTCGTCGTAGCTCGAATACGGAAAATACTTGCGCACGTCGTAATCGACGCCCGAACCGCGCAGCGACGGGCCGGAAACGCCGAGCGCGATAGCGTCGTCGGCGTTCAACAAGCCCACGCCCTGAGTGCGCGCCAGCCAGATGCGGTTTTTGGTCAGCAACTCCTCATATTCATCAAACCGGGAGGGGAAGGTGCGCAAAATGTTTTGCACGCGACCGATCCAGCCGAGAGGCGGCTCGAGCGCGAGTCCGCCTATACGGAAATAGCTGGTCATCATCCGCTGGCCGCTGACGAGCTCGAAAATTTTCAGAAGCTCCTCGCGCTCGCGGAAGCAATAGAGGAACACCGACATCGCGCCAAGGTCGATGGCGTGGGTGCCGAGCCAGATCAGGTGCGAGCCGATGCGCGTCAGCTCGGTGAGCAGGACTCGAATGTACTGCGCGCGCTTGGGGACTTCGAGGCCGAGCAATTTTTCGACGGCCAGGCAATAGGCCAGATTGTTCGACAGCGGCGCGAGGTAATCCATCCGGTCGGTGATCGTGATGGCCTGCGAATAGGTCAGAGCCTCGGCGGTCTTTTCGATCCCGGTGTGCAAATAGCCGATGTCAACGTCCGCCTTCACGATGATTTCGCCGTCCAGCTCCAGCAGCACGCGCAGCACGCCGTGCGTCGACGGATGCTGCGGGCCCATGTTGAGGACCATGGTTTGTTCGGGGCCGACGGCGGTTTGAACGGTGGTCATGACGGGGATTCGCTCGTCTTCAATTCGATTTCAGCGAGGGCCCTCCACGGGATAATCCTTGCGGAGAGGAAAACCCTCCCAGTCGTCCGGGAGCAGCAAACGCTTCAGGTTCGGGTGCCCTTCAAAGCGGACACCAAAGAGGTCAAAAATTTCGCGTTCGTGCCAGTTTGCTGTCGGCCAAACCGATACCACCGAATCGACGACCGGGTCTTCCCCGGACAAGCGCACCCGCAGGCCAATCCTGTCACGCCGGGAGAGAGAGAGCAGATGATAATTCAGCTCAAAGCGCGGCTCGATCGGGAACCGATCCATCCCCGTCACATCGGAGAGGTAGGTAAATGCGAGATCAGGACCGGACTTCATGAAATCGGCGAGGGCGCGCAGGTGCTCGCGATAGACGACTACCGTCAATTCGTCGCGAAAAGAGATCAATCCCGCGACGGCTTCCGGGCGCCAGTTGCGGATTTTCGCGATGGTGGGGTTTTGCTCGAGGTCAGATGTCTCCGTCACGAAGTTCGGTCCCGGCGCGTCGCTGGGCGGTTCCAGTCGAGCGCACCTTTCTTCCAGAGATAGAAGTAACCTGCCAGCAGGATCCCGATGTAGAGGACCATTTCCACGAAGCCGAACCACCGCAGCGATCTAAAAATGTAAGCCCATGGATACAGGAAAATAGCTTCCACATCGAACAGAATGAAAACGATTGCGACCAGATAAAATTTTACGGAAAAGGGCTCGCGAGCGTCGCCCGTCGGCGTGATGCCGCATTCATACGCCTGCATTTTCACCTTGGAGGGGCGTCTCCAGCCGACAACCGAGGAAAGCGTGAGGAGAATGCCCGAAAGCGCCATGGCCAAAACGAGGTGTAAAAGTAGTGGCGTGTAGGCGGTGAGGTCGTTTCCTGTCATCGGAGCACAAGCTATAATAACGGTGAAGCGACAAGCGGTCAAATGCACCAGAAAGATAAGTCGGCATTCTCTCTCATTCGGTTAAGAGAGAATGGCGCCACTGCTTGCCTCTAAGGACTCTAGAGAAAGGTCGGGGAACCCATGAATTTCGGCTTCAACTCGAACGTTCGCGTCGGAGACGCCCTCTACCACGTGCAAACCGAGGATCGTGGTCCCGCCCACCCTTTTATCGACACGGTGGTCTATCTGTCCGGCCGGGTCGTGCATAAACGCAGCACGAATTACGAAAAATATATCAAGGGCACTTCGGAGAAGAATCTGGCGCAATGGCTGAGTGACCGCGTGTCGCAGCAACACCGCGAGGTGATCGCCGAGATCGAGGCCGGAAAGCTGCCGGCGGCCGGAAAGGAAAAATCGGGTTCATCTTCCGAGAAAGGCGGCGCGAGCGCCAGCCTCGAATTGAAACTCAGGAATCCGCAAAGCTGGTTCGCGGGCGGCCAAATTATCCTGGAAATCGAATTGAGCGACAGAAGTTCCAAGGGAGCGATCGCCGATGCGGACGTCCAGGCCTACCTGGAGTATGAGGCGCATCGTACACCGTGCTCGGATGGGCGCACCGACGCGAAGGGCTGCGCGACTCTGCAGTTTCCCATGCCGACCGACGTGGCTGACGGTTCCTTTCTCGTGGTCCGCGCCGCGGAAGGCACGCGATATGGGGAGCTGCGATTCCGCCTGAAATCCAAGCCGCGGGAAAACACTCCCGCTCCGGTCGGGCGATGAGCGCCGGAATCCAAATCATCGTGAACGGCGAATCACGCGTCGTGCCCGAAGGCCTGGGCGTGCCCGCGCTGCTCTCGCATCTCGGCCTGCCCGCCGATCGCGTCGCCATCGAACGCAATTTGGAGATTCTTCCGCGAACGCAATGGGGAGCCACGACGATACAACCGGGCGACCGGTATGAAATCGTCCATTTGGTCGGTGGAGGTTAGTTCTGCAAAATCGGATCGATGTTCCGTCACGAAATAGCAAGGAACCTTGAACCTACCTCTTCTCTTTCGCGAGATATTCCTTCCACGGATCCCAGTAAAACTTCACCCATCCTTGGGTCACGCCGTCGTGATCGTATTCGGGGACGCCGACGTGGTCGAGTTCGACTTGCGCTCCGCCGCCGGGCGACTTTTCAAAATTGACGACCAAGACCGAATCGGGGTCAGTTTTTTTCCATTCCGAGGAGCGCCAGCTCTGCACGATCCTACGGTTGGGTATCAGGACCAGATTTTTCCCCAGAATCATTCCGCCGAATGCGGACCATTTCCCGCCTACTTTGCTGCTGATTTTGGCCGGCATCCCGGTGGCGGCAGTGTGCTTCGCCGAATTCATGAAAAGCGAATAGAGCAACGCGGGTGTAGCAGTAGGGTAAACGGAACCAGAACGAATGGCAGGTGTCATGAAGTCCCCCGTAACCTTCGCACCCAACTTGAATTTTTACAGACGGTCCAGCAGGTGCCCGAGTTTGGTTCTTTTGGTTTCCATATAGGCGCGGGAGGTGCGGGAAGTGCGCGGCCGGCACGGAACGCGCTCCGATACGCGAACCCCCGAGTTTTCGAGCTGCCGGACTTTGTCCGGATTGTTGGAAAGGAGGCGCACCTTGCGCACGCCGAGTAATCGCAACGCCTCGGCAGAGAAGCCATAGTCCCGTGAATCGGCGGCGAAGCCAAGCTCTTCGTTCGCTTCGACGGTATCCATGCCGCGGTCCTGCAATTCGTATGCGCGCAGCTTGTTCATCAGGCCGATGCCGCGCCCCTCCTGCGGCAAATAAAGCAGGATTCCCGCCGGGGCCGCGGCGATTCGCCGCAACGAAAGCTCGAGCTGGGCGCGGCAATCGCAGCGCTCTGAGGCAAGGACGTCCCCGGTCAGGCACTGGGAGTGGATGCGCACAAGCGGCGTTTGCGAACGAATCTTCCCATGAATCAGCGCAACGGCACTTTCGTTGTCGTGTTTTCCCTCGATGCCGAGAATCTCGAATGGGCCGAATCGCGTGGGCAGTTTGGCGCGGGCAACAATTCGGATGCCGCTCTTCGATCCGTTGCGCGAAGAGCCGGCGCGTTGTTGAATTTTGCGTGGCATGAAGGCCCCGTATTATATCAGGCGACCGGCACAAGCCGCGCTTTACATCACGCCGCCCATTGGCTAACGTAGCCGCAGCGGCCAAGGCACATGAAAACGCTCACTTTTGGCGGCGATTTGCTGCTCACGCTACTGCTCCACGTCGGCGCGGCGGCGTCGATTTGCGCCTGGCTGGCGCGCTCGGCCACGTTTCGCAAAGTACTATTCACCGAGCTTCGCGACTCCGACCAGAAATTGAAGCTGATGCTTTTTGTGACGCCGCCGCTGGTCTTCGGCGTCATCTTGCGAATTCTGGGTGCGCCGTATCGCGCCGCGGACTTGATGCTCGAGGGATCGTTTCTGCTCGGACTTCTCGGCGGGCGCGTTGTCGGGCCGCTCGGCGGTTCGATCATCAGCCTGCCGGCGTTCGTGCACCATGAGTGGCTATCGATGCCCGTCGCCGCAACGGCGGGGCTTGTCGGCGGATTGATTCGCCAGACTGTGCCGAATACTGAAGAAATTTGGCGGCTCGGTCCGTACACCTTCCTCAGCACGCCGCGATGGCTCGTCCGGCTCTTCCGAGGAAGAAAGGTAACGTGGGAAATGTTGCCGCTGAGCGCGTGCGTCGTTCTCGAACTCGCCCGCCAGGCGCTCGGTCACGCCACCAAGCCGCAGTGGCTCTTCTATTTGAACGTGGGCAAGAGCTGGGGATTGGCTCTGGTGTTGCTGTCCACGGTCATGTCCGTCGCGGTGCCGATGAAGATTTGGAACAACACGCGCACGGAAATGAATCTCGAGCAGCACCAGCAATTGCTGCTCAAGGCGCGCATGGACGCGCTGACGGCGCAAATCAATCCGCATTTCCTCTTCAACACGCTCAACACGGTCTCTTCGCTGATCCGCTACGATCCGGACACGGCGCGTGGCGTGGTCATCAAGCTGAGCAGCATCCTGCGGCGGCTCTTGCGGAAGCACGAAACGTTCGTGCCCCTGCAGGAGGAGCTCGATTTTATCGACGACTATCTGGACATTGAAGTGGCTCGATTCGGCCGCGACAATCTCATCATCCAGAAACACGTCGACGACAAAACGCTGGACGCTTTCGTTCCGAGCATGCTCCTGCAGCCGATTGTCGAAAACGCGCTGAAGCATGGCCTTGCCGCCAAACTCGGCGGCGGCAAACTCACGATCCGTACCGAATCGCGCGACGGCCGCCTGGTGATCGGCATCGAGGATAACGGCGTGGGCATTTCCAAGGAGCGCATGGCGCAGGTCTTCGAGGACGGCATCGGCATCAGCAATGTTCACGAGCGGCTGCGCGTGCTCTACGGTGCTGATTTTCGGATGGATATTTCCAGCCAGGAAGGCGAAGGAACGCGAATCCTCATCGATATCCCGGAACTCGTTCCCAGTGCTTCCGAACCTGCGGTCATTCTCCCCGCCTCGAAGGGCTGACTGCCGCCTACGGGTCGCGGGGCGCCCAAAATGCCCTGCTCCGGGAGGTCCGACGCCTGGTTTTTCGCGATGCGATCCCAGAGGGTGAAAACCCACTTGTTTTTCGATTCAGCTGTGCTAAAATGAATCGCGTCCGAGTTCTACTTGACCAAGGAGAATCCACCATGGAATGGACGACCCCTCAGCACGAAGAAATCTGCTTGAATTGCGAAATCAGCTCGTACGCGAACGCCGAACTCAATTAACTTCTGAGTTGGAATGCGCGTAACGGTCCTCGGCTCGGCGGCCGGGGGCGGTTTTCCCCAATGGAATTGTGCCTGCCCCAATTGCTCTCGCTTGAGAGCCGGGGAGGGGTGTTTTCATCCGCGTTCCCAGACGCAGATTTTGGTGTCGGCGGACGCGGGTCAGCACTTTTTGATTAACGCCTCACCCGACCTGCGCAGCCAGATTCTCTCCACAACGCTCCTAGCTCCGGCGCGGACTCCGCGTCATACCCCGATTTCCGCGATTCTGCTAACCAGCGCCGACGTAGATTCTGTGGCCGGTCTTCTGCACCTGCGCGAATTTCAGCCACTGCAGATCTTTTCCACGCCGTCCGTCCGGCAAATCATCCTCGAGGAGAATCGAATTTTCCGGGTGCTGGATCGAGCCAAACCCGCGGCGATCTGGCAGGATTTGCCGCTCGACACGTGGTTTTCCGTGTCGGCCAACCTTGCCGGTGAAGAAATGCCCGTGCGCTGCCGTGTTCTGCCTCTTGGCAGCGTCTATCCGGACTATGTGAGCGAGGAACTGCGGCGTTCGCTCTCTCCCGGCGAAGCCGTCATTGGTCTCGTGTTCCAAGACGCCGGCAAGCAATTTTTTTACGCCCCGGCGCTGCCTGTGACCTCAAGCGATTGGCAAGAATGGGCGCGATCGAGCGACCTCTGTCTCCTCGACGGAACATTCTGGAGCGAGAACGAGCTCATTTCCGCGGGCGCCAGCTCGAAGACGGCCCGCGAAATCGGCCACGTGCCGCTCTCAGGACCGGGCGGCCTGCTCGAAGAATTTGGAGCTTCCCAACAGACCCGGAAAATCCTGATTCACATCAACAACACCAATCCGATTCTCGATGAAGAGAGCCGCGAGAACAGGGAAGCGCGAGACGCGGGCTGGGAAATTGCGTATGATGGAATGCAGATCGAGCTGTAAGTTCAAAAATTAGATCATGAGCGCAACCCCTTTTTCGGAATCGGACTTCATCGCTGGCTTCCATGCCATCGGCGAGGAGCGCTACCACCACAAACACCCGTTTCATCTCTTAATGCATGAGGGCAAGCTCACGCGCGGCCAGTTGCAGTCCTGGGCGCTCAATCGCTACTACTACCAAAGCCGGATCCCGATCAAGGACGCGGCGATTCTCGCGCGCACCGAGGATGCGGATTTTCGTCGCGCGTGGCGGAAACGCATCATCGACCACGACGGCGACGGCTCGCGCCCCGGCGGCATCGAGAAGTGGCTGCGCCTCGTCGAAGCGACCGGCCTTTCCTCCGAAGACGCGATCCGCGGCGAAGGCATTTTGCCCGCCACGCGATACGCCGTGCAGGCCTACGTCGATTTTGTTTCCACGCGAACGTTCCTTGAAGCGGTCGCGTCGTCGCTCACGGAGCTCTTCTCTGGCAAGCTGATCGCGCTTCGCATCGACGCGCTCCGCAAGCACTACCCCTGGCTGACGGGCGGGCTTGACTATTTCACCGGCCGCCTCACGCAGGCGCCCG
>Ga0210410_10002171_pt1 | contig 17765 bp, 11 predicted proteins | sample IncBWC4MmetaG_FD_161058 | JGI IMG/M metagenome (GOLD analysis project Ga0210410, IMG submission 161058) | Forest soil microbial communities from Barre Woods Harvard Forest LTER site, Petersham, Massachusetts, United States - Inc-BW-C-4-M | ecosystem: Environmental > Terrestrial > Soil >... | reverse complement strand
TGGACCTCGCGGGCCGTCAAGAGCATTACAGCGACTTCGGCAATGCCAGCGTGGGCAAATTCACCACCCGCTATGACTTCAGCCCGGCCTTCGCCCTGCGCGGCACGGTCAGCACCGGCTTTCGCGCGCCCACACTGGCGGAGGAATATTATTCCTCCACCAGCGTGACTCCAAACTCGGCGATCGTGCAGCTTCCGGCCAACTCACCGGCGGCCGCGCAGGCGGGTTTCTCGCCCTTGAAGCCGGAGAAATCCACCAACTACAGCTTCGGCTTCGTCGCCCATCCCATCGATAGGATGCAAATCACTCTCGATGCCTACCAGATCGCCATCCGTAATCGCATCGTCAACAGCAACTTTCTGCTGGGTTCCACCTGTGCGGGCCCCAACAACTGCACCATCGTCTCGCAGGGAGTCATCAACGCCATCAAGGCGCACGGCAACGACATCAATGAACAGGGCTTGAGCTACACGGGCATCAGCATCTTCAGCAACGGCGCCAACACCCGCACGCGCGGTGCGGAATTCACCGCCAACTACGCCTCGGATTTTGGCGAGGTGGCCCATGTCGATTGGAGCGCGGGCTTGAATTATAACGAGACCACCGTCACCCGGTTGAACCCGCTGCCCGCCGCGGTGACGAATGCCGCCGCACAGCAGACCGTCCTGCTCGGGCCCTATGCCCTGACCGGCCTGACCGACGAAACCCCCAAGGAGAAGCTCATCCTCGGCGCCTATCTCACCTACGCGAAGTGGAACGTGAATCTGCGGGAGACCATCTACGGCCCGAGCTCGCAACTCGTCAGTCTCGATGGCACCGGCAACAGCTACCCCGGCAATCCCGCCACCGACACGAAAATCGGCACCAGCGCCATCACCGATCTCGACATCGCCTACAGCGTCACGCACGAGCTGAAGTTTGCCGTGGGAGCGAGCAATCTGTTCAACCACATGCCACCCTCCATGCCCAACGTGGCCAGGGCGTCGGGTCAGTTCACCCCGGCCGACGGACACCACGTCTTCAACTTTCCGCTGCCGTACTCGCCGTTCGGCATCAACGGCGGCTATTACTATGGAAGAGTGTCCTACTCCTTCTGATAAGAGTGAGCGCGGGCCGGGGACAACCCCCGGCCCGTCACTGTCGTACACACCAACGATCGAGCAAGCCTCGGCGCTGCTCGCCACGGATCCGGCTGCCGCGCTGCGCCAGGCGGTGGCGATCCTCACGCTCACCCCTCAGGACCCACGCGCCATCCTGATTGTGGGATCGGCGCAGCGACGTCTCGGCGATCCCACGGCCGCACGCGCGCTGCTGGTGCCCTTGGCAATGGCTCATCCCGGAGCGGCGCACACGCATTATGAGCTTGGCCTCACGCTGGCTGCTCTAGGCGAGACGAATTCGGCAATCGCCGCCTTGCGGCACGCGGTTTCGCGCAAGCCGGATTTGGCGGAGGCGTGGCGAGTGTTGGGGGACCAACTGTTCCAGGTCGGCGATACGAAGGGGACTGACGCCGCCTTTGCCGAACACGCGCGCGCTCTGGTCACCGATCCCGCGCTGAAGGGTGTCGCCGACGCGCTCTTTCATGGCCGCTTGGCCGAGGCCGAGCAGCGGCTGCGCGCGCATCTGACGCAAGATCCCAGTAACGCGGAGGCTCTTCGCCTTCTAGCCGACGCCGTCGCACGCCAGGGACGCGACGGCGAGGCGGAAACCCTTCTGGCCCGTTGTCTCGCGCTCGACCCGAGCCATGACGGCGCTCGTTTCAGCTATGCCACCGTGCTCTTTCGTCTGCAAAAAGCCGTCGAGGCCGTAGTCCAGATCGAGAGCCTCTTTGTCCGGAACCCACAGGATCCGGCCTATCGAAATCTCATGGCCGCCTGCCTCGCGCTGGTCGGTGACTATGAGCGGGCGATCAAGCTCTATGAAGGTCTCCTGGCCGACTACGGTCGGCAGCCGAAGATCTGGTTGAATTACGGTCACGCGCTGCGGACCATCGGGCGATACCAGGACACCGTGGCAGCCTTCAGACGCTGCATTGACCTGGCACCCGGCCTGGGAGAAGCCTACTGGAGTCTGGCCAATCTCAAGACCGCCTCATTCTCTCCCGCGGAGCAAGCCGCCATGGCGGCGCAGCTGGAGCGCTCCGACCTCGCCGGCGAGGATCGCCTTCATCTGCACTATGCTCTGGGCAAGGCGCTGGAAGATCGCGGCGACCACGCAGCCGCTTTCCAGCATTACGCCCGGGGCGCCCAGTTGCGGCGCGTCGAACTCAACTATGACGCCGACGAGATGACCGCCTCCGTGCGCAGATCCAAGGCGTTGTTCACTCGAGCCTTCTTCGAGGCACGAGCCGGCAGCGGATCGCCCTCGAACGAGCCCATCTTCATCGTCGGCCTGCCGAGATCGGGTTCGACCCTCATCGAGCAGATCCTCGCCTGCCATTCGAGTGTCGAAGGGACCATGGAATTGCCCGATATCTCTTTCGCCGCGACACGCATCGGCTGGCCCGGGCGTCCTGCAATGCTGACCGATTGCAGCGCCGCGGATCTTGCCGCTCTCGGCGAAACCTTCCTCGAGCGAACCCGTATCCATCGCAAGCTCGGCCGGCCGTTCTTCATCGACAAGATGCCCAACAATTTCCGCCACATCGGCCTGATCCGCCTCATCTTGCCGAACGCTCGGATCATCGACGCGCGTCGCCATCCCATGGGATCGTGCTTTTCCGCCTTCAAACAGCACTTCGCGCGGGGCCACGCATTCTCCTATAGCCTGACCGATCTTGGCCGCTATTACCGCGACTACGTCGAGTTGATGGCTCACTTCGATCAAGTGCTGCCAGGATGCATCCACCGCGTCATTTACGAGGACATGGTCGCCGACACCGAAAGCGAGATTCGGCGTCTGCTGGACTATTGCGGCTTGCCGTTCGAAGAGGGCTGCCTCAAATTCTACGAGAACGACCGTGCGGTACGGACCGTGAGCTCCGAACAGGTGCGACGACCCATCTTCCGCGACGGCCTGGACCAATGGCGGAATTACGAGCCCTGGCTGGGGCCGCTCAAGGAGGCGCTGGGGCCCACGCTGGAGCACTGGAGAGGCTGTTCTGCGCAGCCGGTGGCCAACCCCAAGTACGGTAGCTGATTGGCTCGCTCCGACTATATCGATGCCGTGTCATGCGGGCCGATCGCTGGCGAGCCGCGGGTGCGACTACCTCCACTTGGCTTGAGGTCATAGCGTTGAGCGGCGCTTGGCTATGCAAAGCGCGCCAACCGATAATACTGCAACATGCCGACATTAACCTGGTCGAGCACCTCCATTGACACAAGCTGGCCCGCGATCGGGGCGCAGGTCATGCCGCTGTGTTGGGCTGCCACATAGAGGTTTGGATATTTCGGGGAGCGGTCGAAGATCGGAAAGCCGTCCTTCGGCATCACGCGGTAGCCCAAGGTCATGTAATCGAGCTCAGCCTTTGCGGCGGCAGGCATGTAGCGCGCCAGATGGTCGAGATATTTGCGCCCCAGCGCCGCGTCGGGCCGGGTGTTTCCGGCTTCCCCGGAATTTTGTCCGGCGACGATGCGACCGTCGAAATTCTGCTTGAACTCTGCACCCGGTGGCCGGATGACCCGGTTGAGGAGGGGCGGCAACGGCTTGCTGTGCGCCAGGATTCCCTTGGACTCGATCAAGGGCACATCCAACCCCGCCATCGCCGCGATATGAGGCGTGCCATTGCCCGCGGCGATCACCACATAATCCGCCTCGAACTTCCCTTTCGTCGTGGCGACGCCGCGAATGCGGTCGGGGCCCAGATCAATGCCGGTGATTTCGCATGGATAGACCAGCGTGGCGCCCAGCGTCTTGGCCTTGGCCGTCAGCACGGTCGCTGCGACAACCGGATCGATGGACCCCTCGATGTCGCAGAAATCGCCGAAGCTGACATCACCGGTGACCACGCCGGGCACCAGCTTGGCGATTTCGCCCGCATCCACTTCGCGCACCGGATAGCCCCAGGCCTGACGTTCTGCGATGCGCTTCCTGTTCGCCGCGACTTGGTCGGGCGGAATCGGTCCCCAACTCAGAGTGCCGCCCCACTGCACCGGCAAGTCGGAGCCGATCTCCAGTTCAAGTCTGCGCCAGCCCATGATACCCGCCAGGTTGAGCTCATAATAAGGCCGGGGAGATTTTTCGCCGGCATCCAGCCAGGCGAAGGAAGTCCTGGTGGTGCCGGACGCAGGCGCATCTTTTTCCAGCAAGGTCACCTGCGCGCCTCGCTTGGCCATGTGATAGGCGATGGACGATCCCATGATACCTGCGCCGATCACAATGACCTTGTCACGGGGGGCGGCCCAGAGATAACGTGTCGGCGCGACGGTGGCGCTCAACGCAAACATCTGAAGAAAGCGACGGCGAGACATACCGATTCCTATTGGTTGCGCGGCGCGAACCGCCTGCTTTGGCGCATGTCAACTGTAGTCACGTACCATTTCTACGGCAATGGCTTGAACACCGCTACCTGGGCCTCGGTCCCAGCCAGGTGAGGTACATCTACGTACAATCTATCAAGCTCGCTCGAGTACAGGCTGTGCTTGGCAATTAGGGGTATCTCGACATCCGCCAGCCGGCGATAGACGTCTTTGGCTCCGATAGCGTAGGTTTCAATGCGGCCCACACCGGTTGATATATAGAAGCGCTGGCGCCTTTTATCGAGAGAGATTCCGTCCACCCACCCACCGATCGGCAGTCTTGCAACCGCGCGTCCGCTGTGCGTATCGAGCGCGAGGAAAGCTCCGCCCATTCCAAAACCGTTATCATTTTCACGGCACACCACATAGAGCCGGTTGTGCGCGGCGTCGACCTCGAGAGCAAATGGAAAATGTTTGCCTGGGGGCAATTTCCAGGTACCCACTGTCTGCCGCTTGCGCAAATCCACGACAGCTACGGCCGAGTCTGTGACGAGAGCGACGTAGAGCAATTGCTTTTCTGGATCGACCACTGAGCCCTCGAGATCGGTGGCTGCAATGGGAATATCCGCCACCTTCTCCATTCGAACCGGCTCCACCACAGAGACGAGCGCATGGTCCATCCCGGCATCCGTGCCGCCATTGTTCACGTAGATCAATTGTGAATTCGGGTCGTAGGCCAAGGCATCGGCTCCTACGCTGAGGGGGATCGTCTTGATCAGCGAGTAGTCCTCGCCGTTGAAGACTTTCATATCGCCGGTCGCGGCATCTGTTACGAAGAGGCGCTTCAATGTTGGGCTGTAGAAGACGGCATGCAGCTTACCAATGCCGGATATCATCTTCAGCACGTGACCATCTTTCAAATCGAGAACGGCAACCGCGTGGGCAGCCTGAGGTGTCGCGAATATCCGTCCTCCGGCCACGTCGATCGACAAAACGTCCGAATAAGGCCCTACTGGAACGCCCGGTATCGTCATTGACTTTTCCAGCACGAGAGGAGCATCAGCGGCACATGCTTGCGGTGCACCGAGCGACAAACAACATGTCAGCAATGCGGCCGTCGCGCCGAGCAGGCGGCCGCCACAGCCGGTATGTCCTGCTTGCTCAGTAAGGTGTTTCTCATTTATGTGCTTCATATCAGCTTTGCCTCCACGGCGATTTGACTCCTGGATATTAGTGTTTTTCCGTCACCATCGGTTCGCGCAGGCCGGCGATGGCATTAGCCCCTGCGTATCACACTAGTGTCGAACGAAAATTAATCCAAAGTCCAAAAATTGCGCGGTGCATTCCTTGAGGTTATGGGTGACGAGCAACAACTTCCGCGTCAGGCTCAGGCCATCCATTGCTGGTAGCGCGATGTCCATCAAAATCAAGTCCGGCACGATACCGGCGGGCGTGGCTTGCGCCTGCTCGGCATCGGTGGCTTGATCGATCGTAAAATCGGCGGCCTCCAGCACATCGGAGGCTAGCTTCAGATTGATCGGATTGTTGTCGACGATGAAGATATGGACCGACATACGGTTCCGGGAAGCTGACGGCTTGCAGCCTTTGATCTCGCGGGCCAGCTGCGGCGCGTGTCGGTTGCAATACGGACAATGTTGCTCATTCTGGCTCCTCTCGGTTGGGTGATGCAATTTCTGTTGGAATCCGTCGGTCTACTGCACCAAGTTCACCGAGCGTGATCGGCTTGATCGGCGGCCGGATCCGGTAATATCCGACATTGGAAGGTTCAACGCCGCGAGCTTGGGCGATGAGTTCGGTGACGGTCAGTCCGCAGAGCCGCCCTTGGCACGGCCCCATTCCGCAGCGACTGAACGCCTTCGTCTGATTAGGGCCCAGGCAACCCAGTTCGACATAGTGGCGTATCTGACCAGCCGTCACCTCCTCGCATCGGCAGACTACGACGCTGCCGGCGTGGGGTATCCGATTCTCGTTCTTAGGCCGGTAAAGGGCGTCCAGAAATGGCCTGATGTGAGTGTGGCGTCTGAGCAGGCGCTGGAGCGGCGCTGCGCGTCGCGCAATATCCGTCACGATGCCTAGCCGTTCGCCGATAGCCAGGGCGGCCAGCCGACCCTGTATTGCGGATGCCTGGGCGCCCACGATGGCCCTGCTGTCACCGGCAACATAGAAAGGTGTTTTGCCCAGCCGTCCCCACGCGTCCGTGACCGGTTGCCAGCAAAGCTGATCCGGGTCCCAGCGATGCGCCGAGCCGGTCGACCAACTGAGCTGTGTATTCGGCACGACGCCTTGGTGAAGCAGCAGCAGAGATGCTGAGACGCGAACTGGCTTACCGCGATGCTTGAAGGAAAGGCCCTCCGCTCGCTTTTCGCCCTCGATCGAAAGCTCGGTGCATCCGGAGAAGACAGGGACACCGTGACGCCGCAAGGCTGCAAGCAGCTTGACGCCCTTGGAAAGGTCCCGCCAGCCCCTCAGCGCTCCAGCCCCTCGGCGGGCAGCGCGCAAGTATGCGGACACGGTGGTGGTATCCACCAGCGCCTGGATCGTCGCGCCGGCGCGCAGATACTGCCAAGCCAACAGATAAAGCAAGGGGCCGCAGCCCGCGAGAACGACAGGACCCGTCGGCAGGGCTCCCGAGCCTTTCAGAAGGATTTGTGCCGCTCCGGCTCCCATGACCCCCGGCAAGGTCCAGCCGCTAATCGGGAAAGGCCGCTCCATGGCGCCGCTGGCGAGCAGGACGTGCTTGCCGATGATTTTGTCGGACTGGCCGTTCACCACATAGTCGACAGTACCGTCCAAAGACACATTCCAGACCACGGCACCGCCAAGATATCGAGTTCCGCTCTGTCGGAAGTCCGACGCCAGGCTGCGGCCTGACGCATAGTCTTGCCCCAGCAAATCGATGCGGTCGGCCGGCGCGGATTCGATGCTTCGATAGATCTGTCCACCGATGGTTGACTGTTCGTCGAGCAAGACGACAGACAGATTGAGCGCTCGAGCCTCACACGCTGCGGCCAGTCCCGCAGGGCCGGAGCCGATGATGACGAGGTCTGCCATGGTGTCACTCATGGCTCGTCTCCGAAGCTGACGTCATCCAGCCGCGCCGCACCGATTTGACGCCGCACCTTCATCCCGTCCTGGGCCGCGACTACGCAACTCTGCCTCGCGGGAACACCATCGATCTCAACCAGGCATTCGAAGCAGACGCCCATCATGCAGTAGGGGGCTCTCGGAGCCTGCCCCACCACGCTCGACCGGAACTCATGCACGCCGCCGACTAGCAGAGCGGCTGCAACACTGAGGCCGGCCGGCACCGTCAAGGGCTTTCCCTCGAACGTGATTGTGACTGTTTCAAGCTCTGACGATCGCGGAATCGAAAACAGTGGCTCAGCGGGCATCGGAGACACTCGCATTGAGGTCCGAGAACCGCTGGGCCTGAAAGACATCGAATTCGGGCGGGGCTTCCGTGAGCCCGCATGTCCAGGGTCCGATCACGAAGCAATGCGCGGCCGCCAGCGTGACGCCGCTATGACTCGTGGCCACATAGGCGCCCGGACACGATACCGAGGCTTGGTAGATCGGGAAGCCGTCGGGTGTCAGGACTCGCAAGGCGCCCCAGGCCCGCACCAAGCGCGCCCGCGACAGGGCGGGAAATGTCGCCACCGCTCGATGAGCCAACCGCTCGACGACCTCGGTCGTGATGCCGTCGTTCAGGCCGACATCCTCAGACGATGACCCGATCTGGACAGTGCCTTCGCAGGTCTGTCTGAGTTTGTTTGTCGGATAGTGGAGAAACGGATTGAGCCGTTCCGTGATCAGCACCTGTCCGCGACTCGGAATGACAGGCGCATGCAATCCCACTTGCTGCGCCAGTCGCGCATTGCCGAGACCGGCGGCCAGAACGAGCCGCTCGCTCTTCCAGCGCTGGCCGTCGCTCGCGACGGCCTCGAACAGGCCGTTGTCGGCATCGTATCGAATCTCCGCGACGTCGACGCCGGTTATCACCTCGGCGCCTTTGTGGCGCAGACCCGCATGCAGGCCATGGAGCAGCATCAGCGGATTTGCATCACCATCGAGCGGACAGAAGCTGCCGCCCGCAACGGCTGGACCGATCCCGGGCAAATAATGCCTCAATTCAGACGGGTCCATGATCTGAAACGGGATTTCGCCCACCGTGCGGTTCAAACCTTCCAGCAAGTCGAAGCGCGCCCTCACATCGGCATCGCTAAAGCCCAGCCAGAAGCCCCCTGGCTGCCGCAGTCCGGTATCCACGCCCGTCAACTCCAAGAGTTCCTTCTGCAAGGCCGGCCAAAGCTTGGCTGCATCGCGGCTCCAGCGCGCATATCGCGGCAGCTCGCCGCCCTTGCTCTGCACCCAAACGAGCCCGAAATTGCCTCGGGAAGCGCGAAAGGCCACATCACCTTGATCGAGTACGCGGACGCGTGTGCCCGCCCGCGCTGCGCCATAGGCGATCGCCGCCCCGATCAGGCCGCCTCCAACCACGGTCATTCTCTGATTGCCCATCCAGGACTCCAATCCTCGCGCAAGGAGGCGCGAAATGCAGGCATCCGATTACGAGGATGCCGGCAGTCATGCCACTCTTTTTTGCATTGTGCGAGGTTAGGAGCCCATACTTTATTCGTCAAAGTCTTGAATTTGAGTGGTCTATTCACCAGGGTTATGCCATGCCACGTCGACTCACGCTGCGCCAGGTCGAGGCCTTCAAGGCTGTGATCGAAAACGGCAGCATCAGCAGCGCGGCCCAGATGGTGCACATCTCGCAGCCTGCCATGAGCAAGCTCATAGCGCATTTTGAGGAGGATACGGGCCTCAAACTGTTCGACCGCCTGAAGGGTCGCCTGGCGCCGACCGAGTGCGCGATGCGATTCTACAGGGAGATCGACCGGATCTTCGCCGGCGTCCGCCAGATCGAGAATGCCGCGGAAGCCATTCGCCGCGAGGAGCGGGGGCGGCTTGTGGTCGGTGTCATGCCTGCGTTGTCCGGCTCCTTCATTCAGCGCGCCACGACTGACTTCCTCAAGGATCGCCGCAATGTGTTCTGTTCGGTCCAATCGCTCAGTTCGCTGTGGATCGTGGATAGGCTGGTCGCGAGGAAACTCGACATCGGGCTGGTCACCGCCCGTATCGACAACCCATACGTGATCTTCGAACCTCTGATGGAGCACCCGCTGGTCTGTATCATGCCGCTGGATCATCCTTTGGCTGCCAAGAGCCAGATCGAGCCGCAGGACCTCGATCAGATCCCGTTCGTGAACTTCAATCCGGATAGCTATGCCGGTCACCGTGTCGAGGAGATGTTCGAGGCCCAGGGGGTCAAGGCCCAAATCGTTCTCATCGCCAATGTGGCGCCCACCCTGTGCGAATTTGTGGCCGCTGGGCTCGGCGTATCATTAGTCCATCCGCTCGAGGTGATCGGGCTGGAGCACCGCCTCGTCGTGCGGCGATTCGAGCCTAATATCCTTGCCAACTTCCAACTCTGTCGTAGCGTCGACAGCAGGAACGCTCAGCTCGTTGAAGCCTTCGCGCAGGAGCTGCGGGCCACCGCCGCACAGATTTCCCGCTCGATGCTCAACGACTCTTGAGGTCGGCGGGCCGGGTAGCCGCGCTAATCTACGCGCCATAACCCTGGAGAATACAAACCATGCGCTTTCGACTTTGACAGCGGGCCCCACCCTTCTCAGTATTGGGTAGGGGCCATCGTCCTTATGCTTGTCCGCTACGTCAGATATTCGCAACCATTGGTTTGACGACCTGAATCAGAATTACAACCATCACTTCATCCCAGAGAAAGCGAGGCGGGGATTTCGACGGCGATTCGTCACGCCGCGGTTGTCGTCACATTGTTCCCGACTAATCCAATCGCATCGCTACGAGCCCAGGAGAGTTATTGGTGGGTAGAGCGTTCCGATGGAAAGCGCGTCACACGGTTCTGTCGATCCTATTTATTAGTTGGATCGTCTCGTTCATGGACAGAATGGTCATGTCCGTTGCCATACCCTATATCGCAGTCGACTTTCATCTTAGCCCCTTGGCGATGGGGGGTGTGATGGGCGTTTTCTTCGCTGGTTATTCAATTTCACAAATTCCCGGCGGGTTGCTTGCCGACATAATTGGAGTTCGCCGAGTTGCTACGATAGCCATGTTGTGGTGGTCGGCCTTCACTGCCATTACGGGCGCAGCGGCCAATCTCACTCAGATCCTCATTGCCAGATTTGTTTTTGGTTTGGGCGAAGGAGTGTACCCGGCCTGTGTATTCAAGACGATTGCAGTTTGGTTTCCAAAAAAGGAGCGTGCCACAGCCAACGGCATAAGGTTTGCGGCTGGTCCCCTCGGGACAGCCCTAAGTCCACTCGCCGTGGTCGCGATCATGTCCTTTTGGAGTTGGCGAACTGTTTTTTACAGCCTGTTTCTTCCTGGTGTTCTGATCTCGTTACTCGTCTGGATATTCATCCCGGACAAGCCTTCGGAAAGCAGTCGCGTCTCGTCCGAGGAACTAGTTGAAATTGAGGAGCGTGGTGTTGTTGCCACTCAAGATCCAGAGACCAAGGTAAATCTTCTCGGAATCTTGAAGGAACCCAATGTACTGAAGTACTTTTTTGTATTGTTTTCATTCGATATCGCCTATTGGGGGTTTACGACTTGGCTTCCGACGTATTTAGTAAAGGCGCGAGGTTTTTCAATGGCTCAAATGGGCATAGCCGCTTCGCTTCCCTTCTTCGCCGGTACGGTCGCGTGCATTCTTGGAGGCTGGGTATCTGACAAGTATTTCAGTAGCAATCGACGGACGCCAATTGTTGCGACGCAGTTGATATCCGCTTTCTTGTTGTATCTGACATTTACAGCCAACTCAACGAAGATGCTGGTGATTTGCCAGACCCTGGCAGGCTTGTGTCTTAATTTCTTTTTTACGGCTTTTTGGGCGTTACCAATGAACACGGTGCCGAAGGAGGTCATGGGTGTCGCCAGCGGGTTCATCAATATGGCGGGGCAGATTGCAGCATTCACTTCACCGATAATCGTCGGGTACCTTGTTGGAGCCGCGGGAGGAAATTACGATCTTAGTTTCAAGTTGCTAGTTGCGTCTCTACTGGTGTCATGTGCGATTGTATTTACGCTTCCCAGTAAATTACCGCATCATCAGGAATAAGCGGTTCATGGTTGATGTTGCTGGCCGCTGTCCAGATTTCTTCCATGACGTAAAACAACGATTCGATCGACATCCGGTACCGCCTGACCGACCTTACATTATGTGATCGCGGCGAGTGGCACCGCTCGGCACCCATAACCGCAGTGAATACGGCCCGTATTTTTTTGACTTTGACGCTGAGTTCATCTTGTCCCTAAAGTCGCCGCAACGCGATGCTGAACGCGTTATTTATGACGATATAACGACTTCAACGGAGGGATGGGAATATGAGCCTATTTTCGCGCCGAAGCGCTCGTCTTGCGTGGTCATTCTCAGCTTCCACGCTCGGACTCGTCTGGATGTCGAGCGTCGGTGCTCAGCAGACGGTCAGCACCGGCGGGGGGCAATCCGGCGATAAACTCGAGGAAATCGTGGTCACCGCCGCGAAGCGCAGCGAGACCGTTCTCGAGACGCCTCTCAGCGTTACAGCCATCAGCGGAGCCGATATCCAGGCTCGCGGCCCGACCGATTTCGCATCGCTCGTTGAGACGGTCCCCGGAGTCTCCACGTTTGAGCAGGGCCCCGGACAGACGCAACTTACGATACGAGGTGTGGATGGAACAGCGGGCAATTCGCCCACGGTTGGATTTTATCTGGGCGATACGCCATTGACGGCGCCGGCCGGCGCGAATGACGGAAAAGTCGTGATCGACCCTGCGCTCTACGACTTGAACCGAGTTGAAGTTCTGCGTGGCCCGCAGGGAACGCTCTATGGGCCAAGTTCAATGGGTGGCACGGTGAGGTTGATCCCCAATGAACCTGACCCCTCAGGCTTTGATGCCAGCGCACAAGGAATCGCATCGGGTACCGACGGGGGTGGTGCCAATGGAACCGCCAATGCGATGGTGAACTTGCCCATAGTGGATGGCAAAGTCGCCCTTCGGCTCGTCGGTACCGAGCAGCATACCAGCGGCTGGATCAGCGAGATCGTGATAGCGCCGGGTGCATTTCCACTAGATACGAACGGCGGCAACACGCGGGGCAATGTTTCGGCTGCGCCCGTTGCGGAGAACCACAAAGGCGCCAACGACGAAGATCTGACGGCGGGCAGGGCCACGCTGCTCGTGAAGCCGACCGACGGTGTGACGATCACGCCCATGGTCTTCTATCAGCAGATAACGATGGGCATGCCCAATTATTTTGACAGCGTGCCGGGTACTCTCGCACATTATGAACCGTACGATACCCGAGAACCCTATTCCGACAGAGTCCTCCTGGAAAGCTTGAATATCGACTACAAGGCGCCTTGGTTCGATGTGCTATCGAATACATCGTACTGGAACCGCACGTCATCACAGACTAGAGACGACACCGAAGTCGTGGCATCTTTCTTTGCGGCGCCGTCGGTCTACACCTACGGACCCGTCGCCTTCACCGCAACGGATACCTCTCACCAGTTTAGCCAGGAAGTGCGTCTGTCATCATCGGGCCACACGCGCTTCACCTGGATCGTCGGAGGGTATTATTCCGACTTCAAATCGGTGGGGATCAACACCGGCGGCGGCGACGGGTTTATTCCAACTTACGGGTACGCCAATTTATTTTCGAAAGTAGTTCCGATTACCATCTCGCAGAAAGCGGCATTTGGTGAAGCTTCCTATGAAGTGCTCCCGGGTCTGCGAGCAACCGTGGGATTGCGCGAGTTCTCCTACAACACCACACAAGTGAATTATGAAGATGGCGTCTTCCGCGGCACCAATCAATTCCAGACGACGGTGATACAGCCCAGCAGCCAGGACGGAGTCAATCCAAAGTTTGATATTTCCTATCACCCCAATGACGACTTGACGATCTACACGACCGCTGCCAAGGGATTCCGTCCCGGAGGGGGCAATCAACTGCCGCCCACTGCAGGGCCCAACGTGGCGGCCTGTAACGCCGACCTCAAGGCACTGGGCCTGTCTGCGGAGCCTACGCAGTATGGCTCGGATTCACTCTGGAGCTACGAGCTGGGTGAGAAGGCCCGCTTCCTCGACGGCAGAATCAGTCTGAATGCCGACGTGTATCTCGAGAAATGGACGCTACTACAGCAGCTGGTATCGCTCAACTGCGGGATCGATTTTACGACGAATGCCGGCGCGGCGCGAATCCCTGGCGGTGAGTTAGAGCTGAGCGCGATCGTGATCGACGGCCTGCAGGCTGACGTGAGCGTCGGCTATAGTCATGGCCGACTGTCGGAAGGAAGTGTGGCCGCCGGCACCGTTGCGGGGACGCGGATTCAGGATGTACCGGATCTCACTTACCACGCGAGCCTCGCCTACACACGCACCCTCTCTGACCAGTTGGAACTGATCTCCCGCGTCGAGAATACTTACGTGGGTAGCCGGTACGATCCCAACAGGTTAGGGGGTTTCCCTCTCGTATCGTCCTACGATCTGACGAATGCACGGGTCGGGGTGCGTATGGAGCACTGGCAAGCCTCTTTATTCGCAAATAACGTCTTTAACAAGCACGCTGAACTTGGAATTACAGGCAACGAGATTGGAAATATTCCGGCCTTCATCAGTCTCATATCCAATCAGCCTCTCACTGTCGGCGTGGATGTGAGTTATCGAATCCGCTGATCGCCAGCCGTATTGCCGCAATACATCGGGAGATCCCTCAAACGGCAGGGCCCACGCGTGGGCGCAAGTCGGCCGTCAAAAGGAGTAGGCCACTCTTCCATAGTAATAGCCGCCGTTGATGCCGAAGGGCGAGTACGGCAGCGGAAAGTTGAAGACATGGTGGCCGTCGGCCGGGGCGACTTGACCCGGCGCATTCGGATTGGGCACGTTAGGCATGCCGGGCGGCATGCGGTTGAACAGATTGTTCGCTCCCACGGCAAACTTCAACGCGTGGGTGACATTGTAGGCGATGTCGAGATCGGTGATGGCGGCGGTGCCGATTCTCGTGTCGGTGGCGGGATTGCCGGGGTAGCTGTTGCCGGTGCCATCGAGGCTGACGATTTCCGAGCTGGGGCCGTAGAGGGTCTCCCGCAGATTCACGTTCCACTTCCCGTAGGTGGCGTAGGCATTGAGGATGAGCTTCTCCTTCGGCATCACGTCGGTCAGGCCGGTCAGGGCATAGGGCCCGAGAAGGACGGTTTGCTGTGCGGCGACATTCGTCACCGCCGCGGGCAGCGGGTTCAACTGAGTGACGGTGGTCTCGTTGTAATTCAAGCCCGCGCTCCAATCCACATGGGCCAGTTCGCCAAAATCCGAGGCGTAGTTGGCGGTGAGTTCCGCGCCGCGCGTGCGGGTGTTGGCGCCGTTGCTGAAGATGCTGATGCCGGTGTAGCTTAGGCCCTGCTCATTGATGTCGTTGCCGTGCGCCTTGATGGCGTCGATGACTCCCTGCGAGACGATGGTGCAGTTGTTGGGGCCCGCACAGGTGGAGCCCAGCAGAAAATTGCTGTTGACGATGCGATTACGGATGTCGATCTGATAGGCATCGAGAGTGATTTGCATCCGATCCATGGGATGAGCCACCAGGCCGATGCTGTAGTTGTCGGATTTCTCCGGCTTCAAGGGCGAGAAGCCCGCCTGCGCGGCCGCCGGCGAGTTGGCGGGAAGCTGCACGTTCGCCAAATTCGGCGTGACGTTGGTGGAGGAATAATATTCCTCCGCCAGTGTGGGCGCGCGAAAGCCGGTGCTGACCGTGCCGCGCAGGGCGAAGGCCGGGCTGAAGTCATAGCGGGTGGTGAATTTGCCCACGGTGGCTTCGCCGAAATCGCTGTAATGCTCATGACGGCCGGCGAGGTCCACCTTCCAGTCGGTGACCGGGTTGACCGCGAGGTCGATGTAGCCGGCGTAGTTGGTGCGCGAGTGACTGCCCTGGTCGGTGGATTCAAATCCGGGAAAGGACGCCGCGCCGAAGCCGAAGGTCGATGCCGGCTCGCCTTGATCGATGGTGAAGGTCTCCCTGCGCTCCTCGGCGCCGAAGGCGAGGTTCAGGGGCGAGGCCAACCCTACCGTGAAATCCCGGTTGAAATCGAGATTATTGGTCCATTCGGAGTTGATGAAGGCGCCGTCATAAAAGTTGGTTTGAGGAGCGATCGGAGTCGGCGATGTCGACTGCAGGAAAAAGAACAGATCCGCGTTGGCCGAATTGTTCGTGTAGATATTGTCCTTGTCGCGGCCATAGGTGCTCGACAGATCCCAGTTCCAGCCGCTGACGGTGCCCTTGGCGCCCACGGTGAACGAATAATCATCCTCGGTCAGCGCTTCCTGAGGGTTGAAGCCATTCAGAAACGGAACCACGGTCGCGCCGGCGGAATCGACGGCGGCGACGACACTCGGGTCGCGATAGTTCTCGTAGGCCGCGGAGACGCGGTGTCCGTAGCTGCCGAAGCTGTAGAGTTTCGCGCCGCCAAAGTCGTAGCCGGCGTTGTAGAACAATTTATAGAGATCGAAGTTCGGATCCCCGAATTGGTGATTGACGTCGGGGGAGTTCGGCGCGCCGCTCACGCCGGCTGCGACCAGCGGGCTCAAGCCCGGCAGCAGCGTGCCGTTCTGGGTGAAGTAGCGGGCGTCGGGGCCCCCCAGCTGGCTGCCGTCGTGGTAATCCTGCTCCGCGGTGACGTTGATGAAACCTTTGGAGCCGATGGCGAAGCCGTTATTCAGCGTCCAGGATCGCGTGTCGCCATCGCCTGCATAGTACCGGCCGCCGGTGCCCGAGATGCTGCCGCCGTGGTCGGCATCTTTCAGAATGATGTTCACCACTCCCGCGATGGCATCGGAACCGTACTGCGCGGCGGCGCCGTCCTGCAGCACTTCGATGTGATCGATGGCGCCCACGGGGATGAAACTCAAGTCGGCAGGGGCCGAGCCCGAAAAGGGGCTGCCATTGTCGACCGCGAGGTTGGCGGTGGGGTGGCGTCGTTTGCCATCGACGAGCACCAGGGTGTCGTTGGGGTTGAGGCCGCGCAGCGCCGCCGATACCGTCAGGGCGGCGGTGTCGTAGCCGAATACCTGGGCGTTGAAGGAAGGCTCGTTCTGCGCTAAGGCCTGGAACAGATCCGGCGGACCCACACGTTGCAACGCGCCGGCGCTGATCACCGAGATCGGTGCGGCGCTATCGGCCGCTCTGACCCCCGTGATGCGGGTACCGGTGACGACGACCTCGTCTATTTGCGCGAGTTTCTTATGATTCCTATCGTTCGGCGCGCCATAGTCCGATGCTTCAAATGCAGGCTGCTCTTCAACTTGTGCTGGAGCCCGGTCGGCAGGGTTTTTCTCGGCGTCCGGCGCAGCCCTCGCCTCGCTGCGCGGGGGTTGGGTAGGATCCGCCGATTGGCGATCGTTACGCACCAGAGCGACGGCACGATCGCCGACGTAACGATGATCCAAGCCGGTTCCCGCCAAGAGACCGTCCAACGCCTGCTCGATGGAGATGTTTCCACGGACGGGATTGAACTGCTTACCCTTCAAATCATCCGCCGAGGCCAGAATCTGAAATCCGGATTGCGCTCCGAAGGCGCGGATAGCGCCCGCGGGATCTCGCACGAGTATATTGAACGCGTGCACCTGTTGCGCGGCCGCGGGAAGTGGCGGGGCGACAGCGAGAAGTGCTGCGAGTATCAGTGCGCACATCGTATCGGTTACGCGCAGGCCTTTAGAATCATCCCCTTACATATTGTACGAATTGCGCTTAAACGCAATATGGCAGCTAATTGGACGAATGTTCAGGAACACTAGGTAACGACAACCACGCACTGTGAGCGCCACCCCGCGCATGAGCGTCTCTATCCCTTCATCCCTGTTCCGCCCGGCGTACGCCCAACGGGCAAGCACCTTTTGGTTATAATGCCTCGGATGGTACCCACTGCTTGACCTCCACTTAGCTTGAGGTTGTAGCATTGGACACTGGTAAAATTTTGTGCGCCGGGGCCGCGAATGAACATCGAAGTCACTAACGTTCATCCGATCGAGAAGAGCACTGACCGCGCCTCGATTCCGGAGATACTCTCCGACCACTTGGTGTATCTCGCTCTCCTGGCCTCGAGCTTCGCCCTTGCGTGGTTATTGAACACTCATGGGCTTGCTCAATACGCGGACTACACGCAAGGTTGGAAAATCATTGCCATTGGGGCGATCACGTTCTGGGGGTGTGTCGCGGCACTGCGTCTCATCGAGCAGGTGAGGCCGTTTGAGCGTGCATGGACTCGT